>Ga0208220_1000102_pt1 | contig 31896 bp, 23 predicted proteins | sample NGESurdeep092012_9_FD_184484 | JGI IMG/M metagenome (GOLD analysis project Ga0208220, IMG submission 184484) | Arctic peat soil microbial communities from Barrow, Alaska - NGEE Surface sample F53-1 deep-092012 (SPAdes) | ecosystem: Environmental > Terrestrial > Soil > Wetlands > Peat ...
TCGCCGCGACTGCGGCAATCGTGAGGCGGAAACGACTCGTCAATGTAGCCGCGATAAAATCCGGCCGCAGTCGCCGCGACTGCGGCAATCGTGAGGCGGGCCTGTGATTTCCAAAACTTTACCAGTGCCGTTCGACGCCGCAGTCGCCGCGACTGCGGCAATCGTGAGGCGGCCTACACTTCCACCGATGTCATCGCGGACTGGCAGGCCGCAGTCGCCGCGACTGCGGCAATCGTGAGGCGGCACGTATGGGTAAGAGCCGGCGTAGGAATTCCACGGCCGCAGTCGCCGCGACTGCGGCAATCGTGAGGCGGCAGAAAATCCGCAACCTAAAAATCCAGTTCGCCGTGCCGCAGTCGCCGCGACTGCGGCAATCGTGAGGCGGATTCGAGTTGCGCTCGATGACCTCGCCCACCACGGCCGCAGTCGCCGCGACTGCGGCAATCGTGAGGCGGTTCGTTTGTGAATTCGAGGCTTGCGCATCCACCTGACGCCGCAGTCGCCGCGACTGCGGCAATCGTGAGGCGGCGTTGAAAAGAACTGACCGCTCGGTGTCGGCTGTGGCCGCAGTCGCCGCGACTGCGGCAATCGTGAGGCGGACATGGACTCCGCGCGCATGGGTTGACCCGAACAAGCCGCAGTCGCCGCGACTGCGGCAATCGTGAGGCGGATATTTTCCGCGCTCGGTTTGCGAACCACAAGTGCGGCCGCAGTCGCCGCGACTGCGGCAATCGTGAGGCGGACATGACATCCGAATTGACCCAAGGCGACACCGCGGCCGCAGTCGCCGCGACTGCGGCAATCGTGAGGCGGGCTTTACGATTGACCGGAAAGCCAGTCTCGCGGGCGCCGCAGTCGCCGCGACTGCGGCAATCGTGAGGCGGGGAAAGAAAACATTCCTCATGTCGCGCTCAACCTGCCGCAGTCGCCGCGACTGCGGCAATCGTGAGGCGGACATGACATCCGAATTGACCCAAGGCGACACCGCGCGCCGCAGTCGCCGCGACTGCGGCAATCGTGAGGCGGGAGGCAAAAAAAGCGCAGGCGAAGGCAGACGCACAGCCGCAGTCGCCGCGACTGCGGCAATCGTGAGGCGGATAAACACGCCTCGATCTTGCGGATGCACGCCGGAAGCCGCAGTCGCCGCGACTGCGGCAATCGTGAGGCGGATTTATCGCCCGCCGATCACGACGGACTCTATCGGGCCGCAGTCGCCGCGACTGCGGCAATCGTGAGGCGGATCTTCCCCTGTTCCCACTTTTGGAGCGCGCTGATGCCGCAGTCGCCGCGACTGCGGCAATCGTGAGGCGGATACCTCACATCATTCAACACCAACTACACTTGGGCCGCAGTCGCCGCGACTGCGGCAATCGTGAGGCGGGCATTGCAATTTCCAAACTTGAGCATGGTGCATCCAGCCGCAGTCGCCGCGACTGCGGCAATCGTGAGGCGGCGTGCAGATATGGATTGGAATTTGCGCGCTCGCTGGAGCCGCAGTCGCCGCGACTGCGGCAATCGTGAGGCGGTTGGAGGCCAGGCGAACAGGGAGGCTGGCACGGGCCGCAGTCGCCGCGACTGCGGCAATCGTGAGGCGGCGAGAGCGTGTGTGTTTCGCGGCGGCGGTCATTGCCGCAGTCGCCGCGACTGCGGCAATCGTGAGGCGGCTTGACACGCTGCCGACAAGCTACGAAATCGCGGAGCCGCAGTCGCCGCGACTGCGGCAATCGTGAGGCGGTTTTTCACGTCGAGGGTAATGCCCTCCATCATTTGCCGCAGTCGCCGCGACTGCGGCAATCGTGAGGCGGCGTAAGTGTTCGTCGTAAGCTTCTTTTTCAGAGTTGCCGCAGTCGCCGCGACTGCGGCAATCGTGAGGCGGAAACGACTCGTCAATGTAGCCGCGATAAAATCCGGCCGCAGTCGCCGCGACTGCGGCAATCGTGAGGCGGAAGTTGATCTGAACGACGGGAGAAACTTCAAACAGCCGCAGTCGCCGCGACTGCGGCAATCGTGAGGCGGCGTGTTGTCCAGTTTCTCCGTTGGAACGCCGTGTAGCCGCAGTCGCCGCGACTGCGGCAATCGTGAGGCGGGGATTAGGAATACTCGGCGTGCGGGGTGAAGACTCCGCCGCAGTCGCCGCGACTGCGGCAATCGTGAGGCGGACGTTCACCGACAACGGCGACGGCACGACCAACGGCCGCAGTCGCCGCGACTGCGGCAATCGTGAGGCGGTTAAAACATAGGCCGGAATTAAACATCGAGAGATGCCGCAGTCGCCGCGACTGCGGCAATCGTGAGGCGGGCCGCAAGTTTGTTCGCAGTTGACGGCGCGGCCTCGCCGCAGTCGCCGCGACTGCGGCAATCGTGAGGCGGGCCTGGCCAGCATCCACGGCAACGGTATCCACGAAGCCGCAGTCGCCGCGACTGCGGCAATCGTGAGGCGGCTTTTAATCTGCGTGCTGGTAACGGCGGCAATCAGCCGCAGTCGCCGCGACTGCGGCAATCGTGAGGCGGTCGGAACACCCATTGGCCGTAACTGATGCTGTCCGGCCGCAGTCGCCGCGACTGCGGCAATCGTGAGGCGGACAAACCAGACGGTGACAGCGCCGGCGTATTTGAGCCGCAGTCGCCGCGACTGCGGCAATCGTGAGGCGGCCACTGAATGACAGCTTCTTGTTTTTCTCGCTGAATGCCGCAGTCGCCGCGACTGCGGCAATCGTGAGGCGGGGCGCAGCTACAATAATCAGTTCAATTCCAGTTGTGCCGCAGTCGCCGCGACTGCGGCAATCGTGAGGCGGCTTGCCCGTGCGTTGCTTGATGAGTTTGGCGCGGGCGCCGCAGTCGCCGCGACTGCGGCAATCGTGAGGCGGGTCTCGTTGATGCCGAGGCACGCCGCGCCGCGAAGCCGCAGTCGCCGCGACTGCGGCAATCGTGAGGCGGTCGCCGTCAAGGTGAAAATGCTGCGGCAGTTTTGCCGCAGTCGCCGCGACTGCGGCAATCGTGAGGCGGATAAAATTTCCGTGCGCGTGATTTCGACAACCTCGGCCGCAGTCGCCGCGACTGCGGCAATCGTGAGGCGGAGCGAGCCGGACTACGCAAGCCACACACAGTTGCGGCCGCAGTCGCCGCGACTGCGGCAATCGTGAGGCGGGTCTCGTTGATGCCGAGGCACGCCGCGCCGCGAATGCCGCAGTCGCCGCGACTGCGGCAATCGTGAGGCGGAAGTTTGCCCGAAACGGACAATCTGGATTGCCCGGCCGCAGTCGCCGCGACTGCGGCAATCGTGAGGCGGGGACAACTTCCCGGCCTGCCCTTCAAGTTGCCGCAGCCGCAGTCGCCGCGACTGCGGCAATCGTGAGGCGGTTCAACTGTTGCGGACGGCGGACGAGCCGCTCGACGCCGCAGTCGCCGCGACTGCGGCAATCGTGAGGCGGTTTCAAATGTGCCGCGTAAAGTTCGGGTTTCTTTGCCGCAGTCGCCGCGACTGCGGCAATCGTGAGGCGGATCCGGGGTTCAATGCACAAAATGCGGCGTCGGAGCCGCAGTCGCCGCGACTGCGGCAATCGTGAGGCGGGTTGAACCGTTGTCCATTAAACCATGTTGCGCTGTGGCCGCAGTCGCCGCGACTGCGGCAATCGTGAGGCGGGGTGCGGATGCGGCGACCGGCGTTTCCGCCCAGCCGCCGCAGTCGCCGCGACTGCGGCAATCGTGAGGCGGTTCGCAATGTCCATGATGCACTGTCGCACGCCGAGGCCGCAGTCGCCGCGACTGCGGCAATCGTGAGGCGGGCTTTGATTCTTTGCGACGGTAAAAATGCTCTCCAGCCGCAGTCGCCGCGACTGCGGCAATCGTGAGGCGGATTTCAGCTTTACGCATAATGAATTCAGTCGGCTGCCGCAGTCGCCGCGACTGCGGCAATCGTGAGGCGGGCCCAACTTCAAAGCGGACAGTCTGAATTTTCCCGCCGCAGTCGCCGCGACTGCGGCAATCGTGAGGCGGCCGCTTGCAAGGAACTGTTCACCGACCAGCTTGCAGCCGCAGTCGCCGCGACTGCGGCAATCGTGAGGCGGCCGCTGAAAATAAACGAAAAGGAACTGCCCATTCGCCGCAGTCGCCGCGACTGCGGCAATCGTGAGGCGGCAAACAAACCATTCCAGCCGTTCGCAAATTCCAGGCCGCAGTCGCCGCGACTGCGGCAATCGTGAGGCGGTCCACCGAGACTGATGCAGTGGTAGCCGCCACAGAGGCCGCAGTCGCCGCGACTGCGGCAATCGTGAGGCGGAATCTTAAAAAGCCAGGTCAGGGTGTGGTAAAACATGCCGCAGTCGCCGCGACTGCGGCAATCGTGAGGCGGTCTTTTTATGTCATTGACACGAACGGAGTTTATTCGCCGCAGTCGCCGCGACTGCGGCAATCGTGAGGCGGTTTCATCCGGTTCATTCATGCTGGTCTGTGATTCTGCCGCAGTCGCCGCGACTGCGGCAATCGTGAGGCGGCATTGCATTTTCTGAAATGATTGCAGCCCCAACAGGCCGCAGTCGCCGCGACTGCGGCAATCGTGAGGCGGCTGATACGGAAGTTCCGATTGATTCTTGGGCAAAGGCCGCAGTCGCCGCGACTGCGGCAATCGTGAGGCGGCACGCGTTGAACCGGATCTATATCCCGTGCCTGGAAGCCGCAGTCGCCGCGACTGCGGCAATCGTGAGGCGGGGTGCTGCAAACGTAATCACCCTTACTCTGGACAGCCGCAGTCGCCGCGACTGCGGCAATCGTGAGGCGGTGAATTTGAAAATCTAGTCATCGCCGCAGAACGCGCCGCAGTCGCCGCGACTGCGGCAATCGTGAGGCGGATCGTGCCAACTGCCGACGATAGACTTATAGCATGCCGCAGTCGCCGCGACTGCGGCAATCGTGAGGCGGTTTCTGAAATTATTCAAGCCGGTTGGCTGAAATGTGCCGCAGTCGCCGCGACTGCGGCAATCGTGAGGCGGTCGACGATTGATGTTGGTGGTTCACCAAACCCACGCCGCAGTCGCCGCGACTGCGGCAATCGTGAGGCGGGCCCGCCTACCATTACCTTGTCAATGGCTGTCAAGGCCGCAGTCGCCGCGACTGCGGCAATCGTGAGGCGGTCACTCTTTAGCTCTCTCTGCAACTTATACAACGGCCGCAGTCGCCGCGACTGCGGCAATCGTGAGGCGGACCACGAGGATTTAGACCTACGTTGCCATTATCGGGCCGCAGTCGCCGCGACTGCGGCAATCGTGAGGCGGAAGTCGCAGTCCAGAACCGAGACGGCAACCGCCAAGCCGCAGTCGCCGCGACTGCGGCAATCGTGAGGCGGGCTCTAGGCAGGCAAGCCGGGACAGGATCGCCAAACGCCGCAGTCGCCGCGACTGCGGCAATCGTGAGGCGGACCCCTCAGGTCTTGGTGCCGCGTCTGATTTTCAGCCGCAGTCGCCGCGACTGCGGCAATCGTGAGGCGGACCACCCTTGTTTACAATTGTCTGCCAATCATTTCATGCCGCAGTCGCCGCGACTGCGGCAATCGTGAGGCGACACGCGTTTGTGCTATTCCATAGAATTCTTGCTTCGCCGTGACCAGCGCTCATTTTTCTTCGCTCCACAGACTGACGGTCGCCCCCTTTTCCCCGCGACCACGTCTGTTCCGCTCCGCAAAATGAGCGTTCGTCACGAGCGACAATTTAATTAGCCGCAACAGCGGCGGGCTTCCGTCTGCGGCTCGGCAGCGGCGTTGCGCTCCGGCTCCGTTCCAGCCGTCTCTCCACCTGCGCTTCACTTCCTCCGCTTGCCAACCGCAGACCGAAGCCATTTAAGAAAAATTTAACCGCTTTAGCCATTGGGTAATTTTACTCAATGTATTGAGTAAATTGTATAACGCACCAAAAACTCCATGACGAACTTCTTCACAGAAAACATTCCGTCTTGTCAGAACAGGAAAGCGGACAAGCATTTGAGTGGCGCAGTCGCGCTAATTCCTTGCGCGCGAATCCGAGGCGTGATTATGTGTCGCCGGTCGTCGCGTCAATGTATTGCTCGCCTCATCCGGCTGCGCTCCACATTGCACCCGCCGCCCGGCTCCGGGGATTTGCCTCTAGGATTCTGCGCTGGGGAGCTTTTATCACGGTGAAGATATGAAGGACAAAAGGTTGTTATTCTCTCGCCAAATTTATTCATCCTGCCGGGCTTGCATTTTGTTTCGGCTGTGCTAATTGTCTTCATAAGACAGGACGAAAGTCTTGATTCTTCTACTTGGCTAGGTCGGCGAAAGCCGATGCGATAATGCCCTTTATCCCATAATGGGTCAGGCAATTTTGCCTGTTTTCTACCTCTCTTGAGGCTTATTGGCGAGAACTGACGCCGGTTTGCTGTCAGTTTGATGACCCCCACTTCCCAAAACATGGCCGTGCCATGCCTTGGGAAGTCGGTTTTTGAATCCCGGAAAATTGTGGAATCCGTGCCAACAGTTATCGGAATTGCCTATACGAACTATAGGCAAATACGATAGTTGATTTTTTGAGGAGACAGTTTCGTTAGGCTACGCTTTTACGAAAGTTGAAAAAATTGAGCGGTTGGAAATGAAACAGCGAAATTTCATCGGGCGACTGGTGGGCAGAAAACGTAACCAACTAGATTGGACGCAGGACTTTTTTGCCGACAGGTTGCAGCTTGCGGGCTGGCATGACGCCACGCGCAGCACCGTTTCCAAAATTGAGGACGGCTCTTTGCGGATTGATCTGATTCAGTTGTATTACATTGCCACCGCTCTCGGCCTTCGCCCAAGTGATTTGCTTGCCGAAATTGACTGGCGCAAACAGATTGAAAAGATGATTTGTTCAATGAAACCCCAACACACAGCAGGAGCGTATGGAAACCATTCCAAAAAATGAGGAGTCGCCCGCAACGCAGCCGACCGAACGGCTGGCGTATTCGATTCAAGAGGCAGCCGATATGCTCGGCGTGAATTATTTCAGCGTGTATCGCTTAATCCAGCGCAACAAATTAAAAGTTTGTCGCGCCTTGCGCGGCAAATTGCTCGTGCCGCGAACTGAATTATTGAAATTGTTGGGAACTGAATGAGACAAATTATGAACTACTACGAACGACCCACACCGCTTCAAGAACAGGTAAATACCGAGGCCATGCAGCATTTCGCAGAACATCTGAAACAGTTCAAAGCGAATTGCGACGCGCTTCAAAACATCGAGCGCAATTTGTCAATGACGGCAAACGACGCTTCCAGAGCCGCATTGCAATCGTCAGGCCGCATCATCCGAACCGACGACGGCACGCAATGGCAACACGCTGTTAATTTGACGGAAATAACTTGTATCTGCCACCGCCGCACGGCGGCAGGCTTGGAATTTGCCGTTGTCGAATCTCTGCCATTGAAGGATGTGGAATTGAAGGATGTTCTGAACAGCGGCCACGACGTGCGCGAAGTGTTGCAAACATTCGTGCGCGACCAGCGGCAGGTTTTGAAAGTTTGGAAGGACGATGTGAACGCGCAGGTTAAGGAACACCTTGCAGAAAAGTATCCGCATCAGGATATGGACATTGTGGCCGAGTCGTTTGAAATCAAAATGGCACGATCCATTTCTCAAACGTATGTGAACACTCAAAGCCAAAGTCGTGGCGTGAGAATTTGAATCCTGATTTGCGTCACATCCACCTCATCAACGGTCAAAACTTGCACCCGACTTGTAACCCAAATGATTTTTTTTGGATTTTGTAAGATGACATGAGATAGCACCTAAACCTTGGAATAAATCAATGAAATCAATGGTTCTGCAATGATTGCAAAGGGGAATAAAAAGCTGCTAAAAATAGCTAAAACTGGCGATTTTGAATTAAAAGGGCACTGCTCTACCGACTGAGCTACCAACCCATCCTATTGTCTTATTAAATATTTAAGAAGAAACAACCATGTCTTCCACCCTCGGCTTATAACCCATAATTGTCACCCGGCGGTTTTGTGCTATGTTTTGCATGAAAATGACGGGCAAAAACAACCGAAGCCGGTTGAAAAACCGGTTTTCATAAAGTCGCAAAAAACCTGTATCGGCTCGAATCATCGAACGGATATTATGCCTTGTTGAAGCGGGGAGGCAAGCAGTTTCGCCGCTCGCTCAAAACCGGCCCGACCGGGCCAAAGAGGTCATCGCCGCGCTGGCCGGACTGCTGGCATGGGTGGTTCTGATTTCTTGATGGAACAGATGCCCGCAAATCGTGCGCACGACGGACAACCACGATTGGTTGCATATTCTGTCAACTTAAACGTATGCTACTCCTCAAAAAAATGAAAATCGCGCAGACCTTTTTCTTGGCAGCTTTGGCTTTTCTGCTGCCGCCAAATTTTTCCCCGGCGGCGGATGCGCGCGTCACGCAAGATTTCGACGCCAACTGGCTTTTCAGCAAGGGCGATTTCGCGGCGGCGATGATGCCGGTGTTCGAGGACAGCGGCTGGCAGCGGGTGAATGTGCCGCACGACTGGAGCAGCGATGGACCGTTCAGCGCTGATTTCGCCAGCGGAACGGGCTACGCGCCCGGCGGCATCGGCTGGTATCGCAAACATTTCCGGCTCGACTCCAACCAGGCGGACAAAGTCGTCACCATCGAATTTGACGGCGTGTATGATGATTCGGAGGTTTGGATCAACGGCCAGTTTGTCGGCGGACGGCCTTATGGATTTTCGAGCTTTCAACTGGAGCTGACGCCGTTCGTGAAGTTCGGCTCCGGCGACAACGTCGTCGCGGTGCGCGTGGATCATTCGCGATTCGCCGACTCGCGGTATTACACCGGCTCCGGCATTTACCGGAACGTCCGGCTCGTCATCACGGACAAATTGCGCGTTGCGCACTGGGGCGTTTACGTCACGACGCCCGAGGTGGAAAAAGATTCCGCCGACGTCCGCGTTGAAACAGAAATTGAAAACAGTTCCGCTGACACAAACAACTTTTCACTGCAGTCGGACATTCTCGCGCCGGACGGAACCATCGTGGCGACGGCCAGGACGGAAGCCAGCGCTCCCACAAGTAAAATCGCGCAGGAATTCACCGTTCACAATCCGCAGTTGTGGAATCTTGACGACCCGAAACTGTATCGCGTCGTCAGCAAAATTGTTTCTGGCACGACAACGCTGGACGAAACCACCAACGACTTCGGCATCCGCAAATTTCATTTTGATGCTGACAAAGGATTTTCCCTCAACGGAACGACGCTGAAACTCAAGGGTGTTTGCCTGCATCACGACGCCGGCCCGCTCGGTGCCGCCGTGCCGGACGCAGTGCTGGAACGGCGGTTGCGCGCGTTGAAGGAAATCGGCGTCAACGCCATCCGCACCAGCCACAATCCGCCCGACCCGGCGCTGCTCGACTTCTGCGACCGGCTTGGTTTTTTCGTCATGGACGAGGCGTTTGATGAATTTACGCCGGGCAAAAACAAATGGGTGGCCGGCCGCAACGCAGGCGTGGCCAGCCATTTTGGTTACAGCGAAATTTTTGCGGAGTGGTCGGTGAGAGACATTTCGGACCTGATCCGCCGCGACCGCAATCATCCCAGCATCATTCTCTGGAGCATCGGCAACGAAGTGGATTACGCCAACGATCCATTTTCCGATCCGGTGCTGGGCAACAATTACCAGCCCGAAAATCCGCTGGCGAAAAATCTGGTGACCTGCGCGCAACCGCTCATTGCCGCAGTGAAATCGCTCGACCCGACGCGACCCGTCACGGCGGCGCTGGCAACCGTGGCGATGTCGAACGCCGCCGGGCTGGCGCAACTGCTCGACGCCGTCGGCTACAATTATCAGGAATCGCGCTACGCGGAAGACCACCGGAATTTTCCGCAGCGGATCATTTACGGCAGCGAGAACAGCCATCAATACAACGCCTGGCTCGCCGTGCGCGACAATAATTACATCGCGGGACAATTTCTCTGGACGGGCGCGGATTATCTGGGCGAGGCAAACGAATGGCCGAACCGTGCCAACGGCGCGGGATTGCTCGACCTTTGCAGTTTCAAGAAACCGCTCGCCTGGTTTCGCCAAAGTCTGTGGAGCGACAAACCAATGGTTTATCTTTGCGCCGCCGCCGGTTTCGGCGGACGGCGTGGCTTTGGCGGCGTGGAAAGCTGGAACTGGCCGACGAATTCCACCGTGACCGTGCAGTGTTACGCGAATTGCCCCGAAGTCACCCTGACGTTGAACGGAAAAGCTGTCGGCGCCAAAAAAATTTCCGAAGCCGTCAACGGCGTTTTGAGATGGCAGATTCCTTTCGAGCCGGGAACGCTGAAAGCCGTCGGCAGCGCGGACGGACGCGAGCTGTGCAGTTACGCTTTGCAAACGGCGGGCGCGGCCAGCCGCGTCGAACTGCTGCCGGACACCACGCAACTCCGCACCGACGGCAAAAGCGTCTGTCAGGTCGAATTCAGGATCGTGGACGCGAACGGCGTGCGCGTGACGGACGCGCGACCGGAAGTGACTTTTGAAATGACCGGGCCGGCGCGCATCCTAGGCATCGGCAATGGCGATTTGAACAGCGTCGAGGATTGCAAGACGAACACGCACCGCGCCTTTCAAGGCCGCGGCCTGGCCATTCTGCAAACAACCGCCGCGTCCGGCGACATTACACTGAAGGCCACCGCACCCGGTCTCGCATCCGCCAGCGTCACATTGCAAAGCCAGCAGTGAATTTTTCTCACGCTGGAAAATTGGGCATGCTGCGTGATATTGCCCGTTGGCGGCAATTTTTTGATCCCTTTTTTCCCTGGTTTGCGCATTGTTTGATGGAAAGCAACCATGAACATTCCACACAACCGCAAAGAAACCGTTTTCGATGGCGACCCGTCAGGCTCCAGTATCACGAAAAAACCGGAACGCCGACGGTTGATTAGAAGTGCGTCACACGTTGATCAGTCGCCGGCCTTCACGCTCATCGAATTGCTGGTGGTGATCGCCATCATTGCGATTCTCGCGGCGCTGCTTCTGCCAGCGTTGAACGGCGCCAAGCGTAAGGCTGCGCAGGCCGCGTGCATCAACAACCAGAAGCAGCTTGGCCTGGGCATGACCATGTATGTGAACGACAACGGCGGCACTTTCCCCGGCATCGCCTCGCGGATGTATGGCTTCCAAACTCCAGACTGGATTTACTGGCGGACAAACACGGCGCTTTATCCGCCGTTCGAGAAAAGCCCGATTCTCACATCTCTGCCGGGCGCGAGCCGTCCTTCGCTCCGCTGCCCGCTGGACACCAGCGACAGCGACCGGCTGGCACAGAATTATTCCGACGGCTACGGACCTTATCTTTTCAGTTACAGCATGACCGGATACGGTTTGGATGACAACGGCAACAACGGCGGCATATCCACGGTTGTTGACACTTCCGGTGGCACCGCAGTCGTTCATCCGTTCAAGGCGAACAGCGTCAGAAACCCGTCGTCAAAAATCATGCTGGCCGAGGAACCGGGCGCGCTTAACCACAACGACAGTCCCGATGGCGACAGCGTCATCCAGGACGGACGATGGGTTCCGAACGAGGATCCGTTGACGCGGCGGCACGGTGGCAAGGCGGACGTGACGTTCGTGGACGGTCATGTGCTGCCGGTGACGCCGGATTTCGGCGCTGATCCAAACAATTCATCGCCGAACTTGTAAAAACAGCGCAGCATTCTGGCATTTCAATTTCAGCAGGCGGCCTGGGAACGCGGACAGTGTCGCATCAAGCGGACGCTTGAAACTCCACTGCGAGGAACTGTCCGCGCTCCGAAGATTCCACACACTGTGATGAGTGACAAGTGACGAGTGACGTGCGAAAAGCACGCTCGGCGCTTTTCACTCATCACCCGCCGCCTTGATCATTCGCGTTTTCATGCGGCGATGAGCTGGCTGTTGGCGTAGATGCGCGCCTGCCGCTCGGCGCGCAGGACCGAGGCGGCGATTTTTTCCTCGAACAACGCCGGGAACACCAGCAATGGGAAAACGGTCGCCCATGCAAGCGCCGCAGCGTCGTTGGCCGCGCGCCGCAGCGGGGCGTTCAGTTCCGGCGCCGCATCGCGCAGTTGTTCCGCGAGCAGCTTGTTTTTGAGCCGCTCGAATTCGTTTTCCTGAAAGGCGCGGAACGGCGCGGGCGGATTTGCCCGCACTTCGAAACGCGTTTCAGGGGCGAACCTCGTCGGCACCCGTGTATTGTATTTGTTCATGTTTTTCCTTTCGTTTTGGTTTTGCGTCAAAATGCAAAAACCCCGCGATTGACTGGCAATCGCGGGGTTTTTGAAAATCCTTTTCTTAAATCAGAAGTTCGTTCCCACGATGCCAAGACGGCAGCCAACGCGTGTCCAAATGGACATTTGTCCTCTGGCTTGCGCGTGCTTCAGCATTGTTGCAAACGTGGTTTTCATTTTCTTCACTTTCAAACCGAGGCGGTAAGAAACACCATTTCAAGGCGTTTGTCAAATTGATTTACTCGAAGGAAAATCGTTGTCGGATTTGAGCGCAATGCTAGATTGTCCTCACAATACATGAGCGAACAATTGCGGATGGTCAAATGCGGATGGTGCGACAACACGGCGTTTATTCCCGGGAATATGCCGCCGTTGAGCACGGTGCCGTGCAAGAAATGCGGCCAGCCGGTCATGATGCCGATGCAACTGCGGCAGTTCGAGCTGCGCGGCATCATCGGCTCCGGCGGCATGGGCAACGTCTATCGCGCGTGGGACACGACGCTGGAACGGATGGTGGCGGTGAAGTTGATGAAGGTCGAACTGTCTGAAGACGCGACGGCGCTGGAAAGTTTCTTCCGCGAGGCGCGCGCCTGCGCACGGCTCAACCACACAAACATCATCCACATTTACACGTTCGACGAATGGGAAGGCCAGCGTTATCTCGTCATGGAACTGGCCGACCGCGGCAGCCTCGACGCGCGCATCGAGAAACTCCGTTTGATTCCTGAACTCGACGTTCTGGACATCGGCATCAAAATCGCCTCCGCGCTGGACATGGCGCTCAAATACGACCTGCTCCACCGAGACATCAAGCCGGGAAACATTTTGTTCAACGCCGACCACGAGCCGAAGCTCGTTGACTTCGGCCTCGCCCGCAAAGTGGACGCGGAACAGGAGGCCAGCGACATGATCTGGGGAACGCCATATTACGTCGCGCCGGAAAAAATCAAGCGCGAGCCGGAAACATTTCTGTCGGACATGTATAGCCTCGGCGCGACGGTTTATCACGCGCTCACCGGCCATGTGCCGTTCGACGCGCCGACGCCGGAGGAGGTCATCGTCGCGCAGGTGCAGACGCCGTTGACGCCGCCGAACCTCGTCGTGCCGGAAATCACGCAGCCGACGAGCGACGCGCTGGTGAAGGCGATGGCGAAAAATCCGGCGGAACGGTTTTTGAGCTACGACGAATTCATCATGGCGCTCGAAGCGGCTCGCAGTTTCCTGCTGCACCAGCAATCACAGTCTCCGCGACAGCCCAAACCCAAGGGCATGACAAGCTGGTGGAAGCGGCAATAAAAAAGGCGGACGTTGCCGCCCGCCTTCAGAACATAAGTAATTTCAGGCCGTCATTTCTGATCGCTGTCGCTTTTCGTTCCAGCGTCCGATTTTTCCGGTTTCATGGCGTCTTTGATTGTCACGGCGTTTAATTTGTCTCCGGCCTTTTTATAGGCGATGCCAACTTTGTCATCCACGGCAATGTCGTCCAAGATCGCAGGTTTTCCGCCTTTGATGATGCGCGTCTCGGATGTCATCTCAAACGTGCGCTTGCCGACGGTCAACGTCATCGCGTTGGTGTCCACGTTGAGGACTTTGCCCGATGCCACAAGCGTCGTGTTCTTTTTTTTGGGCTTGGCGGGCGCTGGCGCATTGGTGGCGGGAATTTCGGCGGCGGGCGCGGCGACAACCGGCGGCGGTTCGGCCTGCATGGGCTTGGCGGGCGCGGCAACGCCGGTGTTCGTGTCCTGGCCGTGTGAAATCATGGGCGCGGCGAACAGCGCGCAAACTGCGATTTTCAGGATTGTTCTTTTCATTTTGAATTTTGGTTTGAGTTTTGGTTGTGCAAGTCGGGAAATCTTAAAAGCCTGTCCGGGCAAATTCAACTATTTTCACCACGCGCCCTCGGTGAGCAATTCCGTGATGTTGCGCGCCAAATCTTCCGCGAGCAATGGCGTGGACTGGCGTTCCGCGCTGGCCAGATCCGTCCCGACCTGGACGAGCGTGGAGCCGGTCACATTTTTGTCGAGCAGCACCTTGCCGGTGCCCGGTTCGCGCGCGGTGACGTGCGCGGTGATGGTGACGTGATAATTTTCCGCCGTCAGCACGTCACCGGGCAAAAAGCTCAGGCTGTCGCGGACATAGCTGGTGACGACGCCGCTGACGACGATGTCGCCGCCGCCATGCGTGACGAGGCGATAAGTGCCGTCGGTCTGCAACTGCTCGCGCAGCGCCTGCGTCACGGCCTCGCCGAGGCGCGGCTGGAGCGTCTTGCTGTTGAACGGAAGCACTTCAATGGATTTTTCGCCCGCGCGCTCGCCGTTGACCGGGCCAAGACGATAACCGGCGCAACCGGCGAGCAACGCTGTCGTCGCACACAATAAAAAAAATTTCAACAGTCGCATTTTAACTGGCGGGCGGATTTTTACAGTCGGTTCAACGCCGCGAGGTGCTGTCTGGCCTGGTCGGCGTAAGGCGAGTTGGGGCCAAGCTGCAAAACTTCGTTGTAATAGACGCGCGCACCGTCGCGCCGCTGCTCCGCGTCCAGGACCTTGCTGTTCTCGTAAAACAGCGCGATTTTGAAATTCCCCTCCACCTGCTGTGCCTTGAGCGCGGCGATGGCATTTTGCGCCTGCGGCACGCGCTTGTCGTCGGGAAACAGCGTGGTGAAATCCGTGTAGGCCGCGATGGATTTTCCTGCCGTGCTCTGGTCATATTCGGCGGTCGCGGCCTGTTTCTGCCAGGCGACGCCTTCACGGAACAGCGCGTCGGAGGCGATTTGCGGCTGGTCGTGATAACGGTCGGCGGCGGTTTCGTAGGCTTCCACCGCCTCGGCATAATCCTTCTGCTTCTCCCGCGCCGCGCCGATCTGCAACTGCGCGTGCGGCGCCACGTCGCTGTAAGGGCCGCCCTTGACGATTTTGTCGTATAATTCCGCCGTCTGATCCATCGAGGGATAAAGCGGAATCGTGCCCCAAATCTTAAACCATTCGCCGTTGAGGAAACGTCCGGCGATTCCATACTGCCGCCACAAAACGTCCTCGTATTTTCCACTTTGCGGATATTTTTTGATGATGTCCTGGTAGGCGTTGAACGCCGCCTCGTCCTTGCCTTCCACTTCGAGGCAGCGGCCGACGAGATATTCCGCGCCCGGGGCATAGTCCGACAACGGCCACAGGCGCAGAACGCGGTGCGCCGCGTGGAGCGTGACTCTGTAATCCTTGTTCGTAAAGGACTGCTCCGCCACATCCAGCTGCTCCTTCGCGCGCGGGCGCATCCAGTCGGCCTTCTCGCCGTAAGGCTCGTAATCCCAGCCCACGCCCGGCGTATAAATCAGCGGCGCGGGCGAACGGAACGGAACCAGCACCGCAAATGCGGCGACGGCAAACAGCAGGACAAACCGGCGATTCATGTGCTGACGTTAGCGATGTGGAAAACGGTTGCAAGTTGAAAGTTGCAACTGAAGGACGTTCGCGCGCCGCCAGCCTTCAATTCTCAACCTTGAAACGGCGGCCAAACTATCCGCGGTATAAAATCGTCAGGCCGTAGTCGTTCAGGATTTTCTGCGTGCCTACGTCGAAGAACGTGTAGGAAATCGTGTGGACGCCCACCATGTTCGCCTCGCCGATCTCGTTCAAAAATTCCGTCACCCTCTCGTCAAACTTGTCGTGGCCGGATTCGATGCAGCTCGCGTGCTTGATCGTGCGGACGCGGATTTGCTTGTCCGCGCCCCTGGCAATGGCGGCAAGCGGCACAGCCGATTTTTTGATGAGGCTTTCGCCCGGCTTGTTGCTCACCGGCACCTTGAGGTGCATCTCCACTTTCGCGGCGGCGGAGGTGGACATGACGCTGGGTGCGAGGCTCGGTGCGTGCGACTCCTCCGGCGGCCCGGCAGCGGCGGTTTTCGTGGATGCGGCGGGAATGGTGATGGTCTCGTGGCACGACGGGCACTCGATTTCCGAGCCAGCGCCCGAGCTGTCCACGGCCAGTTCCTGTTCGCAATTGGGGCAGTCAAAAACAATGTCCATAAGCCGGATTGGGTTGAATGGTTTGCTGTGCCACGACACTAAACCCGCGCCGCGCTTCAGGCCAGCAAAAAATTCATTCGTGTCATTCGTCAAATTTCCGGTTATCCCATCTCCATGAAATCGCTTGCCGAAAATCTTTGGTTTGAAGTGTCCGGCCGGCGCGGTTTTGTGAACATTACCGACACCGTCGCCGCGCTCGTCCGCAAAAGCTGCGTGCCACCGCCGGGTCAGGGACTGGGCAGTCCCAGGCTGTCATGCAAAATCGAGACGAGTTCGTCCGCGTCGTTCGGTTCAGGGATGACCCAGCGCGAGCCGAAAACCAGTTTGGGAACGGCGTTGGCTCTCTGGGGGTTGCTTGCGCTCTGGACGGTGTCGCCGTAAATCCGAATGGAAGTTTGCAAATACCGGGCTAACCAAGGATCGGCCAGGGCGGCATCGAACTTCGTCTGGCCAACTAATTCGACGGCTTTGGCCCTGGCGGTGTCGGGGCTTCGCGGCTGCCAGCGGTCGCCGGTCTCATACGAGAACATCCAGCGGTCGAAGGCGGGAAACGCCTCGCGCCTGGCCACCCAAACCGCCAGGCCGATTTTCGCCAGTTCGCAGGAGGTCTTGAATTCATCCACATCCAAGGGAACGTAAGGGTTGCAGTGGCTGTTCAACGGCGTCGGACACAGCGCAAAGGCCAGCTTGCCTTTGTAGCGGCGGACCGCCTCGTCGAGCATCAAATGCAATTGCTGGCAATGCGGGCAATTGTAATCAAAGAGCAGGTTGACAACATAGGGAGCGTCCGGCGAACCGATCAACGGCGCGTTGCGGGCATCAATGGCGGGCAAATCATCCTTCGATTCGCCGGCGCGATAGGCTGCTGGCGGAACAAAATGGACTTGGCAGAACGCCATGATGCCGGCCAGGATCAAACCGACCGAGGCGAAACCCAGAACTGGCATACGGCCAATAATGCACCGTGGTGCGGCTGAGGAAACAACATCATCGGCTGGTGCCGTTGAATCGTTAACGGTTTGCTTGGACGCCTGCCAGATTACCAAAGTTGCCAGCAGCAGGCCGGTAATGTGCGTGGCCATGCAATAGGGACAGAAAGAACCAATGAACCATTTCTGCACAATGATGAACCACACGGCGCTTCCGGCGGCCGCTCCGACCAGGACCAGCATCGCACGCCAGGCCAGCCGCCGGACCGGCACCTCCGTGGCCGGTCCAATAAATAAACTCGCCACCAGCATCGCCAGATATGCCCCTGCCGCCAGACCGCTGACGGGCAGCACACCGCCTACCGCCGACCAGCGGCTGTTGAGCACCTGGTCGCACGGGCTTCCGCCGCCGCAGCCGATCACCGAACCGCCGACCAGATAATGCCAGCTCAAGTAAGCGCTCAATGCCAGCCCCAGCGTGCTTAAACCCGTCACAATCCAGCGACACCAAGGCCGGGATTGCCGGACACGAGAAGATTTTTTATCGGCCAAAATTTGATTCAATTGAAAGTTGCGTTGCGCTGAAACAGAAAGCTCCGCAGCCCGACATCGAGCCACGGAGCCTTGATCTGTGTTTTTAAGCGGTTCAAGCCGCGCCAATTTGATTCAATTCCAAGACCCGTTCACTAATTCCTCCGGGCAAACTGGTTTGGCGCACCGGGCGTGGGGCCGCTGCCGCCGATCTGCGCCCCGCTTGCATGCGCCTTGGTCAACGCAGCCGTGAGCGTGATGCCAGAGCCGGAAACCTGTGCGCCCACCGCGTGCGCCATTGTTAGCGGCGCGGCAACGGTGATTGTGGCACCACCAAACCCGCCCCGGCCACCGCCAAAGCCGCCTCGGCCACCGCCGGAAACGGAGGCGACAATCGCCGTCTCAAGATTCGCGCCACTGTCAATGGTGATGGTCTGGCCGGCACTAAAGCCCATCGCGTTGGCCACCGGAATTGCAGTCGCGTTCGTTTCGGTAGCCGTGCCCACCGTGCTGCCGCCGGCCGTGCCAACCGTCGCGATGACGGCGGTCTCGCGGTTCGCACCCATATCAATGTTAATTGTCTGTCCGGCGGCAAAGTCCGCCACGCTCGCGACTTTGATGTTGTTCGCGCCGGCGGCTGAATCAAGCGAAATGATCATCGCAGTCTGGATCTGGAAATCTCTGGAGTTGTTGCCGGTGTCGGCACCATCCGGGAAACGGCCAGCACTCATGGCAGGCGTTGGGCCAGCCGGACCGCCCCGCCGACCAAAGTTTCCTCGTGGTATGGGCGAAGCGACGTAATTGCCACTTCCCGGGGACGTGCCTTGGTAACCCTGCGAAGCCCACGGGTCAACCACGGCACCGTAGTTGAGGCTGTCCGCAATCAGGCCGGCGGCGTCGCGAAGCACCATGCTGCCGGAATTGGCGAGGGCGGGACCACCGAACCACTGGCTGGGTGCCGGAGACTCTTGATAGCCTGCGGTCGTGACTGCGGCGTCGCGAACGACTGCGTTAATCTCGTGGTCGCCGGCCAATGGGCTGTCAAGCGTGATGCCGGTTCCGAGCGGCTGGAGCGGCTCGTTGCTGATGTGGGCAAATGCCGTCGCCGGCTGGAAGCTGATTCCGGTTCCCCTGACGCTGAAGGGCAGGTTGTTCGCATGGTTGAACTTCAGCGGAGCCTCCAGTTCAAGTGTGCCCGCCGCGCCGCCGCGTCCGCCGCCGCCCGCCACTGCGCCTACGCTCTTGACCGTAACGGTCTCGGTCCCGTGGCCGATGCTGTCAATATCCAGGATGATCTTGTCGCCGGCCGAAATGTTGCCCGCAGCCCTCGCCCGGATCGAGGTGTCTCCCGCATTCGCAGCCGCCGCCAGAGTCGTTTCCGTGCCCGGTTTGCCGACTTCAGTGACCGTGACCACTTCATACTTTTCCACGGTGTTCGCAACGGCCGGATAGGTGCCGCCATAACCAAGGGCAAGTTTTTCACCGACCGTGAATCCGCCACCACCCCCGCCGCCACCGCGTCCGAAACCTCCACCGCCGCCGGTGTATGGCACGCTGGTCGAGCCGGGAGGAATGGTGATGACCGGACCGTCGGGGAGCGGTTGCCACAGAGTCGTGCTGGTGCCCATCGCCGTCCCGACGCTCGCGATCTTGCGGGTTTCCACGGCAGAGCCTGTGTCAATTTGAATTGTGTCGCCGACGTTCAAGCCAGCAGTGCTCCTGACATAAAGTGTGGTATCACCCTTTTGCGCAGGAACCGCCAGGCCGGAGTTGGCGAGGCCGAGGACGTAAAAACCTTTGGCCGCGAGTTTCGTCCCGGTTGGAATTTTAACCGAGGAGAAAATGGACTGCGCAATCGCGTGTTCGGTCAGGCTCCAACCGGAAAGGTCAACGTCACTATCGCCGGCGTTGTAAAGCTCGATGAACGAGTCCGTCGAATTGACGGCGAACTCGTTGATCTTGATCGGGCTGACGTTCCGTGCCTTTTCAATTGCTGTGTCGGATTGTGTCTGGCCGTTCGCCGACCAGGAGGCGTTGGCGATCAGGTCGCCGTTGAAAGCTGCCGAACCTGACGTGACTTTGAAGGTCGCGCTCACGGTCGCACCCGGCGCGACCGCGTCAGCAAAAGTTTTTGAAGTGTCGGTGCCGCCGGAAACCTCGGAGGTCCAACCCGCCGGAATGGAAATGCCCAGCTTGACTCCCGTTGCTGGCGATGCGGAGACATTTCTAAACGTCACGGTGCTCTCCTGTGAGGAGCCAGGTGAGAACGTCTGGAGTCCCGGCGGCGTGTCAATTGCTGATGCCGGCGTCAGACTCACCCGCGCCACATCATATTTGGCCGCCACCACGTTGGCCTGCACCTTCTGCAGTGTTTCTTGCGTCGGGAAAGTGCCGCCGATTGTCATCGCGGCTTCATAGACGGTGCCGTCCGAGCCGTTGCTGTTGTCGCCGCCGTTGCCCATGTCAATGGCTCCCTGCTTGCGCATGGGATCATAGCCGCGGTCAACGCGCCGTCCGTCAAACATGGTCGTCAGTTCGCCCGATTGCGCGTCGCCGCCCATGGTTCGCCAGTGGTGCGCTTCGCCGTCAGCCGTGGCCGTCACGAACCGCCATTTGATGATCGGCAGGTCGCAGGCCTTGGTTCCATTCGTGGTGACGCAACCAACAAGGTTGTTCTCCTGGTCGGTCATGATCCACGGGCCGGGCGCAGGACCGTGATACCAAACGCCCGCATTGCCGAAGTAGGCGGTTTCCATCGTGCCAGCGCCGTCGTCATGGCTGTCAGTCTCTGCGTTGCCGTAATCGAAGCAGCAGCCGCCGTTGTAGTGATGTCCGTTCACGACCCAATACTGCCCTTCCGCCTGATCGTCCACCGCAGTGCTGTGCGGGTTGTCGTTGCGGAGACCCATGCCGGGCGAGATGAAGATGCCGTAGACTTTGTGGCCCATGATCGTCACCGGTGCCCAGTCGGCAACCGGGACGTTGTTAAAGCCACCCATCGCCATGACGACGCCTGCGGGGCCGCGCGGTGCCTGGGTGATGTCGTTCTTATGGCCGGACTGGTCGTAGACTTTGGCGATCCAGCAATAAGTGTTGGCGCAGAATGCATCCTGCGCGGCCGCGTCGGCATAGCCGCCAGCGTCCGTCGCGGAGGCCGGAACCACGCCGATGTCCATGGTCTTGTTATCCGACTGGCGCAAGACCTGGTAGAGCGGCCCATTGTAGGCGGCAAACAGGGCGCGTGTGGTGCTGTGCGCGGCCACGCAGGGAGTTTTTGCGGCGGCGTAAATGTCACATGGCCCTTCCGGCCTGGGTCGGGAGCCATTGCGTCCCGCCCCGACCTGTTGAGCCACCATCAAGGTGGCGACAGGCAACGTGAGCGCCAGTGCGAGGATTGTCACAAAACCGATTTTCTTTTTCATATTTATCCTATTCGTTTACTTTTTTCCAAGATTAGCCAGTTGACTCTCTGCCCATGACCGCCACGGAACATCGGGGATTAGGGAGCAGAATAGCCTACGATTGCAGAGGCGGAAAGAAAAATTTGACTGCGGCGATGCCAAACTTAGGCCAAAGCGCGGTTGCAAGGCTGTTGACTGTTTACCAAGCGCCGCACGCACGCACCACTTATTCCAGCACAATCGCACCGGCGGAGATAAAGCCGCCGCAAGCCCGAAACGGCTTGCACAACCGTTCTGATTCTACCGTTCCCAATTCCCGGGAAATAGTATCGTTTTGAATGCTACGGCTTGACGTGCTGGCCGAAGAATTGGAACACATTCGTCATGCCTCCCATGATGATTCCGCCGTGATCCTTGCCGGGCACTTCCACATATTCGTGCGGAATGTTCAGCGACTTCATTCTTTCGTCAAGGCGTTGCACGCTGCCGATAAAGTTGTCCTTTGTCCCCACCACAAGCAAGACCGCCACATCCTTGAACTTGGCGTTCGCATCCAGTTGAAAGCCGGGTGCGCCCGGAGACAAACCGGCAACGGCGGCCCAGATGGAGGGATACTTGTCTGCCATGTGCAGCGCGCCCGCGCCGCCCTGCGAATGACCCATCAGGTAAATGCGGTGATCATCAATGTTGAATTCCTTGCGGATGATCGCAAGGACATTCATCACGTCCTGCTCGCTGTATTCGCTGGCCTTGGACTGGTCGGTTTCGCCCCGCCCCGCCTGCAACCCGCGCGACGGCTGATTGGTTCCCTGCGACTGCGCTGCCGCATTTGTGGACGCGCCGCCGCGCCGGCCAAACCCGCCCATGTCCACTGCTGGATTGCCAAAATTGGCCATGGCCGAATAACCCATGGGCGCAACCATGATATAGCCTCCCTCTTCCGCAAGCCTCAACGCGGGTTCATGCATGAAGACGCCGGGATTGCCGCCAGCTCCGCGCAGCGCCACGATGAGCGGTGCCGGTTTGTCCTTGGTGACCTTCGTTGAGACAAACACCGCATACGGCAGGGTTTCGTCCGTGTTGGTGAAGACATAAGTCCGGCTCTGCACGCGCGGGTCGTTCGACCAGGAACGAACTGCGGGTCGCTGGCCGGTGGCCGGTTGAGCCTGCGTCAGGTTAAACGACAGGCACAATGCAAATAAAATGCCGAGGCCGGCCATTTGGGAGCAATTAAATTTCATGGTGTTGTCCGAGTATAAAACCAAGTTCCAACGCTTGACAATAAAACTGGGCATGAATCTCAGTGAGGTGCTCCGCTGTTTTCATTGGCCACGCTGTAGATCAGAACGGGGATATTGTGAAAGGAGGCTCTCCGCTCCAATGTCATCCCCATTTTCTCAGCCACCCGGATTGAAGCAACATTTTCGGATTCGATAATTGAAATCATGCGGCGCAATCTAACGCTCTTAAATCCGTAATCACGGCAGGCTTGGGCCGCTTCCGTCGCCAGGCCAATTCCCCAACAGTCCCGGCGCATCCGATAACTGATCTCGAATTCGCTTTCACCATCCAATTCCTGAACGCAGATTCCGCACTCGCCGACACATATCCCGTCGCTTTTTCGCACGACCGCCCACTGCCCCAAGCCATCCCGGGCATAACGCTTCAAGCAGCTGGGTAGATACTTGGTTTGAATGTCTGCTCGCGTTACCGGTCCCCGGATGGAAAAACGCATGACCTCGGGATCGCCCTGAAAGCTGAGGAGTGGATCCACATCGCTTTCATTGAATTTGCGCAGAATGAGACGCGAAGTCTCACAAACAACGGACGTTTCCATGGTGTCAGGCAGCATGAGCAATCCCGCCCTCATCCGTCAAGCGGTTTACTGTTCCAACGCATGGCAATCGTCCAATTGCATCCGTGGAATTGATTTCCTATGGCAAATTCGACGGCAACCGCCGCAAGCGCGTGCTGGTAAAAATTATCGGGGAATGAAAATGAAGCGAGCCGGTTTGCAACCGGCAACGCTTTCAAAAAATGGCGCAACGAGAGCTTCACGCGCCGCAGAATTCAATTCTGCTGCACGGCAGATTAAAAATCTGCGCCATCTCTGCCGGCCTCTGGATTTTGAGAAGGCGGAAATAAAGCCTTTCCAAACATCCCTGCCGCGAGCGTTTTCCATTTCGGCACGTTCACCGTGGGCGACGTGAAACAATTTCTGGCGAAGAAAAAAATTCCAGTGAGACTTCAATGAAAACAAATTTGCCAACGCGCGAAGAAATTAACATCCATAACTCGTTGGACGAACAGCACGCTTGTAAAATGTTTTTAGGAAAAACATTAGAACAAGCTGAAATGCTTTTCCATGAAAACGCCCTTTTCTACCAAGAAGATTTAATGTGGATGGGCGCGGTAGCATTTCGTTATTACGTTCATGCTTTTATCCGATACATTCAAAGCCAAGAATCGAATGGCGACTCTGACGCGATTAACTGCTTTGTCAGCCTATTGGAGTTTCGTTGGGAAAATGAACCCGAAGAACTTCGGCCAATTTTTTCTGAATTAACCGCCGCGTGCCGTTACATTTTAGAAGATTACAAACGATTCGATGTTAATGCTGAAATTTATGGCGACCTTCGTTTGCGTTTCAAAGATTTGATTCAACAGTTTTCGTTAAAATAGATTTATGAACTCAATTACTGAATCCCGCTGGCTGCCCATTGTGCTGCTGGCCTGCTCGAACATTTTCATGACGTTCGCGTGGTATGGCAATCTGAACCCGAAATTCAAAAGTTCACCGATGTGGCTGGTCATCCTCGCGAGCTGGGGCATCGCTTTCTTTGAATATCTTTTCATGATCCCGGCCAATCGCTGGGGCAATTCGGTCTATTCCGTCACGCAACTGAAAATTATTCAGGAGGTCGTCACGCTCTCGGTGTTTTGCGTGTTCGCCATTTACTTTCTTGGCGAAAAAATTCGGTGGAATTATGTCGCGGCGTTCGTATGCATCGTGGCGGCGGTGGCGTTCGCGTTCTGGCCGCAGAAGAACTGAATTGGCCACAGAGGCACAGAGGCTCCGAGTGAAAATCCTATTTGTTTTCTCTGTGGCTCTGTGCCTCGGTGGCAAACCTTTGTGTCTTGGTGGTTAAAATTCTTGGCAGTTCCGTTTCATTCTGTTTAATTGCCCACGCCGAATGAGCCGATTGTCTCCCATCGTCCCGCTGATTTTTTTTGCCGCGCTTTTTCCGCTGGTTTCACTGGCGCAGGAGCCGCTGTCATGGCAGATGGGCGGATTGAACCAGATCATTCCCGGAGCGCCGGTCGGCGTTTTGGACACGGACATCCTCGGCAAAACGGCGACCGGCACCAACGGAATCTATGTGAGATATGGCGACACCGTGTTGACGGCGGACACTGTGGCGGTCAACGAGAACACGGGCGAGGTGGTGGCGGACGGCCATGTGCGCATCGAGCGGCAGGGCGGGCAGATTTGGACCGGCAAGCAAATCACCTACAACTTCAAGACTCACCTGATGCGGAGCGACCGGTTCCGCACGGGCAAATCGCCGGTGTTCGCCGCTGGAAACGGACTGGCTGGTGACATGAGCAATCACGTCTATACCGCGAGCAACACTTATGTGACGACGGATGACGTGAGCGATCCCGCCGAGCGCATCCGCGCGAGCCGCGTGACGATTGTCCCCGACAAATACATCGAGGCGTGGAACGCGGTGCTGTTCGTGGACGGCGTGCCGGCGTTTTATTTTCCATATTACCACCGCAACCTGGGGCCGCACGCGGACAACTGGAATTTCCTCGGCGGCTACCGCAGTGAGTATGGCGCGTTTTTGTTGAGCGACTACACCTGGTGGCAGAGCGACGCGCTGGACGGCAAGTTCCATCTGGACTACCGCACGGACCGAGGCCCGGGCATCGGGCCGGACTTCAACCTTCATCTCGGCCAGTGGGGCGATGGGACGTTCAAGTATTATTACCTGCACGACAAAAATCCGAACACGTTCACCAACGGCCTGGTGAATCCCGGCTCGATTCCCGAAAACCGCCAGCGCGTTTATTTTGGCTGGCAGGCGACTCCGTCCACAAACTTGGACGTGAAGACGCTCGTCAATTACCAGAGTGACCCGCTCATGATGCACGATTTTTTTGAAGGCGATTACACCGAGAATCCGCAGCCGGGCACCTTTGTCGAGGTCAACAAATATTCCGAAAACTGGAGCCTCGACGCGCTCACCACGCCGGAACTCAACAATTTTTTCAACCAGGTCGAGCGGCTGCCGGACGTGAAGCTCACCGGCCTGCGCCAGCAGGTTTTCGACACGCCGCTTTTTTACGAGAGCGAAAGCTCCGCCGGATACTACCGGAAATTTTTCGCCGACACGAACGGCCTCGCCGCCAACACGAACCTCGATTATTCCGCCGCGCGCGTTGACACTTACCATCAAATCCTCCTGCCGTGGACGTTTTTCGGCTGGCTCAATGTCGCGTCGCGCGTCGGCGGACGGTTCACTTATTACGGCGCGGAAAACGGGCCGGGCGGGACAAACGCCGCCGCCAGCCGCACCGTCTTCAACACCGGTATCGAGGCGTCGTTCAAGGCGTCGCAGCTTTGGGCAAGCGCGACGAATTCATTTTTGCAGATCAGCGGCCTGCGCCACATCATCGAGCCGTCGGTCAATTACGTTTATGTGCCGCATCCCAGCGTGCCGTTCTCGCAACTGCCGCAGTTCGATTCCGAATCGCCCAGCCCGCTGCTGCTGCCAGTTCAATTTCCCGACTACAACGACATTGATTCCATTGACAGCCAGAACGTCATCCGTTTCGGCATCCGCAACACGCTACAAACGAAACGAAACGGCCAGATTGACAATCTGCTCGACTGGAACGTGCTGATGGACTGGCGCATCGTTCCGAACCCGACGCAGCAGACGTTCAGCGACATTTACAACGACCTCACGTTCCGCCCGCGCACCTGGATCACGCTCACATCGCAGACGCGCTATGACGTCAACGACGGCCATTTCAACCTGTCATCCCACCAGCTCACGCTCACGCCCAACGACAAATGGAGCTGGGGACTCGGCCATTATTATACGCGCCCCGGGTTCGTGGACGCCGGCGACAACTTCGTGACCAGCACCCTGTTTTACAAGATGAACGAAAACTGGGGCTTTCGCGCCATGCATGATTTCAACGCCGAGACCGGCCGCCTGCAGGAGCAGTTTTACACCATCTACCGCGACATGAGGAGCTGGACGGGCGCGCTGACATTCCGCGTGGTGGACAACGGCGTCGGCCCGGAAGATTACACCGTCGCCTTCACCATCTCGCTGAAGGCCGCGCCCCGTCATCTCGGCGAGGACACCGTGCGGCCTTATGACCTCGTCGGGGAATGAAAGGATTCAACCCTCGCCTTCAATTCATGTCCACAACTGCCGGTCGAGCGAGCGGTATTGGATTGCTTCGGAAATGTGTTCGCTCAAAATGTTTTCTGAATTTGCCAGGTCCGCAATCGTCCGCGCCACTTTCAAAATCCGGTCGTAGGCCCGCGCGCTGAAATTCAATTCCGTCATCGCGTTTTTCAGCAACTCCTTTGTTGAATCGTCGAGCGCGCAGAATTCCTTGAGTTCTTTCGGACCAATCCGCGCGTTGCAAGTGATTTTTGGCTTGTGCACAAAACGCGCCTGCTGAATTTTCCGCGCGGCGATGACACGCTCGCGGATTTGCGCGGAATTTTCGCCGGTTTTGTCGCCGGAAATTTCCCGGAATTTTACCTGCGGCACTTCGACGTGCAAATCAATCCGGTCAAGCAGCGGGCCGGAAATCCGTCCCAGATAATTTTGAATCTCGCGCGGCGAACTTTTGCTTTCGCCAGGCATTTTCCCGTCCGGAGTGCGCGATGTTGCCTTTTTATGATCGCAGAGTAACCGTCGCTCGCAAGGATGTTGCACCCGTTTGGACTCGTAGTTTTCCAATCGCCAAGGAGCCTGCGACCTTGGGGCAGCATCTTAAGAAGAAACGGTTCTTGGCGGGCATCCGACAGCGGGAAGCCGTTGTAAAATTAGGGGTTAGCGCACGAACCTTGAGTCTGTGGGAATGTGACCGGGTATACCCGTCCTGGGCTTTCCAGCCGCCTTTAATCGCGTATCTTGGCTACGACCCGTTCCCCGAAACGGGTCTCAAAAACCCGAAAGGCAACGAAACATCATGTGTTGCCTTTTTTTCACCTGACGTCCCTATTTCTAATGGTCAAAAGATCAAACAACACCGGCTGAAATTACGGAAGACACGGAAGCAATTGGCGCTGGAATTGGGCGTCAGCGTCAAAACACTTTGGGGCTGGGAAACAGATCGTTGGCAGCCAAGCACATTGTTAAAAGAGCGAATTGCTGTCGGGTAGAGCGCATACCTAAAAAGAAACGGTTTGGCGCAGGCATCCGTCAATCGAGAGCCTCTCAAATTCTGGAGGTTAGCTCGGTCATTAAGTCTTTGGGAATGTGACCGGATGTGATCTTCCACTGGCAAAACAGTGATTCGCTTTTAAGTGTTCAAGACTTGGTTTCAGACGACCCTTTCATAGCCTTTTCTGTGCTTTCGATGCTGACCGGAATCCGTGCGGTGACGGTGGTGCCATGACCGGGCGTAGATTTGATCGAAAATTTGCCGCCGACCATCTCCAACCGTTCTCTCATGCCGATCAATCCCAATCTGCCGTTTCCTTTGGTGCGGAGGACACGTCTCACATCAAAGGATTTGCCGTCGTCGGTTATTGTCAGGCAAATCCAGTCCGGCAGTTTTTTAATTTCAACTTCCACCGCGCTGGCCTGCGCATGGATGGCCACGTTATTGAGGGCTTCCAGAGCGACACGATAGAGGACGGCACCCTGGCCGATGGGCAGTTGGTTCACCGCCGCGTAGGCGGTCAAACGCGCCCGCACGCCCGTCCGCTTCATAAAATCCTTCATAAAAGTATGCAGCGCGGGAATCAGTCCCAAATCATCCAAAACCGTCGGGCGCAGCTCCACGGCGAACCGATGCACCATGGCCAGTGATTTTTCCACGAGCAGTTGCGTCTGCGCAATTTTCCGTCGGAGGCTCGTGGGATTGTCCGTCGGCTTCGGGGTCAATGACGCCAGATGGATACTAATACCCACCAAAGTTTGCAGAACCGTATCATGCAGTTCGCGGCTGATGCGCTTGCGTTCCGCTTCCTGCGCGAGCAGAATTTCATGGGACAATTGCCGTAATTGTTGCTCGCTGGTCTTGAGTGTCTGCTCCAGCGTTTTTCGCCGGATAATTTCCTGCTCCAGCTTCCGGTTCGAGGCGGTCATTACCTCCATGCGGCGCAATGCCGCTTCCGCCACCTTGCGCGCGGTGATGTCCACCACGACGGCGCGACATTCCTGCGCGTTGAGCAGGCATTGGGCTTCGATGTTCACGAACCGGAGCGGCTGGCCTTTGCCAGCCAGCTCAAAATCACCAGATTGTTTGGTTTGGCCCGCAAAAACTTGTTCAAGAAAGGTGCTGAAGGCCGGACGAAACCCGGCTGAAATCAGCCGCCCAAAAGACTGGCCCACCAAACGGGAACGTTCGATTCCGACCAGCGTTGCCCCGGTCAGGTTGGCCTGAAGGATGGCACCGGTTGCGGCGAGTGTAAAATAACCGCTCGGTGCAAAATCGTAGAGGTCGGTGTAATTCTCCAGCGCCACCTCCAGTTCATCCCGGGCCTGCCGCAACTCGGCGTTCTGCATCTCCAGTTCAATCTCATGGATCTGTAATTCGTGGAGCAGCCGCCGGGAATCCGCCCCGGTCTTCGCAACGCCAGCTTCCAATTTCTTCTGCTCCCGCAACCGGGCTTCGGCCCGGCTGCGCAGTTGGGCGGGCTTGGATGATGATGGCGGCTGCTTTTGCATGATGGGACGCTTCAGGGTTTGCGGGATCGCCGCGATTTTCCGGCGGCCTTGGTTCGTTTGGCGGCGGTCACCACTGCCAGCGCCCGCTTGCTGACTTCGGTCCGCTCCGCAGAATCTTCCGCGACGTGTTTTTCCAGGGCGGTATGCTTGTCGCGCAACTTCCCCTCCAGCGTCTTGGAGACCGTGATGTTCGCGAAGGTTATCACGACGCCGTCAATCCGGTCGTCCACCGTGCGATACGGCATGATGCGCACGGTGAACCAGCGGCCATCGCGCGCGCTGATGGGCTTTTCCACGGCGGCCAGTTTCTGCAACACCATGCGCGCATCGTCGGCCAGCTCCGGGTAGCTCAGGTCCGAGGCGAGGTCGGTGATGGGCCGGCCCGCGTCGCCCGGGATGAGGCTGATGATCTTCGTCGCCTGCGGGGTGAACCGCCGCACGTTGAGTTCCTTGTCCAGAAAGAGAGTCGCAATGTCCGTGCTGTCGAGCAGGTTCTTCATGTCGTTGCTGGCGTGCGACAACTCGTCCACCTTGACCTGCAACTCCGTGTTGACCGTCTGCAATTCCTCGTTCATGGATTGCATCTCCTCCTTGGAGGTGGTGAGTTCCTCGTTGGTGGACTGCATCTCTTCATTCGTGGATTGCAATTCCTCGTTGGCGGAACGGAGTTCCTCCTGCGAAGTCTGCATCTCTTCGTGGGTGGCCCGCGATTCGCCGCGAACCTGCAACAGTTCCTGCTCCAATTCCGCCACGCGCGGGCTGCGGGCGTCAGGCTTCGCGGGCCGGCCGGTCGCCTTGGCCGCCACGGGCGCGGACACGTCGGTGAAAACAATCATCATCAAGCCCTGCAACGGCCCGGATTCATCAAGACGCCGGACGGTCACATCCACGCATTGCGTGCCGCCGTTCGTCCCGACCTTGAGTCCGTGCAAGGTCACGCCTTCTTTTTTCCGCAACGCTTCCTTGAAGGCGTTCGCCAGTTCGTAACGCAACCCTTCACGGGCCATGGCAAAAATATTCCAATTGGCTTTGCCGGCGGCGGGTTCCAGGTATTTGCCGGTCCGGCCGCTGACGTAAAAAATATCGCCCGTGTCATTGGTGAGCACGGCGGGCGGGGCGTAACTTTGCAGCACCAACTGATCCGCCAAAGTCTGGAGACTGGCCGGCGGGTTGGTCCCCGGCGGGTTGGTCCCCGGCGGGTTGGTCCCCAGCGGACCGGCGGTAAAAGCCGAGGGAAAGACGATCTCATCCGGTCGCAGGACGGATTCCGTCCGCCGGAAGAGCCGCGACTTGGCGCTCAACGGGACAAAGAGATTGGTGAAATCCCCGACCGTCTCCGCGCTGCCTTGAAACAAAATGCCGCCGGGCAAAAGGCTGTAGTGAAACAGCGGAATCAGTTTCTTCTGCACCTCGGTGGTCAGATAAATCAGCAGGTTGCGGCAGCACAATATGTCAAGCTTGGTGAAGGGCGGGTCCATGATGAGATTCTGCGGCGCAAAGATGACCATCTCGCGAATCTCTTTGCTCACCCGGTAGCCGTGCTCTTCCTTCTTGAAGAAGCGCTTCAGCCGGGCTTCCGAAATATCGGCGGCAATGTTATTCGGAAAGGAACCCGACCGGGCTTTTTCAATCGCGTCCCGGTCCAGGTCCGTGGCGAAGATTTGAATCGAAAACTTTCCCCGGGGCTTGACCGCTTCGAGTGCCTCTTTGAACACGATGGCCAGGGAATAGGCCTCTTCCCCCGTGGAGCAACCGGCCACCCACGCGCGCAGCGTCTTGTCGGGCGTGCGGCTGGCGAGCAGCGAGGGAATGGCCGCTTCGGACAACTGCTGCCAGACGGCGGGATCGCGGAAAAAATTCGTCACCCCGATCAGCAATTCCTTGAACAGCAAATCCAGTTCCTGCGAGTTCTCCTGCAAGTAACGGACATAAGCCGTCATCTTTTTGATCTGGTGGATGCCCATGCGGCGCTCGATCCGGCGATAGAGCGTGTTCCGTTTGTAAAAAGAAAAGTCGTTGCCGGTATGGGCGCGCAACAGAATGACCACCTTTTCCAGCGCGCTCTGCGCCTTGTCTTCCAGCACTTCTTCCGTCCGGGCCAGGAGCGGGGTGCGTTCCAGATAGGCGAGGATTTTCCCCGGCAACTCTTCCGCCGGGGCCACGATATCCGCCAGCCCGGCGTCAATCGCGCTGCGCGGCATGGAGTCGAATTTGGCCGTCGCCGGTTCCTGCACCAGCACCACGCCCGCCTTTTCCTTGATGGCGCGCAGACCCATCGTGCCGTCCGAGCCCATGCCGGAAAGAATCACGCCGACGCTATGCTCCTGCTGATCCTGCGCCAGCGAGCGGAGAAAAAAATCAATCGGAAGCCGCAGCCCGCGCGTCGCGGTCGGCTTGAGCAGGTGCAGGACGCCGTGCAGGATGGACAAGTCCTTGTTCGGCGGGATCATATAGACGCAGTCCGGCCGCACCGTGGTGCGGTCCTTGACCTGGATCACCTTCATGCCGGTGGAGCGCTGGAGCAGTTCGCACATGATGCCTTTGCGCGTCGGGTCAAGGTGCTGAACAATGACGAACGCCATGCCGCTACCCGTCGGCACCCGCCCCAGGAACTGATCCAAGGCTTCGAGTCCCCCGGCGGAGGCACCGATGCCGACGATGGGAAATCCCGCCATCGCGGGACTCGCGGGCGGGGCGGACTTTTCCGGGCGAATGGTTGGAACGGGCTTTTCTTGCCGGGGTGACGATGACGACTTTTTTTTCATGCGCTTATTTCCTGTGCGTAATCATGGCACCTTTGGTTCCGGTTGAACAGTGCGTCATCTCAAGTTTTTTAATGGCTTGC
>Ga0208220_1000103_pt1 | contig 31732 bp, 32 predicted proteins | sample NGESurdeep092012_9_FD_184484 | JGI IMG/M metagenome (GOLD analysis project Ga0208220, IMG submission 184484) | Arctic peat soil microbial communities from Barrow, Alaska - NGEE Surface sample F53-1 deep-092012 (SPAdes) | ecosystem: Environmental > Terrestrial > Soil > Wetlands > Peat ...
AAGCTGGTCTCCGAGGCCGAGCAGCGGGCCGCTACGGCCGAACAGCGGGCAACCAAGGCCAGCGCTCAGGCCGAGCAGACCCGGCGCGACGCCGACCAGCACTCGCGGCAGCTGGTCAGCAACGCCAAGAAGAACGCCGACCAGATCGTCGCCCAGGCCAAGGCCCAGGCCGACCAGTTGCTGGCCGACACCAAGGCCGAGGCGGACCGGGTGCGCACCGCAGCGCAGCGGCACGTGGACGACCTGAACAAGCAGAAGGAGAGCGTGGGAGCGCACCTGGCGCAGATCAGCCAGCTGCTCGGTACCCAGATGCCCGGCCTGGCCGACGCGCTCAAGGCCCCGGCCGTGGCCGGTCCGTCGACCAAGGCGGTCACCGCGGGACCGCCCGCCAACGGCGGCGGGTCAGCTGCGCCCACGGCGCAGCACGCCGCGCCGCAGCAGGTCCAGCCCACCCAGGCCCAGGCCCAGCCCCAGCAGGCCCAGCCGCAGCAGGCGCCCCCGAAGGCGGAGGCCGTCGCACCGACTGGCGGCAACGGCGGGGCACGGCAGCCTGCCGCGGCCAAGGCGGGCAAGGCCGACGAGGACGAGTGGTGGGAGAAGTAACCACTACCAGCTCATGACGGTGGCCCCTCCCGCTAGCCGGGAGGGGCCACCGTCATGTGTGGCGCAGGGGCTATCAGCCAGCGGGCCGGCTGGTTCGCCGCCGCCGCGCTAGGCCATCGCCGTCTGGCCGCCGTCCACCACCAGCACCTGGCCCGTCATGTAGGACGACGCACTGCTGGCCAGGAAGACCGCCGGGCCGGCCATCTCCTCCGCCCGGCCCCAGCGCTGCATTGGCACGTTCCCGATCGTGGCGGGCCCGGCCTGCGGGTCCTCCCAGAGGTTCCGGTTCAGTTCGGTCGCAGTCCAGCCTGGGCACAGGGCGTTAACCCGGACACCGCTGCCGCCCCACTCCACGGCCAGCGTCTTGGACAGCGAGATCAGGGCAGCCTTCGCGGCACCGTACGGCGAGATGAGCGGCGCGGAGGCGACCCCGGCCACCGACGCGACGTTGATGATCGAGCCGTCGCCCCGGTCCAGCAGGTGGCCGGCGAACGCGTGGCAGACGTAGACCGCCGAGTTCAGGTTGAGCTGTATCAGCTTGTCCCAGCCGGACAGCCGGAGATCCCGGAAACCGACCATGAAGTTCGAGCCGCCCGCGTTGTTGACCACGATGTCCACGTAGCCGAGCTGGTCGATGGCCCGGCCCACTGCGCCGGACACCTCTTCCTGGCTGGTGACGTCCGCCGGAATAACGACCGCCTGGCGCCCCACCGCCTCGACCCGCGAGGCGGTCTCGGCCAGGCCGTCCGCGCTGCGCGCGATGAGCGCGACGTCCGCCCCTGCCCCGGCAAAGGCCACGGCGATGGCCTGGCCGATGCCCCGGGAGGCGCCCGTCACGAACGCCTTCTTACCGGTCAGCTCAAACAGGCTCATGGTCAGTCCTTCCATTCGGTGGGCAGGGGCCACGCCGCCGGATTGACCCGGCGCACGATCTCGTTCAGGGCAACCCGGACGTAGCGCTCCCCCACCCACAGGTGCTTCGCGCCCGCCGCCGCCACGACCTCGGCCTGCGGGACCCGGGCGAACCGGGCCCGCGCCTCGTCTGGCCGCAGGTAGTCGTCGAACTCCGGGACCAGCGCCACCAGGGGCTTGCCGGACGCGGCCCAGCCATCCAGGTCGGCGTCGCTTGCCCGCCGCAGCGGCGGTGACAGCAGGATGGCGCCGTCGACGGACGGGTCGTTGCCCCACATGAGGGCCAGCTCCGTCCCGAACGACCACCCCACCAGCCACCGGGCCGGCAGGTCGCGGGCCACGGTGTAGCCGATCGCGGCGGCCACGTCGTGGCGCTCGGTTTCGCCGTCGCCGAACTCGCCCTCGCTGGTTCCGTGCTCGGAGGAGGTTCCCCTGGTGTTGAACCGCAGCACCGCGAGGCCCGCCAGGGCCGGCAGCCGGTAGGACGCCTTGCGCAGCACGTGGCTGTCCATCATTCCGCCTGCCGTCGGGAGCGGGTGCAGGCAGATCAGGGTAGCCACCGGCGGCCGGTCGGCGGGCAGGGCGAGCTCGCCGACGAGGGCCACGCCGTCGGCCGTGCGCAGCGTGATCGGCTCCCGGCGCGCGGGCAGGACCGTACTGGCGGTGATCTGGCTCATGAGCTCCTCAGCGGTGCGTGCGCGGTCCGGGGCCGGGCCGGCGCGGGCGGCGCTGCCAGCACGAATTGTGCCAGTGCCGCCTCTCCTGCGCCCCATTGGCCTGCTCCGGCCACACAACTACATGCGCCACACCGGGCAGGATCTCCTGATCGCAGCCCGGGCAGCGATACGTCTTCGAGGCCGCTGCCCCCGGTACCGGGCGGACCACCCAGTCGCCGTCCGGCCACGCCTGGACCTGCGGCGGCCCCAGCCGGATCATCGGCTCGCCGCCCGGTCCCCGGCCGTCCGCGCCACCGCGGCCATCGCCGCCATCGCCGCCATCGCCGTCCCGGCCGCCCGGACTCCCCCGGCTGGCCCCGCGCCGGGGACGGCGCGGTAGCTCGGCCGGCAGGCGGCGTGCCTTGCGCGGACTCACGGATGTCACCGTATGTGGTCAGCCGCGGAAGCTGAGCCCGGCGGCCGCGTGCTCGGCCAGCAGCGGCGGCGGCGCGAGGGCCGGGTCGCCGTACACCAGGTGCATGGCCTGCAGTACGGCCAGCGCCGTCGCGGGCCCGACCTGGTCCAGCAGTTCCAGGGGACCGCGCGGATAACCGCAGCCGAGCGTCATCGCCGCGTCCACGTCGGCCGCCGAGGCGTAGCCGTCCTGAACCATCCGCACGGCGTCGGCCAGGTGCGGATACAGCAGCGTCCCCACGAGGAAACCCGGCCGGTCCGGCGAGCGCACAGTCCGCAGGCCGAGCCTGGCCGCGAGCGCCGCCGCCGCGGCGGTCGACTCCGCGGTGGTCAGCCTGGTCGACACGAGCTCGGCGAGCCCCGCCCGCGCGCCTTCGCCCGCGCCCCGGCCGCCTGCGCCCCCGTCACCCGCGCGGCCCGCGCCCGGAAGCCCGCCGCCCGTGAGGTGCAGCCCGACGGCGTCGCCCGCGCGGCCAGCCGCGAGGGCGGCGGCCAGCACCGGCGCCGTGGGCGACGCGGCGACGATGGCGAGGTCGGTGGGCCGGGCCGGGTCCAGGCTGACACTGATCCCGGCGCCCGCCGCTGCGGCGGCGAACTCGCCATCCTGGCCGGCGCCGCCGCCGATCAGCGTGATCGAGGCCGGGGTGCCGGTACCGGCCGCGTCCTGGGACGTGGCGGGAGCGGCCGCTGGGGCGTCGTCCTTCGCGGCGTAGTCATACAGCCCGCGGCCGCTCTTGCGGCCCACCTGGCCGGCATCGACGAGGCGGCGCAGCAGCGGCGCCGGCGTGTACCGCGCGCCGCCGAACTCGGCCCGCAGCACCTCCAGGATGGACAGTGCGGTGTCCAGGCCGATCAGGTCGAGCAGGGCCAGCGGGCCCATCGGCAGCCCGATGCCGGCAGTGGCGGCCGCGTCGATATCTCCGCGGCTCGCGTAGCCGGTCTCCAGCAGGGTGACCGCGTGGTTCAGGTAGGGCAGCAGCAGGGCGTTGGCGACGAACCCCGCTCGGTCGCTGACCTGCACCGGGGTCTTGCCCAGGCGCCTGGCCAGGTCGGCCACCGCCGCCTGCGTGCCGCCGGCCGCCAGCACGGTGGTGACCACCTCGACAAGCCGCATTAGCGGGGCCGGGTTAAAGAAGTGCATGCCGATCACCCGGCTGGGGCGGACCGTTCCGGCGGCGATGGCGGTGACCGAAAGTGAGGAGGTATTGGTGGCCAGGACGGCATCCGGGCGGCACACGCGATCGAGCTCGGCGAACACCTGGCGCTTGATCTCCAGCCGCTCGGGTACGGCCTCGACCGCCAGGTCGGCGGCGGCGGCCTCGTCGAACCCGCCGGCCGGCCTGACCCGGCACATGATGTCGGCCTGCTCCTGGCCGGTCAGCCTGCCGCGGCTCACGGCCCTGGCCAGCGAGCCCTCCAGGAGGGACATTCCGCGGCTGAGCGCCGCCGGGTCGGCCTCGATCGTCACGACCCGCAGGCCGGCCCGGGCGAATACCTCGGCGATGCCCGCGCCCATAGTTCCCAGGCCCACGACGGCCACCTCGCGAAATTCCATGCCGCGACATTACAGTTGCCGCCCGGACGGTCCTTCGGCGGCGGCTCGGGGCGGCCGTCAGGAGGGCTAGACCTGCTGCTCCAGCAGGACGAACGACTCGCCCTCGTAGCTCAGCGCGTAGCGCGGGATGAGGCCCGCCTCGTCCGACCCGAAGCTGAAGCTGGCCGGGCCTTGCCAGCACTTCCAGGTGGAGCGGGCCAAGCTGTTCGACGTGCCCGAGACGCCGGTACCGATCGGAATCGCGGTATCGGGCCCCGAGTCCGTCGCCCTGGCGGGACAGCACGCGGACTGCATGATCGCCACGGAGCCCGAGCGCACCCTGACGGAAGGCTTCAGCCAGGCCGGCGGGGCGGGCAAGCCGCGGTACGGTCAGCTCCGGCCTGCTACGACGCCGACGAGGGCGCCGCGCGCAAGCGCGCCCGGCGGCTATGGCGCTGGGCGATGCCGGGCTGGCACGTCATGTCCGAGCTGCCCGAGCCGCGCTCCTTTGACGCCGCCTCCGGGCAGGTCACCGAGGACGACATCGCCGGCCTGGTGCCGTGCGGACCTGACGTGGGCCAGCACGTCGAGGCGGCCCGGCCGTGGGTGGAGGCCGGCTTCACTCACCTCGCGCTGGCGGTGCTGGCGACCATGTCGGCAGCGCAGTCGCGGAGCTTGCGGTGACTGCTCTGGGAGAGCCGGGTGAGGAGCTCGAAGGCACGTTCGGGGGTGCAGTGCTGCTGGCCGATGATGATGCCCTTGGCCTGCTCGATGACGGCGCGGGTCTCCATGGCCCGCCGCATGTCCTCGGCGAACGTCGCGGTGCTCTGGTAGAGGCGGGCATTGACGATCGCCACGGCGGCATACCCGGCAAAGGTCCGGGCTAGCTCGATCGCGTGCTCGTCGAAGACGCCGGGCTGGGTGGCGTAGATGTTGAGCGCGCCGACGACGGCCTCTTGCAAGGGCAGCGCCACCGACAGGCTGGAACAGACCCCCGCGGCCAGGGCCTGGCGGGCGAAGGCGGGCCAGCGGGTCTCGGCGGACATGTCGGGCACGAGGATGATCCCGGACGACTGGGCGACTTCCAGGCACGGACCGTAACCCTGCTCGTACTGCGTCTCGTCAAGGTCCAGGGACAGCTGCCCCGTGAACGCCGCGGTGTAGGCCCGGTCAGATTCGACCAGGGTGACCGAGGCGTCGGCGGCGCCGGGCAGGCTCTGCCGGGCCAGTTCCGCGACCCGGCCAAGGACGTCCCGCAGGTCACCCTCGTCCAGCTTGATCTGGCCGAGCTCGGCGAAGGCGACATGGGGTTCCAGCGGGTTCTCAGCGATGACAGGCTCCAGCGCGCATCGACCGCCACCGGAGGTCACAGCTCAGCACGCGGCGGTCGCAGGGTAGGGCACCCCAGCCGGGGTAGGTACTGCAGGGCCGCTGCTATGCGGCTCGGACCTGCGTCGCAGGGTTCGGACGCCGGCTCGCTGCCGCCAGGAGGCGGGCAGCTGCAGGACCCGATTCTATCCACCTGGACCCGGCGGGATTATTCTGAGAGCGGGCCAGCAGCGCGCCCGGCCGTCCAGGCATGGCTGAGAGGGGGCGCTATGATCCATGCCGCGCGTCCAGACCCTGCGCGCACAGTATCTGCACCTAGCCAGGCTGGCCCTGGATCCGCTGGCCCCGGCCTCGCTGACCCCGATCCGGGCCGGCCGGGCGCCGCCCGCCCGGCCCGCACGGTTCCGGAATGGGCGATTATCTCCGCCGGGCTGACCCCGGTTCTGCTGGCCGCGGCCTGGCTGACCGCGGGCGCCCTCCAGCCCGCCTCTTACAGCCCGATCCGGCAGACCGTGAGCGTGCTGGCGGGTTACGGCGGAACCGACCGGTGGATCGTGACCGGGGCCCTGTTCGTGGTGGGCGGTTGTCATTTCGTGACCGCCGCGGGCCTGTCCGGCGTGCGGATGTGCGCTCGCCTCCTGCTGCTGGTCGCGGGCCTGTCCAGTATCGGCATCGCCGCATCTCCGGAACCCGTTCACGGCTCCGCCTGGCAGCATGTCGCCTGGGCCGTGCTCGGCGCGGTCACCATCGCGGTGTGGCCCGCCTTTGTCGCGCGGGGGTCACCATCACGGTCGGCGATCCTGAACGTCTATTGCTCTGCCGCCGTGACTGCCGTATTCGTCGCCCTGCTCGCCTGGCTCTTCATCCAGACCCAGGGCGGCAGTGATCTGGGCCTGGCTGAGCGCCTGACCTCCGGGGTCGAGACCACGTGGCCGTTTGTCGTCGCCGTGGCCCTGCGGTGCACCGCCTCGTGGAAGACGCCCGCCCCGCCGGGCGCCCCGTCTCCTGACCCAGACAGCTCCAGGAGCCGCGCAAGCTGCCGCAGCTGACCCGTTCGCCAGCGGAACCCTGCCGGGCCGGCACCTATCCAGGCTGGCGCGGCCCTCGAAGGCGGCACGCCGACCGAGGTCGCCGAGGCTACAGTTGGCTTCCGTGCGCATTGTTATCGCCCGGTGCAGCGTGGACTACGCGGGCAGGCTCTCGGCTCATCTTCCGCTCGCGACCCGGCTCCTCATCGTCAAGGCGGACTCCTCGGTCCTGGTGCACTCCGATGGCGGCAGCTACAAGCCGCTGAACTGGATGTCGCCGCCGTGCCGGCTAGCCGAGGAAGCGGGCCGGTGGGTCGTGACGGGAAAATCGGGTGAGACGCTGACGATCGAGATCGCGGAGATTCTCAGCGATACCTCGTTCGACCTGGGCGTTGATCCCGGCCTGGTCAAGGACGGCGTCGAGGCGCACCTGCAGGAACTGCTGGCGGCGCAGATGCAATTGCTTGGCGATGGCTGGCGGCTGGTCCGCCGGGAGTTCCCGACCCCGATCGGGCCGGTGGACCTGATGTGCCGGGACGCCGCGGGCGGCTCGGTGGCCATCGAGATCAAGCGACGCGGCGACATCGACGGCGTGGAGCAGCTCACCCGCTACCTCGAACTGCTCAACCGCGACCCGCTGCTCGCCCCGGTCCAGGGTATCTTCGCCGCCCAGGAGATCAAGCCGCAGGCCCGCGTGCTGGCGCTCGACCGGGGCATTCGTTGCATCACCCTCGACTACGAGGCCATGCGCGGCACCGATGACGGCGCCCTGCGCCTGTTCTGACCACTGTCGCAGCGCTGATCGGCCGGGAGCCCGACCGGCATGGTGCATCTCGGCACGATACCTCTGCTATGGGCAGGTCGCCTGCCATTGACGTCGTCTTTTCGGGCCGGTGAGGCCTCCCGATGACTTTTGGAGCGTCCTAAAGGTCACGATGTCATTTCTCCGCCGTATGTTTCTGGCAAGGGTGGGCATTATCAGGACGAGGCGATCGGAGGACCGATTGCCATCCGCGTGTTCTAGGGCCGCGCGACGGAGCACCCGGTGCGGTGCCCTCCGGCCGCGGGTCGGGAGGCGAGAGCGTTGCTTCAGCGGATCCTCGGCATCATCGTGGCGATCCTGGTCATTGTGTGGATAGTGTCCAACCCAACTAGCGCCGGCGACACCGTGCACAGCTGGGTTACTGGCATCATCACGTTCTTCCAGCATCTCGCCTGACCATAGGCGTCGGCCAAGCCAACGGCGCGCCGGAGACGGCGCGCCGTTGCGGGCAGGTTCACCGTCGCACCCAGCCTCGTTCCGATCAGCTACCGTTCTGGCGTTCCCGAGGTCGGGTGACCTGCTCGCCGACCGCCGCTGCGGGGTCTTCACACGGTCACCACCCCGGCTTCACCGGCCGACCATGACGAGGGGGTTTGTTCCTTGTGAGGTGAGCGGCGGCTGATGCGATGATCGGCGACAGGGAAGGGCCTTCGTCATGACCAATGGCAGCGGGCTCGTGCTGCCGGCATCGGGTGCCCTGGGGGCGGCCTGCGCGTTCGGCGTGGCGGCGGCACTTCAGCACCGGCAGGCGGCATGCGCCCCGGCGAGCAGGACGCCCTCGCTGCGGCTGCTGGCCGCGGTCTCCCGGCGCCCCCTGTGGCTGGCCGGACTGGCGCTGGCGGCAGTCGCGTACGCGCTCTCTCCCCCGTCCTCGGACCGCCGCGAGATCCCCGCCGCCGCGGCAGGGGTGATCTTCGGGCTGACCGCCGCGGTCACAGCGAGCTTCGTCCGGTCGCTGCGCTTGGAAGGACTGTCCGCCATCCTGGGTCACTGGCAGCTCTGGGCACTGATGACGCTGGGCATCCTGGGCCTCCTGCTGTCGACGAGCGCCTTCCAGGCCAGCGCGCTGTCTGCGAGCCTGCCGGTTATCGACACCGTCGAGCCCGTGTCCGGCGTGGTCATCGGCGCTGTGCTCTTCAACGAGCGGCTGGCCTCCTCGCCGGCCGGGCTGATGGCGCAGCTGGGGGCCGCAGCCGTGGCCGTCACCGGCATCGCCATGCTCGGTCCGCAGCTGGCGGCCGCCGGGGACCAGGGCCACCGGCTGCACAGCGGACGGCCCCAGTGTGATCTGCTGAAGGCGAGCAACGAGGCCACCACCGGAGCCACGACCAGGGCAGCCACGGCCGCTAGGGCGACCGCCCCTAGGGCCATGGCCACGGGAGCCGCAACCACGGAGGGCCGTGCCGATCAGCGCGAGACCAGACCGTGCCGGTAGCGGCATCGGGCCGCGACACGGGGACTGGGCATGATCGAGCTGTCGCACCTGGCTATCACCTCGCCGGTGTCCTATGCCATCGCGCTGCTGCTGCCGGCCTTCGACGCCCTGATCCCCGTGCTGCCGAGCGAGACGGCCATCATTACCCTCGGCGTCGCCACGGCCGGCAGCGCCGATCCCAGGATCGCGGTTCTCGTGGCCCTGGCCGCCCTCGGCGCGTTCATCGGCGACAATGTCTGCTACCTCATCGGCCGCCGCCTCGGCCCGCTTATCGACCGGCGGGTCTTCGCCGGGGAGAAGGGCGCGCGCCGCCGCGCCTGGGCGGAGGACGTACTCGCGCGGTACGGCGCCCGCATCATCATCGCCTGCCGGTTCGTCCCGGGCGGCCGCACCGCGATCACGCTGACCTGCGGGCTCGTCGAATACCGGCGGCGCACGTTCATTGCGGCCACGGCATGCGCCGGGGTGATCTGGGCCTGTTACGCGTTCTTCATCGGACGGCTGGGCGGCCGGGCATTCGAGACCCGGCCCTGGGCCGGCCTGCTGCTCGCCTTCGGCGTCGCGCTCGCCGTCACCGGCCTCACCGAGGCCGTGCGCCGGATCCGCCCGTGGCGCTGGTTCAGCCGGGGAACGCCGGAGCCGGGCCCGGAGCCAGGCCCGGAGCCGGTGCAACAGGCCGACGAGCGGGCCGCCGCCGACGCGAACTCGGCGACGACCGCAGCCGATGGCGGGGACTGCTGACCGCCACGGGAGCGAACCCGCCGACTAGCCCGCCAGCAGATGAGCGTTGACGGCGCGGGCCTCCGCGGCCAGCTCCGGCAGCTCGGCCACCGTTACGCCCTGCTCGCGCAGCCACCGGGCGCCGCCGCCCGGCACGAAGAGCGGCGGCTCCAGCCAGGCCAGCACGACTCGCCGGATTCCGGCCGCGACGATGAGCTCGCAGCACGAGCGCGGTCGGGACAGCCGGCGGAGGCAGGGCTCCAGCGAGCTGTAAATGGTCGCCTTCGCCAGCCTCCTGGCGGCCTCCCCCGGCGTCTCGCCGTCCGGAGGCGCCGCCGCGGCCCGGGCCAGGGCCACCTCTTCCGCGTGATCATGGGGGTCCCGCTCGCGGGAGTATCCGGTGGCGATGACGCTGCCGTCGGCGGCGACCAGGACGGCTCCGACCGAGAACGCCGACGCTGACGGCGGGCACTGCCTCGACAGGTCGATCGCCGCGGCGAGCCAGGGAAAATCGGCTTCGGTCTGGGCGGCTTCGGCCACTGGGCGCTCCGGATGGTCGCGGTCGGATCGCATGCCCGCCCAACGGTATCTGCAGTCCTCCGGCCGGTGGTTTACTGGCACGCGACGGCGTACCGCGCCGAATATGACAAGGCCGGACATGACGGCTATGGCCGCGATTGCGCGGAGAACGGTGGTGCACGCGGATGGTGACGACGGTGCGGACGGCGGGCTCGGCGCGAGGCACGCAGACCTTCGACTCGCTGAATCCCGCCACCTCAGAGGTCATCGCCACCTTCCCCGTCTTCGGCGAGCAAGATGTCGCCGACGCGGTGGAGCGCGCGCAGGAGGCGGCCGCCTGGTGGGCCGGGCTGTCCTGGAAGGACCGCCAGCAGCGGCTGCTGGCCTGGAAATCCCATCTCATCCGCTATATCGGCAGGCTTGCTGAGCTCGTGCACACCGAGACGGGCAAGCCGCTCGCGGACGCTCAGCTGGAGATCCTGGCCGCAGTTATCCATATCGACTGGGCGGCTCGCCATGCGCGCCGGGTGCTGCGCCCGCGCCGGGTGCGCAGCGGGCTGGTGTCCATGAACCAGGCGGCGACGCTGGAGTACCAGCCGTTCGGCGTCATCGGGGTGATCGGCCCGTGGAACTACCCGGTGCTGACCCCCATGGGCTCGATCGTCTATGCGCTGGCCGCGGGAAATGCGGTGGTGTACAAGCCCAGCGAGCTCACCCCCGCCGTCGGCGGCTGGCTGGTCAGCTCGCTGGCTGAGATCGTGCCCGAGCAGCCGGTCCTGCAGCTGATCACGGGATACGGCCAGACCGGCGACCTGCTCGCCCGCAGCGCTGTCGGCAAGATCGCCTTCACCGGCTCGGCGGCCACGGCGAAGAAGGTCATGGCGGCCTGCGCGGAGAACCTGACGCCGCTGGTTGCCGAGTGCGGGGGCAAGGATGCGCTCCTGGTCAGCGCCGACGCCGACCTGGACGCTGCGGCCGACGCGTGCGCCTGGGGCGCCTTGTCCAACGCCGGCCAGACCTGCATCGGCGTCGAGCGGGTCTACGTCGCGCAGGACGTCTACCACACGTTCCTGGAGAAGCTGACCGAGCGGGTCGCCGACGTGCGGCCGGGCGAGGACCGTGAGGCCAACTACGGCCCGATGACGATGCCGGGCCAGATCGACGTCATCGAACGGCACATCGCCGATGCCCTGGCCCGCGGCGGCCGGCCCGTGGTCGGCGGCATCTCCAGCATCCGCAAGCCCTACGTGGGCCCGGTCATCCTGGCCGACGTTCCCGAGGAGAGCCGGGCGGTCACGGACGAGACCTTCGGGCCGGTGGTGACGGTCACGAAGGTCGCCGACCTGGCCGAGGGCGTCGCCCTGGCGAACGCCAGCCAGTACGGGCTGGGCGCGACGGTGTTCGCGGGCAACAAGAAGGCCGCGATGAGTGCCGCCCGCTCGCTACGCAGCGGGATGACCGCCATCAACGGGATCACCACGTTCGTCAGCATTCCCGGACTGCCGTTCGGCGGATCGGGTGAGTCCGGATTCGGCCGGATTCATGGCGCGGACGGGCTGCGCGAGTTCGCCCGCCCCAAGGCGATCGCCCGGCAGCGGATGAAGCCGCCGGTGAACCTGACCTCGTTCGGCCGCACGGACAAGGACATGAAGAAGATCCTCGGCCTGGCCACCATCCTGCACGGCAAGCGCTACCGGTAGCCCTCGCGACAGCGGCCTCGGGCCGCCTAGCCGGGGGCCGCGGCCAGCGCCAGGTCAGCCGGGTCGACGGCGGCCAGCGGGGCCCGCCCCGAGATGAGGTCGGCCGCCCGCTCCGCGATGGCGATGGTCGGCGCGTTGGTGTTGCCGCGCGGCACCGTCGGCATAACCGAAGCGTCCACGACGCGCAGCCGCTCCACCCCGCGCACGCGAAGTTCGGTGTCGACGACGCTGGTGAGCTTGCTGGCGGCCAGCTTGGAGTCGCCGCCCATCGCGCAGGTCCCCACGGGGTGATAGATGGTGGTGATCTCGCGGCGTATCCATTCCAGCAGCTCACCCTCGGTGCGCACGTCGTCGCCCGGCGCCAGCTCGGACTTGCAGATCTTGCTCATCGGCTTGGCCGCGGCGAACTCCCGCACCATCTCGATGGCCCGCAGCAGCGGGTCGAGATCGCTCATATCGGACAGGTAGGCCGGGTCGATGGCCGGCTTGTGCCGGGGGTCGGAACTGCGCAGCCGGATCCGCCCTCGGCTGCCGACCGCGACGAGGGTGATCAGCACCGACAGCGCCCGGATGGCCGGGTCGGTGAGGCCGAAGTTCTGGTAGGGCACCGGCAGGACGTGCCACTGGATATCTGGCGCCGGCAGGTCCGGGGCCGTCCGGCTGAAGCCGCCCGCCTCCGCCACGTTCGTCGCCAGCGGGCCGGAATGGGTGAGCTGCCACCGGGCCAGGTTCCGCGGCCCGGACTTCTCCCAGAGCCCGCGTGACCTGGGCGTGCTCCACATGGCGGTCACCACGGGGTGATCCGACAGGTTTGCTCCCACGCCGGGGCTGTCGGTCATGACGGGGATGTCGTGCTCGCGAAGGTGGTCGGCAGGACCGACCCCCGACAGCATCAGCAACTGCGGGGTACCGATCGCGCCGCCGGCCAGGATGACCTCGGATTCGGCCGCGGCGAACACCTCGGCACCGCGCTGCAGGTAGCGCACGCCGACGGCCCGGCCGCCCTCGATCTCGACCGCGATGGCCAGGGCGTCGGTGAGGATCGTCAGATTCGGCCGGGCAGCGGCCGGATGCAGGTAGGCGTCGGCCGCCGACCAGCGGCGCCCGCCCCGCTGCGTTACCTGGTAGTAGCCGACGCCATCCTGGCGCTGGGCGTTGAAATCGTCATTGGCGGCCTGGCCACAGCTACGCGCGGCCGCCACGAAGGCGCCGGTCAGGCTGGACTTGTAGCGCAGATCCTGCACGCTCAGCGGGCCCGAGGCCCCGTGATAAGCCGATTCGCCGCGCGAGTTGTTCTCCGCCCGCAGAAAATACGGAAGCAGGTCGGTATAACCCCAGCCGTCGCAGCCGTACTCGTCGCGCCAGGTGTCGTAGTCGTAACGGCTGCCGCGAATGTAGATCATCGCGTTCATGGACGACGAGCCGCCCAGCACGCGGCCCCGCGGCCAGTAGATAGACCTGTCGGCCGCCCGCTGCTGCGGGACGGTCTGGTAATCCCAGTCGTAGGTGCTCTTGAAGAGCAAGTTGAGGGCCGCCGGTATGTGAATCTCGTCGGCGTCATCCGGCGGGCCGGCCTCCAGGACCAGCACCTGGGTATCCGGATTCTCGGTCAGGCGCGAGGCCAGGACGCAGCCGGCACTCCCGGCACCGACGATGACGTAGTCATACACGTCTTACCTCCCGAACGGGCCCGATGGCGGCAATACCCTACTAGGCGCCGCACCTCGCGCACCCCAGGCACCCCGGCACGGCCTAGCCGATGCCCAGCGCGTACCGAACGTCAGCGTATCGGCATATTTGCCACCAGCCATGCGTCTTCGCCGTGAACACGGCGCGGGGCCCCGGACATGAGTGCGCCCCCGGCCCTCAAGCCGGGAGCGCACTCCCCCCACCCCATGGCCATCCGCGACGCCGGCGGGCCCCCGAGAACCGCCGGCGCTACGCGAGATGGCCTCCAGCCGCCAGAAGCGGCCGCTCTGCGGGCCCCAGATTGCTGGTTTCGGCCCGATCAGGTTCCTCGTGAAAGCTTGGTCTAGCGATACAACTTTGAGTTATGAGCCTCGATCACTCTTTGTATCTATACGATGTCACATCGTCGTCTAGTTGTGAATACCCAAGGTCAGAGCCTTGGAACTTCTTCCTGCCCCAAATCTTATCGCTTACGCTCCGCTACCTACATCTTGAAACCTCTAGCCCGTTGCCGACCGGTGCGATGCTCCGAGACGTGTTATGGGCCAGGCTGTACCCGAATTAGGGTCACGCGTATCAGACCACTCCGGTGTCACCCGGGACCACCTCCCGGCTCGGCCCGCGGGCTGGGCTCCTGGCCCTGGCCAGCCGATACGGTGGAGGCATGGCTGCCGATCGCACCGAAACGCCCGTTGTCCTGTCCCGCATCTACACTCGCACCGGTGACAGCGGCACCACCGCGCTGGGCGACGGAACCCGCGCGGCCAAGACCGACCCGCGGCTAGCCGCCTACGCCGACGTGGACGAGGCCAACTGCGCGATCGGGGTCGCGGTCACGATGGGCGGCCTGTCGGCGGATATCGGCGAGCTGCTCACCCGCATCCAGAACGAGCTCTTCGACGTCGGCGCCGACCTGTGCAATCCCATCTCGCCCAGCCCCGCCTATCCCCCGCTGCGCGTGGCCGGGAGCTACATCAGCGCCCTGGAGGCGGCGTGCGACCAGTACAACGAGAGCCTGCCGACGCTGCGCAGCTTCGTGCTGCCCGGCGGCAGCGCCGGCTCCGCGCTGCTGCACACCGCCCGCACCGTGGTCAGGCGCGCGGAACGGACCACCTGGGCGGCCATCGAGGCCCACGGCGAGACGACGAACCCGCTCACCGCCCAGTACCTGAACCGGCTCTCTGACCTGCTGTTTATCCTGGCCCGCTGCGCCAACGAGCCCGACGGCGACCTGCTCTGGAAGCCAGGCAGCGACCGCTCGGCGTGACGCCGCCACCGCGATGGCCCGGCCGGTAAGAAATCCGCCTAATCGCTCATAACGGTTAGCTCAGGCCGCTCAGGTGGCCCGGCGGAGCAGACTCAAGCCACGACAAGAAGCCCGTCAGGGCCTCCTCGCTCATCGCCAGCTCGACCGTCCGGGGCTCGGGCTCGGCCGCCGGCAGCCCGCTGCAGTCCCGGCCCGCCTGACATTCCACGACGACGGTCCCGGCGCCGATGCTCGCCGCCTCGGTCTGCGCGGCCGGACGGCGCGCCAGCACGCTCATCGACCTGCGGTCGAACACCTCATTGGGCCGCAGCCGGAGGCCGAAGGCGCTGTACCACGCCAGCTGATCCGGCTCATAGGCCGCCAGGCCCAGGCGCCAGTTAGCGGCCTGCGTTGCGCGCAGGCCACACTCCACGGTTCCCCCGGCGCGGCCCAGCAGGATCCGGCGGGAGGCCAGGACGACCGCCGCGATGAGGGAGACCGCGAGGACTAGCAGGAGCGTCCAGCCAGCGGTGAGCGCCAGTTCCCCCGTCACCCTGGCGCTCCGCCCGTACCCTCGTCAGGACCCGGCGCCGGCGGCTCGCAGTTGAGCCCGGTAGTAGCGGATCTCGGGCGTCTCCTCGCTCTGCCCGGACGACGCTTCCAGCGCGTCCAGGGCCGACTGCGCGGCGCCGGTGTCAATGTCGGAGGCGAGCAGGGCCTCGCGGGCCAGGATCGAGACCCGGTCGTCAGCGATGGAGAAGAAGCCGCCGTTCACCGCCGCGCTGACCTCGGCGCCGCCGTCCTCCTCAGGCCTGATCCGGACAACGCTGCCCTCGACCAGGATGCCCAGGACCGGCGCGTGCCCGCTGAGCACTCCGATGTCGCCGTCGCGAGTCTTGGCGATCACCATCTGGGCCGGCCCGGTCCAGATCTCGCCCTCGGGAACGACCAGCTCTACCTGCAGCGTCACGACTGCTTCTCCAGGGCCTTGGCCTTCTTTTCCACGTCCTCGATCCCGCCGCACATGAAGAATGCCTGCTCGGGAATGTTGTCGTACTTGCCCTGGGCGATGGCCTTAAACGAGGAGATGGTCTCCTCCAGCGGGACGAATACGCCATCCTGGCCGGTGAACTGCTTGGCGACGAACATCGGGTGAGACAGGAACCGCTCGATGCGCCGGGCCCGCTGCACCGTGACCTTGTCGTCCTCGGAGAGCTCGTCGATGCCGAGGATCGCGATGATGTCCTGGAGCTCCGTGTACCGCTGCAGGATGCGCTGCACCTCGCGCGCGACGTCGTAGTGCTCCTGCCCGACGTAGCCGGGGTCCAGGATGCGCGAAGTGGACGCCAGCGGGTCGACCGCCGGGAAGATGCCCTTCTGGGTGATCTCGCGGGAGAGCACCGTGGTGGCGTCGAGGTGGGCGAAGGTGGTGGCGGGCGCGGGGTCGGTGATGTCGTCGGCGGGCACGTAGATCGCCTGCATCGAGGTGATCGAGTGGCCGCGGGTCGAGGTGATCCGCTCCTGCAGCTGGCCCATCTCGTCTGCCAGCGTGGGCTGGTAACCCACCGCCGACGGCATCCGGCCCAGCAGCGTGGATACCTCGGACCCCGCCTGGGTGAACCGGAAGATGTTGTCGATGAACAGCAGCACGTCCTGCCGCTGCACGTCGCGGAAGTACTCGGCCATCGTCAGCGCGGACAGCGCCACCCGCAGCCGGGTGCCCGGCGGCTCGTCCATCTGGCCGAACACCAGCGCGGTGTCCTTGATGACGTCGGACTCGGTCATCTCCGTGATCAGGTCGTTGCCCTCACGGGTCCGCTCCCCCACGCCCGCGAAGACCGACACCCCGCCGAAGTTCTTGGCGACGCGGGTGATCATCTCCTGGATGAGCACGGTCTTGCCGACGCCGGCGCCGCCGAACAGGCCGATCTTCCCGCCCTTCACGTACGGGGTGAGCAGGTCGAGGACCTTGATCCCGGTCTCCAGGATCTCGGTGCGCGGCTCCAGCTGGTCGAACGGCGGCGGATCCCGGTGGATCCCCCATCGCTCGGTCACCTCGAGGGAGGCGGCGGGCACGTCGAGTGGCTGGCCGAGCACATTGAACACGTGGCCCTTGGTGACGTCCCCGACCGGCACGGAGATGGGGCCGCCCGTGTCCGTGACCACGGCTCCGCGCGTCAGGCCGTCGGTGGGCCGCATGGCGATCGCCCGCACGGTGTCGTCACCCAGGTGCTGCTCGACCTCGAGCGTCAGCGTCGCGGTCTCGTCCTCCAGGGTGATGTCCACCTGCAGCGCGTTGTAGATCGCGGGCATGCTCTCGGCGGAGAACTCCACGTCCACGACGGGGCCGTTGACCCGGACGACCCGGCCGGCTCCCGCGGCCTCGGCGGACCCGTCGGAGGCCTGAGGGGTGTCTACGGTAGCGGTCATGATGCTCACTTACTCCCACTAATCGACTCGGCCAGCGCGTTGGCACCGCCCACGATCTCGCTGATTTCCTGAGTGATCTCGGCCTGCCGGGCTTTGTTAGCTTCCCTGGTCAGCTGGTCGATCAGGTCGTGCGCGTTGTCGGTAGCCGACTTCATCGCCCGCCGCCGGGAGGCGATCTCCGCGGCCGCGGAATCGAGCATCGCGTAGAACAGCCTGCTCTCCACGTACCAGGGCAGCAGGGCGTCCAGGACCTCGGCCGCAGACGGCTCGAAGTCGTAGACGGGGATCGGCCCGCCCGGCGGCTCCTCAGTCGTCTCCTCGATCTCCAGCGGCAGCAGCCGCCGCACGACCGGCTCCTGGGTCAGCATGGAGACAAAGTCGGTGTAGACGACGTGGATCTCGTCTACGCCGCCGTCGGCCGTCGGCTCGTAGTAGGCCGCCAGCAGCGCATCGGTGATCTCGTGCGCGTTGGCGTACGCCGGGGTGTCCGAGAAGCCGCTCCACTCCCCGCGCAGCTCCCGGTCGCGGAAGCGGTGCCAGGAGATTCCCTTGCGCCCGGCCACGAAGGGCACCGACTCCACATGCTGCTCCGTCAGCAGCTGCCGCAGCCGTTCCGCCTCGCGCAGCACGTTGGCGTTGAAGCCGCCGGCGAAGCCGCGGTCACTGGTCAGGATCAGGACCGCCGCACGGGACGGGTTCTGCGGCTCCCGGGTGAGCGGATGGTCGATCTGGCCCGACCGGCTGACGACCGCCTCGACCGCGCGAGTGATCTCGCGCGCGTACGGCTCGGCCTCGTGTGCCCGCTGCTGAGCCTTGATGATGCGCGAGGACGCGATCAGCTCCTGGGCACGGGTGATCTTGGCGGTGGACTGGACCGACCTGATCCGCCGCCGGACCGCGCGAAGCTGGGCTCCCATGCTGTCGTGCCGCCTTACTTCTCGTTGGCCGGAGGCACGCGCTTGCGAACCTTCTCCTGCTGCACGTCCGACTCCTCCAGCGGCTCGGACTCCTCGTCCTCCTTGACCAGCAGGTCACCGGAGCTGGTCTCGAAGCCGCGGCGGAAGTCCTCGACCGCGTCCTTGAGGGCCACGACGGTGTCGTCGGACAGGTCGCCGGTCTCCCGGATGGCGTCGAGGATGCCGCCCTGCGATCGCGCGATGTGCTCCAGGAACTCCGACTCGAACCGCTTGATGTCCGCGATCGGCACGTCGTCCAGATAACCGGAGGTACCGGCCCAGACCGACACGACCTGCCGCTCCACGGGCATCGGGCTGTACTGCCCCTGCTTGAGCAGCTCGACCAGCCGCGCGCCGCGGTCCAGCTGGGCCCGGGACACCGCGTCCAGGTCGGAGGAGAACGACGCGAAGGCCTCCAGGTCGCGGAACTGCGACAGCGACAGCTTCAGGCCGCCGGCCACATTCTTCATCGCCTTGATCTGCGCGTCACCGCCGACCCGCGAGACCGACTGCCCGACGTTGATGGCCGGGCGGACGCCGGAGTTGAACAGGTCGGTCTCCAGGAAGATCTGCCCGTCGGTGATGGAGATGACGTTGGTCGGAATGTAGGCCGAGATGTCGTTGGCCTTGGTCTCGACGATCGGGAGCCCGGTCAGCGACCCGCCGCCCAGGTCCCTGGACAGCTTGGCGCAGCGCTCCAGCAGCCGGGAGTGCAGGTAGAAGACGTCACCGGGGTAGGCCTCGCGGCCCGGCGGCCGGCGCAGCAGCAGCGAGATGGCCCGGTAGGCCTCGGCGTGCTTGGTCAGGTCGTCAAAGATGATCAGGACGTGCTTGCCGTCGTACATCCAGTGCTGGCCGATGGCGGAGCCGGTGTAGGGCGCCGCGTACTTGTAGCCGGCCGGGTCGGACGCCTGGGCCATCACGATCGTCGTGTACTCCAGCGCGCCGGCGTCCTCCAGGGACTGGCGCACCTGGGCGACCGTCGAGCCCTTCTGGCCGATCGCCACGTAGACGCAGCGGACCTGTCGCGCCGGGTCGCCGGAGTCCCAGTTCCCCTTCTGGTTGATGATCGTGTCGATGGCGATCGCGCTCTTGCCGGTCTGCCGGTCCCCGATGATCAGCTCGCGCTGGCCGCGGCCGATCGGGACGATCGAGTCGATGGCCTTGATACCGGTCTGCAGCGGCTCGCTGACCTTGCTGCGATTGATCACCGACGGCGCCTGCAGCTCCAGCTGGCGGTCCTCGCTGCTCTCGATCGGCCCGAGGCCGTCCAGCGGCTGGCCCAGCGGGCCAACCACGCGGCCGAGGAAGGCGTCGCCCACCGGCACCGACAGCACCTCGCCGGTCCGGCGGACCTGCTGGCCCTCCTCGATCTTGCTGAAGTCACCCAGGACGACGACGCCGATCTCGCTCACGTCCAGGTTCAGCGCGAGGCCGCGGGTGCCGTCCTCGAACTCCAGCAGCTCGCTATACATGGCCGAGGGCAGTCCCGCGACCCTGGCGATGCCGTCGCCACACTCGACGACGGTGCCGACCTCCTCAGCGGAGGCGGTTCCCGGCTCGTAGGCCTCGACGAAACGCGCGAGCGCGTCCCGGATCTCGTCCGGCCGGATTGTCAGCTCCGCCATCTTCCTCGTATCTCTCTCTCGCGATCAGGTCGATCAACGTCTGTAGCTATTTCCGCGCAGTTGCCGGGCGCCCGCTCAGGCGACCAGCCTGCGGCGGATCTCGGCCAGCCGGGTCGCGACGCTTCCGTCGATCTGCTCGCCACCGATCCGGATGATCATGCCGCCGATCACCTCGCGGTCGAGCACGACGTTGAGGTGCACCTCGTGCCCGTAGGTCCTGGACAGCGCGGCAATCAGGCGGCTGCGCTGCTCGGCGCTGAGCTCGTCAGCCACGCGCACCTCCGCGATCAGCCGCTCCCGCTGCTCGGCGGCCAGGCGCCCGTACTCCTCCAGGCTCCTGTCCAGGCTACGTCCCCGCGGGTGAAGTGCGGCCTGCGTGACGAGCTGAATTGCCGACGGCGTGGCCTTGCCGGCCAGCAGGGCGCTGACCAGGGCTCGCTTGGCCTCCGCGGGAGCGAAGGGATTGCCCAGGGCGGTACGCAGCTCTGCCGAGCTGCCGACAACCCTGGCAAAACGGAACAGGTCGTCCTCCAGGTCATCCAGCTGGCCGGCCTGATCGGCCTGGGCCACGATCGCCAGCACCCCCAGCTGCTCGATGGCGTCGACCAGGTCGCCGGGGGTAGACCAGTGGGCGGTCACCACGGATCCGGCCAGCTCGGCGGTATCCGGGCTGACATTGCTGCCCAGGATCGCGGTCATGAGGCCAGCGCGCGCGTTGCGCGCGCTGGAGTCGTCGGCCAGCGCGCGTCGCAGCGGCGGATTCCTGTCCAGCAGGTCGACCACGGCGAACAGCTCGTCGCCGATCCGGCCGGCGTCGCTGGCGGCGGACGTCAGCGCGAGCAGACGTTCCTTGGCGTCTGCCAGCGAAGCCCTGCTTGCGCCCCTCATGACGTCGCCCGCGCCCCGCTTGAGCTGGACTGGCCGTCATCGGACCGGCTCTCCAGCTCGTCCAGGAAACGATCGACGAGGCGGCGCTGCCGGGCGTCATCCGCCAGGGCCTCGCCGACGATCTTGCCGGCCAGGTCGACGGACAGCGCGCCCACCTCGTTGCGCAGGGCGGCCAGAGCCTGCTGGCGGTCGGCCGCCAGCTGAGCCTGGGCCGCCTCGGTGACCCGGCGCGCCTCGGCCTGGGCCTGCTCCCGCATCTCGGCGATGATCTGCGCGCCCTGCTCCTTGGCCTCTTCCCGAAGCCGCGCGGCCTCGTGCCGGGCCTCGGCCAGCTGCGCCTTGTACTGCTCGAGCGTGCTGGCCGCCTCGGCCTGGGCCTCCTCGGCGCGCTGCAGGCCGCCCTCGATGGCGTCGGTCCGCTCCGCGAGCGTCTTCTGGATCCGCGGCATCAGTATCTTGCCGAGGACGGCGAAGACGATCAGGAACGCGACCGCCCCGATGATCAGCTCCGGCAGCTCGGGGATCAGCGGGCTGGCGGGCGGAGTGACCGGTGTCGCGGCAAGGTATTTCACCGTCGGACTTCCTTGCTGACGGACATCACTGTTTCCTCTCCATCCCCGAGAGGATCAGGCCGAGTACTTGAAGATGAAGGGGATCACGATGCCGATCAGCGCGAGCGCCTCGGTCAGCGCGAAGCCGATGTACATGTTGGACTGGATCAGCCCGCGCGCCTCCGGCTGCCGGGCCATGGCCTCCACGCCGTGGCCGAAGATCAGGCCGATACCGATGCCGGGGCCGATGGCCGCCAGGCCGTACGCCACCGCACCGATGTTGATCCACAGGTAGGTGGTAGTGGTGCCGCCGGCCGCGAGATGGTGCACAAGGTCAAGCATGTATGCGTTCCTTTGCGATAGTGCCAGCGGGTCGCGCCGGCGGTTGTGGGCGAGAGATCCGTGCGCCGCAGGGCGCCCTCAGGCGTTCCGCGGCGTGGCGGGCCACGTCAGTGCCCCGCTTCCAGCGAGCCGCCGATGTACTGGGCGGTCAGGATGGTGAAGATATAGGCCTGCAGCGCCTGGATCAACAGCTCGAATGCCGTCAGCACGATCGTGAGGATGAACGAGGTCGCGCTGAACAGCAGGCCGATGGTCAGGCTGAGCATGTACCAGGTCGCCAGCGTGAACACCAGGACCAGGATGTGCCCGGCGAACATGTTCGCGAACAGCCGGACCGCCAGGGTGAACGGCCGGACGATGACGTACTGGAGGATCTCCACCGGGGCCAGGAGCCCGAGGATGAAGATCGGGACGCCCGTCGGGATCATGTTCTTGAAGTAGCCGCCCAGGCCCTGGTGCTTGATGCCGAGGTAGGTATAGGTGCCGTAGACCATCAGCATCAGCGCGCCGGGGAAGGCGATCTGGGCCATCGCCGGGTACTGGGCGATGGGGATGACCTCCATGATGTTCATGATCCAGATGAAGAAGAACAGCGAGACCAGGAACGGAAGGAAGCCGTCGCCCCGCCTGCCCATCATCGGGCGCAGGATCTGGTCCCGCACGAACTCCACACCCAGCTCGCCGAGGTTCTGCGCCCCCCGCGGCACCAGCTTCGGCTTCGCGAATGCCGCCCAGAAGAACCAGACGACCACGACGGTGGAGATGAGGGCCAGCAGCATCGGCTTGGTGAAGGCGAAGCCGCCGATCTTGAAGAACGGCGTGAAGAGGAAGGTGGGGCCCGGGTAACCCGGGGCCGGGTAACCGCAGTTCGAGGAGGAGAAGATATGGCTGTTCTCCTCCGTGCACCCGCCCGCTACGAGGGCGACGATGTCACCGGCCAAGGCGCTCTCCTCCAGCTTCGCACCAGCACGCAACGCCTACCAGCGCGACGCACGTCTTCGTGTCTCCGGCCCCCGGCCCAGCGGCAAGTCCCGGCACAGGGATGTTAACTGCCCGGCCCGCTCGCTTTACACGCGGATTACCTGTCAGGGCCTGCCGTACTTGAAAACGATGAGCACGATCGCCGCCGCGAGCCCCACGAGCATGCCCACGGGGAAGAGCGCCGCGATGTGCGTCCACCGGCTGACCAGCCACCCGACCAGGCCGTAGAAGGCCATCCCGGACAGCAGGTAGCTGAAGATTGTCCAGCCTGCGTTCTGCTCCGGGGGCCCGTCGCCCGGCTCCGGCCGGGCCGGGTCGGAGGACGAGGACCGGCGGTTGCCGATCATGCCCGCGACCAGGGCACGGCCGCGTAGAGCAGAGGGCGCCGCGGGCAGCCTTCACCGCGGGCCGCATGTCGCCGTCCGGACGCCAGAGCACAGCCACGGGTCATCCTTCTCCGTGCGGCTCGACGTAGAGGAACTTCAGCCGCATGGACCAGAAGATCTGGCCGGCGCACCAGACGAAGATGCACGCCAGGGCGGTCAGTCCGAACATGCGGGTGTTGAAGGCAGTGGTCTTGCTGAACCCGACCACGAAGAACAGCAGGATCAGGATCTTGACGATGTAGGTAATCGTCGCGGTGAGCATCATGGCCTGCGGGCTGATCTTGGCGGCGCGCCCCACGGCGAATACGCTGATCGCGAAGAAAACGGCGACGAGGGCTATTCCGAGTGCCGCTCCGAGCAGTCCCTTACCGCCTGCGATCCCTGCGCTGATGGCAGCCATGATCACGGCGGCTACGGCGGTCACGAGCGCCGAGCGGCGGGCAATCCGGGCATAGGCGGCCGGCATCTACAAAACTCCGGGGATCTCGACGAGGACAAGCGGCCCCCGCCGGCTTGAGTACCTTACTGCCGCAGCGCCAAGAAGGCGCCGGGACATCTGAGCGCCGCGACTCAAGCGCGCCGTCAGATGAGCGAAACGTATCACGGACCTCTCACTCGTCATTGAGCTGATGCTCGTGAAAGATATCACAAGCTCTCGGACACGGGCCTCAGCGGGTCACCTAACGTGACGAACTTCCGCTCCCGGCGTAACGCCTGGTCACGAAGTCAGTAACTCACGGTAGCCGATTGCCGGTGGTGCCGGCGAGCGCGGGCGACCGGCGCGGGCCAGTTAAGTCAGGTTGGTCAGCGCATGCCGGTCAGCGCGGCCCTGCCTGGTCGGGCTCCGTAGGCCGGGCCGGCGGAAGCGACTCCAGGTCGGCGGCGGGCGGAATGGTTCCGACTACCGAGCGCGGCTGCCGCTCCGGCGCCCGGTGCCCGGCAGGCGCGGGCGGCGCGGGCGGCGCGGGCGGCGCGGGCCGCCGCTCGTCGGACTCGATCCCGCGCCGGCGATCGAGGTAGGTGCCCCCGTGATCATCGGGCCGGCCCGCACCGTAGCCACGAGGCCCCGAGCCACGAAGCTCCGAGCCACGAGGCCCGGAGCTATGAGCCCCTGAGCCATGAGCGCCGGAGTCATAAGGCCCGGAGTCATAGGGTCCGGCCGCAGGATGGTTATCGGGATGGTTATCGGGATGGTTATCGGGATGGTTATCGGGATGGTTATCGCGCTGGGCTGCACGGTAATCGAGCCGAGCCGGCCGGTACTCGTCGGGCTGGGCGGCGCGCCCGTTGCCGGTCGGCGCCGCCAGCGGATCTGGCACCGGGCCCGCTGGCCGGGCGGCGGGCGGCGCGCCGGGCTGGGCCGCCTGCAGAGGGCCCGGTCGAGCCCGATCCCCCACCATGACCGGCTGCCCGGCCGGCCCTCCCGTGGCCGCGGCCACGGCGGCCGGCCGGCGTCCCCGCTTCCACCAGCGCAGCCGTGGCATGGACATGAGCAGCAGGGCCAGCACCGCGCCGAGGGTGATTATGGCGAAGACGAACAGCGGCGTCCTGGCGGTCGAGAACCAGACGACCAGGCCGGAGAAGGTGGCCGCCCACAGGTACATGATGAGCACGCTGAGCCGGTGCGAGTGCCCGATGTCGAGCAGCCGGTGGTGCAGGTGCTTGCGATCGGGGGCAAATGGCGACATGCCCGCCCGCGTCCGGCGGACTACCGCCATGAGCATGTCCGCGTAGGGGATGACCAGGATGGCCGTGGGCAGCAGCAGCGGAATGATCTCGGGGAACCGGTTGACGGTCCCGCGCAGCGTCTGCGGGTCGAGCGAGGTGATGCTCGAGATCGGCGCGTAGGCCAGCAGCAGCCCGAGCAGCATCGAGCCCGTATCCCCCATGAAGATCCGGGCCGGGAAGAAGTTATGCGGCAGGAAGCCCAGGCACATTCCGGCCAGCACCGCGGACACCAGCGCGGGCTGCGCCTCCGCAGACAGCCTCAGGTCCTTGGTCAGCCAGTAGTAGTAGATGAAGAACGAGACCGCGGCGATGGCCACGATCCCGGCGGCCAGTCCGTCGAGCCCGTCGATGAAGTTGACGGCGTTGATGGTGGCGACGACGACCAGGATGGTCAGCACCATCTGCTGGTTGGAAGTCGGCACGAACGTCTCGCTGCCGGGCAGGGGCAGCCAGCTGAGCTGGACGCCGCTGGCGACCAGTATCGCGCCGGCGGCCACCTGGCCGGCCAGTTTGCTGATGGCATTCATGCCCCAGCGGTCGTCCACGATGCCGATCGCCACGATCAGGCCGCCCGCCAGGAGCAGCCCGGAGGCCATGTTATTGCCCGTGAGAACGCTGTTCAGCGGGCTCAGCTGGTAAGCGACCAGCAGTCCGGCGCCCAGGCCGACGTACATGGCCAGGCCGCCGAGCAGCGGGATCGGGATCACGTGCACGTCCCGGTCGCGCGCCGCGTGAATCGCGCCGCCCCTGATCGCGACGCGACGGACCAGTGGCGTCAGGACGTAGGTGACGGCGGCCGTCACCAGCAGGGTGAGAACGTACTCCTTCACCGGTCTCCAGGCCTGGCGGATGAGGCGGGCATTGAACCAACTCTAGAGCAATACAGCCGCGGTCACGCCTGGCGACTAGCGCGCCGCGTCGCCGACTGCGCGGACCCCGGCGATCTCCCGCAGTCGCCCCATCGAGATCGCCCCCTGGCGCAGCAGCCGCGGCGCGTCACCGGTGAGATCGACGATCGTCGAGGCCTGTCCGCCCACAGAAGGGCCGCCGTCCAGATAGACGGCGACGGCGTCGCCGAGCTGCTCCCTGGCCTGCTCCGCGGAGTTCGCGGCCGGCGAGCCGCTCAGGTTCGCGCTGCTGACGGCCATCGGCCCGGTCTCGCGCAGCAGATCCAGCGTGACCGGGTCCTGCGGCATCCGGACCGCCACCGTCCCCTTTGTCTCGCCCAGGTCCCAGCTCAGGGTCCGGGCGGCCCGGCATACGATGGTCAGGCCGCCCGGCCAGAACTCGTCGATCAGCTGCTGACCGTAGGGCCCGAGATCCTCCACCAGGGCCGAGGCCGCGCGGACCGTGCCGACCAGCACCGGCGGCGGCATGTCCCGGCCGCGGCCCTTGGCCGCCAGCAGGCGCGTCACGGCCGCCGGGCTGAAGGCGTCGGCCCCGACGCCGTAAACCGTGTCCGTGGGCAGCACGACGAGCTCGCCGCTGAGGACCGCGGCGGCCGCGGCGGCCAGTCCTTCGGTCCGCTGGGTCGCGTCGGAGCAGTCAAACCAGGCGCTCATAGCCGATCATCCTTGCACGGGGTCATCCTGGTGCGGGTCATCCTGGCACGGCTCATCCTGGCACGGGCCAGACCGCGGTGACGAACCTATCCCGGCCCGCCAGGTCGGTGTGGTTGCGGGTCTGCCGCCAGCCGCTCTCCTCGGCGAAGACCCAGTAGACGGCCGGTCCCTGCTGCGCTCCGTGCTCGACGGCCACCAGGCCGCCGGGCCGCAGCAGCCGCTGCCGGGCCACGCTCTCGACCACACGGACCGCCCCCAGCCCGTCGGCGCCCGACCATAGCGCGGTCGCGGGGTCGTACTCGCCGACCTCGGGGGGAACCCAGGAGCCGACCGGGATATAGGGAGGGTTGCTGATCACCAGGTCGACGGCGCCGTCGAGCTCGGTCAGCGCGGTGGCGAAGTCCTCGGCGTGCAGGGTGACCCGGCCGGCGGTGTGCGGCGCGGCCACCGCAGTACTGGCGATGTTGCGCTCGGTCCACTGCCGGGCCAGCGGGTCGGCCTCCACCGCGTGCACCCGGGCCCGCGGCACCTCCTGCGCGATGGCCAGCGCGATGGCGCCCGAGCCGGTGCCGAGGTCAGCCACGACAGGCTCGGCGACGTCCATGGCGGCGAGTTGCTCGACCGCCCAGCCGGTCATGACCTCGGTTTCCGGCCGGGGCACGAACACGCCGGGCCCGACGGTCAGCTCCAGGTACCGGAAGTAGGCCAGTCCCGTGATGTGCTGCAGCGGCTCGCGGGCCTCGCGGCGGGCGACATCGTCCCAGAACCGCGGGTTGAAGTCGGCGTCGGCGACCAGGTGCAGCTGGCCGCGGGGCACTCCGTGCAGGTGCGCCGCGATCAGCTCAGCATCGGCGCGGGGCGAGTCGACTCCGGCCTGCGCGAGCCGGGCCGCGGCCATGGCCACCTCATCGAGCAGCAGGCTCATCCGCGGCCGCCGCTGCCCCGGGTCAAGGCCCGCGGCCTCATGTCTGTTCGGAGCCGGCGATCTGCTCGGCCCGGTCCGCCTCCACGAGCGAGTTGATCACTGCGTCCAGGTCCCCGTCGATCACCTGGTCCAGGTTGTAGGCCTTGAAGCCGACCCGGTGGTCAGAGATCCGGTTCTCCGGGAAGTTGTAGGTGCGAACCCGCTGCGACCGGTCCACGTCAGAAACCTGGCTGCGGCGGCTGGCGGCGGCGCGGGCATCCGCCTTCTCCTGCGCGACGGCCAGCATCCTGGCCCGCAGGATCCGCATCGCCGACTCCTTGTTCTGCAGCTGGCTCTTCTCGTTCTGGCAGGAAACGACGATCCCGGTGGGCACGTGCGTGATCCGCACGGCCGAGTCCGTGGTGTTGACGCTCTGCCCGCCCGGACCTGATGACCGGTACACGTCGATCCGCAGATCGCTCGGGTCGATGGTGACATCGACCGGGTCCGCCTCGGGCAGGACCAGCACGCCGGCCGCCGAGGTGTGGATGCGGCCCTGTGATTCCGTTACCGGCACGCGCTGTACCCGGTGCACGCCGCCTTCGTACTTCAGGCGCGACCAGGCCCCGGTGTCACCGCGCCGGCCCTTGATCGCGACCGTTACGTCCTTGTAGCCGCCGAGTCCGGTCATCGTGGCGTCGATGACCTCGGTCTTCCAGTGCTGCCGCTCGGCGTAGCGCAGGTACATGCGCAGCAGATCCCCGGCGAACAGCGCGGACTCGTCGCCGCCCTCGCCGGCCTTGACCTCGAGGATGACGTCCTTGCCGTCATAGGGATCTCGGGGCACGAGCAGCTGCTCGATCCGCTGCTGCAGCACCTCTCGCTGCCTGGCCAGCTGCTCGGCTTCCGCCTCGAACGAGGCGTCCTCGCCGGCCAGCTCGCGGGCGGCCTGCTCGTCGCCGCTGATCTCCCGCCACTGCTCGTAGGCCGCGATGACGGGGCCCAGCTCGCCGTACCGCCGACCCAGGGTGCGCGCCCGGTCGGCGTCCGCGTGGACCGCGGGATCGGCCAGGTCCTTCTCTAGCTGCGCGTACTCCGTCGCCAGGTCGGCAACCCGCTCAAACACCGGCTACCTCCCCGCTAACTCCTGCGAATGTGACCCGGGCGCCGCACTGCGGCGACGCCCAGACCTGAACAGCCGGATCACCCGCCCGCACACTTGGAATCGGGAGGGCGGTCCGAACCGATGATGAACCTGTCCCCGGGCGCGCGGCCTACTTGCTAGTCGACTGCTGCTTGCTAGTCGACTGCTGCTTGCCGAACCGGCGCTCGAACCTAGCGACGCGGCCGCCAGTGTCCATGATCTTCTGCTTGCCCGTGTAGAACGGGTGGCAGCTCGAGCAGATATCGGCGTGAATCACGCCGTTCTTGGCCGTGCTGCGCGTCGTGAAGGTGCTCCCGCACGTGCAGGTCACCGTGGTCTCGACGTACTCCGGGTGAATACCCGTCTTCATCTCGTGACTCCTGGTTCCGCAGTCGCCGGGTCGCTCACCGCCACCAGGCTGTGCTGCCTGGGGACAAGGGGCGTGAACCGGTACCGCATAGGGTGTGGCTTCCAGTCTGCCAGACGCGGTAACGCCGGCGGCCACTGGGAGATTCCCGCGCAGGACCCGGCACGGCCGGCCCGGTTTAGCCCGGGCCGGCCGTGCCGCTACTGCGCGCCGATCGTGGTCCGCTGCACCGTCAGCAGGAACTCGGCGTTGCTCTTGGTGTCCTTCATCCGGTCCATGAGCACCTCCAGCGCCTGCTGGGGCTCCAGCGCGTGCAGTACCCGCCGCAGCTGCCAGACGATCTTGAGCTCCTCCGGCGACATCAGCAGCTCTTCCTTGCGGGTGCTCGACTGGTCGACGTCCACCGCCGGGAAGATCCGCTTGTCGGCCAGGTCGCGGCGCAGCCGCAGCTCCATGTTGCCGGTGCCCTTGAACTCCTCGAAGATGACCTCTTCCATCCGCGAGCCGGTCTCGATGAGGGCCGTCGCGAGGATGGTCAGCGAGCCGCCGTTCTCGATATTGCGGGCGGCGCCAAAGAACCGCTTCGGCGGGTAGAGCGCCGCGGAGTCGACACCACCGGACAGGATCCGGCCGCTCGCCGGGGCGGCCAGGTTGTAGGCCCGGCCCAGGCGGGTGATGGAGTCGAGCAGGACAACCACGTCGTGGCCCATCTCGACCAGCCGCTTGGCCCGCTCGATGGCGAGCTCGGCGACCGTGGTGTGGTCATCGGCCGGCCGGTCGAAGGTCGAGTGAATGACCTCGCCCTTGACCGTGCGCTGCATGTCGGTGACTTCCTCGGGCCGCTCGTCGACGAGGACGACCATGAGGTGGCACTCGGGGTTGTTCTTGGTGACCGCGTTGGCGATCGCCTGCAGGATCATCGTCTTTCCGGCCTTGGCCGGCGACACGATCAGGCCGCGCTGGCCCTTGCCAATCGGGCAGACCAGGTCGATGATCCGCGTGGTCATGATCGTCGGGTCGGTCTCCAGCCGGAGCCGGTCCTGCGGGTACAGGGGGACGAGCTTGGAGAACTCCGGACGGTTCTTGGCCTGCTCGGGGTCCAGCCCGTTGATCTTGTCGAGCCGGACCAGCGCGTTGAACTTCTCCCGGCGCTCGCCCTCACGCGGCTGCCGGATCGCGCCCTCGACCACGTCGCCCTTGCGCAGGCCGTACCGGCGGACCTGGGACAGCGACACGTACACGTCATTGGTGCCCGGCAGGTAGCCGGTCGTGCGGACGAACCCGTAGTTGTCCAGCACGTCCAGGATGCCGGCGATCGGGATGAGGACATCGTCCTCACTGATCACGGGCTCGGCCTCGTTGCCGCCACCGCGCTCGCGGCGGCGGTTGCTGCTGCCGCCCGAGTTCCGGTTCCGGAACCGGTCCCGGTTCCGGCGGCCCCCCGGGCCGTCGCGGTCATCGTCGCCCCGGTTGTCGCGCCCGCCCTGGTCACGGCCGCCCTGCTGGTCGCGGCCGCCGCCCTGGTCGCGCCCGCCCTGCTGGTCGCGGCCGCCGCGCTGGTCCCGGCCTTGCTGCTGGTCCCGATTGGCGGAGCCGTACTCGCGGCCCTGCTCGGCGCCATCACTGGCGGCTCGCGGCTGCTCGTCTCGCTGGCTGTCGTCCCGGCGGCCGTTGCTGCGCCTGCGCCGGTCACCGCGCTGGCCATCGCCCGACTGGGACTGGTGCGCATCGTCGCGCCCGCCGTTGCCGGCATTGCCGGCCACCGGGGCGCCGTTGCTCACGGCCGCCTGCGCGCCACCGTGCGGCGCCGCATCCTGACCTGAGTGACCAATGCCACCGGCGTTGGCCACCTGCGGGCTCTCCCCGACCCCGCCCGCATGCCCGGCGCCCACGCCGGGCTGCGTTGCTGTTTGTGTCTCCATGGCGTCCCGCTCAAAATGGCGGTTCGCGCCGGCTCCCGCAGGCGCGCCCCGCTGGACTGAGTTCTCGGATATGTCGCTGTGGCGGCCCGCCGGCCCGCCGGCCGACTCGGCCGCAACCCCGCGGCCGGCCTCACGACGGCCGGCTGCACTGCCGCGCGGGGCCGCATTGCTCTGGGCCGCGCTGCCCCCCTGGAGTGAACTGCCCTGGGCCGCATTGCCCTGCTGGACCGCGGAGCTGGCCCCGCCAGATCCCCCGCCGCGCTGCCTGTTCTCGATCGCCTCAACAAGCTGGCCCTTACGCATCCTCGCGGTTCCCGTGAGGCCAAGCGACTGGGCGAGCCGCTGAAGTTCGGGCATCAGCATCGCGGAGATCCCCGTGCCGACTCGCTTGCCCGTTCCTGGCTGGCTGGCCGCGCCACCCGCGCCAGTACCGTCGTCCGCGTCCGGCCAGGAGCGTACCGCGCTAGTCCGCGCTGGGGAAGTCTCTGCTGACGGCGCCACGCCGGCGGTCTCGCCGGCGGAACGGGACAGACTGGGAGATTCCTCAGGCTCGCCAGAAGAGCCGGAGAACAGATCGATGGTTTCGCTCACTAGGGGTCCTTCCCAGGGGTGCGGGCCCGGCCACAGGTGCGGCCGGCCGATGCCCGCTGTCGCGTGTTGTCCGCGGCGTTCGCCGCTCTCCAGGCCCCGCCGCTCTGCCAGGCTCGTCGTTTCGGAGTATCCCGAACCTCCGCATTGCGGCATGTGTCCGACTGCCCGGTACGAGGTTCGCTGATAACCAGGCCCTTGGCCAGGACCGGGCGTACGTGGAATCCCGCAACAGGTGAATGTCAGTAGAAGCTGCACACCGCCGACCGCCGTACGGCTGACCGGCTGGAGCGCGTGCGAGCACCTCTCCCCGCAGCGGGGCATCTGGTGCAGCTACCAGCTTAACACCAATGGGACCCACGGCATTCCTTCAGAGCTGTCCCTTACGACCGCAAGGGGGCCGACCGCGCTGGCATGCCTGGTCAGAAGGTATCTGGCTAGGGTCTGCCGACACCCCTGCGGGTACGCTCGCGCCAGTCAACAAGGTTAAGGAGATGCCGACTGGCGCCTGGCTCCGAAGGCCGTGTCGCGGCTGTCGACTTCCAGGGGGCTTACACCGCGTGGGGTACCCGTTTCCGTGACGCTTCAACCTCGCCTTTCTCATAAGACTACTGAGGCGGCCCTCGCGTTTACCGGCCGCCACTGGCGCGGCGCCACCCCGACCAGGTCCAGCCCGGCGGCGAGCGC
>Ga0208220_1000106_pt1 | contig 30667 bp, 33 predicted proteins | sample NGESurdeep092012_9_FD_184484 | JGI IMG/M metagenome (GOLD analysis project Ga0208220, IMG submission 184484) | Arctic peat soil microbial communities from Barrow, Alaska - NGEE Surface sample F53-1 deep-092012 (SPAdes) | ecosystem: Environmental > Terrestrial > Soil > Wetlands > Peat ...
CGGTGAATCCGTGGTCATCCTGACCGGGGGCATCGACCTTTCCGTCGGCGGGTTGGCCGGCCTCGCGGGCATCCTTGCGGCGTGGCTCAACGTGCACGAGAAGCTGTCAGCGCCGGTCTCGATCGTGCTCACCCTTCTCATCTGCGCGGCCGTGGGGTTTTGGCACGGCGCGATGGTGACCAAGTTGGGAGTGCCGCCGTTCATCATCACGCTGGTCACCTTCACCATGTCGCAAGGGTTGGCGCTTGCGATCACCACTGGCACGCCCATCAACGACATCTCCCCACTGTTCAGCCGGATAAGTTCGTTCCACGTGGGCAACGTGCCGTTACCCGCCGTCATCTTTGTCGCCATTGCAATCGTCGCTTGGTTCGTCCTTGAACGAACCTACATAGGCCGCCAGGTCTATGCCGTCGGAGGCAACGCTGAGGCGTCTCGCCTCGCAGGTATCCCCGTCGCTCGCCGCAAGACTGGCGCCTACGTCGCGAGTGCAATGCTGGCCGGCATCGTCGGAATCCTCATTATCGGTCGGATGAATGTCGCTGACCCCTCGATCGGTTCGAGTGGCTTCGAACTGACCGCGATCGCGGCGGCCGTCATCGGCGGCGTTGCCCTTACGGGCGGCGAGGGGAGAATCCTCGGCATCGCGGCGGGCGCCGTGCTTCTCGAGTTCATCACGAACGGGCTGCTCGCACTGCGGGTCAGTCCTTACGACCAGCAGATGGTGCAGGGCGGCGTTCTCGGCGTTGCCGTTCTCGCCGACCGCCTACGCGCGAGGCGCTTCGGAGCGCAGCGAAGACAATGACGCCGCGGAGCGCGGCGAAGATGACGGCGAGACGACGATCACGTCTAGCACGCGCGGCCCGTGCACGCCTTCGACACGTTCGAACTCGATGTCGCTGGTGGCACTCGGTCCGCTGATGAACGTGAGGGGTCTCGACGGATCAAGCCGGGTCAGCGACTCAGGCACGCTCATCACGATCTGCTCTGCGTACACAACAACGACGTGATGGTCGGGCACCAGGGTAAGCACTCGGCGTCCCTGATCTGGTCCGGCGTCGAGCACGATCGTGCCGGTCTCCGCGATCGCCACCCGGCACCCGGTGACAACAGCCGCGATGTCGTCGAGCTCGCCCGCACTCAATGGCGCCGGATCGCCGTCGATGTGCACGACGCGATCGCCGCAGGCGTCGCGCCATTCGGCTGGCGCACCGGGTGGCAACACCACCGATGCGTCTGATGCCAGCACGGCCGTCAACGTCTGCGCCACGCCTGCGGAGTCGGTGCGGTGCACGGTCGCCTTGTAGTCGGTGAGCCGGTCGATGAAGCGCACGATAACCGGCTCGCTGCCGGGTGCTTCGACCGCAGCAACCCGGTAGTCGCGCGCAATTTCGGCGGATGCCGGTTGCCCGGCGATCGCGGTCCTGATGCGGGTCAGCACCTCGTCACGGGCGGTCACGCGCGCGGGTCGCGTTCGGTCGAGCCCGGTGCCTCGCGCTCGCGCAGCCACCACTCACGAAAGGTCTCCTTCGGCGGAACGGGCAGGTCGCGACTTGTCGTCCACGCCGAGCCGGGCCACGGCAGCGAACTGATGCGACCCCGGCTACCAGGCCGTAGTCCGAGCAACCTGCCGAGTCGCATGAACCGCTCGGCGCGGGCAAACCGTCGCGACGAGCGCATCGCCCACCCGACGGCTTTCATCGAGAGCAGCTCCGCATTCGGAGTCGACTGCGCACGTACGTGGTCAACCGCGCGGGCACGCAGGTGCACCAGGATCGACGGGATATCGATCTTCACGGGGCACACCGAATAGCACGCACCGCACAGTGTCGAGGCGAACGGGAGGCTCGAGTTCGGGTCGCTGTGACCGTTCATCCCGGTCAGTTGCGGACTGAGAATCGCGCCGATGGGTCCCGGATACACCGAGCCGTAGGCGTTTCCGCCGGTCCGTTCGTAGATCGGACACACGTTGAGGCAGGCACTGCACCTAATGCAGTGCAAGGCGGCTCGGCCAATCTCATCGGACAGTGCCGCCGTCCGGCCGTTGTCGAGCAGCACCAGGTGAAAGGCCTGCGGGCCATCGCCCGGCGTGACCGCCGTCCACATCGAGGTATACGGATTCATCCGCTCGCCGGTCGACGAGCGCGGCAGCAACTGCAGAAACACTTCGAGGTCACGCCAGGTCGGAAGCAGCTTCTCGATGCCCATGACCGTGATGAGCGTGTCAGGAAGTGTCAGGCACATCCGGCCGTTGCCTTCCGACTCGACGACGGCCAACGTGCCCGTCTGCGCGATCGCGAAGTTGGCGCCACTGATGCCCACCTTGGCGGACAGGAATTTCTTTCGCAGGTGGGCGCGTGCGGCCATTGCCAACCGACGCGGATCATCGGTGAGATCGGCAGGGACGTCGGGCATCTCGCGCATGAAGATCTCGCGAATCTCCGATCGGTTCCGGTGAATCGCCGGCACCAGAATGTGGCTCGGCTTGTCATGCCCGAGCTGCACGATGAGCTCGGCGAGGTCGGTCTCAATCGGTGCGATCCCGGCCGCCTCGAGTGCCTCGTTGAGCCCGATCTCTTGAGTCACCATCGACTTCACCTTCACGACCTCGCGCGCGCCGGTCTCACGCACGAGGTCGACGATGATGCGATTCGCTTCGGTGGCGTCGCGTGCCCAGTGCACGACGCCACCTCGTGCCGTAACCGCCGCTTCGAGTTGCTCAAGCAGTTCAGGCAGCCGAGCCATGACGTCGGCTTTGATCGCGGCACCGGCGTCGCGCAACTGCTCCCAGTCATCGACCTCCGCAACAACAGCAGCCCGCTTCTCTCGAATCGTCGCCGTGGCGATGCCCACGTTGCGGCGCAGCTGCGCGTTCTTCAACGCCGACCTCGCTGCGTGCGGGAAACTCTCGTCACCTCGCAGGTTGCCGACGCCCTCTGGCGCGTACGTGACCGGCTTCGGCATACCGAGGAAGGTGCTCGTCATGAGTCGTCCTCTGCCGCCGTGACATCCTCTGCCGCCGCGACATCCTCTGCGGCCGCGACATCCTCTGTCGCAGCCAGAATCTCGGCGAGATGTACTGTCCGGACGCCGGTGCGCAGCCGCGAGAGGCCGCCGCCGATGTGCATGAGGCACGACGAATCGCCAGCCGTGCAGACCTCCGCACGCGTCGAGACCACGTTGCTCATCTTGTCGGCGAGCATCGCGGTCGAGACGTCGGGATTCTTCACCGAGAACGTGCCACCGAAACCGCAGCACGATTCGGCGGCCGGAAGCTCGATCAGCTCGAGACCGCGCACCGCGCGCAGCAGCCGTACCGGCTTATCGCCTACGTGCAGTATCCGCAGCGAGTGGCAGGTCGGGTGGTACGTGACGCGGTGCGGGTAGTACGCGCCTACGTCAGTTACCCCTAGCACGTCGACGAGCAGTTCTGACAGTTCGTACGTGCGCGCCGCTACCTGCTCAGCTCGCTCGGCCAGTTCTGGCGTGCCCTTGGCGCGAGCGACCATTGCGTGCTGGTGCCGGACCGATCCGACACACGATCCGGATGGCGCGACCACGGCCTCACAGGTCTCGAGGGCATCCTCGAACGTCTCGACGTGATGGCGCACGAGCGGAGCCGCTTCATCGAGGTAGCCACTGTTCACGTGCATCTGCCCGCAGCACGTCTGCCCAGCAGGGAAGACGACGGTATGGCCGAGCCGCTCGAGAACAGCGACGGTCGCGCGACTCACGTCGGGGAACATCGCGTCACCGAGGCAGGTGGCAAACAGCGCGATGCGCATGTCGCTCCAGGGGTCTCGTCAGCCGCAAAAGATGACGCTAGCGCATGTGGTCAGACCACACTACCCTTGCCCGCATGGCGGCCCAGCGCGAACGCACCCACGAGCTTGTCGTGCGCCGGATCGAAGCCGATCTCTTCGACGGGCGGATCTCCCTCGGCGAGAGACTGCCGGGCGAGCGCGGCATCGCGGAGCAGTTCGGGGTGAGTCGCGCTTCGGTGCGTGAGGCGATTCGGGTGCTCGAGGCGATGGGGATCGTTCGTACCGCCGTAGGATCAGGTGCCGACGCAGGCGCGGTCATCGTGGCCGACCCGAGCCTCGCCTTGACGGCGGCGTTGCGACTGCATCTGGCCACCAGCCACCTGGTGATCGCGGACATCGTGGCTACCCGGGTACTCCTCGAGTCGTGGGCCGTTCGCGTCGCCGCCGGGTCGCCCAATCACGGGCAGTACGACAAGGCACAAGAGCTCCTCGACGAGATGGACGACACGACGCTGGCACCCGAGGACTTTCACCGACTCGACGCCGAGTTCCACGTGGAGATGACTCGCCAGGCGGGCAATGTTGTCGTCGCGGCCGTCATGGCGTCGCTGCGCGAGTCGATCCAGGGCTACGTATTGGCTGCCGTTCCCGCGCTGCCCGACTGGTCGGCGATGACTCGCAAGTTGCGGCGAGAGCATCGGCGCATCTTGGCTGCGGTGCGCGCCAACAACGGAGCTGCCGCGGCGGCCGCCGTCACGAAACACATCGAAGGCTTCTATCGCGCGACAGGTCTAGGGTCGTCGTCGTGATGCACCAGACCGCGCTGGGCCGCGGTGGTTTACGAGTCGGTCGCTACGGGTTCGGCGGTGCGCCGATCGCCGGCCTCTTCGAGTCGGTCAGCGAAGAGCAGGCGCGCGAGTGCATGGGGCAGGCATGGTCAGCCGGCCAGCGTTACTTCGACACCGCGCCGCATTACGGAGCCGGGTTGTCAGAGCATCGGGTTGGTGCGTTCCTAGCCCGGAAACCCAGTAACGAGTGGGTTTTGTCGACCAAGGTAGGGCGGCTGATCGAGACCACCTCGTCGGCCACCGCCGAATCGGCCGGCTTCGTCGACGAGTCCGGTGTTCGTCGGGTCTTCGACTTCAGCCGCGACGGCATTCGTCGCTCATTCGACGCGAGTCTCGCGCGCCTCGGCGTCGACAAGGTCGACATCTTGTACCTGCACGACCCTGACGATCACTGGCAGCAGGCGATCGATGAGGCGTGGCCGGCACTGGCAGCGCTGCGCGACGACGGTGTTGTGCGATCGGTCGGGGCGGGGATGAACCAAACCGCGATGCTGACGCGGTTGGTTCACGAGACTGACATGGACGTCGTGTTGCTGGCGGGTCGGTACACGTTGCTGGAACAGGGAGCACTCGACGACCTGCTACCGGCGTGCCTGCAGCGCGGCACGTCGGTCGTGATCGGTGGGGTCTTCAACAGCGGGCTGCTCGCGAACCCCCACGGCAATGCGACGTTCAACTATCAGCCTGCGGCCTCCGACGTGCTGGCGAAGGCTCTGCAAATCGACGATGTGTGCTCGCGGCATGGCGTCGCCATCGCGGCCGCCGCCCTGCAATTCCCACTCGCGCATCCGGCGATCACGACTGTGCTCGTCGGAGCACGGAGCCCTCAAGAGGTCGAAGAAAACTCCCGCTTCATAGAGACACCGATTCCCGAACAGCTGTGGGCAGACCTGCTTGCGGCTGGACTGCTTCGCCCGGGCACGCCCGTACCCGGGGCCTCAACCCCCACATCAACACAGCAGTTACCAACACAGCAGCCACCACCACCACAAAAGACAGTGAGCGCAGATTCATGACCTTTGCCCTAGCCCGTCTCGGAGAGGCCGGCCACGAACGTCCGTTCGCCATCGTCGACGGAGTCGCCTCAAGCATCGAAAGCCTGACCACCGATATCGACGGCGCGTTCCTCGACAGCGGCGGCGTCGCGCGCGTCCGTGCTGCGCTTGCCGACGGCCAACTGCGGGCAGCAGACTCCGTCGAGTCGCTCGGCCTGCGCTACGGGCCGCCCATCACACGGCCAGGCAAAGTCGTGTGCGTGGGCCTGAATTACCGCGACCACGCGGAGGAAACACACGCGGTAGTGCCCGTCGAACCGATCCTGTTCATGAAGGATCCGTCGACGGTGATCGGGCCAGATGACGAGGTTTTGGTGCCGCGCCATTCGGTGAAGACCGACTGGGAAGTCGAGCTCGCCGTCATCATCGGTCACACCGGTCGCTACCTAAGCAGCGACGCCGAAGCCCTCGCGTGCATCGCCGGCTACGCCGTCGCCAACGACGTCTCCGAGCGGGAGTTCCAAATCGAACGCGGTGGTCAGTGGGACAAGGGCAAGAGCTGCGAGACGTTCAACCCGCTCGGTCCGTGGTTCGTGCCGGCCGACGAGATCGCTGACCCGCAAGCACTCGGCTTGCGTCTCTGGGTGAACGGCGAGCTGAAACAGAACGGCAACACCGCGAACATGATTTTTGGCGTCCTCGAAGTCGTGCGCTACATCAGCCAGTTCATGGTGTTGCGACCCGGTGACGTCATCAACACCGGCACACCTGCGGGCGTCGCCCTCGGTCAGCCCGAGCCCAAGCCATTTCTGCGTGCGGGCGACGTGCTCGAGTTGGAAATCGACGGTTTAGGACGTCAGCGCCAGGTTCTCGGACAAGCGTGAAGGGCCAAGCATGACGACGATCGATGAGGAGAGCGGCATGACGACGGACTTCGACGGTCTGGTCGCCGTGGTCACCGGCGGTGCGTCGGGGATAGGCCTGGCCACCGCACGGTTGCTCGCGCAGCGAGGTGCGAAGGTCGCCTGCCTCGACGTGGTGATCGACGGGCTCGACGACCAGCTGTTCGGTGTGCGGGCCGACGTCACCGACGACGATTCGGTCAAGGCAGCGATCGAAGCCGTGGTGTTCAGGTTCGGCGGCATCGACATCGTCATCAACAACGCCGGCATCGGCTCGCGCGGCGACGTCACCGCCAACGATGACGCGGAGTGGCATCATGTGCTCGACGTCAACGTCGTCGGCATGGTTCGGGTCAGCCGCGCAGCGCTGCCATATTTGCGAGGCTCGTCGCACCCGGCCATCGTCAACACCGGGTCGGTCGCCGCGTGGGCGGGATTGCCGGCACGTGCGCTGTACTCCGCAAGCAAAGGCGCCGTGCAAGCACTGACGCTCGCGATGGCGGCCGACCATGTGCGCGAAGGAATCCGCGTCAATTGCGTGAACCCCGGCACCGCCGACACCCCGTGGGTCGGCCGACTGCTCGACGCAGCAGACGATCCGGTCGCCGAACGCGCGGCGCTCGAAGCGCGACAGCCGCTCGGGCGCCTCGTCAGTGCCGACGAAATCGCCCAGGCGATCGTCTATCTCGCATCGCCCGCGGCTGCGTCGACTACGGGTACCGCACTGGCCGTCGACGGCGGCATGTACGGGCTGCGGTTGCCCGCCCGCCCCACAACCTGAGTCGCCGGCGCGAGTCATCCATCGTGATCATGCAAGAAAGGGTGCCACCTGCGCGAAAACCCGCCCTTTCTTGCATGATCACAAGCGCGAGTGTGCTGCGCAATCGCGGGCAGTGTCGGCGTCCTTAAGCGTGTGCGCGGGAGGCTAGCGCCGCACTGACGGTCGCGAGCACATAGTGCGGTCGGCCCAAGACGTCGGACGCCGTGAAGCGTAGGACGACGTATCCCGCCGCCGCCAACTTGCTTAGACGTTCGACATCGGTCGCAAACTGCTGACGACTGGTGCGATGCTGATCGCCGTCGTACTCGACGATCACTTTCTGGGCTCGATAAAGCAGGTCGACGCGCGCGATGTGATTGCCGAACCAGTCATAGATGTTGACGTTGATCTCGGGGCACGGTAAACCGCCATCGATCAGCAGAAGCCGTAGCGCAGACTCCATGACCGACTCGGCAGCCGCGCTCAAGAGCGGCAACAGGTCGCGAGCTTGCCGACTGCCACGCCGACCGACGTGCGCACTCAGCTCGCGTGTCAGTCCGGCTGGCGTAACCAGGCGCTCGCGCAACATCGCATCGCCGAGCCCGATGAGTGTCGACCGCGGGAGCCGAGCTGCGAGATGGAGGAAGGTGCATGCAGGCGTTGTTGTGGGCAGACCGTGATAGGTCACGGTGGGCTGACCTCGCATATCTCGCACATGGCCGACAATTCCCCGACGTCGAAGTTGCGACATGCCGGCCGCGGCGGTGACATGAACGAGTTGTGACGCTGCGAACAACGGCAAGCCCATGAGCGCGACGGCCGTGTCGTCACTGAACAGCGCTCCCGCGGGGAGGATCAAGAACGCGGCGCGACAGCACTGGACGAATTCGTTCGCGACACCCCTCGCATGCACGCCGTGGAAAGGAGACTCGAAGGCCTTGCCGCGAAGTTGGTACCGAGTCAGTCCTAGGTCAGCGGCCTGGTCGGATCGAAAGGGCAGAGAAGCTACTTGCTCGGGAGTGGACATCGCACGAGGGTGGCCGACTGGCCGGCCCGGAAGACGTTTTGCACAGCGCACGTTCGCGAACAGTCCCGTCGTCCACAGCCCTTCTGCCGGCCGACCGGCGACCCGCGTTCGTGATCATGCAAGAAGGGGCGCCTCGTGGCGAAAAACCCGCCCTTTCTTGCATGATCACGGGGCTCTGAGGGTCACGGGGCTCTGAGGGTCATGGGGGCTCTGAGGGTCACGGGGCTCTGAGGTCAGGGTCGTGCGGGCAGTCCGTAGACCCGCGCTGCCGTGCCGGCGAACACGGCATCGACGTCTGCTTGCGAGCAACCGCTGACCGCGTCGCTCACCAGGTCGAACCATCGCTGATAGTCGGTCGTCAGCGACGCGACCGGCCAGTCGCTGCCGAACATGCAGCGCTGCGGTCCGAAGGTGTCCAGCGCATGCATCAGATAGGGCCGGACGGCGGACTCGCGCCACTCGCGACCGGCTTCGGTCGTCGAGCCGGAAAGCTTGCAGGTCAGGTTCGGCCGTTGCGCGAGTTCGGTCAGCTGCGAACGCCACGGCTCCCACTCGCCGTCCGCGATTGCCGGCTTGCCGAGATGATCGAGAACGAAGCTCACGTCAGGACACGCATCGACAAGCGGCGCGACGTCCGGTCGCTCCAAGGCCCGCACGCAGATGTCGAACGGCAGGCCCACGTCACCAACGACACGCACCCCGTCGATGAAACCAGCGGTCAACGCAAAACCCGCACCCTCGTCCTGGATCAATCGCCGGACGCCGACGGCCAGCGGTGTCGCGGCCAATCGCTCCACCAGGTCGCGAACAGCGCGCCCGATCTCGACCGGCGCCTGCACGACCATGCCAACAAGAGCAGGGTCGGACGACGCGAGGCTGGCGATCCACCTCAGTTCCGCGAGTTCATCGTCTGGCTGCGCGCCGGCCTGCACCATGACCCATTCCGGCGGACCTCCGCTGGCGTGTAGATCAGCAGGTAGGAACGGGCGACCCAACTCTTCTTCGGATTCGAGCCACGGATACCGCAGCACCGTCGGATCCCACAGATGGATGTGCGAATCGATCACCCGCGCCGGCGTCATTGCTCGATACCTCCGACGGGTTCGGATGCGGACGAGAGTCAGGATGCCGCTGCGTGCGATCCCGTCGTCACCCGTGCGGCAAGCCAGTCTACGAACGCAGCGGCTGACATCGGCCGAGCGATCAAGTATCCCTGCGCAATGTCGGCGCCAAGCGCTAAGAGGCGGGCGTACTCGGAGTCCCGCTCAATACCTTCGGCGACGACCCGAAGCCCCAGCGTGTGACCGAGCTGGATGATCGAACGCACGATGGCTGCGTGGGTCGGATCGGCGACGACCCTCGACACGAACGCGCGATCGATCTTGAGTTCGTCAATGGGCAACGCGGCGAGGTAGGCGAGAGAGGTCTGTCCCTGACCGAAGTCGTCGATGGACAACACGATCCCGGCGTCGTGCAAAGTGCCCAGCGATACTCGCGCAGCGTCGGGATCGACGAACAGCGCGGTCTCGGTGATCTCGACGATCAGTCGCTCCGGCGCTACCCCCGACTCCGCCACGATCGCGAGCAAACGCGCCGCGAAACCAGGGTCGGACAAGTTGCGCGCCGACACGTTGATGGCGACTTCAAGACCCGCCGCAGCCGGACCCCACGCGTTGAGTTGCGCGAGCGCGGTGCGCGCCACCCAATCGGTCAGCGGGTGAATCATCGCGGTCTGCTCGATCGACGGCAGGAACACACCTGGCGGCAACAACTCGCCGTCCAGGTTCCACCGAATCAAGGCCTCTACGGCGACGACGCTGCCATCGGTGAGCAGCGTCTTCGGCTGGTAGTGCAGCTCGAGTTCACCGGCCGCAATTGCGCGGTGGAACCGGGGCAGCAGTGCGACGTTGGAAGCGGCAAGATCTGGGCGGTCGACGTAGCCCGCGCACTTGTCGACCGACATCTTCGCTCGCCCGAGGGCAGCATCGACGCGGACCAGCAACTCGTCGACGAGTTCAGCCACGCCCGCCCGGTAGTAACCGACGGCCACCTCGACGAGCACCGGTATGCCATCTGCGAGAACCGGCTCTGCGGCCGCTGCTTGCAGCCGCAACGCCCACGCCCGGAGATCGACATCGCGGATGGTGAAACTGGCGAGCGCAAACTCATCACCACCCAAGCGCGCAACAACGGCGTCGGTGCCCGCTGCGCCAGCAAGTCGACGTCCAAGCTCAAGCAGGACCTCATCGCCACGCGCGCGGCCCAACGCTTCGTTGATCTCCCTAAAGCGAGACACGTCGATCAAGGCCACCGACGGAGTCGCGGCGGCGTCGCCGGCCGCCGCAGCATCGCGTCGCTTCTGCAATGCCTCGGAGAAGCCTTCAGCGTTCAGCATGCCGGAGGGCACGTGGTGGTGAGCGATGTACTGCAGTCGCTCGGCGCGCTTGCGCAACCGTCGCGTGGTCGACGCGGAGATCGCACCCAAGACAACCCACAGCGCGAGTAGTCCGGCGGCGAGCAACGCGTACATCTGGTGCAGGCCTGCGGTCACGTCCTTCTGGATCGGCGCATACGGCAGGTACATCTCGAGGACGCCGACCTGCGTGCGGGCAGGACCGATGAGAATCGGCTGGTAGATCTCGACCACCCGCGGACCGATGGGTCCCTCATCGTTGGCATCGGCATTCAGCCTGCTGAGTGCGCTAACGACCTCGCCGTGAGTCGCGTCGAGCGCCTCGTCGTCGTCCGCAACGTCCGCCGACTTGCCGCTGCCGTCGTCGGACCACACGACGGCACCGGTCATGTCTCGTACCCGCAGCCGCAGCAGTCGGTGCTCGCCAGAGGCCCGACTGAACGCAGCGGCAATCGCCGTGGCGGCGCTCGGCGGAATCGAACCCTCAAGCGGCTTGCTGCCAAGTGTTGGGCCGACGATGTCGTCGGCGAGTAGCGACGCTTGACTGCGTGCTTCGGCCATCGCGCTGTTGTTCGTGTCGGCCCGGTAAGTAATGGCGAGAACGGCGCCGAGCGCGACGACCGGGACCAGCGAGGCGGCAGCGTAAATAGCAAACAGCGGGACGGCGCGCTTGCGGCCGGAAGTGGGCCCGGAAGTGGGCCCGGAAGTGGGCCTGGAAGTGGGCACGGCAGCCTCCGCCTGGCGGCGGTTCTGGCGCACGCTTCGCATGTCTGGAATGTCGACCTCCCCTCGCGGGGGAGTTCGGCCAAATGCGCGTTTCGATTACACCGAACGGCGCAATAGGGCGAAGCCGTTCGACCCGACCGTCGTAGCTCGACTCGCTCGTAGTGCGAACATGTTGGTGCTGCCCGAGTCGGGAGCTGGTCGCCTCTCGGCGAGAAGCTCGACGCGGCTTCGGCGAACCGATCCCTCCGCGCCGGCCATAGGTGAGGCCCGGGGACACGGGCTCCCGATCCGGGCAGCGCTTATTCATCGGCGACGGGTACGGCAAACTGAACGGCCATCAGTGGCACCTCTCGCAGCTAGCACCGGATGCGCGCACCCACGACACTGTGGTAACTGAAACACTGTGGTGATGCATCGGCTGTTCATCCTTCGGCACGCGAAAGCGGCGACGCATCCGCCCACGGCAGGTGGTGGGGATTACGACCGACCACTGGCAGCTCGCGGCGTAGCTGCGCTCCCCGGTGTCGCGCGCAGTATTGCTGAGCAGCTCGACGGAAATCCGCTCGATCTCGTGCTCTGCTCGACGTCGACCAGGACGCGCGAGACGGTCGAACTTGTGGCGCAAGCCGAGCCGGCAGTCGCCGCGGCACCACTGAAGCTGGACGCCAAGCTGTACCTCGCCGACCCGGCTCGACTCTTGAAGGCGCTGCGCAAGGTGCCCGCCGACGCAGCGACTGTCTTGCTGTGCGGCCACAACCCCGGCCTGCATCAGCTCGCGCTCTTACTCCTCGGCGACGATGGGTCCGACGATGGCACCGATGCTGCCCCCGAGCAGGTACCAGCGAGACTCCGCTACGACCTGCCGACCGCCGGGCTCGTCGTGCTTGATCTCGACGGCAGTTGGACGTCGATTGGCTCCGGTCGGCGGTCTCGAGCGGCGACGTTGCGGGGGTTCGTCGTTCCATCGGACACGTAGGAGCTGACCGCCCACGCCACAACGGCGGCGGGCACGGACGCCGGACGCGCACCCGTAGCGACAGCCCAGAGGCTGCGCGCCGCGTCGTCGGGGAGCTCGGCCACCAGCGCAGCAAGTTCAACCGCCGCTTTCATAAGCGCCAGTGGTTCGGCGTCGCCGAAGATCTGACCCACCTGGGTCGAGCCGTAGCCACGCACGAGGCACCGGTAAGCGGCCGGCCCGATCCCCGCGACCAGCACCGCCGCTTGGGTGATCGACCAATCACCATCGAGAACGACGCGTGCGTTCGGGCACCTCCCGCCGTCCCGCCCCTCTGTTGCATCGACTGCGGTTGCATCGACTGCGGTTGCATCGACTGCGGTTGCATCGACTGCGGTTGCATCGATTGCGGTGGAATCGACGGCTGTGTCAACAACCAGGCGATGATGCTGCGACGCGCGGTGCGCGAGTTCGACGGCGGTCGCCGCGTCGATGAGTTGCGCGGGATCCCAGGCATCGGCAAGGCGTGCCGTCGCGAGGACGACAAACGCGTGCAGCCCATCGTCGGCCGAGTCAACTGGCGCGGCGTACTCGAGGAGCGCGACCCGGCGTTCGACCTCGTCGAGTTCGGCTCGCCAATGGCGCACCAGCGCGGGCGAGACCAGGCCCAACCGGCTAGTCGCGTCGTCGACGAGATCACGCCACGCCCTCACGCCACCTCCCATACGCTGGCTCCCGATCCTGCATGTAACCGTTCGGCGTCGGCGCAGCCGCCGCGCATGTCATCAGTCTCCTGGAGCGAGTATGGGCACAGATCGGGCTCCATCGGAGGTCAACACCTTCGCCCGTTCGCTGTTTGCGGATCTGCCGTCCCGCTATGACACGTTGGCCTACCTACTTTCGTTCGGTCAGGACCGGCGGTGGCGGGCCGCGGTGGTCGACCGGATCGTCGCTGCGGATCCCAAGCGAGTGCTGGACGTCGCGTGCGGACCGGCTGGAGTGACGCTGGCCATTGCGCACGCATGCAACGCCGAACTGGTCGGCGTCGACCTCACCGAGGACATGCTCCGGCAGGGTCTGGCCAATGTCCGTGCTGCTGGCGTGGACGACCGGATCAAGCTGGCGATCGCACGCGCCGAGGAAATGCCTTTCCCTGACGGCACTTTCGACGCGATCTCGTTCAGCTATCTGATGCGTTACGTCGAGGATCCGGCGGCGACCATCGCCGAACTCACGCGCTGCCTGGCTCCCGGCGGAACGATCGCGAGCCTCGAATTCCACGTGCCTGGTTGGGCTCCGGCGCGCGTCGTGTGGTGGTTCTACACCCGCTTCGTGTTACCTGTGGCGGGTGGACTGACTGGAGGCCGGGCCTGGTACCGCGTCGGCCGCTTCCTCGGTCCGAACATCAGCTACCACTATCTGCGCTACCCGGTGGCGGCCCACGTCGCGAACTGGCGCGCTGCCGGGCTCGAGAACGTCAAGGTGAAACCAATGAGCTTCGGCGGCGGCTTGGTGATGTCGGCCACGAGAGACGGAGTCGCAGATGTAGTGCGCGGCCGTGGGTAGCGATCGGCCGGCACCCGCCTTCTACGGCGCCGGACGAGGGGACGGCGGGTGGCGCGACTGGGTCACGCTGCTGCACCCGCCGTACACCGCCTGGCACCTGTCCTACGTGGCGATCGGCGCGGCACTTGCGCACCCGATCCGCCTCGATCGGCTCGGTTGGAGCCTGCTCGGGTTCTTCCTCGGTGTCGGGATCGGCGCCCATACCCTCGACGAGCTGCACGGACGTCCGCTACGCACCGGCGTCCCGACCTGGGCTCTTGTCTTTGTTGGGGGAGCGGCGATTGCTGGTGCGGCCGTCGACGGGTGGCTTGTTGGGGGCATCCACCTGCTGCCGTTCGTCGCCGTCGGCGCACTGCTCGTGCTGGCATACAACCTGGAGTGGTTCGGCGGTCTGGTGCACAACAGCGCGGGGTTCGCGGCGTCCTGGGGGGCGTTTCCGCTGCTCACCGGCTACTACGCGCAGCACTGGTCCATCTCGATCGGCGCTTGCTTTGCGGCGGCTGGTGCATTCGGGTTGTCGTTCGCGCAACGCACGCTCAGCACGCAGGCTCGGTGGCTGCGCCGATCGGTGCGCGATCTCGACGGTCACGGCACCCTCAATGACGGGACGCCGGTTGAGCTGACGATTCCGGGCCTGCTGAGCCCGATCGAGACGGCCCTGAAGGCGGTGTCGTGGTCATTGGTCGCGGTGGCGGCTGGGCTGGTCATCGCCGCGCGCTGACGTCACCGCCGGACATGCTTAGCTGGTCGGCCTTCCGGGCATGGCGATAGGGATGACTTCCTCAACTTGCGTGACGCCACGATGTGCCGGCGCGCACTTCTAGGCCTGGAGCCGACGCCGCAGGCGGCCGGCGAGGCCAGGCGCTTCGTCGCGAGTACCTGCCATCAGTGGGGCATCGACAGCGTCATCGACGAGCTAACCCTCGCCGTGTCGGAACTTGTCACGAACGCGGTACTGCACGCGCGCACCCAGATCGAGGTCGAACTCTGCGTCATCGGTGGGACGGTGACCGTGTGCGTGATCGACCGGGACCCGCGGCCGCCGGTCATTCGTCCGGTCCGCCTCGACCTGCTCGCCGACCTCGACGCCGCTGGTCTTGATGTGGTGCCGTCCGTGACCGCCGACCTCGACGATCGGCACCCGGCCTCCTACGTCGGCTCGAGCGGCAGCATCGCCGGGGGCCGGGGGCTCTTGATCGTCGACGCGCTCGCCGACGAGTGGGGCGTCGCGGAGCGCGCCGATGGGAAGGAGGTCTGGCTGACGGTCCCCGTGCAGTGGACGCACGAGCACGAATGCGTGTGTGACCAGCACCGATTCGCCAGGCCAGGTCACGGGTGCGTCCACATGACAGGGCCGTGGGACGGCCCGGCGGTCGATCACGCTCAGTAGCCGCGCGCCTGAAACGGTCCCCCGGTCTTGGCGACACGCCAGAGAAGTCGCAAAATACGTTTGGCGTGGGGCGTGAGTGGCGAAGTTCCGTACAGTCGGACAACCGCGATCAGGGGTCGCGAGTCATAGGTCCGGCGTGTCGACCGGGCTTTGCACAGGTTGCGAACCCTCGACATAAACGAGGAGGCGGCGCATGGGCAACGGACTAGCTGAGGTCGGCTTTCTCGCCGTGCTGACCATCATCGTCTTGCCCAGTTGCCTCTTCACATTGCTTGCCCTGCTGGACCGCTTCGAGCGCAACCTCGACCCCGACGGGCTGGCGCCGCCGACGCTGGTCGTGAGACCCGAAGTGGTACTTGCCGCGGCAGGGGCAGTTACGGCGGCGGAGTTGGACGACGAAACCGTCGGCGGGGATGTCGTGTCGCTCCCAATCGCGATCACCATGCTCACCACAGCCGAAGCCCCCGCCGCCGCAACCGGTTAGCTTCTCAACTCACCGCCGACTGAAGGAATTTGGCTCAGTTTCCTGAGGAAAGTGCGCGTAGTTCCTTCAGTCGACTCGGAGTTCGGGGCTCTAGACCTCGACCTCGCGCATGAGCGGGCCCTCGTCGAGCACGACCTGCCGGGTCGGGAACAGCTCATTCGGCTGATCTGCAGGAACGTAGGCTGGCAGCCCCGCTGGCACGTACGCCGGCTGACCGGTAGCGGTCGCGGTCGCAGCCGTAGCGGTCGCAGCGACCGGGGCGGTGCTCTGGGCGGCGGCTAGTTCGCGCGCCAACTTGTCGCGCTCCGCCACAAGTTCGTCGTGCTCTTCGCGAGTGGCCCGGTTCTCTGCGCGACGACGGCTCGACGCGCGACGGCGAAGACGCGTCGACACGCTCGCGGCCCACAGGCCGAAGAAGAAGATCGCGGTCAAGACGATCCCGGAAATGAAGATCTGCGCCAGCGTGTAGTGCCCGAGCACGTGCCCGAAGCCTTTGATGGCGAACGTCCCGCCACCCCAGTTCTCCGAGATAAGCACGCCTGCGAACGCGGCGGCTGCCACCAAGATCAGGAGGCCGATGAGAAGCATCGCGTGTCACCCTTTCGGCAATTTCGGTATCTCTGTTGCGAGTCCAGGCACCGGGCCCGTAGATCGAGCCCGCGCTCTGATTGGATCCCTACCCCTTCTAGGCCCACCAATCCCTCATCGAAGGGTGACAAGGGATGATTGCCTAAGACCAGCATGCCAGCATCATCGGGACGAATCACCGGAAACGCCCACACAGACGACACAGGAGTAGCTCCATGGGGGACGACAGCGAGGCCAATCTCGAGTTGATCGCGGCCGGGTTGCGGCGCGACGCCGAAGACACCCGACTGCATGGTCAGGTCGTCCTTGAGTCCCTCGCGAACGCGTTGCCGCCAGAACTTGCCCGCGTCGAGCGGTCAGGCGGGCTGGTCCGCAAGACGAAGGTGGTCGGCGTGCACATCAGCGTCGGCGATCGGCGCTACGTGCTGAAGACCACGCCGTCCGGCCTCGCGTCGTCGGTGTGCCACGAATCGGGTGGCATCGTGATGAGCACCACGCCGGTCGAATTCGATGCGTGGGTTCGTGAGTTGCTCACCGCGCTTTCCACCGCGGCCGGGCGCAGCGCGTCAGCGGCGCTGGCGTTGCAGCAACTCGCCATCAACGGGACCAGCTGACCCGCTGATGCCAAGCAGCTTCGACGATGCGCTTGCGGGGATGACCCCGGCCGAGATCGACGCGCGCAGCATCGCCGAACTCGACGCCGGCCGTCTGCCGTTGCGTGCCCAACAACGGCTCGCCACCATGCGCGAGGACGCGGCGTTCACGTCGTCCCTTTCTGTCGACGAGCACCACGCCATCAGGTCAGTCGGCTTCTCCCCCGTCGGTCAAGTCATGGGCACCTGCGTCGTCCACCCGGGCGCGTACGCACTCAGCATGTGCGGCTACTACGGCGGTGGCGGCGGGATGGGCATGCGCTACGCGTGGGGCTCTGCGCCAATCTCGGTTGCACAACAGGTCGAGGCTGCGCTGAAGAGCGCACGACATTCCGCGGTCAATCGCATGGTGCAAGAGTGCGAAGGATTGCGCGGCGACGGCATCGTCGGCGTCCGACTGACGATGGAGCCGTTCGTTGCCGGCGGGATCGAAGTGCAAGCAATCGGGACGGCGGTGCGAGCGGACGGTGACACGCGACCGCCGCGTCCCTTCACCTCCGACCTCACCGGCCAGGACTTCGCGAAGTTGATGCTCGCCGGCTGGCTACCCGCTGGCTTGGTCATGGGCACCGCGGTTCTGATCCGGCACGACGACTACACCACTGCCTGGCAAAGTGGCTCGTGGAACAACACCGAAGTCAGCGGTGTCACCGACCTCGTCACCAGCGCGCGCGAACGGGCTCGCGCGACACTGCAAAGCGACGCGTCCCGCTTCGGTGCGCAGCACGTCGTCCTGCGCGATCTCGGGCTCTGGGTCCTCCACCAGGGGTGCCGCTCTGGCAGCGAAGGACACGACCACGTTGCCGAGTCACTGGCGATCGGCACCGCATTGGTGCCGCTGCGGCACGGGCACGCCAACGAAGTTCCCCGACCATTACCGATCTTGCGACTGAACAAATGAGATTGAACAAATGACTAGAGGAGATGCCCGATGACCGAGCCAACCGCAGGCGGCCTGCCCCAGGACGCCATGACGAGGTTGTCGGAGCTTCAGCCCGGCAGGCCCGGCTCGATCTTCACGTCCGACCTCACCGTGAACGAGTTCCTGCTCGTCAAGCAGGCGGGCTTCACTCCGGTCGGCATGGTGCTTGGCTCGTCGATCTATCACGTCGGTATTCAGGTCGGCCGGTGGAGTCAGAACCAAGAACTCGATGTGCTGTCGCAGGCGATGTATCACGCCCGCGAGCTGGCGATGAGCCGCATGGAACAAGAAGCCAACGTGCTCGGTGCCGACGGCATTGTCGGCGTCCGGCTTGAAGTTGAGTTCAAAGAATGGGGCGCCGACATCGCGGAGTTTCTCGCAGTCGGCACCGCAGTCAAGGCCGACGACGGCACGAGCTGGCGCAACGACAAGGGACTGCCCTTCACCTCCGACCTGTCAGGTCAGGACTTCTGGACACTCGTGCAGACCGGCTACGCACCGCTCGGCATGGTGATGGGCACCTGCGTCTACCACATCGCGCATCGCGGACTCGGAAACGTGCTGTCGAACGTCGGTAAGAACACCGAGCTCACGCAGTTCACCCAGGCGTTGTACGACGCACGCGAGCTGGCGATGGAGCGCATGCAGAAGGAAGCCGAAGAGCTGCATGCCGAAGGCATCGTCGGCGTGCAACTGCACCAGCGCAACCACTCATGGGGCGCGCACACGACAGAGTTCTTCTCCATCGGCACAGCAGTTCGGCCGCTGCGTGCCGACCACGTCATCACGCCGCCGTCCATGGTCGTCAGCCTCGACAACTAGCGCCTCGACGACTAGCGGTGGCAACCAGCACGGCGATCACACAGGACGCCAGCCCGAGCCGCGTCAACCTCGACGCAGTCGCGTTGGCGGCACCGGTGCTGACGCTGCTGCTCGTGGCGATCATCCGCAAGGGCGCGTTCTTTCGTCCCGACATCGTCGTCTCGCCGGCACTCACCCTCGCCCTTGCCTTGTCGGTACCGCAGGTCCGCGACTGGGCTCGCGACCATCTCGCAGCAGTCGCCGCCGGGCTGCTCGCCACTGCGTGGTGGATAGGCGACGCCGAACTCTCGCACCACAGCGTCGACTCGTGGCGACTGCCGGCTGCGTGGTTGTGTCTGGCAACCGGATACGGCTGTGCACGCAGTCTCGCCCCGGCCGCGCGACGAGCGGCCTTGATCGGCACTGCTGTCATGGGCGACGCGTTGGCGATCGCCGGACTTGTACTCGTTGGCGTCCGCTCGACGTTGTGGACGTTGCAGGACCAGCGTTCGCTTCGCTTCGCTGGACCGTTCACCTACCCGAGCGCAGTTGGTCTGTTCCTCGTGATCTCGCTGATCGCGGGTACGGGCATCGAGGCGAACTCGCAAGTGCGCCGCGTTCTCAACTGCCTGCGCGCGGTCACTGTCCTCGGCATCGTCTCGACCGACAGTCGTGGTGCCGTCGTCGGGCTCGCGGTTGCGTTGTGTTTTCGCAGCGTGCGGCGAGAACTCGGCACCGCCGTCATTGCCGCGGTGATCGGCGCGCCGTTGCTGTTGTTGGGTCAGCGCGCGCATGCGAGCCATCTTCTTGTCGTCGCGGCGGTCGTCGTTGCGGCGGGTCTTGCCCTGATACCGGACGGCGTGGTGCATCGCGTCGTGCGCTTTGTCGCCGTCCCTGCGGTGTGCATTGTCGGCTGGCTACTGGTAACGCAGCACCATGCAGTCTCGGGTTTCGATGCGAGTTGGACCGAACGCGGTCACATCCTGCGCGGTGCGGTGACCGTCTTCGCGAAGCATCCACTCTTCGGGGCGGGACCTGACCCGAGCTTCGGCGCGCACACGTTGACCGGTCAGGCGGGCATCGCGTACTTCACCCACAATGAGCCCGTCGAGATCCTGATTTCGGTTGGTGTGGTCGGCACGGTGGTGCTCGTGTTCTGCGCGGTGGTTGTGATCCGCGCGCTTGCCGCTGGCCGCGGGTCGCTGGCAGTACCGGTGCTCGTCAGCGTCGGTGCAGCCGGACTCGTCGACTTCGTGTGGCACTTCCCCGCACTCGGCATCGCGACCGGAATCGTGGCCGGCGCGAGCAGCATGCGACGCGCCAGTAACGTGGCGCCGTGACCACCGACACCGTCGACACTGTTGACTCCGTCGACACTGAGCAGCCTCCCGGCGAGCTCGTGCTGCTCCGGCACGGTGCCACCGAATGGAGCGCAAGTGGCAAGCACACCGGTCGCACCGACGTCCCGCTCAGTCCGCTCGGTGAGCAGCAGGCCGCACGAGTCGCCAGTCTCATCGCCGACCGCACCTTCGCCCTCGTGCTTGCTAGTCCGTTAGTTCGCGCGCAGGAAACCGCGCAACTCGCCGGACTGTCGCACATCGAGACCGACGCCAACCTCGTCGAGTGGGACTACGGCGGCTACGAAGGCCTGACGACGGCGCAGATCAGAGCGATCCTGCCGGGCTGGTCGCTGTGGCGCGACGGCGTGCCTGCCCATGGTGACGGACGGCCCGGCGAGACTGCGGCGGACGTCGGGGGGCGAGCCGATCGAGTGATCGCGCGCGTACTGCCGATGCTCGGGCGCGGCGACGTCGCGCTGGTCTCGCACGGCCATTTCCTGCGCGTACTCGCCGCCCGCTGGCTGTCGCTAGCGCCTACGGGCGGGGCGATGCTTGCGCTCGACACGGGAAGCGTGTCGGTGCTCGGCTTCGAGCATGGTGCGCATGTGGTGCGGCATTGGAACCTGCTGCCGAGCTGACGGTTCACGGGGCAGAGCGCGTGCGTTTACTGCTGAGGGCGGCAAACGCACAGCCTGCCGCTACTTCTTCTTCTTCTTGTCGTCGTCCTCGCCGACGGCACCTTCGAGCTCGTCGGCAAATCGCACGCCAGGCAGCGGGTAGGCCCCGGCTCCGGCGATCGGCAAAGTCACACCCGGCGCCTCTGCGCTATTGGGGCCGTCGTCGTCGGGAATGCCGAGCTTGTTGTTCTCGCCGACCAAGTCGGAGTCTTCGTCAACCGGCGGCAGGGGCACGTTCGGGTCAAGGGTTGAACTCATGGTCGCACTCCTCGAACTCCTGAAGTGGCCGCCTCGTACGGCGGGTCGGTCTTGGTCTTACCCTGCCTGCAATAGCAGGGAAACCTCCTGGGTAAAGGAACCTTCACGACAGACGCTGCGGGAGACTGATGCTTCGGGAGGGGCGAGTGGCCGACGAGGAGTATCCGGGAGCTAAGGCGTACGTGCCGGCGGACGCCGATCTCGACCACCTGCGCGCCGCCGTGCAGAAGTGTCGCGGCTGCCCACTGCACGCCGGCACGACGCAGGCCGTCTTTGGCGCAGGCCCGACGACCGCACGGCTGGTGTTCGTCGGCGAACAACCTGGTGACCAGGAAGACCGACGAGGCCTGCCGTTCGTCGGACCGGCGGGGATCCTGCTGAACCGCGCGCTGAACGACGCCGGCATCGACCGCGAGCACACGTACGTGACCAACGCCGTGAAGCATTTCAAGTTCACCCAGGAGGGCGAGGGCAAGCGCCGCATTCATCAGACTCCAGAGCAGCGCGAAGTCGTTGCGTGCCGCCCGTGGCTGGCCGCCGAACTCCGGGTCATCGACCCTGACGTCATCGTCGCGCTCGGCGCGACCGCCGGAAAATCCTTGATGGGTAACGATTTTCGGGTGACCAGGTCGCGGGGCACCGCCATCGCATGGCCGCCGCCGGGCATGGCCGCAGCCGATCGACGAAGCATTCTGCTGGTACCGACCGTGCACCCATCCGCAGTACTTCGGGCCACCGATCGCGACGAGGCATACGCCGGCCTGGTCGCCGATCTCGAGGTGGCGGCACGCGCGCTGGCCGGCGAACTCGCCGACCGAGCGGGTTCGGGCGACGCTTAGGGCGACAACCGCTCGACGAACCACGGAGCCGACGCCCCGCCGTCCATCACGTCCATCAGGACGTAGCGCAGCCGATCATGAAGGCGCGCGTTGCGGCCCTGCCAGAACTCCACGGTCGCCGGCGCCAGCAGAAACCCACCCCAGAACGGCGGGGTCGGGATCGGGTCGATGTCGGCGTACTTGGCCTCGACCTGCGCGTAGGCATCGTCGAGTGCGGCACGGTCCGTAACGACGTCGGATTGGTGAGCGCTTGCCCAGGCACCAAGTTGCGAGGCACGGGGCCGCGACGCGAAGTAGTCCTCGGATTCCTGCCTCGTGACCTTGGTCACAAGACCGGTCACGATGACTTGGCGTCCGATACAAAACCAGGGAAAGCACAGGCTGGCCAGCGGATTCGCCGCCAGTTCACGACCTTTACGAGACCCATAGTTGGTGAAGAAGACGAACCCGTCGGGCCTGACTCCTTTGAGCAGCACATGACGACTGCTCGGCTGCCCGTTGGCGTTCGCGGTCGACAGCACCATCGCATTGGGCTCGGGAATCCCGAGTTCGACCACCTCGGCAAGCCACGCCGCGAACTGGTCCATCGGGTCGATCGCAAGATCGGCCTCGTCGAGGCCGATGTCTGCGTAGTACGCGCGCAGAGCAGCCACCTGGTCGGCGTCCATCTAGAAAGCACCTCGCATTTAAGGGGCCGCGGCATTCTCAGCAGGACCTGCTCGTTCAACCCGCACAGTAGCGGGGACAATGTGAAGACCGCCGCGTGTGATCAGACCGAGGAGTGCCACTGATGTCCGACTTCGTTCCAGGGCTCGAAGGGGTCATCGCGTTCGAGACCGAGATCGCTGAGCCCGACAAGGACGGCGGATCGCTGCGCTACCGCGGCGTCGACATCGAGCAACTGGTCGGCCAGACCTCCTTCGGCGACGTGTGGGGCCTGCTGGTCGACAACTCGTTCACGCCTGGGCTGCCGCCGTTTAACACGCTGGTACTGCCAGTGCACTCCGGTGACGTTCGGGTCGACGTCCAGGCGGGCATCGCGACCCTGGCCCCGCAGCTCGGTTTCAAGCCGATCCTCGACCTCGACGACACGCAGGTTCGCGACGAACTGGCCCAGACGTCCGTGACCGCGCTGTCCTACGTCGCGCAGTCCGCGCGCGGCGACGAGACGCCGGTGCCGCACAGCGAGGTCGAGAAGGGCGCCACCGCGGTCGAGCAGTTCCTGCTGCAATGGCGCGGCGAAGTCGACCCGCTCCAGGCGAAGGCGCTCGACGCCTACTGGGTGTCGGCCGCCGAGCACGGGCTCAATGCATCGACGTTTACCGCGCGCGTTGTGGCGTCGACCGGCGCCGACGTCGCGGCCGCACTCTCGGCAGCAATCGGGGCGATGTCCGGCCCGCTGCACGGCGGTGCGCCGACGCGGGTGCTGCATATGGTCGAGGAAGTCGAGAAGACCGGCGACGCCGAGGGTTACGTGAAGAGCCTGCTCGATCGGCACGAACGGCTGATGGGATTCGGGCACCGGGTCTACCGCGCCGAAGACCCGCGCGCCCGCGTGCTGCGTCGGGTAGCGCAGGAATTGGGCTCGCCGCGTTTCGAGGCAGCGGCCGCGCTGGAGCAGGCGGCGCTCACCGAGCTGCGCACCCGTCGTCCGGATCGACCGATCGAAACCAACGTCGAGTTCTGGGCGGCACTGATCCTCGACCTGGCTGCGGTTCCTGCGCACATGTTCGCGGCGATGTTCACCTGCGCCCGGGTGGCGGGCTGGAGCGCGCATGTGCTCGAAGAGAAGCGCACCGGTCGCCTCATCCGGCCATCGGCTCGCTACATCGGCCCCGGCACCCGGCCCGCGTCGTCCGTCCCCGGCTGGGATGTAGCCCACAGCCACATCTGAGGAATGGGGCCGCCAGGCAGCGGCGCGGACCTGCGACAATGAGCACCGGCAGCGTCGCCGAACCCACCCGTGCAGCTTCAAGGGAGCCTTCCCGTGACCGACGCGACCGAGAACATTCAGATTCCGGCCGACCTCAAACCCAGCGACGGCCGGTTCGGTGCCGGCCCTTCCAAGATCCGCCCCGAATCGGTGACTGCGCTCGCGGCGGTCGGTGCGAGCTACCTCGGCACCTCACACCGGCGTCCGGGCGTGAGAGGCGTCGTCGGCCAGATCCGGGCCGGCCTCACCGACCTCTTCGAACTGCCCGACGGCTACGAGATTGTGCTCGGCAATGGCGGTGCGACCGCGTTTTGGGACATCGCGACGTTCGGCCTGATCAAGGAGCGCTCGCAGCACCTGAACTTCGGCGAGTTCTCCAGCAAGTTCGCCAGCGCCGCCAAGGCGGCACCGTTCCTCGGCGACCCCACGGTCATCAAATCCGAGCCCGGCACGCACCCGCTCCCCAAGGCTGAAGCCGGCATCGACGCGTACGCACTCACCCACAACGAGACGTCGACCGGCGTTATGATGCCGATCAAGCGGGTCGAAGGAGCGGACGCCGATTCGCTGGTGTTGGTCGACGCCACCTCAGCTGCTGGCGGGCTGGACGTCGACATCACGCAGTCCGACGTCTACTACTTCTCACCACAGAAATGCTTCGCCTCCGATGGCGGCCTGTGGCTCGCGGTCTTCAGCCCGGCAGCTCTCGCCCGCGTCGAGGAGATCAAGGCGTCCGGCCGCTGGGTTCCGACCTCCTACGACCTTTCGACGGCTATCGAGAACAGCCGGCTCGACCAGACGTACAACACTCCCGCGCTGGTGACGCTGTGGTTGCTCGCCGACCAACTCGAGTGGATGAACTCGCAGGGTGGCCTGAAGTTCACGACGTCGCGCACGGCTGATTCCGCGCAGCGGCTCTACACGTGGGCGGAGAAGACCACCTACACAACGCCGTTTGTCACCGATCCCGACATGCGCTCGAACGTGATCGGCACCATTGACTTCGACGAAGCCATCGACGCCGAACAAGTCGCGAAAATCCTGCGGGCTAACGGAATCGTCGATACCGAGCCGTATCGCAAGCTGGGCCGCAACCAGTTGCGGATCGCGATGTTCCCGGCGATCGACCCGGCCGATGTCGAGGCGTTGACGACGTGCATCGACTACGTCGTGTCGAAACTCTCCTGACGAACAACACCTCGACGAACCCGGACGCCGGCACCTCGGCGTCCGGGGGGCTGGTACGTGATCGCCTGACCTGGATGACCTACCTCCAGTTGGCGATCTACGGATACTTCCTGTACGCGTTCGCGCCGTCGGTCACGTTGCTGCGCGACGACGAGCACACCAGCCGGGCGATCTCTGGATTGCACGGAACGGGCCTCGCTGTCGGCGCGATGCTGACGGCCGTAATCGCCCCGAGACTGATCAGACGCTTCGGCCGGGCGCGGATGATCTGGGTGGCGCTCGGCCTCCTCTCGCTGGGGGCGATCATCTTCGTCTCGTGCACGATCGTCCCCGTCACGATCGCGGGAGCTCTGGTCGCCGGTTTCGGTGGAACGCTGACGATCAATATCGCCGTACCGATCCTGACGGCGCATCACCCGGGCGCCGCTGGAGGCGCCGCCGTGACCCAAGCAAACGGGCTCGGGTCGGCCTGCGGCATTCTGGCGCCGCTGCTTGTCGGTGGCGCGGTGTGGGTCGGGATCGGCTGGCGCGCCGGCGTGCTTGTGACCGTGGTATTCGCGGCCGCTGTCGCCGTGATCTTCGCGCGGCGCGTGCATCCCGACGAGATTCCTGCTGCGCCCGTACAGCCGCACCCGCACGGCGCCCGACTGTCACGCGAGTATTGGCGCGCCTGTTTCGTGCTCGTCATGACGAACGCGATCGAGTTCTCGATGACGATCTGGAGTTCCGACGTCCTCAACCACCACGACGGACTCTCCAAAGGCGCGGCGGCAACAGGCGTTACTGCGATCGTGACCGGCATGACGATCGGCCGGCTCTCGTCGGCTCGGCTGGCTTTGCGCTACAGCGCCGACACACTGCTGCTGTTCGCCTTCGGCGTGAACATCGTCGGGTTCGGCGTCTTCTGGATATCGACGAACCCGGTCGTCGCATTCACGGGACTGTTCATCGCCGGCCTCGGCATTTCGCTGCAGTTCCCGCTCGCCATCACCAGGGCGGTGCTGTTCTCCGACGGTCGCCCCGATCTGGCCACCGCCTACGCGGCACTGGGCGGCGGGTTCGCCGTCGGCGCCGCGCCGTTCGGACTCGGTGCGCTCGCCGACCACGTCGGATCACACACCGCGATGACCGTCGTTCCGGTGTTCGTTTTGCTCGCTGCTGCAGGCGTCGCAACCACGCGTCGTCCGCCTCGTACTGTCAGTGCTGCCGTCGCGCCACCGCTACCTATCGCGATCGGCGACGTCCCAGTCTGAGCCCGTCAGCCTCGACGCCACGGCCACCAGCGGAATCGCACGGCGAGCAGGAGCCAAAAACCCACGGCGAGAATCACGGAGGGGACCGCGATCCAAAGCAGCCAGCCCCGTCCCTCATTGACGGAGGTCAACGTCGTGCCTACCTGGAGCTGCCGCCCACCTGACGACGCAGCTTCTGAAGGAGCAGGGATGGAGGTGACTAACGCCGACGACGCCGGCGCGGCCGCGGGCGATTCAAACGAAACCGATGACGTGGGCAACGAAGTTGTCGGTGTCGCCAACGCGGCATCAGCCGCGATCGCCTCTGCGGGCAACGCAATCCGGTACACGGCACTATGCACGCCCTCACTACCGACAAGGACAGACTTTCCGTCGCGCGTGAACGCAATCGCTTCGTCTTGACGCTGTTCGGTGACCGGAAACTCGTGCAGTTCTCCGTTGACGCCTGCCGACCAGTACGCCGCGAAGTAGGTAAGCAAAACCATGAGCTTGCCGTCGGGTGAGATGTCGCCCGACGTCGTCAACATCGGCACCGTTCGTTGCGGCACAACGATCGCTAGCTCGTTCATCGCGGTCGTGCTCAGGACCGCAGGCGCCTCGTACAGGAGGCCGTCGCCAATCGCTGCCTTGCTGGCGATGAAGATCCGATGCGTGTGCGGGTCGACCATCAAGGTCTCGGCATTGTGCGGACCGTCGGGGTAGGCGAATCGGTACCGAATCCACGGCACGTTCGCGCTGGGTCCGCGTGGCTCTGGCACCTGATACACATCGATCTCGGTGCGCTTCGCGGAGTTGTCGCCGATGTCGCCGAAGTAGAGCACCGGCTTGCCGCTCGCATCGGTGCCGGTGTCCATGTCTTCCCAGTCGTGGGCCGTCGCGCCCTTCAGGGTGTAGATCGCCACGGTCGCACCGCTGGAGTTCACTGCGAAAAAGCGCGCCGTGTCACCGCTGTCGTTGTGGGTGTAGACGATGCCGTCGCCATACGAGCTGGTACCAAGACCGCTCGACTCGTCGATCTGTGTATCGGCGAACTTGAACAGCAGTGTCGAGTCGCTCGTGACCGCGTAGCCGGGTGACGCCAGCGCACCGAGAAGCGTTGCGGCAAACGCTCCGCCGGCAAGAACGGCTGCCGTCACTAATGCGGCACCCCTCGACGTCCGGCCCATCGCCATCGCTGCAGGCTGCCAGACGCGGCCGCACACCGCCAACCGGCGTCCGCTCGACGGCAACCAATGGTCACGTGAATCGCGTCTAGAGTGGCGAGGCGCGCAGGACGAGTCCGCGCCGCAAGGAGCACCGTGGACGTGCGGGGGACCGGGAGCGGCACCTCCGCTATGCCCACGGCCGAAGCCGACTACGCCGACTTTGTGAGAGGGCGCACGGCTGCGCTACTGCGAGCCGCATTCGTCTTGACCGGCGATCAGGGCCTCGCCGAGGACCTCGTTCAGTCGGCGCTCGCACGGACCCACCTCGCCTGGAACCGGCTGACCGAGCACGGAAATGCTGAGGCCTATACCCGCAAAGTGATGTACCACCTGCAGGTCGACTGGTGGCGGCGCAAGCGCGTTGCGGAAACCCTGCCCGGCGTCGTCCCCGAACGACCTGCGGGCGATAACACGGACGCGGTGCTACTTCGGGTTTCGGTGGCGCGCGCACTTGACCAACTCACGCCGCGACAACGAGCGGTGATCACGCTGCGGTTCTTCGACGACCAGACCGAATCCGAAGCCGCCACTGTTCTCAGTTGCTCTGTTGGCACGGTTAAGAGCCAGACCGCGAAGGCGCTGGCAAAGCTCAAGCGGTTGTGCCCTGAGCTAGCGCCCGAGCACGCGCACGCCGCCGACGAAGGGGTGACCCAGTGAGCGAGTTCGACGATCAATTGCGGACGGCGATGCATGCCGTCGGCGATCGCGCTCAGGTCGCAGACCTGCTCGACCGGTCGCTCCGCACCTCACGTGTCTTGCGGCGCCGGCGAGCAGCGGCGGCCGTTACGGCGGCGGCCGTAGTCGTCGGTGGCATCGGTGTCGGCGGCTGGGCTATCAGCACGCACTCCGATCGCGGTGGCTTTTCGCCGGTGGTCACGGTTCCGATTTCGCCTTCGCCCGCGCCGTCAACACCAGCGCCGTCATCGCCCGCGCCGTCATCGCCCGCGCCGTCCTCCTCGTCACCATCGCCCGCGCCGTCCGCATCGTCACCTGTGCAATCCGCGCCCGTATCGCCGTCGGCCGTTGCTTCCGCGACGCCCACGGCGCTGACACTCGTGGCGTTGCCGGTCGTCGAATGCTCGACGCAATACGGCATCACCAACCCTGGTCCAGCCGGTCCCGTGAAGTCGGTGTTCGTCCCCGGTCCCGACTGGTCGCAGCTGGCGAACTACACCGACGGGTTGCACAATATGTCGGTGGTCGGCCCTCGTGGCTGGCAGTGCAGTGCGATCGACGCCGCCGACGGCAACGAGTTCCTCTTCATCGCCCCGCCCGGGGTGTCGACGGCAACGACGGGCAACGCTTACACGAAAGACGTCCGCGACGGCATCGGTGCGACCTTCGGTGTAAGCGCGCAGCTCCCCTTCGAGCTCACTTGCGCAGCCATGCCCGACCTCGGCGTGAGCAGCGACGTTGAGCGGTGCCACAAGGTCCCGGCTGGCGAGCAGTTCACCCGCGTCGACCATACGACTGCGGATTTCATTGACACGCCAGGCGTCGCAGGGATCGGGACACCGTCGGGTGGCCGGTACACCGCACGGGGCCAGATCCGGTATTCCCCTCGACCGATACCGACTATGGGTGACGACGCGGCCGAGGTCACCTGCACGTTGCCGGCGTCCGACGCGAGCTTGTGCCAGACCATCGTCGACTACTTCCGCCCGTGGGTCGACCCGGTCGGCGACCCTGATGCGATCCAGCAGTGCTTCAGACATGTCGCGAGCCAAAATGCGCGTCTCACGGTTGTCGCAGGCTTCGATACGACGTTGGGCGCGGGAAATCGCTATCTGGATCTTGTGTCGGGTACCCCAAGTCAGCCGCCCACGGTGGAGCACGATGCGAAGCACACCAGTACAACGCCCGCTGCGCTCTGCGCCTTCGACGGTAGCTTCGACGTGCCTGGCTTTGTGGCAACACGTGCGTACATCATCGTGGGCGCCGACGGCACGCCGCTCTTTCCCGCTGTTTACGACGATCAGACGTCGACGCCTGCTCCCCCAGCTCCTTAGCGTGCGACGGACACCGCCCAACCGGCGTCCGGCATGGGCGTGAAATGATTGAGAGATGGACTACACACATCTTGGCCGCACTGGCCTCAGCGTCAGCCGTCTTTGCCTCGGCACGATGAACTTCGGTCCGGTGACCGATGTCACCGACAGCCACGACATCATGGACCGCGCCCACGAGCTCGGCATCAACTTCTTCGACAGCGCGAACGTCTACGGCTGGGGAGAGAACAAGGGCCTAACGGAAAACATCGTCGGCAACTGGTTCGCGCGCGGTGGCGGTCGTCGCGACAAGACTGTGCTCGCTACCAAGCTCTACGGCGACATGGGCGAGTGGCCGAACGACGGCAAGTTGTCGGCGCTCAACATCCGCCGCGCCTGCGACGCGTCGCTGAAGCGCCTGCAGACCGACTACATCGACCTTTACCAGATGCACCATGTCGATCGCGACGCGCCGTGGGACGAAATCTGGGAGGGCTACGAAACCCTTCGTGCGCAAGGGAAAATCATCTACGCCGGCTCGTCGAACTTCGCCGGCTGGCACATCGCGAAGGCACAAGAGGCCGCGAAGCGACGTAACTACCTCGGCTTGGTCGCCGAGCAGTCGCTCTACAACCTCGCGGCCCGTACGGTCGAACTCGAGGTACTCCCGGCAGCGCTCGACTACGGGCTCGGTGTCATTCCGTGGAGCCCGTTGCAGGGTGGATTGCTCGGCGGCATCTTGCGCAAGCAGGACAACAACCGCAGCAAGAGTGGCCGCGCCAACGACACGCTCGAGGCAAACCGCCCCGCCGTTGAAGCCTACGAAGCGTTCTGCGATGAGCTCGGCGAAGACCCCGCGAACGTGGCACTTGCGTGGCTGCTGCATCAGCCCGCGGTGACCGCGCCGATCATCGGTCCGCGAACGCTGGCCCAGCTTGACGGCGTCGTGCGGGCGATCGAGATCAAGCTCGACGACAAGGCGCTCGCCCGGCTCGACGAGATCTGGCCCGGCCCAGGCGGCCAGGCACCGGAGGCCTACTCCTGGTAAGCAGTACCCCATGAGCGCGCGCAACTGGACTGCGGCGGATGCTGTCCACCTCCCGTACGGTCGCGTGCGTGACGAGCGGGGCCGCGATATCGCCGGTGTTCGGCTAGGCGGCGACGTTGTTGATCTCGCTACTTTCTTGGACGG
>Ga0208220_1000107_pt1 | contig 30287 bp, 25 predicted proteins | sample NGESurdeep092012_9_FD_184484 | JGI IMG/M metagenome (GOLD analysis project Ga0208220, IMG submission 184484) | Arctic peat soil microbial communities from Barrow, Alaska - NGEE Surface sample F53-1 deep-092012 (SPAdes) | ecosystem: Environmental > Terrestrial > Soil > Wetlands > Peat ...
GAAGAAGAGCCTGCACATGGCTCGGGGGAGAAGCCATTTGCCTTTACAGCATAAACCATTACCAGTAAATTATGTTTGTGATTGTTTTGAACTCACCAAATCCCTGCACGGAAATTGCGGGAGAACCCAAATACAGTTGCCAAACGCATTTTGGGGAGGGATAAAAAACCTGCTCTCCGGTGTCACCTGTGTGGCTCACCACAATCCTTACGAACCAGAGGTGTTCAACCACAATTTCCCGGTCCGAGTGGTAAGGCATTACGGTTGGGCACATTCGGTTCACTTTTCCCCTGACTGGTTGGCGCGATTCCGCCGGACATCTCGTCGCCATCCATTCATCATCCATGTGGCGGAAGGCATTGACGAGATATCGAGACGCGAACTATATCAACTCGAGGAGGCGTCGGCGCTCACGGCTTCTACCGTGCTGGTGCATGGTGTGGCGCTCAAATCGGCGGATCTCGAGGTACTCCGCAAACGTAAAGCATCTCTGATCTGGTGCCCCACTTCTAACTGCTTCACGCTCGGACGCACTATATCTCCCAGCATCCTGTTGTCGGAACTCCCAATCGCCCTTGGGACAGATTCGGCCCTTACCGCCGCCGGCGATTTTATCGATGAACTGCACACAGCCAGCGAAAGAGTGGATCCACTCCGGTTGTATCGCATGGTTACGTTTGGAGCGGCGCGGATCCTGCGCTTGAAATCCGGCGGACGTATCGAGAACGCCGGTTTCGCGGATTTGCTGGTCGTTCGCGATCGCGGCCAAACACCTGCGGAAACGCTAAGTGAACTCCGGCCTGAGCTCGTGTTTGTTAACGGGCGCATCAATCTGATTTCAGAAAACCTGGCCGACCGTTTACATTGCCCCGAACTGGCAGGCTACCAGAAACTCGAAGTCGCAGACCGGGGAAGCTGCCTCGTGCCTTTCAAAATCTCAAATCTACTTTCTGAAGCGGAGCGAGCGCTCGGGACAAAACTGTGCTTAGCCGGCAAGGCGGTGACTTCGTGAATCCGCGCATCGAGTCCCTCCCGGTTTTGATTCTCTATCCGCATAACCGCTGCAACTGTAGATGTTTGATGTGCGACATCTGGAAGGACAGCACGGAGGCCGAAATCGGCAGCCGCGAACTTGACCGATACCTCGCCGATATCGAGAAGCTTTCGGTGCAATGGGTGGTTCTTTCGGGTGGAGAGCCGCTCATGCACTCCGATCTCTTTCGGTTTTGTGGGGCGCTTCGGTCCCTGGGTGTTCGGACCACTATCTTGAGCACTGGCCTGTTGCTCGAGCGAAACGCCCAACGCATCGTTAACCAGGTTAATGACGTAATCGTTTCTCTCGATGGTCCCCCCGCCATACACGACAAGATCCGCCGTGTGAGCGGAGCTTTTGCAAAAATTGCGGAGGGAGTTCGCGCCATTCACGAACTCGACCCCGCGTTCCCTATTTCGGCGCGCTGCACCGTACAAAGAGAAAACTATTTCTGCATTCACGACACTGTCAACGCGGCCAAAGCGTTGGGCCTGAGCTCGGTTTCCTTTCTTGCCGCCGACGTCACCTCCGAGGCCTTTAACAGGCCAGGTGGGTGGACGCTCGGGCGTCAACAGAAGATCGCACTCGATGAATCTCAGATCCCAGTGCTTGAGCAGGAACTGGAAAACGTATTCACAGAGTGGGGCGGGACTGGCTTTGTCCTGGAGAATCGCCAGAAGCTTCAGCGTATTGCGCTGCATTACAAAGCGCACTTAGGCCTGTGTCAGCCCGTTGCTCCCCGGTGCAATGCGCCATGGGTCTCGGCCGTGGTGGAGGCCAACGGTACGGTTCGCCCCTGTTTCTTTCATCGCCCTATTGGAACTGTCACCGGGCGCGCTCTGTTCGAGGTTCTAAACGGTCCGGAAGCAGTGCAGTTCCGCAGCGATCTCGATGTAGCAAGCAATCCGGTATGTCAGCGCTGTGTCTGCTCTCTAACCGGCAGAACATGACGAAGGAATTCGCCGATACCGAGCTAGATATGCTCTCGCCCTCCGCGCCGAAACCTGCGCACTACGATTCCTCCCTCAACGGATGGGTTCTCAGCCGCTACGCGGACGTGCTCGCGGCATTACACGAGCACCGATTATGCCCTGTCGATTCGCGTTCAGAAGGCGTGCCGGATAGGACGGACTTGGACGCGCAATGCCGGTTGCGCCGGGAGACTTTAACAGCCGTTTCTCCCCAGAGAATCAAATCCTGGCAAGCGGAATTCACTGCCGCAGCGCACAGCACGATAGAGAAGTTGCCCGCGGGAACTCGTGTTGACATTATCAATCGATTTGCTGAGCCTTGGTGTCTTGCCGTCGCCGTGGCCGTCACGGGAGCGGACGCAAGGGACAGCGTGCGATTGAGCACGCTCGCTCGTGAAGTTTCAACTGCCACGGCTGATCCATCGAGCGAGTCGCTACGTCACTCGGCCAAAGCCGCAAGCTTACAACTGGCGGAGAGCCTGGAGACCAGTCCCATACCGATGGGTGGCCCGGCGTTCGTCGCATTGTGCCAGACTCTCCCGCGTTTTCTCGCGAACGCGTGGCTTGCATTGCTGCGCCACCCTGGCCAATTCGATCGGCTCCGGCGCGAACCCGAGTTGCTGCCCTCCGCCATGGAGGAACTGCTTCGCTATGCCGGTTTGGCTCACATGCTTTTCCGTCGGGCGTCGAAGACCTTGACCGTTTCGGGCATAACCATCGCCCAGGGGGCCCGTGTGATCCTCAAGCTGTCTTCCGCAAATCGCGATCCAGCACAATTCCCGAACCCGGATCGTCTGGATTTCTCGCGTCGCAATGCGCCGCAGCTTGCACTTGGCGTGGGTCCGCATTCGTGCGCCGGTGGCTCACTAATAAGGATGGCGGGCGGCATCGCGACCGCCGCGTTCGTTCAGAGTGTCGTCGCAGCCGATACGAACAGCCCGATTGAATGGCAGGGCGGATCTGGCTTTCGTTCCGCTAAGTCCCTGTACGTGTTCCTTCGCCAGCACTCCTGATTTTTTCCCATCGTTAACAGCAGTTTTACAAAAGGCTAACAACTCGCACCCACGCCGCGCTTTACGCTCGTGGACGAGATCGATAGCGCGGAAATGTCAATCCATGTTGAGGAGTTCCTCCTCAGTTGGGATCCATGCCGCGCGTTAATTGTGAGCCTGCATTGGGCATTCAACCACTAGTCATTGCAGTCGCTGCTGACCCAGGGCTGCGAACGAGCCCTGCGATCTGGCGGGCACTCGAATTCGCCGAACGTCTATTCGCAGCGGTGTTGCTTCTGATCGCGTTTCCTTTTCTTGTCGCCGTTGCGTTTGTCACCGTCGCTCTTTCCGGCCGATCGCCGTTCGTAGCACACCGGCGTGTCGGCAGAAAAGGACAGACTCTCTGGGTCGTCAAGCTCAGGACTATGTGGGATAAAAGAGCCTCGGTTGGCGATCGCCTCACGTTTATTGAGCGGATCGCGGCTGGGCGCGCCGGTGCTATCACCATCAAAAGCCGTCAGGACCCTCGTGTAACCAGCCGGTTCGCGGCACTCTGCCGCCGATACTCGGTCGATGAGGTGCCACAGCTATGGCACGTAGTGCGCGGCGAGATGGCGCTGGTGGGCCCGCGACCACTTACAGCGCGAGAGTTAGAGGTCCACTATGGCCCCGTCGTAGAGGAGATCCTTAGCGTAAGGCCGGGTCTTACCGGGTTGTGGCAGGTCCGCGGCAGGAGCAGTTTGAGCTATGTTCAGCGCCGGCGCCTGGATCTGTTCCTGGTTCGTAACTGGTCGCTTGAGCTCTACGCCAAGATCCTGATTCGGACAATTCCCGCCGTGCTTGTCGGAACAGACGCCTGGTAAGAATAATGCGCTGCGCCATCGTTCATTACTGGCTACTCGGGATGCGGGGCGGCGAAAGAGTCGTCGAAGCGCTTTGCCGCCTGTTCCCGGACGCTGACATCTTCACGCTGTTCTATGAACCCGAATCCGTTTCGCCTTTGATCCGCTCACACAACGTGCATGCGTCCATCCTCAACCCGCTGCGGCGCTATTACCGGGGGCTACTGCCAGTGATGCCTCTGGCTCTCGAGCACTTTGACCTGCGCGCTTACGATCTGGTGATCAGCAGCGAATCCGGTCCCGCGAAGGGCGTCCTCACGTCGTCAGGCACGCAACACGTCTGCTACTGCCATTCTCCGATGCGTTACCTTTGGGATCTCTATCCCGCTTATATTCACGAGTGGACCCGATCGCGCCTGAAACGAACTATCATGGCGCCGTTCGCCAACTACCTTCGATTGTGGGATTACGCCTCCGCCGCTCGCGTCGACAAGTTCGTGGCGAACAGCACAAATGTTCAGAGACGCATCTGGAAGGCGTATAGACGAAATTCGGAAATCGTCTATCCGCCCGTGGAAGTGGAATCCTTCTATATGAGCCCTTCCGACAACTACTATCTGGTCGTTTCCGAGCTTGTGCCTTACAAGAGAATCTCCGACGCGGTGCGATCTTTCGCGAAGACAAAACGCCAACTGAAGATCGTTGGCAAGGGACCCGAATATGCCTCGCTAAAGGGCATGGCCGGCCCAACCGTGGAGTTCTGCGGCCGCGTTTCCGAGCGCGATCTTCGGGATCTCTATGCGCGTTGCCGCGCCGTTCTACTGCCGGGCGAAGAGGATTTTGGCATCGTTCCCGTGGAAGCAATAGCAAGCGGTAAACCAGTAATCGCGCTAGGGAGAGGCGGGGTCCTCGAAACTGTTCCCGCGGACAATCCTAGAGCTGGGTTCTTCTATCGCGAGCCCGGCGAAGACGCTTTGACGTCCGCTATTGAAAAATTCGAAAAGCATGAGCATTTCCTGGCTCCCCTGGCGATTCGCCGTCTCGCCTCACGCTTCTCTGAGGACCGTTTCCTCACCGAGATGACCCGAGCTGTCTACGAAACCACAAACACCTCGGAGAACGATGCGTTGCCGTTCCGTGTCGCGAGGTAAGACACGCATCGCGACTGGCTTTTACAAATTGTTGACACTCCAATGACTCTTCGTACACTTTGCACCATTTCGCTGCTGTTCACCTTGCTAGGGCGTGTTGCGAAGCCCCAGACTCCCGACAGCCAGCAGGCTTCTTCATCCCCCGATCTCGCGAAGCTTCTCGGCATATCGTTTCCGAGCGACTCGAGATCTACGATTGTGCTCGCCAGAGAGGGAAGACAGTACCTGATCGATGCTGCCACGAAAACCGTGAAAGAGATCCATGCGCAATCTTCTGAGTCCCCGGAGCCGTTACCGGACAAAGACAGGCAAACAGCCGCCATGCTGTTCTCCAAAAATTGCGCGAGTTGCCACGGACCAGACGGCAAAGGGAATAAGTCTATAGGGACACCTAACTTCACGGATCCTGCTTTCCAGAAGGGCGTGAGTGCGAGCGCAATGCGGACGGCTGTTCAAAAGGGAAAGGGAGGCATTATGCCAGCGTGGTCAGGCAAGCTCACGGATGAACAAATAGCAAGCCTGGTCACGTATATTCGTTCTCTCAATCCCGGCCAGGGTAACGGTCCCACGACCGAAGCCTCAACCAGCAGTAGTGCCACTGGGTCATCGGAACAGACGCAACCAAAGCCAAACATTTATGAACCAGGGGATGATGTCCTTGTAAGTCTGCCCACAGGCAGGCCTACCGATCGTCATGGCGTTTATGTGAACTTTGCTCATCGGTTTCCCTATCAGGCGGCCTTCACTGGGAGGGACGAGGGTGCCCAACTGTTCGGATTGGACAACGTTGCTATTCCGTCCTTCGGGTTCAGATATGGTGTAACGGATAATCTGTCCGTAAGCGTTTTCCGGGCGCCTTCGCTGATCGACCGCCCGATTCAGTTAATGGCCGGTTACAACATCCTGGAAGAACGTAAAGGAAATCCCTTGAATCTGATGGTTCGTGTGTCTCTTGAAGGGCAGGATAACTTCCGGAAGAATTACACCGAGAACATAGAAGGTATTTTTTCCCGTAGCATCACGCCACGCGCGCAGTTCTATCTAGTGCCCACTGTCTCTTTCAATGACCGGCGCTTGGAACAGCCGACCGGCTTTCTGTCGAATCGGATTCCAGATGTGCCGGGAGTCAACGCTTTCTCTTTGGGCACGGGCCTCGCGGTCGATATCCGGCCATCGGTAGCTCTGCTGGCGGAGATTATCCCCACTCTGGTCAACGCTCGAGAACTTGGTATTCACCGCCCGGTGTTCTCGTTCGGAATTCAGAAGAAAATCTGGCGGCATTCGTTCACCTTGGGACTCACGACTAGCCCCGGAACGACGGTTTCACAGCGCGCAGGCACACTTGCGCAATTTTTGAATGAACCAAGTGCGGATACCTTGGGAGGTTTGGTTCTTGGATTCGATCTGACGCGGCAGATCCGCTAACAGACGAGCTCTTCTGTGGAACTTCTAAGCCTTTCGTAAGATTCCAGCGCCGGTTCCGCGTGCGTTTCGCGTATCGCCGCCGCCAACACCCAGAAATAGATTGGAAGCACTCGCCAATATGTAATCAAATCGCCGGAAAGCATTTGAACTAACTCGCCTACCCAGAAACACGTGATCCACCTTCCCAGGAATTGTGCTTTCGGGTTCGGAGAACGTACCGCACGAATGCCGGCTCGAAGAATAAACACATTCAAAGCGATGAATAGCGCCAAGCCAAAGACGCCAGTCTCCACGAGAAGATCCAGATAAGTGTTGTCGGCGATGATCTGACGGCCGGTGAATTCCGAATAGGGCAGAGTCTTGTAACCGATGCCTAGAATCAGGTGCCAGGGCTGCTGCATGATGAAGTCGCCCAGTGCTGTCCAGCTTGAGACGCGGCCGGAGAGCACGTCGGCCGGAGCGCCGGAAAGATTGAAAATCGAATGCTCCACGCGCAGCCAGTAGCTTTCCGCGAACGTCGGGATGAACAGATAAATGGAAACAGCCGCGGCAATGACACAAACCGCCGGGACGAACATCCAGCGCACATTCGCCCGCTGCATGAATAGCATTAAAATTCCCGCGCACAAGACGTTCAGCAAAGAAGCGCGCGAATACGAGAAGACTAGCGCGCCTGCAAGAATAATCCCTGCGAAGCCAAGCTCCCACAGCCGGCATACCCGGTTTTCTCGGCGGGTGGCCACGGCAGCCAGGATCATCACCAGGAAAAACGCGCAAAAATTGCCCAGCGTACTTGCTTCATAAAACAATCCCTGCGCCCTTCGGATGACAAGTTCTCCCAGCCAGATATACTGCGGCTCATATCCGGCCGGCGTGGGTAGCTGAAAATGGAAATCCACACATGCGAAAAGACCGGCAATTGTTGCAAATCGAAACAGTAGCCGCGCGGTCTGTATCGTGTCATCCTCGGGTGAACGGGGAATTGACAAGGCGTACAGGAAGACATACGGACCAATCGCAAAGAGGAGAGCCCGCGCGAGACTGCCTAGCGCAATCGCCGAGCCCGAATAAATTGCCGCGAAAGCGACGCTTCCCAGCACGGCAGCGGTAAACAACGTGAAGAGAAGCGGTAGAGGCCCCGGGACTGTTCGCCATTGCTGCATCGCCAGAATGCCTGCCAGCACACCGACGCCGGCGAAAAGCAGAGCCGGGTGCGGGCCTGAATCGCCAATCGGAAACGGCAGTGGCGGCAGCAGAATCGCGCTAGCAAAGAAAACAATAATCCAGCGATGCGGTCGCGAGAGTACCCACTGCAGAAACGGGAACAGGCAAGCTAAACCGGCTATTCCGCACCTGAGCGCCATCGAACCACTCAGAGCAAATGCAGCGGCTGTTGTTCCCAGCGCAAGCGCAATGAGAGGTTCGGCGGGGCCGCGGCGTGCGGCGTACATAGCGAATGCTCGTAACCGTGTCACCGAGCCACAGGCTGCATCCGTGAACACCCGAACCGAAAAGCCAGATATAAGACGGAGTAGAATATAGACCCCAGCAGGGCAACTGCGAGGTTCAATGGAATATTCGGGGAACTCGGGCGTTCCGGTACTACGCCGGGATCGATAATCTCGAGCCTTTCACTCCGAAATGCAGCCGACGATAACATATCCGTTCTCCGGGTTTGTGCCGCTTCATATTGAGCTTGTGCAGCTTGAACCTCTTTATCGAGCATCTCCCGCTGCTGTTTGCGTTTATCGAGCAACGCACTGTATGTGGCCACCTGCTGAGCCAGCGTTTGACTTTGCTGGTGCAAGGCCGATACCTCGGCCTGCAGTGCGGCTAAATCGCCCTGAGTCACGGAACCGTTCGCAGAAGACCCATCGGGCCGCTGAGAAATGAACCGTGCCGTAACAGCGGCCACTTCTACATTCGTATCGGTCAAGTTTCTGTCCACCCTGACTTTCAAATCCGTCACACCGGCCAGTTCTGTCTCCACATCGGTGACGGGTTGCTGTACCAGGTCGGCGTCCCGATCTGCTCGTGCGTTCTCTAGTCTGATCCGTGCCGTTTGCACCAGGTTCGTGGCATCCCCGCTTAGGTCGCTGGTTGAATCGCTTTCGAGTGAACGATTCAACGTTACCGTCTCTTCGGAGATGTACTGTGCCAGCTGCTGTGCCTTGGATGGATCGGCGAGGGTTGCGCTGATTTCGAGAATCTTTTCGTCTTTCGGCTTCGTTATTTTCAAGACACGGCGCTTCAGGCTTTCGATGGCAACTCCGGAATACGCCTTGCGCAGATGTAAGTGAGTGAGGGCTTGCCGGAACAAACTGTCGCTCGACGCGAAATGCTCATACGTCTTCAAAGATTCCAGGTAGACGGGGCTGACGGCTGTGGCGCCGCGGGGGTCATTGCCGCCCGGCGGTTCAATGAGGATGCTCGCGGTGGCCGTGTATTTGGACGGTGAAAGGAAGCTCGCAACGCCCGTTATCCCAAGAGCTATGAGGGACACGGTGACGGTGAGCTTACGCCGCTTATACAAGTAGCGCGCGAACCCCGCTACGTCAACTGTGTCGAGACTATCGGGAAGCACTGAACGTGCCTCGCTCTTTTCACGTGTATAGATCATTATCTTGCCCGACATCTGTACTGTTTCACCCGCTGTTGCGCGTTGCAAGACGTGCTGGCAAGATTGACAGAATATTTACAATCGTCCAACAAACCGCAGTCGGCTTTACAGCACGATCGAGATAGATGCGTCGCAGTGCGCTGTGGCTGAGCCTTGGATCCGCGGTCTCGATCGTCTTTTCGATCGCACTGTCGCAGATCCTCTTGGGATTGGCGCTGCTGGCCTTGCTCACCTCAGCTCAGCCCCTTCGCTTTCCGCCAATTAAGCTGCCGTTGGGACTGTTTTTTTCGTATACCGTTCTGGCCGTCTCGCTGTCCGGGCACGTCGCCTCGGGCTGGCCGCAGATCCGCAAATTTTTCGTATGGGGAATCGCGCTTGTCATCGCAAGTACTTTTCGTTCAGTCGGACACGCCCGGCTTCTGTGCCTTCTTTGGGCGCTCGCGGGCTGTCTATCTGCGGCGCTGGGAATGGCGCAGTTCGTTCGTCGATTTCAAGAAGCGCGCGCTCAGGGATGGGGCGGCTACGGCTTTTACCTCGACTCGCGGCTCACCGGATTCGCCAGCCATTGGATGACTTACGGGGGAGAACTCATGGTGATTTTTCTGCTCGCGCTCTCTTTCGTATTGTTTTCGGAGCCCACCAAGTGGCGGCTCTGCGCCGCTCTTTCATTGCCAGTCTTGTGGATAGGTCTCGTGTTTGGCTTAACGCGAAGCATATTCCTTCTTGGCGTGCCGTTAGGGATGGTCTATCTGCTCTGGAACAGAACGCGTTGGCTGGCACTCCTTATCCCCGGTTGCGCGGTTCTCATTCTGTTCTTTGCACCTTTTCAGGTCAGAGAGCGCTTGGTTTCCGTCACCCGGCCTCACGGAACGGTCGATTCAAACTCGCGGAGGGTTATCATGGCGCGCACTGGCCTTGCCATGATCAAGGCTCATCCATGGTTCGGGGTCGGTCCGGAGCAGGTTGGACCTCAGTTCTCGCAATATGTCCCCAAGGACATACCAAGATCACTTCCGAAAGGTTGGTACGGGCATTTACATAACGTGTACCTGCAATATGCGGCGGAGCGTGGCATACCTGCTTTGCTCCTGATCGTATGGTTGTTGGCCAGAACCATTCGCGACCTTCATTCCGCGGCGCGCCGCCATGCCGGGAACCCGTCTTCATGGCCTCTCTATGGTTCGGTCGCCGTGATTATTTCCATACTCGCCGAAGGGTTCTTCGAATACAACTTGGGCGACAGCGAGGTTTTGACTATGTTCCTGGCGACAGTCGCGTGCGCTTATGTCGTTCGATGGCAACTGGAAGGGGCGGCCAGACCGTCTCAGCTAGACGCGAACGCTGCACTCGCGGCCAACACACCGTCCCAACACGCAGTAGAAGTGATTGCCGCCGCATGCGCACAATCCAGCATCCATTCCTGAGGGCTGCGCCGTTACGATCTGTCTGGTGCTCCGATCTTGCCCGTGTCGGACTCATGACGGGCATCGTCAAATTTGCGGGAGCTATCAAAACCGCCATAAGCGCCCGAGTATTCGGTTTGGGGGACGCGCTGGACGCCTACCTGATCGCCTTTTCCATTTGTTCGTTTCTTTGTGACAGCCTCGCCGGAAACTTGTCTCCGGCACTCGTTCCACTTTTCGTCCAGCGCGCCGAAGCAGGTGGGCGGCAGGAACCTGATGCCTCTTATGGAGGAACTCTATACCGTTCGCTTCTCCTTTTGTCCACCTGCGGGGCCGTACTGTTAATTTGTCGAGGACCTTTTCTCCACCTTCTGGCGCTCGGTTTTTCGCCCCAAGAACTCTCTTTAACCCGCAGCCTCATGCTCGTTCTCGCACCCATGTTCCCGTTGATGGGAATCAACGCAGTGTGGCGCAGTCTGCTCAACAGTCGGAGTTTGTTCGTTATCCCTGCCATCGCACCCGTCATGACTCCGCTCCTCGCCACTGGATTCCTTCTCTTCGCGCGTGCTCTCGGCGGCATCTATACTTTGGCGCTTGGTTCCACCATTGGTGTATTCGCCGAGATGCTGATACTCGCCTTTTATTTGTGGAAGCTCGGAATCCCTATCTTTCCCAGCTGGGAAAGCAGCTTTATCGACATGCGGTGGTTCAAACGTGACTACGCGCCACTGGTGTTAAGTAATTTCCTGAACGGTGGCGCAAATCTTGTAGATCAAAGCGTCGCTACTCTGTTGGCCCCCGGTAGCGTCTCGACGCTAAGTCTCGGGACACGGCTGGTTTCCGTCGCAATGGCTATGGGGCCCGCGACCCTCAGCACGGTCTTCCTCCCGAAACTATCCCGAATGGTAACTATTAGGGACTGGAAAACCATGCAGACAACCATAAAGCGATGGCTGTTCGTCAGTTTAACCGGTGCCTGCCTGCTAAGTTCAATAGCCATCCTATTTTCTTCTCCGCTTACTCATTTCGCGTTTCAGAAGGGGGCATCCAACGCCATCGACATCCACGCATTGAATGTCGTCCAATCCTTGTCCTTTCTGCAATTACCGTTCGTCGTTGGCGTGGTCATTCTAGTGCGCGTAATTGTGTCGCTCCAAATGAATCGTCGGCTCGTGTCCATCTCTTTGTTGGCACTGGTGGCTAACGCCGTGCTGGATCTCTGCCTCGTTCGGCTCCTCGGCATCGGCGGTATCACGGTTGCTACCGCCATGGTGCAAGCTCTGACATTTCTCATTTTGTTGCGCATCGTAAAGAACCAATTCGCCACCGGAGTTGTACTGTCCCGCGCAGCCTGACAGCAAGCAGGTGCAGGATACTTCGCAGTTCTTTTACGTAATCGCAACAACATACAGCGCCAAGACTCTTAGCATTAATTCAGGACGGCCGAAGAGGCGGACTGCAGATAATACAATGACCCTTGCCACTGAATCGGTATCGCGACGCGGCTTTACCGTCCGGGCCATTTATGGGTTGGCTTCCGTCATGGGTCTGGCGTTGAGCGCGCCCGCGGCCATGTACATCTTTGCGGCTCCGAAATCCAAAAAAGAGACCGGCTGGGTCGATGCTGGCAATATAGCCGAGCTCCATCCTGGCGCTCCGCAACAAATCTCAGTGCTGCGCCTCCGTGTGGATGGCTGGAAGATTCGAACAGAGAAGGATACTGCGTGGATCGTTAAAAAGGGCGATGGAACCCTGACGGCGTTTTCTCCGCGATGTACCCATTTAGGTTGTGCCTACCGATGGCAGAAGGACGCTGATAAGTTTGTCTGTCCGTGTCACGGATCTACGTTTTCAATCACAGGCGAAGTCATCTCTGGGCCAGCCTCGCGACCCCTGGATCGGTTCCAAACCAAAGTCGAAGGAAGTCAATTGTGGCTGGGTGACGTAGAAGCCTCAGGTACCTCCAAGCGAAACACATGATATGCACTCTCTTCTCGAGTGGATCGAGCAGCGTACCGGTGCGTTTGGTGTTCTAAAAGGCTTTGGCGGCGAAGAAATCCCTGCCTCCACCGGCTGGCCACAAATCTTCGGAAGCGTTGCACTATTTCTGTTTCTTGTCCAGGGTCTTACCGGTGTTTTGCTCGCGTCGAATCACGCCGCGACTCCGGGAGACGCCTACGACAGCCTTCTGTACATCACGAGAGATATCGCTGGCGGCTCTATCGTACGCGGTCTCCATCACTGGGGAGCCACCATGATGATCATCGTGGTCGCCATGCACGCTACCCAAGTTTTCTTATACGGAGCATACAAGAGACCACGAGAAGTTACCTGGGTTTCCGGCGTGCTCCTTCTGTTACTTGTTTTGACCTTCGGGCTTACCGGTTATCTCTTACCGTGGGACAACCGTGCCTACTGGGGCACCGTGGTAACCACCCAAATTGCTGGTCAGGTCCCCTTAATCGGCCAGTATATGCAGCAACTGCTAGGCGTTAAGGATGGCGTCGGCGTTATCACCTTTTCTCGTTTTTATGCGCTGCACGTCCTCGTGTTACCAACCGCCACGTTATCGCTGATTGGGCTCCATCTTTTACTTATCCGAAAACATGGTGTAACGCCTGCGGCAAGTGACTGCCTGCCAAAACAAACGTTCTACCCAGGGCAGGTTTTGCGTGACACCGCCGCGATTTTCGTCGCGTTTGTGCTGCTGTTCTTGGCTGCACTCTTTCTTGATGCGCCTCTTGAACGGATGGCCGATCCCACCGACACCGCTTACGCTCCCCGGCCCGAGTGGTACTTCCTTTGGTTGTTCCAACTCTTGAAGTTTTTTCGAGGCCCATTGGAAGCAGTCGGCGGCATCGTCATCCCGACAGTGGCACTCGCCATCCTTGTGGCCATCCCATTTCTCGATCGCGGACGTGCTCGCGAACTTCGAAAACGAGCATTGGCCGCCGGCGTTATTGTCTTTGCCGCCGCCACCTGGGGTTTGCTAACGGTCGCAGCCGTAAGGAGTACGCCAAACGGCGCCACCAGCAATCCGGCTGCAGTTGTCAACAACCAAAAGGTACTGGCGCTTCCGGCGCAAGAGCTTGCCGGATTCGCCTACTTCCGCCAGGAGAACTGCGAGCGTTGTCATAATCTGGTCGATGGCGAACCGAAGCCCGGGCCGACATTAGCCACCGTCGAGACACACGCCTCCCTGGACTGGATGGAGAATCACTTCAGAAATCCAGGAAACAGCAACGGGCCAAACTCCACATCTCCTTTGAACCCGCAACAAATAAACGCTCTCTTGACGCTTGTTTCGAAGCTCAACCCTGACGATGCGCTCGACCTCGCGGGAGCACCTGCGGCAATAACTGACGGTGCCAGTGTCTACGTAAGGAATATGTGCTGGGGTTGTCACCGCATTAACGGAGTTGGCGGGGGAATCGGCCCTTCCTTGAACGGTCTTTCAGCGCGGCGGTCGCAGGACTGGGTAAAGCGGCACTTTGTGGCGCCGAAGATCCTTTCGCCCGGGACTGTGATGCCCTCTTACCGTTTTTCACCGGCGGATCAAGAGGCGGTCGTGTCCTATCTCTTTCAGCTTCCATGACGACGAATCCTTCTGTGACGGGCCGCCTAGCCGCAGGGCCGCCATGAACGTGTTATTCGTCGATCAATTCGCACAACTCGGAGGTGCCCAACGTTGTCTCCTGGATCTGCTGCCAGCATTCCAGCGACAAGACTGGCAACTCCGATTCGCTGTTGTAGACGAAGGACCCTTCCCTGCGAAATTGCGAAAGTTCGGAGTGCAAGTTGACGTTTTACCCGGCTGTTCTCTATCAAGCATCCATAAGCCGATGAATGAGGCCTTGCGTTACCTTCGGTGGTATCCGCGGGCAGCACGGCTTCTACGGCAGATCGCGGCGGAGTTCAAACCTGACCTCTTGTACGTAAACGGTCCAAGGCTGATACCTCCGCTCGCACTCTTCGCTTGCCGAAGCCGGACGCCCGTCCTGTTTCATGCGCATAGCCGCCTTCTCCAGACCGGTGGGCTTTTGTGCCTCGGCGCACACCTTCGGCTTGCCAAAGCCCGTGTCGTTGCGTGCTGCCGCTACGTCGGCAACTCATTGCGGCCTTATCTATCCCCTGACGCCATCGAAACCGTTTACAACGGCGTACCCGATATGCGGACGGCGCCGCGGCCTCATTCGAAGCGAATTCCGCGTGTCGGAGTTGTGGGCCGGATCGAACCCGAGAAAGGGCAGCTAGCGTTCGTGCGAGCAGCCCGCCTTGTCTATCGTGAATTGCCCAGCTGTCATTTCGTTGTAGTTGGCGCTCCGCTCCTGAGTAAGAGCGACATATATCTCCGTCAAATCATTGAGGAGAGTCGCGGCCTTCCTATTACGTTCGCGGGGTGGCAGAGCGATATTTCATGTGCCTTGCGCGATCTCGACGTTCTTGTGGTCCCTTCGCTTTCGTACGATGCGACACCTCGGATTGTCATGGAAGCGTTCTCCGCAGGTACTCCAGTTGTTGCCTTTTCATCGGGAGGCATACCGGAACTCATCGAGAACGGTCGAACGGGCTTTCTTGTGAATACGCGATCGCCGGAAGCACTCGCTCGTTGTGTGCTGCGCGTTCTCCGGGCGACAGATGAGGCCGTCTCTGATGTCGTGGGGAATGCACGCAGGAAGTGGCACGCGGATTTTCACATCGAGACTTACCAGGAACGAGTCTGCAAGATCGTCAGTGACACTGCCCTGACCCCCTGACCCTACGCCATTTGTTTTTCCTGTGGCGTTCGGCGAACGCTTTTCATCACCTCCTACGGATTCGCCCGGTGCACGCAGATGCTGCACGCCGGCATTCGCCCATAGCGATGCATACCGGAGATTCCCGTTTGCAAGCGAAAACATCGATCGCCTCAACTGATTTCGGTATTTTGAAGTGGGGTCTCCCGCAAATTCCGTGCAGCTTTTGATGGTTTGCTAAGTCCCAAACATAACGAGGGATGAATGTTTTATGCTGTGAAGGCAAATGGCTACTCCCCCGGGCCATGTGCAGGCTCTTCTCCCCGACCCCGTTGCATTGAAGTTGAAGTCCATACAGCATCAGGACAAAGACAGGATCCTGATTGTGGTGGCCGCCGCAAATGATTCAGCGTGTTGCCCGAACTGCGGTCACCGTTCACGTTCCATTCATAGTCGATATGCGCGAGCGTTGAAAGACCTGCCATGGCAGGGTTCTGCGGTGAGGATCCGTTTGGAGGTTCGGCGCTTTCGATGTGGCGTCCAAGAATGTGGTCGAGCTACATTCACTGAACCTTTGCCGCTGGTTGTGCAGAGATACGCCCGCCAAACAAACCGGCTCTCTGAAACACTTCGCTTGATCGGCTATGTTCTGGGCGGTGAGGCGGGGTCACGGTTGTCTTGGCGGCTGGGAATGCTCGCGAGCGCCGATACGGTATTACGCAAACTGAAGAGTGAGCCATCGATTCCTGTCCAAGGTGTAAGGGCTGTGGGAATTGACGATTGGGCCTGGCGAAAAGGGCAAAGTTACGGGACCATTCTGGTCGATCTCGAAAAACGCACGCCGATCGATTTGCTTCCAGAGCGTTCTGCGGAGACCCTTGCCAATTGGCTCCGATTGCATCCCGGCACTGAGATCATCAGTCGTGATCGCGCCAGTTTGTATGCCGAAGGAGCCGCAATCGGCGCACCTCAAGCTGTTCAGGTAGCAGACCGTTTCCATCTGCTTTGTAATTTGACATCAGCTGTAGAACGAGTTCTGGAACAGAAGCGTAACGCGCTAACAAAGGAAGACACGGATGTGCCGCCGGTTGCCGAAGTGCTCCAGCTCGAGGATTCCTCCGTCCTAACCAAGACAGAAAAAATTCAACAAGAACGTCGGCTGAAGCGACTAGCTCTATACGAAAAGGTGGTCGCACTTTCGAGCGAGGGCATGAGCCAGCAAGGAATCAGTCGAACGCTGCAGATAGGCCGAAAAAGGGTTCGACGCTTCCTGTGCGCGGGACAGTTTCCCGAACGGGCAATTGCTCGCCGCAAGCCAGCACGCGTAAACGCATTCAAAGACCTCCTCAACCGCCGCTGGACCGAAGGCTGCCACAACGCGACGGAACTCTGGCATGAGATTCAGGCTGAAGGATACACAGGAGGACGAAGCATGGTGGCTTGCTTTGTTGCCGCCCTTCGCACCCATGGAACGAAGTTCTTCCGCAAAACGCGGCACGCTCGTCAGCATTCTTCACGTCAAACCGCCATGCTCCTCGTCCGACCACCCGAAAAATTGAAGCCCTATGAGCAGCAAGTCCTTGCACAGTTAACTGGGGCATGTCCCCGAAGTCTCGGAGCTCTATGCACTCGCGCAAGGCTTCGCTCACGTGTTCCGCAATAAGCAAAGTGAAGGCCTGCAGACCTGGCTTGGTGAGGCCAGAGCATCGGGCCTGCCCGAGATGAAACGCTTTTGTGACGGGCTTCTTCGCGATTTACCAGCAGTGACTGCGGCAGTCACCCTGCCCTGGAGCAACGGTCAAGTGGAAGGCCAGATCCACCGTTTGAAGCTTGTTAAAAGGCAAATGTACGGACGCGCTAAGTTCAATCTCCTGCGCTGTCGTGTGTTGCCCTATGTTCCCGGTCCAGTTCTACCATCCGTTCAGCGCTCGCCTTGATTGCACGGAAAGTGCGGGAGACCCCAAATTTACTTGCCAAACGCATCAACAAACGACCCGGTTGCGTGGCGCTCTCGGCATCAGGTTGGAACAACGAACCGCCTCGGCGTGTGATTGGCGTGTGACAGATTCCCAATTCTGTAGAATTTATCGATTTTGCAGAATCCATTTTCAACAACTTACTTAGAATCAACGTGGGTGAAGGTTCGACCCCTCCGGCACCAAAGTGACCGTGGGCTCAACTCGCTCGTTTCAGCGCTTCCTCAACAGCCCTCGGATTGCGGGCGATCACCGTCAGATACGCGCGCACGGCGTTATCGGGACTGGCGCGGCGCTGTTCCCATTCCTGCAGCGTTCGTGGACTGAAACCGTACCGCGCTGCAAATTCTGACTGAGACATGCCGGAATTTTCGCGAATTGCCCGAACGTCTACTTCGTCGGGAACGTGGATCGTGCGTGTACACAGCTTGATTTCCCCGCGAGCATGGGCGATTCCCTCCTGCAGGCCGCGAATAATGCTCTCGCCCAAACTGGTCTCCCTATTCCTGGAGGCTTTCTTTAAAGATCTTGACGAACTGCCTGATGTTCTTTTTATCGTCACTGCTCAGATCCTCCTTCGTGTTCTTAGCGTAAGCCGCAATCAGCAAAACTATTTCTGATGTGACAGCGTAGAAGTATACGACCCGCACTCCGCCGCGCTTGCCGATACCAATGCGGCCCCAGCGAGCCTTCCGAACTCCATCGGTTCCCGGAATCACTGGGTGCGCCAATGGATTTGTCGCAAGTGCAAATTCCAGTTCCGCCCGTTGATCATTGGTCAGCAGCCCTTTTACGGTGGCTTCAAATTCTTTCGTGCTGACCACCGTAGCGGCCCTCATATTTTAGATCATACGGGAATCACGTAGTAAAATGCAAGTTTGTCAAGGCTCTAATTGCGCAACGATACTCCAGGGCAATCTTCCCTCTTCACCCCTCCGCGTAGCGCTTCAAAATGGAAGGCAGGTTGTGCGAAAAAGCCGAGCGCGCCATTACTTCATCGCAACCCGCTTCCAGAGCCGCCTGCTTCAGATCGGTTTGGACGTGCGAAACATATCCCAATAGCCCGATCCCGGCGGTCTCCTTCAACGCTCTTAACTCCGTGATGGCCTGCAGCGGGTCGAGCGCCGTATTATTCAGGTCCAGAATGATCGCCGCGGGGTTCTCACTGGCATGAGCCATTGCCTCCTCCGCCGACTTTACGAATACGACATCCACGCCGACGCGCTTTGCGGCATTCTGAATTTTGGCCGTAAACATCAGGTCGCTCAACAGCGCAACTATCGTTTTCTTCTGCTCAGGCATCGCTAATCACTTGATACCATTTCTTCCGACACGGCAGCGCCGGCCTTATCATCAAATCAGATCATGAGCGTCGTCGTACAGCCTCTGCCCGAAGTCAATCCTCTCCAGGATTCCTTGCGATTCGACCGGCGAGTCCCCCCCTGTTCCATCGTCATATTTGGGGCGAGCGGCGATTTGTCAAAGCGCAAGCTCTTGCCCTCGCTCTATCGTTTGTTTTACGAGCGCCGTCTCTCTCCGGGCTTTGCCATCATCGGCAGCTCGCGAACGCCGATGTCCGATGACCAGTTCCGCGAGAAAATGAAAGACTCCGTCTCGAAATTTCTCGAGGAAGCCCCGTTTGACGAAGATGTCTGGAGATCCTTTGCGCAATCGCTCTATTATGTGCCCGGCGATTTAAACGATCCCGAATCCTACGACGGCATTCATAAGAAATTGGACGAGGTCGAGAAAGTTCATCAAACCGCGGGCAATGTTCTTTTCTATTTATCGACGCAGCCTAGCCATTATGCGGAAGCCATCAAAGAATTAGGGCTTCACGATCTGACCCACGGCAACGGATGGCGCCGCGTCATTATCGAGAAACCGTTCGGGCACGACCTCGCGAGCGCCCGCCGCCTGAACGAGGAGATCCACACGGTCTTCGATGAGTCTGAGATCTACCGCATCGATCACTATCTCGGGAAGGAAACGGTTCAGAACATACTGGCCTTTCGCTTCGGGAATGGCATATTCGAGCCGCTCTGGAACCGCCGCTATGTCGATCACGTGCAGATCACCGCCGCCGAATCGATTGGCGTGGAAGGGCGCGGCGCGTACTACCAGGAAGCCGGCGCTCTGCGCGACATGATCCAGAATCACTTGAGCCAGGTGATGGCGACGGTCGCCATGGAGCCGCCCACCGTATTCGATGCGGTCAACGTGCGCGACGAGCGAGCCAAGCTGCTTCGCGCTGTGCGGGTAATGAAGCCCGAGGATGTTCCGAAATATGCGGTGGCCGGACAATATGGGCCGGCAAAAGTAGGAGGTCAGAATCTGCCCGGTTTTCGCCAGGAGCCCAGCGTAAATCCTGACGCGCAGACCGATACGTACGCCGCGGTAACGTTCTTCATTGATAACTGGCGCTGGGCCGGCGTACCGTTTTTTATCCGTACGGGCAAGCGCATGCCCAAACGGGTAACCGATATTGCAATTCAATTCGGGGCCCCTCCGCTCGGCTTATTCAAGCAGGAGACTAAGGCGGGTTTGCGCGAGGCCCGCCCCAATCTTCTGGTCCTGCGTATTCAACCCGAAGAGGGAATCTCGCTGCGCTTCCTGTCGAAGAGTCCCGGGAGCGGCATGCGCGTGCGCCCCGTCTCCATGGATTTCAATTACGGATCGAGCTTCGGCGAGCGTTCGCCCACAGCCTACGAAACGCTTTTGGTCGATGCCATGGCTGGCGACCCGACGCTCTACACCCGCCAGGATATGGTGGAGGCGAGCTGGCAGATTGTTCAGCCTATTCTCGACGTCTGGGGCAACACCAAATTCGATTTTCCGAACTATCCCGCCGGAACCTGGGGACCCAAAGCTTCCGATGAGATGCTCGCCCGCCAAGGTCACATCTGGAGAGTGCCATGAAGTCCGTTTCAGCCGGCCGAAGGTATAGCCAATGAGCAGCGCTGTCATTTTCCCGGCACAGCCCGAGCAAATTCTGAAAGGCCTGGGCAAGCTGTGGACTTCTCTCGGACAAGAGGAAAAGCATCAGGGGAAACCCACCGTCCTGCGTGCCTGCGCCATGACGTTGATCGTCGCGACGGATGAGGCGGACGGCGGCTTCTCGGCCTCGCAAACCATTTCCGAGCTGATGCGGGAACATCCGAGCAGAGGTATCGTTCTAGCTGTTTCCGATCGTTCCGAAAGAGGCGTGGAAGCCCGCGTTCTCGCCCAATGCTGGAAGCCGTTCGGGAAAGCCCAGCAGATTTGTTGCGAGCAGATTGAGATTACGGCGCGTCCGGAGAATTGGCCGAATGTCGGGCCCATCCTGATTGGCCTCACAGCGGCCGACCTGCCGGTGATTCTCTGGTGCCGCCACAGAGCGGCGCTCGCTCCATCCGCTACCAAGGATCAGAAAGCCGGGCTTGCGGCGGTAATGAACCTCTCAACCAAGATCATCGTGGACAACAAGGGCGAGGATCCGGCCGCGGTATTTCATCTGCTCGCAGACTGGCGGGCTCAGGGACGCATTGTCGCCGATCTCGAGTGGACCCGCTTAACGCGATGGCGTCAGCCGCTCGCTCAGATCTTTGACAATCCCGACCGGACTAACCCGTTTTCCAGTTTCCACACATTCGAAATCGCCTATACGAATGAAAAGCCCGGCCCTTCGGCGCTCTATATCGCCGGCTGGCTATCCGCGCCCTATCAAGCCGGCGTTTCGCTGGTGAAAAGCGAGGGATTCGGTCCTGGGCTCCATCGAATCACATTGCGCTCCGATTCCGAGACGATCGAATTCGAGCGAACCAGTTGCGACTGTATGACCCTCCGCGGCGCCAGCGGGCGCGAACGCAAATATAGTTTCACTGAACCCTCTTCCTATTCGTTGATGAACGAAGAACTGACAGTGCTCGGTCCCGATTCCGCCTTCAACTCAGCCTTCGCGCGCGCACAGGAGCTTATCGGTGGAAGCTGATAGCCGGCCGCGTCTACAGATCCACGCAAGCGCGCGGGAGTCGGCCGAGGCGTGTGCCCGATACATCCTCGAGTTGCTTTCCGCGGCGCTGAAGTCTCAAGCGCGCGCCACCGTTGCGATTTCCGGCGGCAAAACACCGGCGTCGCTGTTCTCCGTCCTTGCAAAATCGGCCTTCGATTGGTCGAAAGTTCACTTTTTCTGGGTAGACGAGCGTTGTGTGCCGCCCACAGACGATCGGAGCAACTTTAAACTTGCGAATGAAACGCTCCTGATTCCAGCGGCCGTTCTCAAGCACAATATTCATCGTATTCATGGCGAGCTCGTTCCGGAGGAAGCCGCGGTACGGTACATCGACGAAATCAGGCGGTTTTTTGCTCTCAAAGATCACGAGCTTCCCGCATTCGACATCGTCCATCGCGGCATAGGGCCTGACGCGCATACGGCAAGCCTGTTTCCCGGTGAGCCCTTGATTTCCAATCGTACCGGCATTGCGGCTGCCGTCTGGGTGGAAAAATTAAGCAGCCATCGCGTCACCCTTTTGCCGGGCGTCCTGCTGGCCGCCGGGCATACCGTTTTGCAGGTCGCGGGCGAGGATAAAGCTGAGGCGGTTTACAACGTTTTGAGAGGACCGGACGATCCATTTCAATACCCATGTCAGATTGCGGCGCGCGAGTCCGGGAAAGCGGCCTGGTTTCTCGATAAAGCCGCTGCCTCCAGGCTGTAGTGCGCGTCGCGCTCTGCCGCAGCTCTCTGGTTTGCGTTCTAATCTGTGCGGTCTCCTGCGAGCAATCTCCGCCGCCGCGGCACTCACAGCAGGATCGCGAAGCGCCCTTCAATCGCCTGTTGTTTGCGGGCGACGTGATGCTCTCCCGATCCGTCCGCCGTGAAATTCTCGCCGCTCACGATCCCGCTTTGCCATTTCGTAAAGTTGCGCCGCTGATGGCCGCCGCCGATATTGCGTTTGTGAATCTGGAATCGCCGTTTTCGGATCGCGGCCCTTATTACGATGGCGGATTGATCTTTCACGCGGCCCCTGAGACAATCGCGGGCTTGCAACTCGCCGGAGTCGATATCGCTTCCACCGCGAACAACCACTCTCGCGATTGCGGCGCTCACGGAGTTGCATTTACCGTATCCTGGCTGCGCTCTCACGGAATTGAGCCGCTCGGCAGCAGCGAGTCCGAGCAGCGGACCCACCGCGGCGTGATTTTGACGAGGCACGGGGTTCGCTTCGGTTTTCTCGGCTATACCTACGATCAGCAAAACGGTAATTGGCGCGACATCGATACTCGCATCGCGCTTACCGACGTTCCCACCGTTTGCCGCGATGTTGCCGCGCTTCGCAAGCGCGCCGACGTGGTGATCGTCTCCATGCATAACGGCATTGAATACATGCCGAAGCCTACCCAGGCGCAGATCGCTTTCGCGCATGCCGCGATCGATGCCGGAGCCACGCTCGTCATCGGCCATCATCCGCACGTCGTGCAGCCGGAAGAGAACTACCACAACGGGCTGATCTTTTATTCTTTAGGCAATTTCGTTTTCGATCAGTATCAACGCGAGGCAACCCAGCAAGGCGAAATCGTCGAAGTCTCTTTCTCCGGACGGAAAATAATGGCCACCCACGTAATGCCCGTCAAGATTACTCCGACCGGACCGGAGCTGGAATAAATCGACTAGCCGCCCGATGGCCGCTCGATGTGGCCGCCGAATTTGGAACGCATTGCCGAGAGCACCTTTTCGGCGAAGGTGTGTTCTCTTCGGGAGCGGAAGCGGGTGAATAGCGCGGACGCCAGAACTTCCACGGGCACCGCTTGCTCGATTGCCGCCTCAATGGTCCAGCGGCCTTCGCCCGAATCCTCCACGAAGCCGGTGTAATTGGAAAGCGTGGGATTCTCGACCAGCGCCATCGCCGTTAAATCCAGCAGCCAGGATCCGATCACGCTGCCGCGCCGCCACAACTCCGCGATGTCCGCAACGTTCAGCTTGAAACGCTCGTTCTCGGGAAGATCGTTCGAATCCTTGTGCACCAGCAGATCGAATCCCTCGCCGTAGGCCTGCATTACGCCGTATTCAATTCCGTTGTGCACCATTTTCACGAAATGACCCGATCCGGGAGGGCCGGTGTGAAGGTATCCTTGCTCAGCGGTGCCGCCCATTTTGTCGCGGCCCGGCGTCCGTTCAATGGTGCCGATTCCTGGAGCGAGCGTCTTGAAAATGGGCTCCAGATGCGCGAATGCTTCATCGGACGCTCCGATCATTAGGCAATAGCCGCGCTCGACTCCCCACACGCCGCCGCTCGTCCCCGCATCGACGTAATGAATTCCTTTTTTGCGGAATTCGGCAGCGCGCCGGATATCGTCTTTGTAAAAGCTGTTTCCCCCGTCAATGATGATGTCGCCCTCTTCCATGGCGGCCGCCAGGGTCTGCACCGTATTCTCGGTTGCCTTGCCCGAGGGCACCATCACCCAAATTGCGCGGGGCTTGGAAAGCTTCTTCACCAAATCTTCGAGAGAAGCCGCTCCCTCGGCGCCTTCACCGGTCAGCTTCTTTACATTGTCGGGATTCAAATCGAAAACGGCGCATTTGTGCCCGCCATTCTGCAATCGCCGCACCATGTTCGCGCCCATCCGCCCGAGTCCAACCAGACCAAGTTGCATTGTTCTCCTCTCGATAATCGCCAGGTAACGCGTTGCGCTTCCGGGCTCACGGCTTATCTAATATGAGATTCAATTGCAGGCGGGGTGTTTCAAAGGCGCTTTTTGCTGTGGACGCTCTGCCTCGCGATCCGGTTAATGCCGGTAAGAAGCGATCAGTGAATCGCCAGCTTGCGGTGTCACGCTTGTGCCGGCGAACAGAATCGTCGCGTCGCTCACCGTGTAATCGCTGTCCTGCCGCATCAGCACGCCGTTTTTGTAGAGCTTCAGACTTAACGCGGGACTGGGCGCGGCCGCCAGCACATAGGTCAAGTTCGTTCCGTCGATAGTGCCGGCCGGAACTTCGCTGTCCGCGAAGGTGGGGACCGGCCCGGTTCCCGCAATCCGGTAATAGGCTTGCAGAATGTCCGAGGGTTGAGGGATATTGTTGCCTGAGAACGTGATCGCATTCCCGGCGAGCGTGTAATCGATGCCGTTGGTCTGCACCAGCCCATTGCGATAGAGGCTGAGACTGGCTGTTGGCGCGGGAGTGTTCACCAGCGCAAATACGGCGTTAGTGCCGTCGATGGTTCCGGACGGTATTTCTTCGTCCACGAAAACCGCGTTAGATCCCGCTGTCAGCGTGTTTACAATGGCGGTCAGACTAGCCAGCGAGTTGGTCAAGCTGGTTACCTTCGTATTCAACGTATTCACGGAGATCGTCAGTCCGGCGATAGTGCCGCTGTTTCCGCTTACGATGGCTGTGAGCGCGGTAACTGAGGCGTCGGCGGCAGCCAAATCGGCGCTCAGCCCGGTGATTTCGTCGATTGCAATCGGCAGAGTGGCATACTGAGTCCCTCCGCCTCCTCCCGGACTGCCTCCCCCGCCGGCGCTCGCTTGGCGAACGTCGTTCAACGTCAATGGCGTGGTGCTGGGGGGGATCTGCCAGGTTTCGCTCCAGGTGACAGTTCCGTCGCTGCTGTTATAGGTCGCCAGGTAGTAGGCGCCCGCCGACGCTGTGGTGGAGGGAACCAGAAACACCGAAAGAGCCCCGTTCAGGATTTGTGTCGATGTGCTGTGTGGCGCTATCGTACTGCCGGAGGGCGCCGTGAAACCGTTCCAGGTGATGATGAGAGTTCCAGTGAAGGGGGTGTCGTCCGCGTTATAAACGATATCCAGGATTTGCGTGAGACCCGTTTGCGGGAATGCGCAACCGACAAACAATGTTGAATAGATAAATATCGACAGCAGGTAGCGGAGTTTTTTCATGATGCCTCGCGTAAAGAGTCGCCGTACGTCTACGAGCGACTTCAGTCAAACACGCGCGAAGCGTATGCCTGCTCGGGAACCCCGCCGCGAGTAGCCTGCGGCTCGGGTCTATCGAACTGAGCCGTTTAGGGTTATCGCAACCTTTAAGAAAGTATCGAAAGTTGTGACTGGCGTCGCGCGCGCGTGTTCAGGCGTATGGCGCTAAATCAACCGGCCGCCGCTTCGATCAATCCGTTCGGCGCCTAGATAAGGCTGCAACGCCTTTGGAACCAGCACGCTGCCGTCGGCCTGCTGATAGTTCTCGACAATCGCTACCCAGGCCCGTCCAACCGCCAAGCCGCTTCCGTTCAAGGTGTGGACGAATTCCGTTTTGCCCTTACCGGCCTTTGTGCGAATCTGGGCGCGCCGCGCCTGAAATGCTTCGAAATTGGAGCAGGAAGAAATCTCTTTGTAGCCGTTTTGCCCCGGCAGCCAGACCTCGATATCGTAGGTTTTAGCCGAGCTAAACCCCAAATCGCCGGTGCAAAGGACAACCGTGCGGTAGGGAAGTTCGAGCCTTTCGAGCACTGCTTCCGCATGCCGCGTCAGCTTCTCGTGTTCTTCGTAGCTTTGCTCCGGTCTCGTGAATTTCACCAACTCCACTTTTTGGAACTGATGCTGCCGAATGATTCCGCGGACATCTCGTCCATAGGAGCCGGCCTCACTGCGGAAGCAAGGCGTGTAGGCGCACAGAGAGACAGGTAATGTGTCGCTGTTCAGAGTCTCATCGCGAAACAGGTTCGTTACCGGCACTTCGGCCGTCGGCGCGAGCCACAAATCGTGATTTTCGCACTTGAACAGATCCGCGGCGAATTTCGGCAACTGGCCTGTTCCGTAAAGGCTCGCCGAGTTGATCAGGAAAGGAGGCAAAACCTCCTGATATCCATGTTCCCTGGTATGCAGATCGAGCATGAAGTTAATGAGCGCGCGCTCCAGACGCGCTCCGATGCCCCAATACACCGCGAACCGCGCGCCGGTGACTTTAGCCGCGCGCTCCAGGTCGAGAATGCCGAGCTCCGGTCCAAGATCCCAATGTGCTTTCGGCTGAAATGAAAATTCGCGGGGAGCGCCCCAGCGCCGGATTTCGACGTTATCGCGCTCCTCTTTTCCAACCGGCACAGTCTCGTGCGGAAGATTCGGAATGCCCAAAAGAAAATTGCGGAACTCGCCGTCCAGCTTTACAACCTGGTTATCCAATTCCGCTATGCGCTCGGCGATCGCGCGGACGTGTTGCTGCCGCTCGGCTGTATCCGCGCCTGCTCCGCGAAGCTTTCCAATCTCGGCTGTGGCCTTATTCCGCTCAGCCTTCAATTGCTCGCTTTCGGTGACACATCGGCGGCGCTCCGCATCGAGCTTTTGGAATACGTCGACTTCAAGCGTGTAGCCGCGCGTCGCCAAGCGGTCTCGAATCGCTTCAAGATGATTACGAAAAAAATTGAGGTCGTGCATCCTTAATGTTCGTGCGCGCAGCCACTAGCGCGCTTAAGGACGCTCCGCGATCGCGAGCCAGGCTTGTCCATCCGGAAGGCCGGTGTATTCAGCTCGGGGCCGGATCAAACGGTTGTGTCTATACTGCTCCAGAACGTGCGCGGTCCATCCGGACATGCGGCTAACGGCGAAAATCGGAGTGAACAAGTCCACCGGGATGCCTAGCGAGTAGTAAGTGGAAGCCGAATAAAAATCCACGTTGGCATTCAGCTTCTTGACTTCACAAACTGTCTGCTCCACTCGCGTCGATTTTTCGAATAGCTCCCGGTGCCCGGTGCGCTTGCTGAGTTCTTCACTCATCTTCTTCAGATGAATGGCGCGCGGATCGAGCACCTGATATACGCGGTGGCCGAACCCGGGAACTTTGATTTTATTCTCCAGGTCGCTCTTCACTTTCCGAACCGCATCCTCCGGCGAGTTCGTCGCGAGCAGCAACTGGATGACGGCTTCATTTGCGCCGCCGTGCAGCGGCCCTTTCAGAGCGCCGATGGCGGAGGTAGCGGCCGAATAGATGTCGGATAAAGTAGCCGCTGTAACACGCGCCGCAAACGTAGAGGCGTTCAACTCATGATCGGCGTGAAGAATCAGCGCGACATCGGAGACACGCTCCATCACTTCGTCCGGCTTCTTGCCTGTCAGCGTGTAGAGAAAATTCGCGGCATGGCCCAGCGCCGGATCTCCGGGCACAACCTCTTTCCCGTTCCGCAGCCGGTCGAAGCTGGTGACCAGAGTGGCCACGCGCGCAATCAGTTTAACGGCTTTCCGAACGTTCGCGCCCTGGGAGTTATCGCTCGCAAGTGGATCGTAAAGGCTGAGCATCGAAACCGCGGTCCGCAGAACGTCCATCGCGTTCGCGCCCTTTGGAACATTCTTGAGGAAGGATGTTATCTCAACCGGCAATTCGCGCTCGGCCGAAAGAGAAGATTTCAGCTCGGCCAACTGTTTCTGGTTCGGCAGCTTGCCGTTCCAAAGAAGGAAAATCACTTCCTCGAATGTGGCGTGGTCCGCAAGAGTGTGAATGTTATAGCCGGAATAGCTCAGTACGCCTTTATTGCCGTCGATGAAACAGATTCCGGACGAGGTTGCGACTATACCCTCTAGACCCGCCCCTGCGCTCGCCATGAAATTGTGGCTCTCCCGCTTTGATTCTATATAACGGCGCATTGCCGGTTAAGCTTGTGGCATGGGATTGGTCAGCGTCGATCGTTTGCCGGAGCACGGGCCGGCGTTAAACCGCGTCGATTATCGCCCCGATTTGGAGAGCGGAAACGTCGTTTTTTTTCCCACGATCCCCTTCGCTTTCCCGGAGGAATCGAAAGAATTTCTACGAACCCTCAGCTTTTCCGGCGGCGCGATTCATAAAAACATTGCGTACCGCCCCTTGGAAGACCGCGTAACGGGCATTGACGAAAAAAATGGTCACGCGGCGAGGCTGCTGAGCGTTCTGCGCGATTACTCGCGCGCAGCCATTCAATTCACCGGCGAGCTGCTTCCGGAATACGCGCGAAGCTGGAAGCTCGACTATGCCAGTTTTCGGCCTCTCGAAGAGGAAGGCCGCGATCTGCCTTTGAACAAGCGCAACGATCTGATCCACACCGACGCGTTTCCCTCGCGGCCCACTCACGGCAATCTGATCCTGCGCGTGTTTACCAATATTTCTCCTTCGAAGAACCGCGTCTGGATTACCTCCGATCCGTTCCGCGCAGTCGCAGCCGAATATGCGCGCGATGCCGGCCTGGAGCAAATTGCCTCGAGCGCCGGATCGCCAGGCGGCCGGCTGCTGAGCCAATCCACTCGCGTGCTGCACAATATCGGCCTCCCGGTCGTTCAGCGCTCCGCGTACGACCGTTTCATGCTCCGCTTCCACGATTATCTGAAGCGCAACGCTGAGTTTCAGGCGAACTGTACCAAGCAGCGATTCGAGTTTCCGCCTGGATCGACCTGGTTGACGTTTACGGACGTCCTGCCGCACTCGGTTCAATCCGGCCAGCACGCGCTCGAACAGACCTTCATCGTCAACCGTGAATCCATGGCCAATCCCGAAGACGCTCCGGTTTCCATACTGGCGCGCTTGTGCGGAAGACCGCTCGCTGTTATGCTCGACTGAATTATGGCGATCAAAACAAGCAAGCCCGTGCCACCCATCCGCAGCCGACGGAGCAAGGGCGAGGCCTAGTCGGCCCATCGCAACCTATACTGGGGTCATGAAGTTTCGTATTGTGCTGGAGTTTGACCCGGGTGCGGATAGCTTTTCGGCAACCTGTCCGGAACTCCCGGGCTGCGCTTCGGCGGGTGAAACAGAAGACGAAGCTCGTCGGAACATCGAAGAGGCAATCAGGCTTTATCTTGCGCCGGCGGAGATCGAGGTTCCAAGTAACGCCAAGCTTCTTGAGGTTCTGATTGGGTGAACGTGGAACGCCTCGTCTTACCGCCGCTCAGGTAATCGCGATACTAAGGCGCCACGGTTTCGCGCTAGCCGGACAGTCCGGAAGCCATCAAAAGTGGCGGAATGCGGCAAACGGCAAGCAGGTAATCGTCGCAGATCACCGCGGCCGCATACTTCCCCTTGGGACAATGCGCTCTATCATCGAGGGCAGCGGAATCTCGGCCTCCGAATGGAGCAGTTAACAGTTTCCTTTTACGGATGTCTACTAAATTGAGGGGGCGGGCGCCAATATAGTCGCGACGGCTGAAGTCGATTTGCTCGCGCTTGTGCGGAAGACCGCTCGCTGTTATGCTCGACTGAATTATGGCGATCAAAACAAGCAAGACCGTGCCACCCATCCGCAGCCGGCGGAGCAAGGGCGAAGTCGAACAGGAGTTCGAAAACATTAAGCGCGAGACAGAAGCGGCACGGGAGTCGGCCAGCCCGAAGAGTGTAGAGGTGGAGGAGCGTCATTCCGCTGAAGTTCGACAGGCGGTAGCGGCGACCTCAGTAGAGTCCGTGGCGCAGCGGATCGCTGCCCTGAATGGGGAGGTGTCGCGCACCTTGCTCGATCTCTCAGAAAAGCTGACGGCTGAAGTCGATTTGCTCGTGGCAGTGCGGGAAGCCGTGCAGCTTGAACGGCAGGATTTGGAACGGCTTCACAAAATCGATATAACCGCTACCTCCCTGGATCAGCTTGTCCAGGATTATGCGCGTGAGCGGGAGCGGCTGGAAACGGAAACTCAAACACGGCGCGCCGGATGGGAGCAGGAAGCGCGGACAACCGAACGCGAGCGCAAAGAGGCGGAAGAGGCTCTCCGGAAGCAGCGCCTGCGGGAAAACGAAGATTTCGAATACAAGAAACAGCTCGACCGGAAAAAGGCGCAGGATCGGTACGAGGAGGAACTGCGGCTGCGCGAAAACAAGAACGAAGAGCGTCAGCAGGAACTGGAACGCACTTGGGCCCAGCGCGAAGCGGCCTGGAAGGAGCGGGAAGGCGAGCTCGCGGAATTGAGGCAGAAGGTCGAGGATTTCCCGAAGCGGCTTGCCGCTGAAAAAGAAGCGGTCTTGGCTGAAGCCACCCGGCAGGCAGCCGCGAGCTATGAGCAGCGGATTCTCATTCTCCAGAAAGATGCCGACGCGGAGCGGAAGGTCGCCGCTCTCCACATCACCACGCTCCAGGATGCCCTGAAGCGGCAATCGGAGCAGATTTTGGCGCTCGAAAAAGCCGTTGAGGAAGCGAAGCGGCAAGTGCAGGATATCGCTTTGAAGGCGATAGAAGGCGCATCGGGATCAAGAGCTCTTGCTCAC
>Ga0208220_1000108_pt1 | contig 30155 bp, 23 predicted proteins | sample NGESurdeep092012_9_FD_184484 | JGI IMG/M metagenome (GOLD analysis project Ga0208220, IMG submission 184484) | Arctic peat soil microbial communities from Barrow, Alaska - NGEE Surface sample F53-1 deep-092012 (SPAdes) | ecosystem: Environmental > Terrestrial > Soil > Wetlands > Peat ...
TTGCATGGAAATGACGCGCGTGACAATCTGGCCGTCGCCGTCGAGCGGCGTGAAGGCGAAATGAAATCCGTCGTTGGTTTCCCAGATGTCCGTGCCGGACGCGATAAGGTTGAACCGTCCGTCCAAATAACTGGCGTCGCCGGCCAGCCCGACAGCGCCGATGTCCGCGTGCGACCAGCCCGGCGGCAGCGCGGCGGAAATGGCCGACAGCGATTGAATCCAGCGGGCGATGACCGGAATGGCACCGGTATCGTTGAGGTTTCGCGCGAGCGGCGGCATTTGCGGACCGCCGGTGATGCTGACGCGATGGAACAGAACGGATTTGTTGGTGTCGCCGGGCACGATGATTTTCGCCCCGGAAATGCCCAGCGGGTCGGCAATCGGGCCGTTGATGAGGTTCTGCTTTTCCAAAGGCGTGTCGGATCGCGCGTCAAAGAACGCCTCCGCGCCGCCGGGCCGATGGCACTGCGAGCAGTTGGAATCGAGATACGAGCGGACGCGAAGTTCGAGCGGCGCGGCGGAATTGGTGATGGAAACAAGTTTTGCAAATTGCGGAATTTCTTTTTCGTCAAGCGTTGCGTCGAACAGTCCGGCGTGATTCCACGCACGGAGCTGATTGTCGGTAACGCCGTTCGGATATTTGAAATCGCCGTCAAGCTGGCGCGTTTTGACGCCGAGGACGCCGCCGGAAACGTAAGTGTGGCAGGTCAGACAATCCTGCCGGCCGGGATAAAACCAGTTTAGAACGCGAATGCCCGTTGCAGTTTTAATTTGAATGTTTTCATTTGTTCCGGCGTTCACCAAATCGGCGTCGGAACCGTCGGCGCGCCATTTGTAGCTCGCGCCATAAACGTAGCCGTTTGTGTCGCGGACGAGCAAGCGCGTTTCGAGGCGGCGCAGGATTTTTGGATTTCTGTCGTCCACGGGCAGTTGAAAGGTTTTGACGAAGACGGTTCCGGCGGGAAAAGTCCATTCGCCGGTCGGCGTAAAATGAATTTTGGTATTTTCCGGCAGTGCCATCCAGCGGGATTTGACCGCGCCGTCCGACCACAGCGGCGAGTTGACGGAATACGGGATCAAAACTTTCTGCGACGTCATGGTTTCCATATCCGCGAACACGCCGGTTTGAGAGAGTAATTTCGGCATCGGATGCGTTGGCGGCGGCGGGCCACCGCGCGCAAGCGTGTAAATGCACCCGCCGACACTGCTCATCTGGCAGAAATAAATCTCGCCGTCCGCGTCCGTGCCGAACGATGAAAGGCCGGTATAATCCGCGCCGGAATTCGGCCCGCCGCCTTTGGGCATTACGCAGAGGAGATTTTTCCCCACGGGCGTCGTCGTTTCGTCCATCACCCAAACCGTGCGAAAGACATTGTCACCGAAAATGTATTTTCCGCCGAGGTCGCCCGCGAATTTTTTGCCGCGATAAACATAGCCGCCGATGACCGCACGACCGTCGCTGTGCGGATAATCAAGAACCGGCCCGCGGCTGATGCCGATGCAGAACGCCGGCATTTTGCCGAGCGTGCCTTCGCAATAATTCCACTGGAAATTCAGGCCGGATTCGCCCGGTTCGATCACGTCCACCTCCTCGCGCGCGCTTTCGCCGACATCGCCGATGAAAATTCTGCTCGTCACCGGGTCACACGTCATGCGATGCGGGCTGCGCAGGCCGAGGCAGAAAAATTCTTCGAGTGGTTGTGGGACAGGCATCTTATCTGTCTTTTCGTTGGGTTCGGTTGACAAGCTGGAAGCGTATCCCACTACGAAAGGATTGTCGTTTGGAATGTAATAATTCGCCGTGTGACCGTTGAGCGGCTGGCGCGGAATCGGATGGCTGACGTTTCCGCCGCGACAGTCCACGTCTATCCGAAAAACGCCCGACAATATGCTTTTGTTGATGACTTGGTCGTTCTCGCTGACGGAATTGTCGCCGATGGTCAGGTAAAGAAAGCCGTTCTTCGGATGAAAAAACATTCCGCCGCCGTGATGCCAGACCGTCTGGTCGGTCTGGTCAATGAAAACGACTTCCGAGCCAGGAACCGCCACTCCATTTTCATCGAGCGTAAAACGCGAGAGCCGGTCGTGGTAAGTGTCCGGCAGGATCGGGCTTGGCCGCGCGTTTGGATCGCCGGCGACCGTGCCCGGCTTGACCCAAGTGTAAAAGACGAAAATGAAATGATTGGTCGCAAAGCCCGGATGAAATGCGACGCCGAGCAGCCCGGAATCGTCCCAGCCTTGGCACTGGTTGTGGATGTCGAGCACGAGTTTTTTTTGCGCGACTCCCGGAGAATTTTCAAACGTCCAGATGCGGCCCTCGCGTTCCCAGACGCAAAGCTCGTCCGTGCCCGGCACGAAGGTCAGTCCGACGGAGTTGGTGAAGACCAGATTTGTGAACGCAACCACCGCCGACCAGTTTCCCGAAATGGCGGGAGCAATTTCCGGCATCGCACCGTTGAGAAACGCGCCGACGCTTGGCCGAGAATCAAGGCCGTAGGGTTTTCCGTTTACGGAAAAAACGAGGCCGCCCAAAGCGAGGGCAAAAATCCATCGGCGATTTTTTTCGAGCAATTTTTTCACGGACGACACGGCAAGTTTCGCCAATTTGCGCGCGGCGTCAAATCTCATTGCGTTTGCGGCGGATTTTGCAGCTTGCGCCCAAATCGTAAATCGTAAATCGTAAATCACAAATGTTTCGTCCCTGCATTGACCTGCATGAAGGCAAAGTGAAGCAAATCGTCGGCGGCACGCTGGATGCGCCCGGAGATTTGCGGACGAATTTTGTTTCGGAGAAACCGGCGGCGTGGTTCGCGGAACTTTACAAACGCGACGGGCTTTTCGGCGGCCACGTCATCATGCTCGGCGCGGGAAATGAAACTGAAGCTCGCTCGGCCTTGAAAGCATTTCCGGGTGGATTGCAAATCGGCGGCGGAATCAATTCTGCAAACGCGCGCGGCTGGCTCGACGCCGGCGCGTCGCGCGTCATCGTCACGAGCTGGGTTTTCCGCGAAGGCCGCGTGGACTGGGAACGGCTCGGAGAACTTGTCAAAATTATCGGCAAAGAAAAATTGGTTTTGGATTTGAGCTGCCGGAAAAAAGCCCAAAGTCCAAACCCTAAAGTCCAAAGTCAAACGCCTGCGAACGACTTTGGACATGGGACTTTGGACTTTGGACTTGAGTATTTTGTCGTGACTGACCGCTGGCAAAAATTCACGGAGCTTGCCGTCAATGAAGACACTCTGAAAACACTCTCCGGTTTCTGCGCGGAATTTTTGGTCCATGCCGTTGACATGGAAGGTTTGTGCCGAGGCATTGACATCGAACTTGTTGAGAGTCTTGGCCGATGGACGCCGATTCCGGCGACTTACGCGGGCGGCGCAAATTCAATCTCCGATCTGGAAACCGTCACTAAATTGGGCCAGGGAAAAGTTGACCTGACAATCGGTTCGGCGCTCGACATTTTCGGCGGCAGCCGCGTGAAATACGCCGACGCCGTTGCATTCAACCGGCGGCAAAAAGTTCGGCTATGACGAACTGAAATTCGGGGATCAGTTGTTCCGACAGAATTTCTTTTCCAGCCAGAATTCCCTTCAGCGCAAGGCCAAATTCCATGCTGTGATAAACTTCCACATTGTCGTAACGCGGGTCAACCATCCACATTCGCGGCACGCGGATTTTTTCATAAACGTCTTTTTTCACGACCGTGTCAAAATGCTGGTCGCCACGATTGACAATTTCCACCGCCAGAAAAAGTTTGCCCGTCGCGACCGTGACGAGCGCGAGGTCGGGACAGATTGCCGTGGCACGCGAGACTTGAACCTTCGAGCGCGGCGCGAGCAGTTGGGTCGCCGAAAGATTCGCCACGCTCGCCGTCATCGCCGCGTGCAGCCGTCCGCAGATGATTTCGTGCCGCACGTCCGGCGCGGAACGCGGCAGCGACGCGCCTTCGAGGATTTCCTCATACGGCTTGCTCATTTCCCAAATCAAACCAGCGATTGCCACCGACGGCAAGCGGGGATTTTCCATCAAACCAATTCGTCTGCAACGGCTGGACAAGGCATCAAAGGTCGAATAGTTTAAGGTGTTCCCATCAATATCAATAAATCGTCGTTTGAACCATGACGAGCAAAGTCAGCAAGCTGGTAATATTTTTTATGAAGCTCCATTCGCCTCATTTTTCTAACCAATTCCTGGCGTTGGTGAAATGCGCCATGGTGGTTCTTTTTTTTCTTCTGGCGAATAATCCTGTTCAGGCGCAATTGCCGGCGGGTTGGACCGACGCCGACATCGGGTCGCCGGGTCTGGCCGGATCGGCCAGCTATGCCAGCGGCGTGTGGACCGTGACCGGCAGCGGTTCGGACATTTGGAACAACGCCGACCAGTTTAATTTCGCCAGCACCAATTTCACCGGCGAAGGCACCATGATCGTGCAAGTCACCAGTCTGCAAAACAGCAATCCATCAGGTTGGTCGAAAGCCGGACTCATGTTCCGCAATGACAGCACGGCCGGTTCGGTGAACGTGTGCATCGTCGCCACGGCGGGCCAGGGCGTCAGCTTTCAATGGCGAAGCACGGCCGGCGGCTCATGTTCTTTGAATGACGATGGCGGGGTGACTGCGCCGATCTGGCTGAAATTGATCCGCTCCGGCCAGAACTTCACCGGCTCTTACAGCTCCGATGGCAGCAACTGGATTCAAGTGGCCAGCCAGACGGTTGCCATGAATAGCACGGTAATGGCCGGCCTGGCCGTGACGGCGGGCAACAACGCGGCACTGAACACCGCCACGTTCACCAATTTCAGCCTGGCCGGCACGTCGCCGCCGATTTTCGGCGTTTATCGCCAGCGTTGGAGCAACCTTGGTTCCAGCCTCGGCAACACGCTGATGGAACTGACCAACACGACTTACAATCCGAACTGGCCGGACAACCCGGACCCGACTTACACGCAGTTTTCCCCCGGCTTTGAAACGGAAGTCAACGACGGCGTCAATAACTGGGGCGAGCGGCTGCGCGCTTTCGTGGTGCCGCCGACGAATGGCGACTACACTTTCTGGATCGCCAGCGACGACACTTCGGATTTGTTCATCAGCACCGATGAGACACCGGCGAACGAAACGATCATTGCCTCCGTTACCTCCTGGACGAGCTGGCAGGATTTTTCCTCCGAACCCACCCAGCAATCATCACCGGTTTATTTGCAAGGCGGACAGCGTTATTACATCGAAGCACTCATGCAACAGGGCGGCGGCGGCGATAATATGACGGTGCAATGGCAGTTGCCCAACGGCACCATCGAAGTGCCGCTGGCCACCGGCAGCGCGGCCGGCACGCTGCTCGTTCCGTTCACCGGGCTGACGAATATGCCGGAAATCTATTTTCAGCCGGCCACGAACACGACCAGTCTCGAAAGCGGAACCGCCACGTTCTCCCTGCTGACAACCAATCCGGCTCCCGTCCGTTACCAATGGCGGTTGAGCGGCACCAATCTGCCCGGCGCCAACTCGCCGGTGTTGGTTTTGAGCAACTTGAACTTGAGTTGGACCGGCGAAAGTTTTGTCTGCGTCGTTTCCAACATGGCCGGTTCCGTCACGAGCACGCCGGCCATCCTGACGGTGCTTGCCGACACTAATCTGCCGACAATTTTGAACGTCGTCAGTCTCGGCATCACCAACGTCCAAGTGACCTATTCAAAAGTGGTCGAAGCGGCGAGCGCCACGAACGCGGCGAATTACGTCTTTACGAACGGCCTCGCGGTGACCGGCGCGGCGCTGAATGCCGACAATCAGACCGTCGTGTTGACGACCGCGCCGCTCACCTACGGGAGCAATTATTGTGTCATTGTCAATCGCGTGCGCGACCGGGTCACGACGCCGAACACGATTGCCACGAACACAACCGTGACGTTTCCGGCGTTTCCCTACGCACCGCTGGACTTGGGCAATGCGTCGGTCACTTCCTCCGTGACCGCCGCCGGCAACGGCTTCAACGTGACTGCCGCCGGCGCGGACTTCGGCGGCAATTCGGACCAGGGCAATTTTTCGTATCAGCTCGTCACCGGCAATTTTGACGTCACCGTGCGCGTGGCCGGCTTGAGCCTGTCCGACATTTTTGCCAAGGCGGGATTGATGGCGCGCGAAAACCTGACGGCCAGCAGCCGGTTTGCCGCCGCGTTCACCACGCCCGCGATGAACGGTTCGTCTTTTGAATGGCGCGATCCCTCCGCCAACGCCGCGAACACCAGCGGAAATTTTCCGGCGAATTATCCGAACACCTGGCTGCGCCTCCAACGCAGCGGCAACACTTTCAACGGCTTTGCCAGTTACGACGGCCAGGTGTGGACACAGCTTGGCAGCGACACGATCTCGATGACGAACCAAATTTATCTTGGTTTTGCCGTCAGCAGCCGCAGCGCGAGCACCGTCGCCACGGCGCAATTCCGCGACATCACCACCGTGACCAATGCGGTGGTCGGAGCGGTCGTCAATCCGCACGATGCGATGGGGCCGTCGTCGCGCAAAACGCCGGTCGCATTTTCCGAGATTATGTATAAACCCGCGGCGCGCACGGACGGAAAAAATCTGGAGTTCGTGGAAATTTACAATTCCAATCCGTGGTTTCAGGACATCAGCGGCTATCAGATCACTTGCGCGGACATGAATTACACGTTTCCGCCAAACACGCAAATTCCCGGCGGCGGTTATCTCGTCATCGCCGCCGCGCCGGCGGACATCCAAAGTGTTTATGGCATCACGAATGTCATGGGGCCATACACCGGCAGCTTGAAGAAAACCGAAACGCTCGAATTGCTCGACGAACAAGGCGCGGTGCTGCTGACGGTGCCGTATTCAAATGTTTCTCCGTGGCCGGTGGCTGCGGACGGCACGGGACATTCGCTGGTGCTGGCTTACCCGACTCATGGCGAAGGTGATCCGCGTGCGTGGGACATCAGCGACACGGTTGGAGGTTCGCCGGGACAGATGGACGCTTTCACGCCGAGTCCGTTGCGCAACGTCGTCATCAACGAATTTCTCGCGCACACCGACCCGCCGGATTACGACTATATTGAACTTTACAACCACAGCACCAACAGCGTGGACATCTCCGGCTGCATCCTTACGGACGACGCGACCACGAACAAATTTGTCATTCCGTCCGGCACCATCATTCCGGCGCGCGGATTTGTTTTCTACAGCGAGACAAACATGAACTTCGTATTGAACGCGGAGGGCGAATCCATTTTCTTCATCAAGCCTGACGGCAGCCGCATTCTGGACGCCGTCCAGTTTGCTGCGCAGCAGAACGGCGTGGCCATGGGCCGCTGGCCGGACGGCGCGAACGATTTTTATCGCCTGCAAGCCAAGACGCCAGGCGCGCCGAACGCGCCGATTCTCATCAGCGACGTGGTCATCAACGAGCTGATGTATAATCCGATCAGCGGCAATGACGACGACCAATACGTCGAGCTTTACAACCGGAGCACCAACACCATCAATTTGGGCGGCTGGCAATTGACCGGCGGCGTGACTTTCAATTTTCCAACCAATGTCGTGATCCCGACGAATGGCTATGTCGTGGTGGCTTGCAACCTGACGAATCTGTTCGCGAAATATCCGAATTTGAACGCGGCGAATACCGTCGGAAATTTCAGCGGCAAACTCTCGCACAACGGCGAGTATCTGGCGCTGACAATGCCGGCGGAACACAAGACGACGGACACCAACGGCGTCACCGTCACCAACATCATCAACATCGCCGTGAACGATTTGACCTACGGCACGGGCGGACGCTGGGGCGAATGGTCCAGAGGCGGCGGCAGCAGTCTGGAATTGATTGATCCCAATGCCGACAACCGGCTGGCCGCAAATTGGGCTGACAGTGACGAGACGGCCAAATCAGTTTGGACAAACATTGAAACCACCGCCGTGCTCGACAACGGCGGCAATTACGACAGTTGGATTGATTACGCGCAGATCGGTCTTTTAGACGTCGGCGAATGTCTGGTGGACAACATCGAGGTGGATTACAACGGCTCGAATTACGTTTCCAACGGCACGTTTGAAACCGGCTCCACCGGCTGGACGTTCCAAGGCTGTTTGGTGCGGTCCAGCTTGGACAACACCGGCTATTCGAGCGGCCATTCGCTGCACATTCGCAGCAGCGACCGCATCTGGACCGGCGACAATTCCTGCGAAATGGCGCTGAACACCAATTCACTCGCCAACGGCATGACCGCCACGCTGCGTTTCAAGGCGCGCTGGCTGCACGGCTGGCCCGAACCGCTGATGCGGCTCAACGGCAACTGGCTCGAAGCTACGGGCACGATGCCGGTGCCCAACAATCTTGGCACACCAGGAATGCCCAACAGCCGATACGTCACCAACGCAGGGCCGGCGATTTACAACGTCACGCATAATCCGCCAGTGCCGGCGGCCAATCAATCCGTCGTCGTCACGGCGCAAGTCCACGATCCGAACGGTGTGCAAAATCTCACGTTGAATTACCGCCTTGATCCGGCCACGACCTACACTTCCGTGCTGATGAAAGACGACGGCACCGGTGGCGACGGCATTGCCGGCGACGGCATTTTCAGCGCGACAATTCCCGGCCAGGCGGCGAATCAGGTCGTGGCATTTTACATTTCGGCGACGGACAGCAATTCCGTTGTCACGCGCTTTCCGGCGATTCGCGCCGGCGACAACGAACCGGTGCGCGAGTGCGTGGTGATGTTCGGCGACGGCAGTCCGGGCGGCAGCTTCGGCGTGTATCATTTGTGGCTGACGCAGACCAACGTCACCCGCTGGGGAAAATTGTCTGATTTGAGCAATGAATCGTGCGACGGCACAATGGTGAATGGCAACCGGGTGATTTACAACATGCAGGGACGGTTCGCCGGCAGCCCGTATCATCAGGGGTTTGATTACCCCAACGGCAGCCTGTGCCACTACAAATGGACGTTCAATGACGACGACAAATTCCTCGGCGCGACATCATTCAACAAAATCCATCAACCAGGAAACGGCCCGGGCGACGATGCCAGCCTGCAACGCGAGCAAATCGCCAACAGCTTCCTGCGCGCGCTGGGTGTGCCGTGGCTGAACCGACGTTATGTCGCCGTTTATGTCAACGGCAACCGCCGCGGCGTGCTGATGGAAGACGCCCAATGTCCGGACGGCGATGACGTGAAGGAACACTTTCCAAATGACCCGGACGGTTTCCTTTACAAAATGCAGCCATGGTTTGAATTCGGGCCGTCCCCATCGGGAGATTCCATTCCCTTCAACAACAATGCCTGGTGCGCGCTCAATAATTACACCAGCACCGGCGGCGTCAAGAAGACGGCGCGCTACCGCTATAATTTCGAGACACGCCGAACTCCAGATTCAGCGAACGATTTCACGAACGTGTTTTCACTCGTGGATGCGGCGAACAGTGCCGCTTCGCCAAATTTCGTGGCGAACATGGAAAACATGGCCAACATGGAGAACTGGATGCGCGTGTTCGCGGCCAACCACGCCGCCGGCAACTGGGATTGCTTCGGCTCGCAAAACGGGCAAAACCTTTACGGCTACATCGGCGCGCTGGGCACGAAGTATTCCCTGCTGATGTGGGATTTCAACATCGTCATCGGCAACAGCGGTTCATGGGGGGCGGGACAAAACCTGTTGACGATCAACGGTGCCGACCAGGGCATGGCGAACATTTACAACAATCCGGCCTTCATGCGCATGTATTGGCGCGCGATGGGCGAACTCGTCAACGGGCCGCTAAAGCTCGCAAATAGCGGGCCGTTGATCATGGCCAAATACAACGCAATGACGGCGAATAAGCTGAGCGTAGAAAATCCCCAGGCGAACATCGAGCCGTGGCTCACGCAGGCGCGCACCAGCATCGCGTCGCAACTGGCCGCGATCAATGCCAGCAGTTTCTTCGTGAATGCCGGCGTGACGGTCAGCAACAACGTCGCGTATGTCACCGGCATCGCGCCCGTGAATGTGGCCACGATCTGGATCAACGGCGCGGCGTATCCGCTACGGTGGACCAGCTTGACCAATTGGACTGTCGCCGTGCCGCTGGCCACGGGCACAAACAAATTTAGTGTCATCGGCGTGGACCGCAACAACCAGTTCATCGCCGGCGATAGCAACAGCGTCAGCGTCGTTTATTCTGGCACGAACGCGTCGCCGGTCGGCCAGATCGTCATTAACGAAATCATGTATGCGCCGACGGTTGCCAACGCGCAATTCGTGGAGCTTTACAACAATTCCACCAACACGGCGTTTGATTTGTCCGGCTGGCAGTTCCAGGGTCTCGGCTACACGTTCCCAAGCGGCTCGGTAATCGAGCCGACGAATTATTTGGTCCTGGCCGCGAACAGCGCCGCGTTCGCCGCCGCTTACGGTGCGACGAATCCGGTGTTTGACATTTATGGCGGAACGCTGTCTCCGAATGGTGAAACCCTCACATTGAACAACGCGAGCAATGTGCCGGTGGCCAAAGTGAAGTATTCAAATCAGCTTCCGTGGCCGACGAATGCCAATGCCGGCGGCACGTCGCTGCAATTGATTGATCCGCGCCAGGACAACTGGCGCGCGGGCAACTGGTCGGTGGCGCTCTCCAATTCCCAGGTCGTTCCGCAATGGACTTATGTCACCGCCACCGGCACGGCTTCCAGTTCCACGCTTTACATTTATTTGCAATCCGCTGGCGATGTTTATGTGGACGACATCAAACTGGTGGCCGGCTCAACACCGGGCGCGGGCGCGAATCTGTTGTCCGACGGCGACTTTGAATCCGGTTTGCCCGGGCCGTGGACGGTTTCGCCAAACTTGGCCAGCTCCACCTTGAGCTCCACGATCAAACATTCCGGCACTTCCAGCCTGCACGTCGTTTCCACTGCCGCCGGCACCACCCAAAGCAGCGCCATCTGGCAGACGATTTCGCCGTCGCTCACGCAAAATGCCACCTACTCGTTGAGTTTTTGGTATCTGCAAAACACCAACGGCGGGCCACTGACGTTGCGCCTGTCCGGTTCGACCAGCAGTTCCGGCGTTTTCGCCAGCGTGAATCCCAATCTGCCATCGGCGACTCTTACCGCCGCCACCCCGGACGCGGCGAACAGCGTGGCAACGTCGCTCACGCCGTTCCAGTCGTTGTGGATCAATGAGATTCAAGCCGACGACTTGACCGGCATCACGAACCGCGCCGGGCAGCACGCGCCGTGGATTGAAATTTTCAATCCGGGCAGCAATGCCGTTTCCTTGAACGGAATTTATCTGGCCAACAACTACACCAACCTTTTGCAATGGCCGTTTCCGACGAACGCGAGCATCAACGCCGGCCAGTTCGAGGTCGTCTTTGCTGATGCGCAGACCAATCTTTCCACCACCAACGAACTGCACACCGGCTTTGTTCTGACCAGCCAGACTGGCTCGCTGGCGTTGACGCGGCTGGCTGGCAACGGCCAGCAACAGGTGCTCGATTATGTGGATTATCAAAACGTGAACTTGAACGATTCCTACGGCTCGTTTCCCGATGGACAAAGTTTCCTCCGCCAGGAATTTTTCCAGACCACGCCCGGCGCACCCAACAATGGAACCGCCACGCCGCCGCCGTCGTTCATCGCTTACTCGGCAGCGGGTTCGGTTTATTCGCAGAACTTTGATTTCCTGCCCGATCCGGGAGCGACCTCGGTGGACAGCGGCAATACGGTGACCATCAACAATGTGACTTACTCTCTGGCCAATCCCTATGACTTTGCCTACCCGGTCATTGCCAGCGGCAGCAGCGGCGGGTTGGGCATTTCCGCCCTGGCCGGATGGTATGGCACGAGCGTTTTGGAAACCCGGTTCGGGGCGTCAACAGGTGACTTGACGTCAGGGGGACAAAACAGTTTCGGCCCGGCCAACAGTTCCAACCGCGCCCTCGGCTTGCTTGCCACCAAGACGACGGGCGGCACCGCGTTTGGCGCGCGGTTCATCAATGGCACCGGCATCACGCTAACGCGGATGAACCTGCAATTCACAGGCGAAGTCTGGCGGCAGTCGAACGTGCCCAAGACGCTGCAATTCTTTTATTATGTTGACCCGACCGGCACCGGCGGCCTGCCAACGACCTCGACGGCGTTTGTCCTGGCGTTGAACGTGAATATACCCACCGTGCCCGGCGACGTGAACGGCGTGGCGGTGGACGGAACCTCGTCATTGAACCAGACGAACTTGAGCGTGTGGAACCAAGCCATCACCAACTGGCCGCCGGGTGCGGCTTTGTGGTTGGTGTGGCAGATGACCGATTTCACCGGCAAGGCGCAGGGTCTGGCGATTGACAACTTGAGTTTTTCGGCGAGCGTGCCGGTGCCGGTGCCGTTGAACCTTCAGATCGTCGGCACGAATTTGATTTTCAACTGGACCGGTATCCCCGGCCAGATATATCAACTCGAATACAAGACCAACCTTACCGATCCGGCCTGGATTCCGCAGGGCAGTCAAATTACGGGCAACGGCGGCACGCTGACCACAACGAATGATTTCGGCACCTCAAGCCAGCGCTTTTTCCACCTGCATCTGGTCAATTAGGCAAATTTCAAATCGGCAGGAGGCGTTGGAAATTTGGACGAAGGTCATGGCAGCGCCAGAAGGGATTTTTTCCTTCAAAACAAGCTTGTCAAGCGGCGCGCGGACGGCTAACCTCCGCGTCCTTTTGAAAAATTTATGTCTGTAAAAATTCGCATGAAACGGGTCGGCACTAAAAACACGCCGGCCTTCCGCATTGTCGTGGCCGATGGCCGCAGTCCCCGCGATGGCAAGTTCATCGAGGAGATCGGCACTTACAACCCGCTCAAGCAGGGCGAAAATTTCACGATCAAACTCGACCGCGCGCAATACTGGATCAGCAAAGGCGCGCAGCCGAGCGACACCGTCGCCAGCTTTATCAAGAAATTGGGCAAGGCTGCGACTGCTCCGGCGGCGGCTTAATTTAATTTTCCAGCCATGCAGGAGTTCCTCGAATATGTCGTCAAAGGACTCGTGCAAAATCCAGGCGCGGTGACGGTCACGCCGGTGGAGCGCGCGGGCATGACGGTTTATGAATTGCGGATGGATGCGTCCGATGTGGGGAAAATTATCGGTCGGCAGGGAATTACGATTAACGCGATTCGTTCGTTGCTTTTGGCCGGCAGCGCGAAGAAAGGTTTGCGTTGCTCGGTGGAGATTGTTGAGGACAAAGAATAGTGGGACAGGCATCTTGCCTGTCTGACAGGCTGGAAGCCTGTCCCACGAAATGAAAATTGACGTGCTCACTTTGTTTCCGGCGATGTTCGCCGGGCCGCTCGACGAAAGCATCGTCAAGCGCGCGCGGGAAAAAGGTTTGCTGGACTTGAAAATCCACAACCTGCGCGACTGGACGCACGACCGTCACAAAACGGTGGACGACAAACCGTTCGGCGGCGGACCGGGAATGTTGCTAAAAGTCGAGCCGCTCTTTGAAGCGATTGAAAGTTTGCAGCGCGAAAAAACGAAAGTGATTTTGCTTTCGCCAAGCGGAAGAAAATTTTCGCAGCAAATCGCGCGCGAACTTTCGCAGGAAAAAGATTTGCTGCTGATCTGCGGCAGTTACGAAGGTTTTGACGCGCGCGTGCGCGAGGCGCTGGCGGACGACGAATTGTCCATCGGAGATTATGTGCTGACGAACGGCGCGCTGCCGGCGATGGTGGTGATTGATGCGGTTGCGCGGCTGCTGCCCGGAGTTTTGGGCGACGACGAAAGTTCTCAAGACGAATCGTTCAGCCACGGATTGCTGGAATATCCGCAACACACGCGGCCGGCGGAATTTCGCGGGATGAAAGTTCCCGAAGTGCTGCTGTCCGGCAACCACGCCGAGATCGAGAAATGGCGGCGAGAACAGGCGAAGTTGCGGACGGAAAAACGGCGGCCAGATTTGCTGAAGTAAGTTTTGAATTTTTAGTGTTGAGTTTTGAGTTGGAAAACGCGGCAACTAAAAATTAAGAATTAAAAACTCAAAATTGAATTTAATATGAACCAGGCATTACAAGAAAAAATTGAATCGGAACAATATCGCAAAGACGACGCGAAATTCGGCGTCGGCGACTCGGTCAAAGTGCATACCAAGGTCGTCGAAGGCGACAAGGAACGCATCCAGATTTTCGCGGGCGTCGTCATCGGCCGGCGCGGACACGGCCTGAACGAGACGTTCAGCGTGCGCCGCATCAGCTACGGCGAAGGCGTGGAGCGCGTGTTCCCGCTGCACTCGCCGCGCGTGGACAAGATCGAGGTCGAGCGCCACGGCTCCGTGCGCCGCGCAAAACTCACTTACTTGCGCAAACGCCTCGGCAAAGGTGCGACCTTGGTGAATGAAAAACAGGAAAAAGTTGCGCCTGCGCCCGCGAAGTAATTCCACAAAACCATTTCACGAAGGCGGGGCACAAGCCCCGCTTTTTTGTTGAACTTGGAAGACGGACGATTAAAGAAGGCAGAAACGCGGGAATTTTTCCTGCCTTCCTGTTTTCCTTATTTATTCCAAAAATTCTTCTTTGCGTCTTGGTGTCTTGGTGGTGAAATGTGCGGAAATTTATGAGCAACATTCCTTCCGACCTGAAATACGCCAAATCACACGAATGGGTCCGCGTCAGCGGCGACACCGCGACCGTCGGCATCACCGACCACGCGCAGGCCGAGCTGACCGACATCGTGTTCGTGGAACTGCCCGCCGTGGGCCGCCAGGTCAAGGCTGGCGAAACCTGCGCCGTGGTGGAATCCGTCAAGACCGCGAGCGACATTTATTCGCCCGTCAGCGGCGAGATTGTGGCGCTGAACAAACCCGTCACCGACAATCCCGAGCTGGTGAACACCGAGCCATACGCGGGCGGCTGGTTTTTCAAAATCAAATTGAGCAACCCCGCCGAACTGAACGCGCTGCTCTCGCCGGAGGAATATAAAAAACAAATTGGCGGATAAAATCTTGTGTCGGATTTAGAAAAAATACTTTTGACATCTGCTGCCACTTTAATTGGAGGCATGTTTTTGTTCTGTGCGACGACTTTGGTTTCTCGGTTTGTTTTTGAACCTGTGTTGACGTTGCGCAAAACATTGGGCGATGTTTCGTATTGCTTGCAATACAATGCGTGGGTTTTCTACATGGGACATACGACCGTTCCGAAAGAAAGATACGAAAAAGTTTTTGAAGACCTTCGTTCCTATACGGCCAGACTTCGTGCCGATGCGAACGCCATAGTCGTTTATGATTTATTTGCAGAAATGGGTTGGATTCCGGCACATAAAGATTTGATTGAAGCGGCTGGGAATCTTATCCGGGTTTCAAACAACTTGGGAAGGAATGATGCCGTTCTAATGCGTGATGATTTGAAAGCAATCCAAAAATTACTCAAACTCGATATTGGTCATCCGCATTTCAAGCGCGATGATGTGTCCTAATGAAAATCCGTTTATTCATGCAGTCGCAAAGCGACGACCGGAAATTAGCCGGTGACGACAGTCACTGGTCTGCGTCCGCCAAAAATTTTGTCCTGCCGCCGTCGCGCCGTAGCGGCGCTTTGGCGCGCCACGAAGGCGGAAAGGGACAATGGAAAACGGAATTTTCCGGCGTCCTTTCAGGACGCAATCGTTTGGCGCGCTGTTCCAGCCACTTCGTAGCTGCCTAATTTCCGCCGTTCCTTCGGAACAAAAATCTGTGTTTCATCCATGTTCAATCCGTGGCCGATGAAAATCCGTTTATTCACCAAGCCGTATTGCGGCTGGTGTCACAAGGCGCTGCGTCGGCTCGATGGGCAATTGCACAGGCCGACGCAAGGAGTCTCTAACTTATCTTCTTCAATTGAGTCTCGTGACCAGGACTCCTACATTCAATCTGCGAAGCCGGCAATTCAAATGGCCGCTTCAACATTGCAACCAAGTCCTGCAACCGTCTTATTTTCAATCACTTTCCAAGCTTTTGTTTCAAAGTTGCGCTTTGGTTCCGGCTTGGCTATTCTGCTGTCGCCGTTCGGGCATGAAGCGCGGACGGCATGAAATTTTATGGCAGAAGGATATTGCGTCAAATGCAAGGCCAAGCGGGAAATCGCTGATGGCGTTGAAGAAGTGATGAAAAACGGACGCAAGGCCATCAAGGGCAAATGCCCGGCCTGCGGCACGGTGATGTTCAAGATTCTGGGCGGCAAGGCCACGCCTCCAGCCGCGCCCGCCGCGCCCGCCACTCCCACGCCGCCAGCCACGAGTTGATTATGTCACAACAGCTTGCCTACGTCCTCCTCACGCCCTATTCGCTCTACAAATCGCGCAATGGCGGCATCTTGAGCCGGCTGATTTCGCGCACGGGGCTGGATCTGGCGGCAATGCGGATGTTCGCGCCGAGCGCGGAACTGGTGAAGGAATACGCGGCAACGATTGTCTCCGCCCACGAAAATCAGGACCGTAAAATTCAGGAGCTGCTCCGCGATTACGTTCTTGAAAATCTTTCGCCCGATCCCAAAACGGGCCGTCGCCGCCGCGTGATGGCGCTGGTTTTTCGCGGCGATGACGCGGTGCGAAAAGTCCGGTCGGTCGTCGGCAACTTGAGTCCCGACCGGCGCGGCGGCGAGACCATCCGCGACACTTACAGCGATTTGATCATAGACGAGCAGGACGGCCATGTCCGCTATTTTGAACCCGCCGTGATGGCCGCGCCCAACGCGCAAGAGGCCGAGGTGAAATTGAAATTGTGGGCGCGCTATTCCGACAGCGACGGCGGCCTGCTGGAAAATGTCATCGCCTATTCGCCCAATGAAACGCCCGAACGCTCGCTGGTGCTCATCAAGCCGGACAATTTTAATTTTGCGACGGGCCGGCCCGGCAACGTCATTGATTTCTTCTCGCGCACCGGCCTTTTCATCGTCGGCGCGAAGGTTCTGCACATGAGCACCGCGCAGGCGATGGAATTTTACGGCCCTGTGCGTGAATTTCTCCGCACCAAGCTCAAGGACGGCGTCAGCGAGAAGGCCAAGAACATCCTCGAAAAGGAATTCAGCTTCAAAATTCCGCCCGCCGAACAAAAAGCCCTCGGCGACATCCTGGGACCGCTGCAAGGCGACAACCAGTTCGACAACATCGTCCGCTTCATGTCCGGCCACGCGCCCGGCGAAATCCCGGAATCGGAATGGCACAAGCCCGGCACGCAAAAGTGCATCGCGCTCGTTTATGAAGGCGTCGGCGCGGTCGGCAAAATCCGCGACGTGCTCGGCCCGACCGACCCGTCCAAGGCGCCGCCCGGCAGCATCCGTCGCGAATTCGGCTCGACCATCATGGTCAACGCCGCGCACGCCAGCGATTCGCCCGAAAACGCCCAGCGCGAATTCGGCATCGTCAAGCCGGGCGAAAATAATTTCAAGCAGGTCATCGAGGAAGCCTTCGGGAAGATTTAACCGCCAAGTCACGAAGGCACGAAGACTTCAAACTTTGTGTCTTGGTGGTCAAAAATTAAGGTTCTTCAATTTTTGAAGCAACTGCACATCGGCGGCGGGAAATTCAAAATCGGCGAGTTCCATTTTAGTCACCCACTTCACATCAGCGCAATCGAGCGGCTCCGGCTCGCCGGACAGAAGTTTGCAGATGAAAAATTTCAGGTGGACGGATTTCTCCGGGTAATCGTGCGAAATTTCCTCAAACAATTCGCCGACAGAAATTTCCACGCCGAGTTCCTCACGGATTTCGCGGACGAGGCATTGCTCAAAGGTCTCGCCCGCTTCGCGTTTGCCGCCGGGAAATTCCCACAACCCGCCGAGGTGCGACTTTGCGTGGCGCTGCGTGATGAGCAATTTGCCGCCGCGGAAAATCAGGGCAGCACTAACCTCGATACATTGATGATTTACGATTGATGATTTATGATTTGATTCAAGCGGGGCATCTGCCGATTTTTCAATCATAAATCATAAATCCTCAATCATAAATTATCTTCCGACGCTTTTGTAAATCCAGCCGAGCTTTTCCATTTCGGCGGGGTCAAAAAGATTTCGCCCGTCAAACATGATGGGATGCGTAAGTGACTTTTTGGCGCGAACCAGATCCAATTTTTTGAACTCGTCCCACTCGGTCGCGACCACGAGCGCGTCGCAGCCTTCGGCCACGGCGTCCATGTCGTCAATGTAAGTCACGTCCGGCAAAAGTGATTTCGTCTTGTCCATCGCCTTCGGGTCATGGACGCGCAACGTCGCGCCGTCTTTCAGCAAATGCTGGCACAAATCAATCGCGGGCGAGGAGCGCACGTCATCGGTGTTCTGCTTGAACGCAAGGCCGAGCACGCCGATTTTTTTGTCCTTCAAAACCCAGAGCGTGTCCGTGATTTTTTTTACGAACCGCTCCATCTGGTCGGCGTTGATGCGCTGGACTTCCTTGAGCAGTTTGAAGTCGTAGCCGATTTGTTCGGCAATTTTGATGAACGCGCTCAAGTCCTTTGGAAAACAACTGCCGCCGAAACCGATGCCGGCGTTCAAAAACCTGCGGCCAATGCGCTCGTCCAGGCCGATGCCCTGCGCGACTTCCTGCACGTTCGCACCGGCGGCTTCGCACACCGTCGCAATGGCGTTGATATAGGAAATTTTCAGCGCGAGAAATGAGTTCGCCGCGTGCTTGATGAGTTCCGCCGAGTTGATGTCAGTGACAATGATGGGTGCCTTGAACGGCTTGTAAATTTCCGTCATCGCCGCAACGGGCCGCTGCGAGCGGACGCCGATGACGACGCGGTCGGGGTTCATCAAATCGCCGACGGCAAAGCCTTCACGGAGAAATTCCGGGTTGCTCACCACGTCAAATTCCACTTTTGCCGCGCAATAACGCTTGATGGTTTCGGAAACTTTCTCGCCCGTTTTGACCGGCACGGTGCTTTTGTCCACGACGATTTTGTAGTCTGTCATGGCGGCGGCAATGTCACGCGCCACACGCTCGATGTAGCTCAAGTCCACCGAGCCGTCGGGCTGCGGCGGCGTCGGCACGGCGATGAAAATCACATCGGATTTCTGGACGCCCTCGGCGGTGCTGTTTGTGAAGGAAAGCCGTCCTGCGGCGACATTCCTATTCACGAGTTCTTCGAGTCCTGGTTCGTAAATGGGGATGCCGCCGGCCTGGAGCATTTTGACCTTGGCCGCGTCGTTGTCCACGCAGATGACATGGTGGCCGACTTCCGCAAAGCAGGTTCCCGAAACCAGGCCAACGTAGCCCGTGCCGATGATCGTGAGCTTCATTTTTCAAAGGCCCAAATTAAACGGCGCGGACGGGATGTTCGGAGCGGTTGAGGCCGGTTCCGGTTGCGACTTTGTCTGTAATTGCATCGCCCGAACCGCCGCTTCCGAGCCGAGCGAACCGTTGGGATTGGCACGCGCAACATCTTCGTAAAATGAAAGCGCTTCCTTGAGCTTCCCCTGCGATTCATAAATGCGGGCGGTGGCAAGTTTGGCGATGCTCACAGCCATGTCATCGGAAGAACCGTTGAGAAACCGTTGATAAGCGCCAACCGCCAGATCGTCCTTGCCTTGCGCGTCGAGACTCGCCGCCATGCCCAGCGCCGCCTGATCGGAAAATGCGCCGTCCGGATGCGTGTCCAGAAATTTTTTGAATTGCGCCTGCGCGTCGGCATACCGTCCCGCCGCGAACAGGGTCGCCGCCCCTTGCAGCCACGCGCGTTGTCCCGCAATCGTGGAGGGATAATCCGCGCTTATTTTCAAAAGTCCCTCCGCCGATTGAGCCGCACCACCGGCAATCACCGCGTCGGTCAGCGCTTTGCCTGCGTCAATTTCCCTCTGTTCCCGCTGCGAAGAGACAAAGTAAAAAACAAGGACGGTGGCGATGATGATCCCTGTGACGGCAATGATCCGCTTCGCGTTGACCTCGATCCAAGGCCAGAGTTTGAAAAACCAGACCGTCGTTGCATCTTGTGGTTGCATAATGGGTGTGCAATCTTTCCTGTGATGCCCCAAAACGCAAGCTTGAAATTACCTGACCGGACTGAAATTTGCCTGACGACTGCGTTCGATGGCGTCGGCAAGGCTGTTCACAGGAAGAATTAAGCGCCAATACATAAAGTCACGCTGCTTTTTGGTTTATGTATTGGCCGTTCAAACGAGTTCGTCAGGACGCGACGCCAGCCAATCAGTCAGGCCGGACAGCGGCGCGGACAAAACATGTTGCGCTTTGGAAATGTCCAGCGACGTGTCCAGCGCGCGAGGCGGCCCGGAAAAATCCTTCGCGGAGCCGGGTTTCAATTTCGTTTTGATTTCCGGCCAGCGTTTGACCAGCAATTGCCCGATCTGCCAGCGCGACAATTTTTTCGCGCCCGCAACATGATAAATGCCTGCGCAATTTTTCCCCGCCAGTTCCCAGACCGCCCGCGCGGTTTCAACCGCCGGAATCGGCGAACGGAATTCGTCCGTGAACAGTGTCATCCCCTGCCCCGTTTGCAGCGCGAGCCGCAACTGCTCGTTGAAACTGCGGCTGCCCGTGCGCGACGCACCGTAATTGAGCGACGTGCGGACGACGAGGTGGCGCGGATTTTTCAGGACAATTTCCTCGGCGGCGGCTTTGGTCTCGCCATAAATGTGAAGCGGATTCGGCGCATCGGTCTCGGTGTAATTTCCCCTGCGCCCGTCGAAAATCAAATCCGTGGAAAAGAAAACGAATTGGATTTCCGCCACCAATTCCGTCAGCAACTTTGTGACTTCAACATTCACGCGCCGCGCGAGCGCCGGATTTTTCTGCGCCTCGCCGGCAGCGCTGATGGCCGCGCAGTGGATGACAAGTTGTGGCCGGTCTTTCTTGAATTCACGTTTGACCGTTTCAAAGTCGAGTAAATCAAGTTGCTCGCGCGTAACCGCACGCACGCGCCAGCGCGGGGCAAATCGTGGCGCGGTCTGGACAAGATAATTGCCGATGAGTCCGTTCGCGCCGGTGATCCATGCGAGTATCGTGTTCACAATGATGAGGAAATTACATTTTGCGGAAAGAGGAACAACATGGATTCCTTAATTATCCAACGACTCCTGGTGTCGTTTTGGATTCATGCTCGTGCTGCATTATTGCCCGTCGGCGAAAATAATTTTCAAGGAAATTCAATTCAACACCACGCCGCGACGGTAGTAAGTCGGAATGTCAAGGTCTTCGCCCTTGTGAATGGTCGGCTCGCTCTTGTCGAACCGGCCCTTGGAAATGATCGCCAACGGCAACTGCTCCTGCCGCATCCGGGAACCCGATTTTCGCGCGCGGCCATGTCTGGAAACCACCTGTTCGCGCTGATGCATTTGGTGCGAGGCCGAGTCGCCCGCACGATGCAAAAATCCCGGATTTGCGGGCGAGCCGCCAGCGTTCCGTGAAAGTGTCTGCTCCGGCGAACCGCCGGCTGGAAACGGCGATTCATTTTTCCCGCCGGAATTTTTCGCCGCGATGATTGTCACGGACAGTTTATTTTTCATCGCCGCGTCCACCGCCGCGCCCATGATGATTTGCGCGTGCTCGCACTGGCGCCCGATTTGTTCCATCACGCGGCTGACCTCTGCCATCGTCAAATCTTTTCCGCCCAGCAAACTCACCAGCACGGCGTCGGACTCGGCCAGCGAGCGGCCTTCGTCGAGCAGCGGATGCGCGAGCAGCTTTTCCACAATCTCTCGCGAGCGTCCGGCACCCGTCGCCTCCACCGAGGCAAAAACGCTTTCGGAATGGCGGTCGCGCACGAGCGCGCACAAATCCTCGAAGTGAATCTGAATCAAGCCGGGCCGCGTCAGCAACTGCCACACGCCGCGCACGCCTTCGACGAGCAATCCGCCGGTGATGCGAAACGTGTCGAGCACGCTCGTGTTTTCGTCAATCAGCTTGAATGTCTTCTGGCTCGGCAGGCAGATCACGCCGTCGGCGACGGATTTCAACTGCTCCAGACTTTGCTGCGCCTGCTGCTGGCGGCGGTTGCCTTCGCACACGAAGGGCAGCGTCACAAACGCCAGCACCAGCGCGCCGGTTTCCTTCGCCGCGCGTGCCAGCACGGGGCTGATGCCGCTGCCCGCGCCGCCGCCCAGACCGGCGATGATGAAAACAACGTCGGCACCTTCGCACGCGGTTTTGAGCGTGGAAAACTGTTCCTCGGCAATCGCGCGGCCACGTTCGGGATCGCCGCCGGTGCCAAGTCCGCGCAGCAATTTAGTTTCAAGATGAATTTTCACGGTTGCCGCCGATGCCGCGAGCGACGGCGCGTCTGTGTTGACCGCCGCAAAACTTGCACGGGCGAATTCTTCCGTGTTGAGCCCGTCGAGCAGGCTGACGCCCGCGCCGCCGACGCCGACGATTTTTATCACGCGCGCGGCATTGGGTTCGAGCGCCGCCGGTTGGATTTCAGTTTTAGTTTTCATGGCGAATTAATTTTTATCGTCGCAAGAAGCCGGCAATGGTGCTTTTAATTCCCGCCGCAATGGACAATTTTCCTTCACGCTTGCGCGCTTTGAGCGAACCGAATTTTGCGAGGCCGATGGCGGTGACAAATTCCGGCTGGTCGAGCGCCGATTTGAGGCCGCTGATGGAATTGGTCTGACCGAGCGAAACCGGCATCTGGAAAATCGGCTCGGCGAGCTTCGCGATTTGCGGAACACGCGCGCAGCCGCCACACAGAAAAACTCCCGCGCGCAGATAATCCGTGAGTCCGGCCTGCTCCAAGTCCTGCGCGACAATCTGAAAAATCTCCTCCAGCCGCAGCGACATGATGCGCTGCAAATGCTCGACGTTGACGGTTTTGAGGGGCAGGCCGAGTTCGTTCATGATCGTGAGCGTCCGGCCCTTCATGGCTTCGTCCACCAGCGCCGAGCCGTTTTCCTTTTTTAATTTTTCCGCGCGGCTCAACGGCACCTTCAGGCCGTGGCCCAGATCGTTGGAAACGTGGTCGCCGCCGAGCGCGAGCGCGCCGGTGTGCTTGATGACGCCGTCGGCATAAACGGCGTAATCCGTCGTGCCGCCACCGATGTCAATGACCAGCGCGCCGAGCTCCTTCTGCTCGTTCGTCAGCAGCGCGAGCGACGATGCAAGGCCGTTGAAAACAATTTCGTCCACCTCAAGCTGCAAGCCTTTCACAAGGCGGACGGCGTTTTGCATCCGGTTCGTGTTGCCGTGGACGACGTGCATATCCACTTCCAGCCGCGCGCCAAGCATCCCGACGGGATTCATCACGCCATCCTGCCCATCCACAAAAAAGTGCTGGCGGACGGCGTGGATGACCGTGTTCTCGGCGGGCAAATTGATCGCCTTCGCGTTTTTAATCACATCCTGAACATCGTCCTCGGAGATTTCGCGGTCGGCGGACACGACCGGATGCACGCCGCGGTTGTTGAAGCCGCGGATGTGTCCGCCAGTCACGCCGAGATAAACATTGCGGATTTCCATGTCGGCCATCTGCTCGGCCTCGACGACGGCGTTGCGCACGCATTCCTCGGCCTGCGCCGTGTCCACGATCTCGCCCTTGCGCACGCCGCGCGCGGGCGACTGGCCGACTCCGACGATGTTCAGCGCGCCGTCGGCGTTGCGCTCGCCGACAACGGCGCAGACCTTCGACGTGCCGATTTCCAGGCCGACTATGATATTCGAATCGTCAAACATTTTTCCTCCATGAATTTTCGGGGTTAAGGTTTTTCAGCGCCGCCGCCGGAGAAACCATTTCCGCCCAGCGAACCGGAACATTGTTCCTCACCGCCAGATCAAGTGAGGCAATCATCTTATTATCGCTCACGCCCAGATCGTATATCTCGCGCCAGCGCCTTAATTGTTGCCCGAAATTTTCCAAGCCAAAGGTGATTTCCCCGCCCTGCCCCGTCGTCGCGACAATGACGCCCCGCGACGAAACGTCAATGCGCCGCAATTCCACCAGCCCTGCCATCGGCGAATGTTTGAAAGCGCCGATCAATTGCAACGCAGCCATTGCCTGGGGCGATTCAACGCGATGACCCGCTTGAAATTGATAGACATTCAGTCCTGTAATCTCCGGCAATTGCGCGCCCATCTGCGAAAGCGAAATCACGCGCCGGCGTGGATCAAGCGGTTTCATGACGTAGCCGTCTGCGTCCAATTGCAGGACGGACACGGCAATCCCGCCCGAAGCGGCCGCAGTCGGTATGTTCACCTGCGCCACCGGCCTGCGCTCCGTCACACGGATTTTCAAAGTGCGCGGCAAAATACGCTCGACGGAAACCGAATCAATCGTCGAAACCAATTGTAAATTTCTTTTCACTGAAGCCAGATTGAGCGCAATCAGGTTCATGCCGGGATTTACATTCGACCATTGGCGCAACTGCTCCGGCGGAATCAAGCCGTCCGTCTGCACCTGGATGTTTTGAATCGCGAACTCGGGATTATCAAAAATAAATTTGTCCAGCGCCCATTCGCCCGCGCGCCAGAAAAGATAAAGCCCGAACACCGTGCCAAATAAAACGCAAAACCCGACCGCCGCCAGCCGCGTGCGCGTTGCGCGGACTTGATCCGAGCGCAGCTTCACGTCGAGCAAATGCCCGCGATTCAACCGCCGGTTTTTTATTTCGCGCTTAAACCACATTTGTCATCAACACATTCTGGCGACACAAACTTTTGCGGCGAACGCCGTGTTGTCGCCCATTTTTTCGTCCATCTTGTCCACAATTTTTCTTTTCAGCGCCAGGTCAATCATGCGCTGACACAATTCTTCGTAACTCAAGCCTCCTGCAGCCGCAGCTTTCGGCAACAAACTTGTTTCAGTCATTCCGGGCAACGTGTTCACTTCCAAAACAACTGGCTCGCCGTTCGCGCGAACCATCACGTCCACGCGCGCGTAATCGCGTCCGCCGATTGCGTGAAACGCGCCAAGCGCAGCGGCTTGAATTTTTCTCGTTGTCGCCGCATCAAATTCCGCAGGACAAAAATACTCCGTGTTCCCCGCCGTATATTTATTTTTGTAATCGTAACTGCCAACTTTCGGACGAACTTCAACAATCGGCAACGCCGCGCCGTCCAAAATCCCCACCGTCGTTTCGCGCCCGACGATTTTTTCCTCGACCAAAACTTCCGAATCAAATTTCAACGCCTCCGCCAGCGCATTTGGCCAGTCTTCCGCACGCTCGACAAATTGCAGACCGACGCTCGAACCCTGCCGCACCGGTTTCACGACCAGCGGCAATCGCAAATCTTTCGGCAGCGGAGCTTTTTCCGAATTGACGACCACAAATTTCGCCGTCGGCACGCCGGCCGCGATGCACTTTTGCTTCGTCAAAACCTTGTCGAACGCGATGCGGCTCGCTTCCGAATCGCAGCCCGTGAAAAGCACGCCGAGTTGCGCCAGTTGCCGCTGCACCGTGCCGTCCTCGCCGTAAGTGCCGTGCAACGGCGCGAGGCAGACGACCTCCGTGTCCGGCGGCAAAATCCAGTCCGGCGTTTTGGGATCCAGCTCGACCACGGTGTGACCGAGCGACCGCAACGCCTTCACCACGCCCGCGCCCGACCGCAACGACACTTCGCGCTCGGCGCTTGGGCCGCCGAGCATCACCACAATTTTTAATCGTTGAACCATTTTTCAGACAGAATTAACGGAATTAAATTTTTATACTCAACTCATAGAATTGCCGCTTACATATTTAATTGTCTTAATTCGTTTGTTGTTTTTGTCGTAAATTAAGACGTGATGCCAATTTGCTCCATTCAAGCCTAATTTTATCTCGACGGCGTGTTGTCCCGTTCCGTCTTCAAAAAACCCAATTGGGCTTGGGCCTAAATATTTTTTTTCTTCAGGCGAAAGTGTTTGAATGTAATCGTTGCAATCGTCCGTAATTGCTTTGTTCTTGTCGAGATTGCCCAGACTAGAAACATGAAAACCCGCCAACGGATCAGGAATTGGCTTCGGCGAGGAGCATCCAAATCCACAAAGGAACATTGCTAACAAAAAACAAACTATGAATTGTATTATTTTCATAAAATTTCTTCGCCGATGATTTCGACTTCCGTGTGCAATTCAATTCCGCGTTCGGCTTTCGCCTTCGCCTTCAAAATTGAAATCAATTCTAAAACGTCGCGCGCCGTCGCCTTGCCGTCGTTCACGATGAAATTGCCATGCTCGGCGGAAACCACCGCGCCGCCCACGCGCGCGCCTTTCAATCCCAGTTCGTCCACCAGCCGGCCCGCCGGAATCGCGCCGGGATTTTTGAAGATGCAACCCGCGCTCGGCGCCGCCGGCTGCGATCCCCAGCGCTTCTCGCTGAACGCCTTCATGCGCCGCTCGATCTCCGCGCGCGGCAATGTCCGGCATCGGAAAACCGCGCCCAGCGCGATGTGATTCTTCAACGCCGCGCAACTGCGATAATCAACCGACATTTCTTTCGGCGACATTTCAGAAATGTTGCCGTCAAAATCCATCACGCGCACCGACTCGACGGCATCGAACGTCGCGCCGCCCATCGCGCCCGCGTTCATCCGCAACGCGCCGCCGACGCTGCCGGGAATGCCTTCGAGAAATTCCACGCCGCTCAAATTGTTCCGCTTCGCCTCGACCGAGACGTTCTTCAACTTTGCGCCCGCGCCGCAGAGAATTTTTTCACCGACGATTTTGATTTCGCTGAAAAGCGGCTGCGCCAGGCAAATCACCACGCCGCCAAATCCACCGTCACGCACGAGCAAATTCGAGCCGCGGCCGAGAATGAAAAACTTGATTTCATTTTCGCCGCAAAATTTCACAACGCTTGCCAGATCGTTCTCGTCCGCCGGCTCGACATAAACGTCCGTCGGCCCACCAACGCGCAACGTCGTGTGCTTCGCCAGTGGTTCGTCGCGCCGAATTACCGTCGCGCGCGAAACGCGCCCGGCGATTTCATCCGCGATATTTTTCTCAATTCGCATCGGATTATCCAAAATGTCAGCCGTCGGCGTCATGTTTCAATGTGCGTGTTTCGCCGAACCGTGCGCGTGACCACAGCCACACTTTTTAACTTTCGTTTGTGCCGCCTTTTCCTGCTGTTGCGCAATAGCGCTTAAAATGTTTTCCGCAATCTGATCCGCCGCCTTCGGCGCGTGCCATTGTGCGAGCGCGGTTTGAATTTTTGCGCGTGTGGTTTCGTTTTCAACAAGTTCACTCAAAATCGCCGCGACTTTTTCCGGCGCGGAATTTTTCTGTTCCAACAATTTCGCCGCGCCCGTTTTTTCAAACGCACGGGCGTTGACGAATTGATGATTGTCCGCCGCCGTCGGATACGGCACGAGAAGCGATGGCAATCGTATCGCGGCAATTTCAGCCAATGACGACGCGCCGGAACGACTGACACACGCGGTTGCCGCGCCGAGCGCCAAATCCATTTCAGCGAGAAACGGTTTGACGATGGCTCTTAAATTCTTCGTGGCATAAGCAGCTTTAACTTTTTCAAAATCATTCGCGCCGGTCAAATGTAGCCATTGCCAATTTTTTCCAGCGAGCAATGGCAGCACGGATAAAATCATTTCATTCAAGCCGCTCGCGCCCTGGCTACCTCCGACGACCAAAATTGTTGGAAGATTTGGATCGAGGCCGAGAGCCGCACGACAATGCATTGATTTGGGCTCGACGGAATCTCGCCCCACCGAAAATTGCGGACGCACCGGCGTGCCGGTGACGGAAACTTTTTTGGCGCGCAATCGCGATTCGGTTTCAGGAAATCCGATGAATGCTTCGTCCACGAATCGCGCCAGGAAACGATTGGCGCGGCCGGGAATGGTGTTGGATTCATGCAAAAAAGTTTTCGCACAGAACTTTCTTGCAGCGAGAATTGGTGGCGCGCTGGTAAATCCACCCATTGCGAGAACGGCGTCAGGCTTTTGCTTTTTGAAAATGTTCCGCGCGGCGCGAAATGATTTCCAAAAACTCAAAACAAAGGAAAAATAATTTCGATTTTGCAAGCCGACTGCCGGAAGCGTGAAAATTTCAAAATCTTTCGCGGATTTCACTGCTTGTTGGTCAATTTCCTTTGGCGAAATGAGCAACGCGATTTTGCAGCCGCGTTTTTTCAATTCTTCGGCGACGGCAATTCCCGGAAAGAGATGCCCGCCCGTCCCGCCGCAGGCGATGGCGACGAAGGGCATTTTGGTTTCTGGGGCGGTCATGTTGCCCTCGAAGCGAAGGGATTTTCACCGGCGTCAATTTCCGGTTTTGATTTTTTTTCACGCTCTGAATTTTCCCGCACGGGCGCATGGCGCGCGACGCTCAATATAATTCCGACGCCCATCAACATTGCGAGCAGGCTTGAGCCACCGGAACTTATGAATGGAAGCGCCAGTCCCTTGTTCGGCAGGACGCTGGTGACGACGCCGATGTTAATGGCGGCCTGCAACGAAATTAAAAATGTGACGCCCGCCGCGAGCAGGCAGCCGAAATTGTCGCGCGCATTGAGCGCAATGCAAATGCCGCATACCGCGATGAGCAGAAACGCAACGATGACGAACATCGTCGCGATTAATCCCAGTTCCTCGCCGATGTTCGCGAAAATAAAATCGCTCTGGATTTCTGGGACGTAACCGAGCTTTTGCAATCCGTTACCAAGGCCGAGGCCGGTCACGCCGCCTGCGCCGAGCGCGATCATGCCCTGCTGCGCCTGAAGCGCCGCGCCGTTCAGATGTTGCTGCGGGTGCAGCCAGGCGGCGATGCGGTTCATTCGCATCGGGTCGTGCCAAATGGAAACGGCCAGAACCGCCGCGCCGAGAAACGCAGGAACAAAAAGATGTTTCAGGCGGACGCCCGCGACGAGAAGCATCATTCCGCTGACGGCGGCGAGGAGAATTGTCGTGCCTCGGTCGGGTTCGATAAAAATCAAACCGAGTGCCGCAGCGATGATGATGCCGGGGAAAATAATCCCGCGCTTGAACGTGTCCATTTTCCGCTGCGAGCGGTCGCAATACCATGCAAGCACGATGATGAGCGCGATTTTGACAAGTTCGGACGGCTGGAATGTCGCGCCGGGAAACTTAATCCAGCGATGCGCGCCGTTGAGTTTGATTCCGAAATGCGGAACAAAAACACAAACAGCCAGAGCCAGCGCTCCAATGAAAATCATCAGTGCAATTTTTTTTAGAATTGCGTAGTCAAGAATCGCCGTCACCGCGCACGCAACGAGACCGAGTGCGCACCAGACAAGTTGCATCTTGAGCAGGTGCGCGCCGACTTCTGCGTGCGTATGGGCGTTGAAAAGCCCAAGACTAGCGCTGTAGACCATCACCAGCCCGAGCGCGAGCAGCGCGGCGACGCAAAACGACAATGTTGTGACGGCGACTTTCATTTCAATTTCTCAAAATTCCGCGATGCGAAATCCGCCGCAGCCACGCAACCGTTAATTTGTGGGCGCCAGCGTCGGCGGCATGACTGCGGGCGTAACCGGGGCCGCTGGCATGGCCGGCGCAATCGCGGCTTCAGCTTTCGCCGGAATTTTTAATTTCTTTCCGACTGTGATTCTCGTCGTGGTCAGATTGTTTTCGGACATGATCAGTTTGACGGTTGTGCCGTGGGCCTTCGCTATTTTCGTCAGCGTATCGCCGGACTTGACTTTGTAGATCTCCGCGCCAACGCCCGCGCTGGTTGTATCCAACGCCGTTCCCGCTGCCGGTGCAACACCGGACGCAGCCGGAATCTGCAACTTTTGCCCGACTTTCAATTTTGTCGGAATGACTCCGGGATTGGCATCTTCAAGCTCCTTCAGCTTCACGCCGTTTTTCTTGGCGATTTTTCCAAGCGTGTCGCCTGCGGCAACCGTGTATTCGGTCGTGGTAGGTTCAGGCACCGGCGGCGGCACGACAATTTGCGTTTTCGTTGGAACCGGCGGAACGTAGGCCGTCGAATTTGATGTTTGAGTCGGCAATAAATTTGTATCGGTGGTTGACACAACATTTGTATCCGGCGTCGGCGTGATTTCGGTTTCCGGATTTTCGCGTTTGCAGCCCTGGATGAGCATCGCGGTCAAGCCGCAGACGCTGACGGCCAGCACGATGAAGACGCCGAGCTTCATGCGCGAGCGGCGTTTGCTTTGTTCCAGGAGTGAGCCTTGTGGGACGAATGGATTGGGGTTGTTCATTTTTTTGGCGCGGGTTGCGTCCTTTTTTCGAGGTCGGTTTTGTTGGTTTGAGCTTTCCGCTGTGAAATTTTCCCTCGAAAAATTT
>Ga0208220_1000112_pt1 | contig 29856 bp, 26 predicted proteins | sample NGESurdeep092012_9_FD_184484 | JGI IMG/M metagenome (GOLD analysis project Ga0208220, IMG submission 184484) | Arctic peat soil microbial communities from Barrow, Alaska - NGEE Surface sample F53-1 deep-092012 (SPAdes) | ecosystem: Environmental > Terrestrial > Soil > Wetlands > Peat ...
AGCTCTGGGGGTACCGATCGAGCAGGGCTGGCGATGTCCGCGCCATCGCCGAGCGGCGCACAAGTCGAACGTCGTGTTCCGATCACCGAAGTGATTGCCGGGCGCCCGCAGCTTCACGATGCCCTAATGGACTGGCTCAGGTCGCCCGCAGGACCTCGACCTCGGCGGCTAGCTGCACGGGCTGCTTGAACCAGCGATCCGGCGTGTCCTCGATGAACGCGACCATGCTCGCCATTCCCAGGAAGCTGGCCTCGATCCTGGACACCAGTACTTCCTGTCCCGACGCCATCCGAACGCGATCGCCTGGCCGCACGCCTGTCACGGGAGTAGTTATCCATGATTCGGTCACTACGCCATCATCCCAGCAATCAGAACATCGCCGTTCCTATGGTTGTACGTCCGGCCCCCACCAATCCTTACCTGCACGTTCTCTGGGCCTGACTCCGGTCCGCCACGGCTGGCGAGCCTGGGCGGGTCTCGTGGGAGACTGCTCCTCCAGCACCGATAAAATCTCGCCTCGTGGCCAGCCCGCCGGCAGGCCTGCAAGGAGATGACCCGGCGGATCGCGTTACGGGCACCATGGGCCGCACCCGGGCGCAGGCATCGCCCTGCCCCGACGAGGCGGGGCCTTAGCGGGGTTGCGGAGCATCGTGGATGGTGCGCTCGCGGACGTCGGGGAGGTACCGCGCGGCGGTGGCGAAGTCCTTGTCGTCGTGGAGCACTACCAGGTCGTGCTGGGCTGCGGTGGCGCAGATCATCAGGTCCACGGCAGACAAGGCCCGGTGGGCTCCCTGCCGTAGCAGGCGGTACTGCGCGGACTCTATCCACCGCCACGACCCCTTGGGGATCGCCGCATCCGGGTACAGCGCGTCGAACATTCCCGACATGTGCTCGTACTCGTCGATGGTGCGGGCCGAGCGGCGGAACTCGACACGCTGGGGGTGACAGGAGCCGACCGCGCCCGCGGAGACGACCTCTGCCCAGGCCGCTCGCAGCGCGGGATCCCGCAGGATCCGCCACAGGGCAGACGAGTCGAGCAGGTAGCGAATCACTCCGCCGGGTCTTTCTCAGCCGCCCGGCGGTGCTCCCACCCCTCGAAATCCCACTTCGCCGCCAGCGTCGCATAGTGCTCCAGGGCCGCGATCCGGCGGTGCCGGGCGGCGAACTCCCGCAGCGCGACGTTGACCGTTTCCTTCTTCGTCTTCGCGCCCGACAGCCGCATGGCCTCAGCGAGGGCGTCTTCGTCAATGTCGATCTGGGTCAGCGCCATCAGCCGCCTCGCGTTGTTGATGATGTATGTCTGTAGTGTATGTCATCAACATTTTGAGGTCGTCCCGTTCGCGTCGGTGGTATCTTCTCGTCCGCGATGGCGCCGCGTGACTCCGCGACAGGCACGCTTTCGACGGCCCGCCGACTGGGCTGCCACGCCGACGGACAGGTTTACATCGAATATTGATATAATGCGAGCGTGGCACCTTCACCCGCGGATCGGGCTCTGGACCTCGACGAGCTGACCACCGCGATCGAGGATTTCAACACGATCTTCATCCGGCTCCCGTCGGTCCGGAGGCTCAGCTTCTCGACCTTGTCCGTGCTGCACACCCTGTCGCGGAACGGACCGATGCGCCTGACCGATCTGACGGCAACGGAGCAGCTGAAGCAGCCTGCGATCACCAGCCTGGTCGCACGGCTGGAGCGAGACGGGCTGGTGGCACGCCGCCGTGACCCACGCGACGGCCGCGCTGTGCTGCTCTCCCTGACCTCCGACGGCAGGCAGGTTGTCCGGTCTCGGCACGCAGACCGGATAGCGAGGCTGGCACGTCTGGCGCAGCGGCTGAACGATCAAGAGCGAGAAGTCCTCGCTGGCTCGGCACGCGTCCTGGCTCGCCTGACCGAGATCGCAGCGACTGCCGACGACACCGGCAGCTAGCGACACCGGCAACTAGATAAGGAGAAATTCTTGACCGTTCGCATCGGCATCAACGGCTTCGGCCGGATCGGCCGCAACTACCTCAGGGCGGTGCTGGAGAAGCACAGTGAGGTCGAGGTCCTCGCCGTCAACGACCTGACTGACCCCGCAACGCTCGCACAGCTCCTGAAGTTCGACTCGATCGCCGGCCGTCTCGCCGCACCAGTCGAGGTCGACGGGCCGAACATCGTCGTGGACGGACACCCGATCGCCGTACTCGCCGAACGCGACCCGGCCCGGCTGCCGTGGGCCGATCTCGGCGTGGACATCGTGGTCGAGTCCACGGGCCGCTTCACCAGGTCGGAGGACGCCCGCAAGCACCTGGCTGCCGGAGCCAAGAAAGTCCTCGTTTCCGCGCCGGCCACCGGCGACGGCGTCGCGACGATCGTGCTCGGCGTGAACGAGGACACCTACGCCCCGTCTGTGCACGACGTCATCTCGAACGCATCGTGCACCACGAACTGCCTGGCGCCGCTGGCGAAGGTGTTCCACGAGGCGTTCGGCATCGAGCACGGCCTGATGACCACGGTGCACGCCTACACCCAAGATCAGAACTTGCAGGACGGTCCGCACCAGGATCTGCGTCGAGCCCGCGCCGCGGCGATCAACGTCGTCCCGACGTCCAGCGGCGCGGCGAAGGCGATAGGCCTGGTGATCCCCGAACTGTCCGGCAAGCTGGACGGAGCCTCGCTGCGCGTCCCGATACCGACCGGGTCGATCACGGACCTGACGATCGAGGCTAGCCGCCCGGTCACGGTCATTGAGGTCAACGCCGCGTACGAGGCCGCGGCGGCTGGCCCCCTGGCTGGCATTCTCAGCTACAGCGAGGATCCGCTCGTTTCCAGCGACATCGTCGGCGACCCGCACTCGTCGATCTTCGACGCGGGCCTGACCAAGACAATCGGAACGCAAGTGAAGGTCTCGGCCTGGTACGACAACGAGTGGGGCTTCTCGAACCGCCTCGTCGAGCTGTCCGAGTACGTCGCAGCGCGCCTCGCCGGCTAAGGGGACAGTTGCGAACTTCTGGAAGATCGCTGACGTCTGGCACGAGCTGATGACGGGTGTCCTCGGGTACGAGAAGTACGCAGCCGGAGGCTGCGACGTCGGTGCCCTGGTCACCGAGCAGCTCGGGCACAAGTACGCCGACGAGCTCTACGCGATCCACCTGCCGCCTGCCATCCACGAGCAGATCGTGACCCTGGAAAGCGGACGGAGCCGACGGAGCGGCCGCCGGCGCCTGCGCGAAGGTGCTGAACCGCCTCGCTAAGGCGACCGTCAGGCTCGGGCGGCGATGGTGATGATCTCCGGGCTGGTGGCAGCGAGCGGCTGCCGGTCCCAGTCCCCGAACTGCTCGTCGACAATCAGGCCTGCCCGGGACAGGAACCCCGCCAGCGAGTCCGCGTCGAGGAACCGCAGCGTGCTGCGGCTGACCTGCGGCCCGTCCCAGGCGGGACTGGTGAAGGTGCTGGTGAAGGAAACGGTCCTGCCGTCCACCGGGGTCTCGACCTCGTGCGTCATCCGCACCACGGCCCCCGCGGGACCGACGACCTCCACCGCGTGGTCAGGGGTCCAGGCCTCCCACGCCCGGGCCGCCGGGTTGCGGGTCTCGAAGGCGAAGCGGCCGTCCGGCGCGAGCGCCGACCGGATGGCGGTGAGCGAGGCCCGGATCTCGTCGTCCTCGACGAGGACCTGGAAGGCATGGCCGGTCATGACGACCAGGTCGAACTCCTGATCCCAGCCGGCCGAGGCCGCGCCGCCGAGGACCCACTCGATATCCGGCCGCCGACGTGCCTGCTGCAGCATGCCGGCGGCCGGGTCGAGCCCGCACAGCCGCCCGGTGTGCCCGGCCTGCCGGGCCAGTCGCAGCAGCTCACCGGTCCCGCAGCCGACATCGAGCACGGCCGCGGCGGACATCACCAGCGGTAGGTAGAAGCCGAAGTCGCCGCGCGCCTGCCCCGGATCCCACAGGTCATACAACTCGGCCAGCGCGGGCTCAGCGAACAAACGATCGACCACCGCGTCAGCCTCCCGGGCTTCCCGCGCGAACGCGACCGAATAATCCGCCAGCCCGGACGCAGTGAGCCCGGGGCTTTCGCCTGGCCATCCCCGCCCCGATCCCGACCGCGACCGGCCGATATCACGGTAAGTGAGCAAAGTCAGTATCAATCTGCCCGAAAATGCTCTTGTCGCTGTCCATTGATATCCGTTTAATAGGGAAAACAAGCGGCCGTAACGGCCGTTCGCGGGCTCGTCCGCTGTGCTGCCAGAGGGAGGCCTCGATGTCCCAGGACGGGCTCGCGCGTTTAGGACGAGGCGCGCGGCCCCGGCGGGCCATGGGAGCCATCGCGGTGATGCTGGCGGTCGCGGCATCGGCCGCCCTCGTCGGACCGGCGGCACCCCTAGCATCCGCGGCGGCGGCGCCTTCGAGTTCGGCCAAGCCGCAGACCCTCTGCTCGGTGCTCACCAAGGCCCGGCACCAGGCCATCAATCCGGGCGCTTACGTCGACGGCCAGCGCTACCGGGTCCAGGACGACCGGTTCGGCTCGAAGGACCCGAAGCAGTGCCTGACCGTTACTCCCGGCGGCCGGCCGGCGTGGCGGGTCAGCATCTCGCAGGCGCACAGTCGCGGCAACCCGGTCCAGGCCTTCCCCTACATCGAGTACGGCTGCTACTGGGGATGGTGCACCCCCGGCTCCGTGCTCCCGCTGCAGATCAGCAACATCAAGTCGGCTACCTCCGCCTGGTACACCAAGGAGCGCGCCTCCGGCACCTGGAACGCCGGCTTTGACCTGTGGCTCAACTCCTCCCGGCTCGCCGCCGGCCACGCTAACCGCGCTGAGCTGATGATCTGGCTGCACGCGACCTTCCCGCACTACCGGGTGGGGGGCGCCGTGGGCACTAAGAAGGTGAAGGTCGCCGGCCGGTGGTTCTACCTCACGCACTGGCGCACGGGTACCAACGTGATTCCCGGCGGCTGGGAGTACGTGCAGTATCGGCTGGCCACCTCGACCTGGCACGCCAAGAGCATGAACATCGAGGCGGTCCTGGCGGACGCCGCGAAGCGGCACCTGATCTCCCGGTCGTGGTACCTGCAGGGCATCCTGGCCGGCGACGAGATCTGGTCAGGCGGCCAGGGCCTGGCGACCACCTGGTTCTCGGCCGCCGTCACCCCCCGCCGTCGCGTGAAGGCGCTGCCGGCCGGCACGCCGCCCGCCTCCACCGGACCCGGAGTCGGCGCCCCGCCGGTTCCCGCCTCGGAGCCGGTCGGTCCCTAGCCGCGGATCTACCGGGTGAGCAGCAAGGCGCCGACGGAGGCGGCGAGCGCTGCTACCGCCGTGACTGCCCCGGTCCAGGTGAGGCGCGCCCAGGGAATCGCCACCCCGCTGGCGCGGCACCGCGAGTACCAGATAAGCGTCGCGAGCGACGCCCACGGCGTGATGATCGGTCCGACATTCGTGCCGATCAGCAGGCCCAGCAACTGATCGTGGTTCGCGACCGGCACCGTCGCCTCGGCCGCGTAGTAGGCCGGCAGGTTGTTGATGGCGTTGGAAAGGCCGGCGCCTAGGCCGGCCGCGCGGATGACGCCGGCACTCCCGCCGTTGGTGCCGACCGCGCTGAATAACAAAGCCCCCAGCCAGTGCTCACGCACGGTATCGACCACCAGGAACAGCCCTGTGACGAAGGCGAGCAGCTGCACCGGCAGCAGCCGCCAGTTGCGCAGGCTGGAACGGCGGCGAAACAGGAAGGCCAGGACCACCACGGCGGCTGCGGCGAGCGCCACTACCTCAAGGGGCGCGCCCGCGATCACCCCGGCCAGGAACATCGTGCAGGCGGATGCGGCCACGACGAACAGCACGCGGTCGGCCGGCACCAGCGGGGCCGGCGGCCGGTAGGACACGACGCCCCGACGCCCGCGTCGCCAGTAGAACAGCCAGAGCGCGGCGCTCGTCACCAGGACCGAGGCCAGTTCGGGCAGCCACATCCGGGCGGCGAAGGCGGTCGCGGACAGGCCGACCCGATTGCCCGCCAGCAGATTGGTCAGGTTGGAGACCGGCAGCAGCAGGCTGGCGGTGTTGGCCAGCCAGACGGTCGTCGCGGCGAACGGCAGGGGCGGTACCTCCAGGCGCGCCGCGAGCGCCAGCATCACCGGGGTCAGCAGCACCACGGTGGTGTCCAGGTTAAGCGCAGCGGTGGTGACGGCGGCCAGCGCGATGCACAGCCACGCCAGGACCGGGAAGTGGCCTCGGCCGAGCACCGCCACCCGTCGGGCCAGGACGTCGAAGACGTCCGCTTCGGCGGTCAGCTCGGCCAGCGCGATCACCGAGCCCAGGAAGATCAGCAAGGGCGTGATGCGCCGTACCGTCGCCCCGGCGCTGGCAGCCGGCAGCAGCCCCGTCGCGACGCACACGAGGCCCGCGACGAGAAACGCGGCCGCGATCCAGTCCAGCGCGGTCAACCGCCCGGCGATGGCCCGGGTGATACGCGCAGCCGGAGTGGCGGCGGGGCTCTCGTCATGCTCGGATCCCGGCACGGAAAGCTGCGACAAGGTTGCTACCTCTCACTAAGGATCGCCGTGCGTCGATGCCTGACTACGCTTCTACGCTGAGTTTCGCATCCGGCAGATCGCGTCGCCAGCACGGCATCCGTACGATGGCGTCGTGCCGGAAATCGCCATCGACATAGCGCTTACCCTGCCTCCCGAGTTACATTGCCGCGCTCTGGAATCGAGTGCGCTGCTGACGAGCCGAATGCGCTCGCTCGCGCACCCGTCCGCCTTTCAGCTCGGGTGCCCGTTTCCGGCCGATGAGGATGCGCATGCGTGTGCGCCGCACGTGTCGCTGTTCATGCTTCAAGTCGACGAATCTGAGCTCGGCGAGGTGCTCCGGGCCGTCGCGGGCGTGGCCAGCTCGTCCCCGGCGATCACGGCCACGGGGCAGCTCTGGGCCCACAACCGCCACGGTGCGCCCGAACTGTACTTTCATCGTTCCCCGCAGTGGATGATGCTGCAGCGGGCGGTCGTCGCCGCGGTAGCGCCGCTCCGCCGCGGGCGGCTGCGCGAGACCGACCCGGCGGGCCTCGCGCTCCTCGATCTGATCGAGGCGCTGTGGCGGGACGGATCCGACCCCGCGCGGCTGCGGCAGTTGCTGGCCTGGGGATACGACGAGATCGCGGACGCCGCCGACGACCGGTTCCGGCCCCATCTGACCGTCGCGTGGCCGATAGACAACACATTCCGGGTCGACCTGAACGGGCTTCCCGCGCCGGCCCTTTTCGACGGCGTGCTAACCGATCTCGCCGTGTTCCGGCTATGGTCAAACGGCACGTGTACGCGGCGGCATGGCGGATACCCGCTATCGGGGAAGCCGGCCGCCAATTGACAGCTTCCCCCTGGCCATTCACCGGTCCGTCGGACTGTAGACGCACAGCGATGGCATCGTTACCATGGCGGCAATGCCGGGAGCGGGGATTCGAGCATGAAAAGTAATCCGTACGACCTGTGAACTACGAGACGATCGAGCGGGCCATCCACGGCGGCGAGGCCGCCCGGGCGGTGCCCGCGTTGTGCCTGCCGACGCTGACCAAAATCGCCGACGGCGAGGTCCCGCTGCGAGCCGTCCGGCACCCGTTAGGATTTCTCTGCCTTCCCGTGCAGCGCAAGGGCAGGCTGGGGGTGTGCGTCCACGTGTGGACCGCGGCGCTGCCGCAGACCGCCTCTAGCACCTCGGCGGTGCACGCGCACAGCTGGGACCTGGTCAGCTTCGTGCTCTACGGCCGGGTGGGCAACGCGCTCATGCAGGTGGTCGACGATGCTCAGGGCGGCACCCATCGCGTCTTCCAGGTGCACAGCCTGGGCGATGTGGACGAGATGCGGGCCACCCGGCGGCTGGTGCGCTGCGTGGAACAGCGCCGGGAGGTCGCCGTCGGCGGCAGCGCGTACCGCCTGCGAGCCGGGAACTTTCACGAGAGCGTGCTGGAGGCGAGCCCGGAGGCGGCGACCGTGGTGCTAGGCCGCGTCGGTACCGCCTCGGACCTGTCCCTGGGACCTCCCGACACATCGACTCATCGCGTCGCCCGGCAGCGTTGCGAGGCGCGGGAAACGGCTGAGGCCGCCCAGATCGTTATCGAGCAATTGATGAATACGGTCCGCGCGTAACAGAAGGGCTGAGCGGTACCGGTGACATCGGCTGAGTTCCTGATAGGTAAGGCCTGACATGGATGGTGCACCGGAGCAGAGCCTCGACTTCTTCATCAGCTATGCGGTGACCGACGAGAGGTGGGCCACCTGGCTGGCCGGGACCCTGGAAGGGGCCGGCTACCGCACCATGCTGCAGGCCTGGGACTTCGTGGCCGGTTCCCGCTTCCTGGAGCTCATGGACCGCGGGATCAGCCAGTCCGCCCTCATCATCGCCGTTCTGTCCCGCAGCTACCTCAACTCCCGGTACGGGCGGATGGAATGGCAGGCTGCCCTGCTGGCGCAGCCGGAGAACCCCGAGAAAAAGCTGATCACGGTCCGGGTCGAGGACTGCCCGATCGATGGCTTGCTGGCCCAGATCACCTATGTCGACCTGGTCGGCGTCGAGGATCCCGAGGTGGCCAGCGGGCTGGTGCTGCGTCAGGTACGGGACACTATCGCCGGACGCGCCAGGCCCGCGGACCGCCCGGCCTACCCGGGCATCCTGGGCATCCCGGGCACCCTGCGCACCCTGGGGCCAGCCGCCAGCGCGCCGGCGTCCGCTGAGGTACCGTCGCCGGTGCTCCGGCGGCGGCCGGTGATCGTTCCGCCGTACCCAGCTTCCGCCCCATCCCGGCCGCCGGGCCGCGCCGACGTCACGCTGCTCCATATCAGCGGCCCTCGCCTCGGCCGGTCGTCGGCCGGCGACATAGACGACTTCGGCGGCAATGGCCTGCAGGCCCGGGTCTTCGCTGACGTGACCCAGCTGGTCAACGACGGCGCGCCGCGGCCAGATCTGCTCCTGGTGACCGGCGACCTGACCGCCGCCGGCGAGCGCCGGGAGTTCGAGACCGCTCATGACGTGCTGAGCCGGCTGCGAGTCCAGCTCGGGCTGGAGCCCGACCGCCTCGTTATCGTCCCCGGTACTCTCGACGTCAACCGTGCCGCCTGCCTCATGCATTTCGCCGACCGCAATGCCAACGGAGAGCCGCCGACGCCGCCGTACTGGCCGAAATGGCGGCATTTCAGCTGGCTGTTCCGGGAGCTGTACCACGGGCTGGACGACGTGGTGTTCGAAGACGGTCAGCCGTGGACTCTCTTCGAGGTACCGCAGCTGCGGCTGGTGATCGCCGGGCTTAACTCGTCAATGGCGATCACCCACCAGCCCGAGCACGACTACGGGGCGATCGGGAACGAGCAGGCCGCGTGGTTCGGCCAGCGACTGCACGAATACGAGGACGCCGGCTGGCTCCGCCTCGGGATCATGTGTCACCCGCCGGGCCATGGCGCGGGGGCACTGCGCGACACTGACCTGTTCTCGCGGCTGGTCGCGACGCGGCTCAACCTGCTGGTCCATGCCCCCGGTGCCGCCGGCACCGAGCTGCACACGGTCGGCGCCAAGCCGGCCGGCGCCGAACTGACCTGCCTCTCGCTGGCGGGCCCGGGCGAGTGTGAGCTGATCGAGCTCACCGACGCGGCCATCACCCGGTGGAGCGCCCGATCCGACGATGGCACCGACCGCACGCCGATGCGCTGGCGCAATGCCGGCGCGACCTTCACCACCACCGTGGTCGAGCAGGAACCCGAGGTCCGCCAGCCGCCCGATCCCGTCGAGCTGCTGCTGGACCGGATCGAGGAGGTGTGCCAGGCGCGCTACGAGCGGGTGCGGATCCGGCGGGTGCAGGCGGCCCGGCCGTATCTCCTGGTCACCTACAACGACTCCGGCGTGGTCCGCGAGCTGAGCGTCGGCGCGCTGCCCGGCTCGCCGACCTCCGAGGACCTCGAGGCGTTCCGAAAGCTGCTCGGGTCCTCCGACGCGGACTTGTCGTTCGAGGTCGTCTATCAGGGCGCGGCGCCCGCGCCCGGACTGCGCGAGGAGGCCCGCCGGGCCGACATAAGGCTGCGCAGCCTCCTGGAGTTCCAGGGCCTGCTCGACCTGCGGGCCTACGTCGACGCGCAGAGCGCGCGGCTCAGCGCGGACCGGCAGTACCCGCCGAGCCTGTACGTGCCGCAGCGCTTCACCGAGCTGGACCGCATCGATCAGCCGGCGGGCGACGACCTGCTGGGCGACCTGCTGGGCATGCTCGGCGGCGACCGCGGCCGGTTCATCCTGCTGCTCGGCGACTTCGGCTGCGGTAAGACGTTCGCGCTGCGCCAGCTTGCCCAGCGCATTCCGGTCGACCTGCCGCACCTGACGCCCATCTTCATTGAGCTGCGGACCCTGGACAAGGCGCACTCGATCGAGGGCCTGGTCGCCGCGCACCTGGCCGACCACGGCGAGAAGAACATCGACCTGCGCGCCTTCCAGTTCATGCTCCGCCAGGGCCGCATCGTGCTGCTGTTCGACGGGTTCGACGAGCTCGTCACCCGCACCACCTACGAGCAGGCCGCCGAGCACCTGGATACGCTGCTCGCCGCGGCCACCGACGATGCGAAGATCGTCGTCACCAGCCGGACCCAGCATTTCAAGTCGCGCGCGCAGGTGCTCACCTCGCTCGGCGAGCTGGTGGATACGCTCGCCCAGCGGCGGCTGCTGAGCGTCGAGCCCTTTGACGCGTCGCAGATCCGCACGTACCTCGTCAACCACTACCAGGGCGACGTGGCGCGGGCCAACGCGCGCCTCGGGCTGATCAGCGGCATAGAGAACCTGCTGGAGCTGGCGCACAATCCGCGCATGCTGAGCTTCGTCGCCGACCTCGACGTCGACCAGCTGCGCGCCGTGGCCCGGGTCGGTCACCTGCTGTCACCAGCCGCGCTCTACTCGGAGATCCTGTCCGCCTGGCTGGTGGGCGAGGAGCGCCGGACCGCGGGAATCCGGGGCGCGACTCCCGGCCTCGCCCTCGCTGGCCTGTGGCGCGCGGTGACGGCGCTCGCGCTCCGGCTCTGGGAGGCCAACGAGACGCTGCTGAACCTGGCCGACCTGGCCGAAACCGCGGACACGATAGCGGACCTGGCGCAGACGCAGCTGTCGGTCGACGAGACCACGCACGCCATCGGCGCCGGCACGCTGCTGATGCGCACCGACGACGGCCTGTTCGGCTTCATCCACGGTTCGGTAGTGGAGTGGCTGGTCGCCAACGAGATCTCCCGCCGGCTGGCGCAGGGTGACTCCGCCTTGCTGTCCCGGCGGGCGCTGTCCCAGCTGACGGTCGACTTCCTCTGCGACCTGACCGACGCGCGCGTCTGCGAGGCGTGGGTGGCCGCGACCCAGTCCGACCCGAACGCCAACGACAATGCCCTCATCAACGCGCGCAAGGTGTCGCTCCGGCTGCGGGTGCCGCCGCACGCCAACCTGCGCGGCGCTGCCCTGCGGAACGAGGACCTCTCGTTCCGGGATTTCTCCGCGGTCGACCTCTCCGGCGCCGACCTGACCGGCGCGCAGCTCGTGGGCGCGAACCTGGCCGACGCGGTGCTGCGTGGCGCCCGGCTCACCGGTACCCGCCTGGACGACGCCGTGCTGACGCGAGCCGACCTGCGCGACGCCGACCTGTCCCGGGCCCGGCTCACCGGCGCTGACCTGCGGGGGGTGACGACAGCCGGCGGCAACTGGCGCCGGGCCGCGGTGATCGCCACGACCAGGGACCACGACCTGGCGGACCGGGCCGAGCTGCGCGGCGCCGCCATCGCCCCCGGCATGCCCGTCGATACGCAGCTCTACCCGGCGAAGGTCGGCGTGCCCTACGGGTTCCACATCAATTTCGGCCGGCTGCCGCTCCCGGTCGCCTACAGCGCCGACGGGGGCACCCTCGCGGTCGGCTGCGACAACGGCTCGGTCCTGATCTGCGATACCCGGACCGGGCAGCCCCTGCGCATCCTGGAAGGCCATCGCGGCCGGGCCTACGCGGTCGTCCCCGGCCCGGACGACACCCTGATCACCGCCGGAGCCGACCACACGGTCCGCAGCTGGGACACGGCCACCGGCGGGCAGCGGTGGATGCGCGCCGACGCTCGGGACTGGGCCTGGCCGGTCACGGTCAACGGCTCGGGCGACCTGGTCGCCGTCTCCGACAGCACCGGCACGATCTTCCTGGTGGACGCCCGGACCGGGGCCCTGCGGCACCGTCTCGACGGGCCAGTCGCGCCGGTGTGGACGGCCGCGTTCAGCCCGGACGGGACCAGGATCGCCTGTGGCGGCTCGGACGCCACCGTCAGGATGTGGGACACCGCTACCGGCCAGCTCGTCCGCGAGTTCACCGCGTCCGCGGCCACGGGCGCGGAGCACCAGGACAGCGACCGGGCCGGCTCGGTGTACCGGGTCCAGTTCCATCCGGCCGGTGAGCTCATCGCGGCAGCCGAGTCGGGGGCGCTGCACCTGTGGGAGGCGAAGTCCGGAGCCCTGCTCCACCGCCTGGAAGGCCACACTCGCACGGTGTACGCATTCGATTTCCACCCGTCCGGCCAGCTGCTCGCTTCCGCGGACATCGGCGGCACGATCCGGCTGTGGACCCTGCCGGACGGCCGGGCGGCCGGGCTGTCGCAGGTCCACTCGAACGCCGTCTACCAGGTGCTGTTCGGTCCCGACGGGTCGCTCATGTCGAGCTGCGACAGCCAGGGCGTGGTCCGGCTGTGGTCGGTGACGCCCGACGAGATCCCCGCGGCAGCTCCGTACACCGAGCTGTCCGGTCACCTGTCTGCCGTCTGGCCGGGGAGCTTCCGGCCGGACGGCCTGCAGTTCGCCGCGGCGAGCAGCGACGTCGCCCACCTGTGGGGCACGGCTCAGGGCCAGTCCCAGCACGCCATGCGCGGCCACGGGCGGCGCATCGCGTCGGTCAGCTTTCACCACGACGGCACGAAGCTGGCCGCGTGCGGCAACGACGGCGCCGTCCGGCTGTGGAACCCCGCCACGGGCCAGCAGCTGCACGTGCTCACCGGCACGGTCGACCAGCTCGTCTCCGCGACCTTCAACCCGCGCGGCGTCACCATCGCCGCCGCGAGCAACGCGGGGCGAGTGTACATGCTCAACTCCGAGAACGGAGCGCACAACCGGGAGATGGGCGTCGAGACCGAGAAGCTGTGGGCCCTGGCCTTCAGCCCGAACGGCGAGGTGCTCGCCACTGCGAACGACGACGACTCGGTGCGCCTGTGGAACCATCACACCGGAGCGCAGAGCCACGCGTTCGGCCAGCACCGGGGGCGGGTGCGCTCGATAGCCTTCGACGCCGGCGGCGGGACTCTCGCGACCGCCTGCGACGACGGCCAGGTACGGGTCTTCGACCTGGCGACCGACGTCTGCACCGCGACGCTCGAAGGACACTCCGGCCGCGTGTACTCGGTCGCGTTCAGTCCCAGCGCCCGGCGGGTGGCCAGCGCCAGCTGGGACGGCACCGTGCGGATCTGGGATCTGGTGAGCAACTCGTGCGCGCTGACGCTGACCCGGCACCCGGGCAAGGTGTGGGCGGTCGCGTTCAGCCCCGACGGGACGATGCTGGCCAGCGCCGGCGACGAGGGCATCATTGACCTGTGGGATCCGCACTCGGGGCGGCATCTGCAGGACCTCCGCGGCCACACCGACCGGATCTCCGCGCTCTGCTTTAACCCGGGCGGCACCCTGCTGGCGAGCGGGGCCGATGACGGAGCGGTCCGGCTGTGGGACGTCGCCGACGCCGCCGCGATGGCCCTGCGGGCTACGCTCATGGGCCTGCCCGAAGGCTGGTTCGCGATCGGGCCCGGCGGGACGTACAAGGGCGACGGCGCGGTCACAGGCGAGTTCTGGCACGTCGTGGGGGCCTGCCGGTTCGAGCCCGGCGAGCTCAACCAGCACCTGCCCGACGAGGTCCGCCAGGTACCGGATGACGCGCCGTGGTGACCGCGCTCAGGACGCCGGGCCGGGCGCCGCGCTCGCCCACAGCGCATCCGCGCTCAGCTGCCCGCCCGCCTGCGCCACCAGCAGCGTGCCGGTGTGCGTGATGTGGTGAGCCATGGCCGCCGCGGCCGCCGTCGCGTCGGCCGCGGCGATGGCCGCCACGATCGGCACGTGCTCGGCCGCGATATCGCTGAGGTTGCGCGAGCGGTCCGCTGTCGAGGCCCCCAGCGTCCGGGTGGCGTCCCGCAGGTTGTCGACCACGGCGGTGAGCCGGGCGTTGCCCGCCGCTTCCAGGATCAGCCGGTGCAGCCGCCGATCGTGACTCATGAGCAGGGCCTCGTGGTGACCCGCCGCCGCCGCGCGCATCCGCGACAGCTCCGACTCCAGGTCCGCGACCAGGCCAGGCGGGGCCAGCTGCGCGGCCCGGCGGGCCGCCGGTACCTCCAGCAGCAGCCGGAGCTGGAACATCTCGGCGATGTCCGCGGCACCAGGGATCACGATCCGGAACCCGCGATTTCGCTCGAACGCCACCATGCCCGCCTCGGCCAGCCGCATCAGTGCCTCACGTACGGGGCTCCGGGACACCCCCAGGTAGCTGGCGATCTGGTAGGCGGAGTAGAGCTGGCCCGGCTGCAGCGTGCCGTCCCGGACCGCGGCCCGGATCGCCGCCACGGCCTGGTCGGCGAGCGAGTCCGCGGGGCCGGCCAGCGGGCCGAGCGCGGCGTCGGGTAGCTGGCGGGGCATGCCGTCACGATAACTCGCCTGGACCGTCCTTGACACGTAACATGCGACATGCGACGTTGGAGAACATGGCAAGGAGGACCGGATGACCGTGAGCAGGCCGGGGGCCGGGGACGACCTGGCGGGCATTCTCGCGCGCTCGATGGAGCTCTGCTAAGCGCGTGGGCCCTCGCGACCAGGCCGGCGTCCCGGCCGCGGAGATCACCGCGGCGCTGCGGCGAGCCGGGATCGGGGACCTGAGCGACTCCGTCCTGCGGCGCGCGCTCTACTCCAGCGATGCCTCGCTGTACCGCGTGGTGCCGGCCGTCGTGGCCCACCCGCGCGACGCGGCCGAGGTGGCCGCGGCCCTGGATGCCTGCTCCACCCTCGGCGTGCCGCTGACCTGCCGCGGCGCCGGGACGTCGATCGCCGGGAACGCGGTCGGCACCGGCGTCATCCTGGACTTCAGCCGGCACATGGACCAGGTCATCAGCGTCGACCCGCAGGCGGCCACCGCCACGGTCCAGCCCGGCGTGGTCCAGGCCCGGCTGCAGCAGGCCGCGGCCCCGCACGGGCTTCGGTTCGGGCCCGACCCGTCGACCCACGACCGCTGCACCATCGGCGGCATGATCGGTAATAACTCTTGTGGCTCGCGGTCGCTGCAGTACGGCCGGACCTCGGACAATGTGCTCGCCCTGGACGCGCTGACTGGCACGGGACGGCGCCTGCGACTGACCGGGGCGCCGGAGTCCGGCCGGCCGGCCGGCGGCGACGCTCAGCTGGCCGCGCTCGGCGAGGTCGTGGCCGACGGGCTGGCCACCATCCGGACCGAGCTGGGCCGCTTCAGCCGGCAGGTGTCCGGCTACGCGCTGGAGCACCTGCTGCCCGAGCACGGCTTCGACGTCCGCCGGGCCCTGGTGGGCAGCGAGGGCACGCTGGCCATCGTCACCGGCGCGACGGTCGCGCTGGTTCGCAGCCCCCCGCACCGCGTGCTGGCCGTGCTGGGCTACCCCGACATGGTCAGCGCCGCCGACGCCACCCCGGAGATCCTGCCGCTGCGCCCGACGACCTGCGAGGGCATGGACTCGCGCCTGGTCGAGGTGGTCCGCCAGCGCCGCGGCGGCGGCCGCATCCCGGACCTGCCGCCAGGCTCTGGCTGGTTGTTCGTCGAGGTCGCCGGCGAGACCCCCGACGAGGCCCTGAGCCAGGCCCGGCGGGTCCTGCAGACGGCGGGTGCCGTCTCCGGCATGGTGGTGACCGACCCCGGCCACGCCGCCGCGCTCTGGCGGATCCGGGAGGAGGGCGCGGGGCTGGCCGGGCGCACGGCCGCCGGCGCGCCCGCCTATCCGGGCTGGGAGGACTCGGCGGTGCCCCCCGCGTCGCTCGGGCGCTACCTGCGCGACCTCGACGACCTGCTCGCCTCCTGCGGGCTGGCCGGCATTCCGTACGGCCATTTCGGTGACGGGTGCGTGCACCTGCGGCTGGACTTTCCGCTGGACCGGCCCGACGGCCGGGCCGCGCTGCGCGGGTTCCTGCAGCAGGCCGCGGCCCTGGTGACCCGCTACGGCGGGTCGCTGTCGGGTGAGCACGGGGACGGCCGCGCCCGCAGCGAGCTGCTGCCGGTGATGTACTCGCCCGCGGCCATGGCACTGTTCGGCCGCGTTAAGGACGTCTTCGATCCGGCCGGAGTGCTCAACCCCGGGGTCGGTGTCCGGCCCCGCCCCGTGGACGCCGACGTCCGGGCGGCCGAGGTGCGGCTCCAGCCCGCCCCGGGACTGGCCCTGGCCTATCCGCACGACGGCGGCAGCTTCGCCGCGGCGGTGCACCGCTGCTCGGGGGTCGGCAAGTGCGTGGCCAGCACGGCCGGCACCAGCCGCGTCATGTGCCCGTCCTATCAGGCCACCGGCGACGAGAAGGACTCCACCCGGGGCCGCGCCCGGGTGCTGCAGGAGATGGTCAACGGCACCCTGGTCACCGGTGGCTGGCGCGCCCCCGAGGTCCGCGAGGCCCTGGACCTGTGCCTGTCCTGCAAGGCATGCTCGGCCGAGTGCCCGGCCGGCGTCGACATGGCGGCCTATAAGGCCGAGGCGCTCCATCAGGCCTACCGCGGGCGGCTGCGGCCCCGCAGCCACTACTCGCTGGGCCAGCTGCCCCGCTGGGCCGCTCTGGCGTCCCTGGCGCCCGGCCTGGCCAACGCGGCGCTCACCCGGCCCGGGCTGGGCCGGGCCGCACGGCTGACGGCGGGCATCGACGCGCGCCGGTCCCTGCCGCCCTTCGCCCCGGAGTCGTTCCGGACCTGGTACCGGCGTCGCCCGGCCGGGCCGGCGGCGGGGACGCCGGTCCTGCTGCTCGTGGACACGTTCACGAACTACTTCGAGCCGGAGATCGGCAAGGCCGCCCTCGCCGTCCTGACGGACGCGGGGTTCAGCGTCACGATCCCGCGCCGGCCCACGTGCTGCGCGATCACCTGGATCAGCACCGGCCAGCTCGGCGCGGCCCGGCGGATCCTGCGGCGCACGGTCGCGGAGCTGAGCCCGGCGCGGCGCGCCGGGATCCCCATCGTCGGGCTGGAACCCTCCTGCACGGCCACGCTGCGGTCCGACTGCGCCGACCTGCTGGACACCTCCGACGCCCGGGCGCTGGCCGGCTCGGTCCAGACGCTCAGCGAGCTGCTGAGCGGCTCGCCGGGCTGGGCGCCGCCCCGGCTGGACGGCACCACGGTGGTGGCCCAGCCGCACTGTCATCACAGCGCCGTCATGGGCTGGGACGCCGATGCGGCGCTGCTGCGGGGGGCGGGCGCCGAGCTGACGCGGCTGGGTGGCTGCTGCGGCCTGGCCGGCAACTTCGGGATGGAACGCGGGCACTATGACGTGTCGGCCGCCGTGGCGGCGACCGCCCTGCTGCCGGCGGTCAGCTCGGCCGCCCCGGACGCCGTGGTCCTGGCCGACGGGTTCTCCTGCCGTACCCAGCTGACCGACCTGTCGGGCCGGTCCGGGGTGCATCTCGCGCAGCTGCTGGCCGGCCGTCTCGACCCGGCCCTCTGACCCCGGCCATTTCGCAGGAACCATAATTTGGCAGGTAGCGGGAGGGCTAGCATGAGGCGCCATGCGGCTCTCGGGTAGTTTGAGCGTCATATCGGCTGTTGTTGCTGCTGGTGCGATTATGTCGGCGTGCGGGACGGCGGCCAGCCCGGCCAGCTCGTCGGCATTCCAGGGCGCGGCACCAAGCCCGACGGCCCGCGCCGCCGCTGCTCCTCCCACCACGGGCCCAGCCACCACCGCCCCCGCCGCTGACGCCGTCTCGGCCGCGGCGCAGGCCGTCACCAGCGCCCCCGCCACCCCGGCGGCCTCGGCCGCGGCGAGCCCGCCGCCGGTCCCGTCGCTTCCGGCCGCGGGCAACCCGGCCGGGCACGCCTACGTGCCGCCGGCGGCCCGGGCCATCAACACCTCGCACCCGACGCACGTGATCGGCCACGGCACCCCCGCAAGCTGCACTTCCGCGGCGGTGGTCAAAGCGGTCGCGCTGGGCGGCGTCATCACCTTTAACTGCGGCCCGAACCCGGTGACCATCACGATGACGGCGACGGCGAAGGTCGTCAACACCAGCCAGCGGGTCGTCCTGGACGGCGGCGGCAAGGTCATCCTCAGCGGCGCCGGCCAGCGCCGGATCCTGTACATGAACACCTGTGACCAGCACCAGGTGTGGACCACCTCGCACTGCCAGGACCAGGCCACGCCCCGGCTCACGGTGCAGAACCTGACGTTCACCAACGGGCGGGTCAGCGGCCACGACATCACCGGCGGCAGCGGCGGTGCCATCTATGCCCAGGGCGGCGAGTTCAAGGTCGTCAGCTCGCGGTTCATCAACAACCGCTGCTACGCCAAGGGCCCGGACCTGGGCGGCGCCGCCATCCGGGCCTTCGAGGAGTGGCCCGGCCGGCCCGTGTACATCGTGCACAGCACGTTCAGCGGGGGCGTGTGCTCCAACGGCGGCGCGCTCAGCAGCATCGGGGTGTCCTGGACCGTGCTCAACAGCGTGCTGTCCCATAACAGCGCGATCGGCTGGGGCGCCAACCCGGCGAGCAGCGGCACGCCGGGCGGCGGCAGCGGCGGCGCGATCTACAACGACGGCGATGCCTACACCCTGACGGTGAACGGCACCATCATCCGGTACAACAAGGCCCGGGCCGGCGGGGGCGCCATCTTCTTCGTCAGCAATGACCGCACCGGGACGCTGCACATCGACCACTCGACGCTGCACGACAACCCGAGCGCCGGCTTCCACAACTTCCCCGGCACCATCTTCTACCTCGGGCATGGCCGGCCGGTCGTGACCAGCTCCAGGCTCGACGGCTGACTGGCTCAGCCGGCGACACACCCGAAAACCGCCAGGTAACCGGCCTGCCGGTTTAGCATGGGCCGCCATGCACCTCCCGACAAGTGCCAGCGTCATCCCGGCGGCCGCGGCCGCCGGCGCGATCCTGTTAGCGGGCGCGACGGCGGTCACGGCGCCAGCCGCGGCGTCGGCCGCGCCGGCGGCCCGGCCCGCCGCGGCTGGCGCCCCGCGCCCCGGCAATCCCGACGGGCACGCCTACGTGCCGCCCGCGGCGCGAGCGGTCAGCACCCCCGACCCCACGACCGTGATCGGCCGCGGCACCCCGGCGGGCTGCACCTCCCAGGCCGTCGTCGCGGCCGTCGCCAGCGGCGGGGTGATTACCTTCTCCTGCGGCCCCAAACCGGTGACCATCACGATGACGAGCACCGCCAAGGTCGTCAACACCAGCCGGTATGTGATCCTGAACGGCGGCGGCAAGGTAACGCTCAGCGGAGCGGGCCAGCGCCGGATCCTGTACCTGAACGCCTGCGACAAGCTGCAGGTGTGGATCACCAACCACTGCTATGACCAGGCGACACCCCGGCTGACCGTGGAGAACATCGCGTTCACCGACGGGAACGCCACGGGCAAGGACATCACCGGCGGCAGCGGCGGCGCGATCTACGCCCAGGGCGGCCAGCTCAAGGTGGTCAACTCGCAGTTCACCGGCAACCGCTGCTACCCCGAGGGGCCCGACCTCGGCGGCGGCGCCATCCGGGCGCTGATGCAGTACCAGAACCGGCCGGTCTACGTCGTGAACAGCACCTTCACCGGCGGCGTGTGCTCCAACGGCGGCGCGCTCAGCAGCATCCAGGTGTCCTGGATCGTGCTCGACAGCGTGCTGTCCCACAACAGCGCGATCGGCTGGGGCGCCAACCCGGCGCAGAAGGGCACCGAGGGCGGCGGCAGCGGGGGCGCCATCTACAACGACGGCGACGCCTACACCCTGACGGTGGCGGGCTCGATCATCAGTGACAACTCAGCTCGCGAGGGCGGCGGCGCCATCTTCTTCGTCAGCAACAACCGGACCGGCACCCTGCGCATCCAGCACTCCACCCTGGCCGCCGACCCGAGCGGCGTCTTCCACAACTACCCCGGCATCTTCTACCTCGGCCACGGCCAGCCCGTCTTGATCGACGCCAAACTCGAGAGCTGACCCCGCTGCGCGGCCGTCAGCGCGGTCAGGGCGGTCAGGGCGGTCAGCGGGGGCGTCGGCGCCGTGCGCGGCGAGGTGCGCCTCGGCGGCGTCCAGCAGCTGGCTAGCGGGGCGGTTCACTCGCGCCGGGTGATGTCAGCGCGGCGGCCCTGGCCCAGGGTGGCGGGATGCTTGCCACCGCCGCGGGGCTGGCCGTGCTGGCCGCCGTCTCCCCGGCGGCCATCCTGGTCTGCGCGGTCTACCTGGGATCGGTCAGCCCGCGGAAAACCACCCTGCTCTTCCTGGCGGGCGCGATCACCATGACCGTGGTCATGGGCGTGATCGTGCTGGTGGCCCTGCGGGCCGGCGGGCTGAGCCTGCCGTCGAACCGCACGCCCCGGTACGGCGTGCGGCTCGGGCTGGGCGTGCTGGCGCTGGGCGGCGGCATCTTCATGGCGCTGCGCAAGCCGAAGCTGCCAGACCCGGACAAGAAGAAGAAGCCCGGCCTCATGGCCAGGATGATGGCCCGGCCGGGACCGCTGGCCGCCTTCGCGACCGGGATCGTGGTCTTCGTCCCGTCGGCGAGCTTCGTGGCCGCCGTCCAGGTGATCGCGACGGCCCACGCCAGCACGCTGGCCAGCGCGCTGGCGCTGACGCTGGTCATCCTCATCGACGTGATGTTCGTGTGGCTTCCGTTCCTGTTCCACCTCATTGCACCCGACGCGACCACCCGCGGGCTCAAGGCGTTCAACGGCTGGCTGCGCGTACACGGGCACGCGCTGGTCGCTGGGGCGCTGACGCTCGCCGGAGCGCTGCTGATCCTGGACGGCGCGACCCAGCTCGCCTAGCCGGTGCGATACGCGATACGAACAGGGATGACGTTCATTCTCACATAAATTATGGTTGAATACTCATCATGCACGTGCAAAACCGGCGCCGGGCCCTCCTCGACGCCCTGCAGCGCGACGGTGAGGTGCAGGTCCGGCAGCTGGCGGCCGAGCTGAGCTGCTCCGAGATGACCGTCCGGCGCGACCTGGACGTCCTGGAGCGCGACGGGGTGGTGCGGCGCGTGCATGGCGGCGCCATCCGCGTGCAGCTCCGGCGGGATGAGATGCCCTATGCGGCCCGGGCGCTGGAGGCGACCGAGGCCAAGCAGCGGATCGGCCGGGCCGTCGCCGCCCTGATCGACGACGGCGAGACTGTGATCCTGGACAGCGGCACCACCGCGCTGGAGGTGGCTCGCGCGCTGCGGGGCCGGTGCGTCACCGTGCTGCCGCTCGGCCTGCGGGCCCTGCTGGAACTCGCCGACGACGACGCCGTCAGCCTCATCAGCCCCGGCGGCGACGTGCGGCCGGGCGAGCTGGTCGTGACCGGCGACCTCGCGGAGGTTGCCTTCGAGCGCCTGCGTTTCGACACCCTGGTGCTGGGCTGCTGCGGCCTGCACGAGCGAGAAGGAGTGACCACCCACGTGCCTGCCGACGCCCGGGTGAAGCGGGCCGCCCTGCGCGCGGCCCGCCGCACCGTCCTGGCCAGCGATGCCACCAAGATCGGGCAGGTGACGTTCGGGCATGTCTGCTCCCTGGCGGAGGCGCAGCGGCTGGTCACCGACGCCGGCCCCGAGCTGGCCGGCCCGCTGGAGGCGGCCGGCCTGCTGGTGCAGCGTGCCTGACCAGCCATCTTCGAGGTTCCGCCGGCCAGCGATCATCGCGGTCTTCGTCCTCCTCGGCGGCGCGGAGGGCACCTGGGCGGCCCGGATCCCGGCGATCAAGGCCGGCCTGCACCTGTCGCCGGGGCTCCTGGGCCTGGCCCTGCTCGGCCCGGCGCTGGGCTGCGTGCTGGCGATGCCCGCGGTCGGCGCGATCCTGGCCTCGGTGGCCCCCCGCCGGGTGGTCCGGGTCGGCCTGCTGGCCGTGGCCGGGTTCCTGCCGCTGGCCACCCTGGCCACCTCGACGTGGCAGCTGTTCATCTTCCTCACGGGCTGGGGCGCGGGGATCGGCATGGTGGACGTCGGGATGAACACCGAGGCCGCCGCCGTCCAGGATCAGCTCGGCCGCCGCGTCATGAGCGGATTTCACGGCGCGTACAGCATCGGCGGCCTGGCCGGGGCGGGCCTGGGCGCCATCGCGGCCGCCACCGGCGTCACCGCCAGGACCACCTTCATCATCGCGGGCGTCACGATCGCCGTGGTCGGCCTGACCGCGGCCCAGGCCTTCGCCGCGCGTCCCGCGCACCATGGTGGCGGCCAGCCGGGCCTGCGGTCCCGCTGGCCCAAGTGGTCGTGGGCCCTGCTGGCCCTCGGCGCGATATCGTTCGCCAGCTTCCTCGGCGAGGGAGCGGCCAGCAACTGGAGCGCCGTCTACCTGCATTCCTCGCTCGGCGCCTCGCCCGCGCTGGCCGCGGTCGGCTTCACCGTGTTCTCCGTCACGATGACGGCGGGCCGGCTGAGCGGTGACTGGCTGGCCGACCGGGTCGGGCCCGTGCGCCTCGTCCGGCTGTCGGCGGCGGTGGCGGCCGTGGGCTTCGGCGGCGCGCTGCTCATCGGCCACGTGTGGTCAGGGCTGGCTGGCTTCGCGCTGCTCGGCGGCGGCCTGTCCGTGGTCGTCCCGCTGGCCTTTACCGCCGCTGCCGGGCTCGGCCGGCCGGGACCCAACCTCGCGCTCACCACGTCGGCGGGGTACCTGGGATCGCTGGCGGGGCCGCCGCTGATCGGCGGCCTGGCGGAGGTCACCAGCCTGCCCGCGGCGCTCGGGGTCGTCGCGGTGCTCTGCGGCATGATCGTGCTCCTGGCGGGCACCATCCGGCCTCGCGCCGCGTCCGGACCGCCGGCCACGGCGCAGGCGCCCGCAGCTCAGGCCCCGCGGCCCCCGTCCGCCGCGCCGGCCCAGCCGCCCTCGTCGGCCCCGCCGGCCGCGCCCGCCCCTTCGGCCCATCCGGCCTCGTCGCCGCCTCAGCCGGATTAGTCCGCGTCACCGGACTCGTGAACAATGGCGGCGTGTCGACAAACGGGACCGATGCCTACCGGGACTACCGCGACCTGCCGCCGCTCGTCGAGCGGGCCGTTGCCGCCGCCCGGCAGGCCGGATTCCGGAAATCGTGCCTGCCCTCGCACGGACGCCTGCTGCAGCTACTGGCGGGCGGGATCGGGGACGGCGTCATTGGCGAGACCGGCACCGGCTGCGGGGTCAGCCTGGCCTGGCTGGCCAGCGGGGCGCGGACGGGGGTCCGCCTGATCAGCGTCGAGCATGACTGGCTGCTCGCCGACCTGGCGCGCGGCGTCTTCGCCGGGGTGCCGTCGGTCACCGTGGTGCACGGCGACTGGCGCGAACTGCGCCGGTCCGGCGCCTTCGCGCTGCTGAGCCTCGATGGCGGTGGCCAGGGCAAGGGGGCCGAGCCCCCGGTCTGCCCGCGGGAGTGGATGTCGCCGGGTGGGACGATCGTTATGGACGATTTCACGCCGAGCGACCAATGGCCGCCGATGCACGACGAGCGGCCGGACACCGCCCGCCTTTACTGGCTGCAGCACCCGGACCTGCTGGCCGCGCAGATTCGCACGCAGCCGGATGCGGTCTCGATCGTCGCGACCCTTAAGGGCTGACCCGCGGGGACGGCCGGGGCCCGCCGGGCTCTCCGGGTCCTCTGGCCGCCGGGGACCGCCGGAGCCGAATAGCGCCGCTCGCGGCCAGGACTCCGCCGCAGACCAGGGCCGCGCCGGCCAGTTGCAGCGGGCTCGGGCGCTCCCCGAGCACGGCGGCGGCCAGCAGCAGAGCCGCCGCGGGCTGCAGCAGGAGCAGCAGCGAGGACACGGCGGCGGGCAGCCGGGGCAGCGACGAGGTGATCAGCAGCCAGCCGACCGTCTGGCTGCTGAACGACAGCAGGAGCAGCCAGCCCAGCGACGCCCAGGACATCTCCAGCCGCAACCCGCCGAACAGCAGGCCCAGCGCCAGCGCGGCGAGCGCGGAGCCGGCCGTGGCGTCGGCGAGCGGGCCCGCGACATGCGCCATGCCGGACGAGGCCTGGCGGAGCACGAGCAGGAAGGCGGCGTAGGAGACCGACGTACCGATGCCGTAGCCGATCCCGGCCAGCGCGTGGCCGGACCCGCCGTGATCGGCGAGGCCCGAGACGAGCACCACGCCAGCCATCACCACGGGCAGCACCACCAGGAAGCCGCGCTTGGGCCGCTCGCCGAGCAGCAGCCAGGCGGCCACTGCCACGAACAGCACCTGCAGGTTGCCCAGCACCGTGGCCACCCCGGCGCCCACCTCGGCGATCGCGTGGTTCCACAGCACCAGGTCGATCCCCAGCAGGACCCCGGCCCCGACGGCCCCGAGCCGGGCCGCCAGCCGGCGCGGCCCGCGGCGCCGCTGCTCCACCGCGGCCAGGGCGGCCAGCGCGGGAAGCGCGAGCAAACAGCGGAAGAACGCGGTCGTGGCCGCGCCCGTGCCCGCCAGCGTGACGAGGATGGCCGAGCAGGAAATGCACGCCGCACCCAGGCTCGCCAGCAGGATGGGGCGGCGACTCGGCTGTGACCGCGCACCATCGTTGGCTGTCATGACCGTACTCACATATGGTGCTGTCACGATTGGCAGCCTACGAGAGCGACAGACCGGGCAGGCACCTGCGAGTCACCCGACTGCCGGGACGTCTTCATCGACGTCACCTGCTGAGCACTAGGCTGCCGGGGACAGCCAAAACAGACGCCGTTCGGGAGCGTGCATGAAGCTGCTGGTCACCGGGGGCGCTGGATATATCGGCAGTGTCGTCGCCGCCCAGCTCATCGAGGCTGGCCACGCGGTAGTGGTCCTCGATGACCTGTCGACCGGGCACCTGGACGCAGTGCCGCCCGGCGCTCAGTTCATCGAGGGTGACCTGCGCGACAGCGCGGCGGGGGTGCTCGCCGATGGCGTTGACGCCGTGCTGCACTTCGCCGCCAAGTCCCTGGTCGGGGAGTCCGTCGCCCGGCCGGCGCTGTACTGGCAGCATAATCTGGGCGGCACGCTCGCGCTGCTGGAGGCCATGCGGGCGGCGCGGGTGGGCCGCATCGTGTTCTCCTCCACCGCCGCGGTCTACGGCGAGCCGGAGTCCGTCCCGATCGAGGAGACTGCCCCGCCGCGGCCGACCAGCCCCTACGGCGCCTCCAAGCTCGCGGTCGACACGGCGCTGGCCGAGTATGCCCGGCTGCACGGGTTCGGCGCGGTCAGCCTGCGCTACTTCAACGTGGCGGGTGCCTACCGGGAGCGTGGCGGCGCCTGGCTCGGCGAGCGGCACGACACCGAAACCCATCTCATCCCGAATGTGCTCGCCACCGCGCTGGGCGGGACCGGCGAGCTGAAGATCTTCGGCGACGATTACCCCACCCCCGACGGGACGTGCGTGCGCGACTATATCCACGTCGCCGACCTGGCGCGGGCGCACCTGCTGGCCCTGGCCGCCTGCGCCGGCGGGAAGCACCAGGTCTACAACCTCGGGAGCGGGTCGGGGTTCTCCAACCGGGAGGTCCTCGCGGCCTGCCGCGACGTGACCGGGCGCGACATCCCGGCCACGATGGCGCCCCGGCGGCCCGGTGACCCGGCGGTGCTGGTCGCGTCCTCGGCCCGGATCCGGGCCAGTCTCGGCTGGCGGCCGGCCCGGAGCCTGACCGATATGGTGGCGGACGCGTGGACGTTCACCCAGGCCAGGGCAGGTTCCCGCTGAACCGCGCGGCTGACCGCAGGTGACCGGGCCAGATGTACGTGACGATGCGGCGGGCCTGTTCGCGCAGCGGTACGGCGAGCAGCCGCGGGGAGCCTGGCGCGCTCCCGGCCGGGTCAATCTCATCGGCGAGCACACCGACTACAACGACGGGTTCGCCCTCCCGTTCGCGATCGGCCCGGGGGTCAGCGCTGCCGCGGCCCGCCGCGCCGACGGGCTGCTCGCGCTGACCTCGCGGCAGGCCCCCGGTGGCGATGTCAGCCTGCCGATCGACGAGCTGGCACCCGGATCGGTGGACGGCTGGGCGGCCTACCCGGCCGGGGTGGCCTGGGCCCTGCGCACGGCGGGCTACCCGATCGGCGGGGCGAGCATCGCCTTCGACTCCGATCTGCCGCTGGGGGCCGGGCTGTCCTCCTCCGCCGCGCTCGAATGCGCGGTCGCCCTCGCCCTGACCGAGCTGCACGGGCTGGCGGTGCCGCGGCCTCAGCTCGCCGACCTGGCCCGGCGCGCGGAGAACGACTTTGTCGGCGCGCCCACCGGCATCATGGACCAGTCCGCCGCGCTGCTGTGCCAGGCCGGCCACGCGCTGCTGCTGGACTGCCGCAGCGGGATCGGGACCGCGGTGCCGCTGGACCCGGCCGCGGCCGGGCTGACGCTCCTGGTGATCGACACGCGCGCGCGGCATGCGCTGACCGACGGCGGATACGCGGCCCGGCGGCAGGCCTGCGAGGACGCCGCCGCCGCGCTGGGTGTGCGGTCCCTCCGGGATATAACGGATAGCTCGGAGCTGGTCGGCATCGACCCGCTGCTGCAGCGCCGGGCGCGGCACGTTGTCACGGAGAACAGCCGAGTCCTGGCCGCGGCCGCACTCCTGCGCAGCGGCCAGCTGGCCCGGACCGGTCCGCTGCTGACCGCCTCGCACGCCTCGCTGCGCGACGACTTCGAGGTGTCCTGGCCGGCGGCCGACGCGACGGTGGAGGCGGCCCTGCAGGCCGGCGCCTGCGGCGCGCGGATGACCGGCGGCGGCTTCGGCGGCTCGGTCATCGCGCTGGTCCACTCCGAGCGCGACGAGCAGGTCAAGGCCGCCGTGGCCGACCGCTTCGCCCAGCAGGGCTGGCCCGTGCCGAGATTCACCGACGCGGTGCCCTCGGCCGGCGCGCGCCGGGTCCGCTGACGCTCCTGCCTCTCGCCCGCTGGCCGGCGCCCCGTCACTCGCTGGCCGGCGCCCCGTCACCCGCGGCCGCGACGAGGATGACGATGGCCGTCAGCGGCCGCTGCGCCGCCACGGCCAGCCCGAGGTCCGCCAGCGCCGCACCCGACATCTGCACGTCGCCAATCCCCGCGGCCGCCCGGCCGCGGGGCGGGCCGGCCGGGTCGCCGCCCGGGGTGACGTTCGTGACGCGGTAGCGCCGGGCCGGGTCCAGCCCGGGTACCCGCAGCGCGGCGGGCCGGTTATGCCGCGGCTCGTCGAGCTGCACGTAGCTCAGCAGCGCGGCGGACCGGTCGGCGGCCACGACGCCGTGCCCCCACGCCGTCTCGTCGGGCATGTCGGCCCGGATCACGCGGCCGGAGTGGATCAGCGCGCGGTGGGCCTTGTACAGGGCGATCCAGGCCCCGAGCTCGGCCAGCGCCGCCGGATCGCCCGCCTGGGCCTGCGTGAGATCCCACTCGATGCCGAAGTGCCCGAACAGCGCGGTGGCGCACCGTAGCGCCAGCGGCATGTAGCGGCCGGTCTGGTGCGAGAAGGGCGCCGAGACGTGCGCGCCGAGGTACTCCGGCGGGACCAGCTGCCCGGTCCAGCGCTGGATGGCCTGCCGGGCGAGGGCGTCGGTCATGTCGGAGGTCCAGAAGCGCTCGACTCGCTCCAGGACGGCCAGGTCCACCCGGCCGCCGCCGGATGCACAGCTCTCCCACTCCACCCCGGGGTGCCGGCGGCGCAGCTCGTCCAGCAGGCCGTAGAAGGCCACGGTCTGGTCGTGCACGGCGGGCGCGCCCGCCCGCGCCGCGCTGCCGGCGTCGAGCAGATCCCGGTTGTGATCCCATTTCACGTAGGAGATCTCGTACTCAGTCAGCAGGCCGGAGATCCGCTCCAGCAGGTATCGGATCACCTCCGGGCGCGTCAGGTCGAGGACGAGCTGGTGGCGCTGCAGCGGCGGCACCCGCTGCCCGGTGGCCAGGATCCAGTCGGGATGCGCACGATAGAGGTCGGAGTCCGGGTTGACCATCTCCGGCTCCATCCACAGCCCGAACGTCATGCCACAGCGGCGGACGTGGTCGATGAGCTTGTGCAGGCCGCCCGGCCAGACCTGCTCGTCGACCCACCAGTCCCCCAGGCCGGCCCGGTCGTCGCGGCGGCCGCGGAACCAGCCGTCGTCCAGGACGTAGCGTTCGACGCCCAGCCCGGCGGCGGCGTCGGCCAGCGCCGTCAGCTTGCGCAGGTCGTGATCGAAGTAGACGGCCTCCCAGACGTTGAGGTTGACCGGGCGCGGCGAGCCGGGATGCGCGGCCAGTGACCTGGCGTACCCGTGAAACTGCGCGGCCAGGTCGTCGAGGCCGCCCCGGCTGGCGGCCAGGTAGACCCACGGCCCGGCGTAGGACTCGCCGGGCCCGAGCGCGACCTCGCCGGGCAGCAGCAGCTCGCCGCCACCGATCGTCGTCACCCCCGACCGCAGCCGCTCGACGCGGTACACGGTGTTGCCGCTCCAGGCGACATGCACGCCCCACACCTCGCCGTGGCCGAATCCGAAGCCCGGCACTCCGGCGACGACCACGGTCGCGCTGTCGTGGCCGGTGCGGCCCCGCCGTCCCTCGCGCAGCCACAGGCCGTCGTTGATCGGCTGTCGCTGCGGGGTGCGCTCGGCCAGCTGGCGGCCGGTAAAGTCCAGCGTCTCGCCGACCCGGCCGGGCAGCGGGACGACCACCTCCAGGCCGTCGACGACGTACGGCTGCTCGCCGGTGTTGGTGAGGGTATGACGGCACCGGACCGCGCCGCCGGGGACCGCCTCGATGTCGGTGGCCAGCCGCAGGCCGGCGACCTCGTCGTCGGCCTCGATCCGGGCGCTGGTGCCCTCGCGGTGCAGGCGGGAAGTGCGGAAGAGCGGGGACCAGTCGCGCCCGGCGACGGGCCGGCCGCCGCTGGTGCCGAGCCGGTATCCCGACAGACCCGGGCGCCCGTACCAGCCGGCCGCATGCTCGGGCAGCAGGCCGCACAGGCCGCCGGCCGCGGCCGCCTGGCCCGCGGCCGCCTGGCCCGCCTCGCCGGCGGCGGGGCCCGCCGGGCCGGGCGGTTCGTCGGCCGGGCCGGGCGGCCCGGGTTGGGTGTCCGCCGGGCCGGCCCACACCGCTGGCAGCGCACCCGGCCGCGGGATCACCAGCAGGCCGGTGCGGGCGCCGGCGCCGGGCCGGGCGATCAGGAAGGGGGCAGGGGCCCCGCCGGTCTCGGGTTCCTGCGGGATGGCCTCAGTCAACTCGTCCTCAGCACGTAGTCGGCGTCGTTCTGCGCGTTGTGCAGCGCGTCGGGTACCGATTCCGTACCCAGCCAGGCCGGGCCCAGATCATTGCCGATGTGGGTCAGCGCGTCGCCCATGCGCGGGCTCACCGTTCAGCACGACGTAGAACAAGATCGCTACCAGCGCGTGACCCATGCCGTCGAAGCGGAAGATCTTCAGCACGACCCCGATCAGGCTCGGCAGCAGCAAGAAAAAGGCGGTGCGGACGCGGCTGCGGTCGACGGCCTTACCCGCGACCTTGGGCGCGACCCTGGGAAGGACTGCTGTCAGGCTCATCACAACCCCTTCGGGCACGGACCGGGCAGTCGAACCGGATCCGCTAGGCTGTGTGGGACCTGATGGAACGATCCATCAGGTCCCACACAACGCCGTGTCGACGGCATGTCAATGGGCATCACGGGAGCGAGACAGGTGACGGCGTGACCGGAATGGAAGCCCACCCGGGCAGCTCAAGCGCCCCCGGCGGGTCCGCACCCGGGCCCAGCG
>Ga0208220_1000113_pt1 | contig 29797 bp, 26 predicted proteins | sample NGESurdeep092012_9_FD_184484 | JGI IMG/M metagenome (GOLD analysis project Ga0208220, IMG submission 184484) | Arctic peat soil microbial communities from Barrow, Alaska - NGEE Surface sample F53-1 deep-092012 (SPAdes) | ecosystem: Environmental > Terrestrial > Soil > Wetlands > Peat ...
GATTACGGCGCGGCGTATTTCACGATGCTGAAGAACTGATCACGGCTATCGGAGAGTACATCGACAAACACAACCAGAGTCCAAAACCCTTTGTCTGGACCGCCAAAGCATCCGACATCCTCGAAAAAGGTCAAGCGTGCCCGGCACACTCTCGATAATCGGTATTCTGCTTGACGCAGACCACTAGATTAACAGTTCTGCAATCGTCCAAACGTGATCCGCAATTCCCGATTCCGTCGCGGGAGTTACGCCGAGCGTCTTGTGAACACGGCAGAAATTGTAATAAACGAAGTGCAAGCAGAGCTCAGCCCAGTGGTTTTCCCACTTCTTGCTGAATGCGTTCGTGAGTCGCGTGAACCGCCGAATGCCCATTCTCAGGCTCAAGTTGCTGCGCTCTACGATGGACGCACAAATACGTTCGGGATCGGGCTTGCCGATAACTGGGACTACCTCCGTATCGACCACTTCGGCAGGGGAATAACGCCCTTCCCCGTCGCTCGGAGCGCCGTAAACCTTGATGAGCTGCGCGAAGTCCACGCGATCGCCTAGGGTCGCGTCAATCGCGTGCCGATGGGGTCGAAAGCCATCCGTCGTGATCTGGAAATTATGACGCGAAACAGCTTGGCTAAGACCTTCGATGAAAGCGTTCGTAGTGTGCTGATCTCGCTTGCCTACCGCGATATTAAGAATGCCGTTCAATCGCGACGAGAGTGTATGCATCGCCCAAGTTCTGGTCATCATCCGGGCGAACGCGCTTTTGCTTCTTGCCGATGAACGCCCAAACTTCGTCGCGTTCCACGTCGCGTACTTGAACGTTGCGCATCTTTTCGGACATGATGCGTTCGCACTTCGAGGCTGTTACGAAACTCGATCATGCTGGACCGAATTGGTGGCGAGAACCCGGCCTGCCGATCCATCGCGAGTAAGCGATTCCACAAGCTAGCGCATTACGTCATTCTGCTCGCAACATGTCCTTCGGATCGATGCGCGAGGCACGTACGATGACCGGCAACGCAGACAGCAGAGCTATCGCCAACAAGACCAGTGCCGGACCAGCAAGCATGACTGGGTCACTTCCTTTCACGCCATACAGCAGCGTCTCAACATAGCGCACCGATGCAAGTCCCAGTGCTGCGCCGATCACAGCTCCCGCCATCACCATCAGGAAGATCCGCGACGTAGCGTGCCAAGCGATGTCGGCGATCCGAGCACCGACTGCGATACGAATCCCAAATTCGCGCTCCCGCCGCTGCATCGAATAACTAAGCACTCCGTATAGACCAATCGCTGCCAGCAAGAGCGCTACGAAGGAGAAGAAAGCCGCCAGCATCGCCAGCAGCCGTTCGCGGACGGTCTGGGCTCGCACCAGATCGCTCTGGGTGCGAAGATCGCTGACGCGGAAGCCAGCGCGTGCTTGCGGAATTGCCTTGCGCAGAACAGAAGCGAGCGCGAGTGGATTGGAGCCGGAAGTGCGAACGAGAAACGTCTCCTGAGTTTCCGGCTGCGCCACGCCTTGAGCATTCACTTCATGAAAAGGAATGTAGGCTACCGGCACATTGCCATCTCTGAGATTGCCATAGGGAGCATCCGCAACCAGTCCCACAACCTGGTAATGATTTTCTCTCTCTTGAAATGTCTTTCCGATCGGATTCTTTCCATCAAAAAAGGTCTTGACGAAAGACTGGTTGACGATCGCCTGACCTGGAGCGGTGTCGCCAGGACGAAAATCCCTTCCGTCGAGTAAGGGTATTTTCATGGTCTCGGACCACCCCGGCGATATTGCAAGTAAGTAGGTGAAGATGGGACTCGGCCTTCCTCCTCCTACCGAAACGAAGTTATTCCATGCGCCGCCTGACAACAGCGGCCAGCCCGCGATCGCAACTCTCTCGACGCCGGGGACGGTCCGAAGCTGGTCTGCAATTTGATCCCACACCACAGGAAGTTGGCCTGGTTGTACAACCACGTCCAGCAACAGGAGCCGTTCGGGAGAAAAGCCCAAGGGTTTATTGGACAAGCTCTCGAAGGTCCTTACGAAGAGTCCCGACATAAATATCACGAGAAAACAAAACGCAACTTGTGCCGCGATCGTACCGTGCATGAGGCGGCCCCGGGAGTGAGGATCGTCGTCACCACCCTTGAGCGCGCTGACCGGCTTGACCGCAGAGGCGCGGAGCGCGGGGACGACTCCAAAGAGCAGCAAGACGCAGAAGACCAAGCCGGCACCGAAGCCCAGAACCCTCCAGTCCGTGTAGAGAAGCAGTCGAACCGGAGTGTCGGATGACTGGATCATGCTCACGACAAGCGGAGCTGCTCGCCACGCGAACAGCACTCCCAGGCCGGCAGCCAGCACGGCCAGCATAGCGTTCTCTACGAGGAGCATTTGCACCAAGCGGCCTCGTCCAGCACCGATGGCGACACGCAGCGCCATTTCGCGCGAGCGCGTCACCGACTGCGCCATCTTCAGGTTGGCGACGTTGGCGCAGGCAATTAGCAGAACCAGTGCGACAAGCGCACCGAGAATGCCCAGGGCTTTGCGATATTCATCCTGAAGCCCCGAAATACCGGCGTCCGCAGGTTCGATCAGCAGTGTCGCGTCGATAATTTTTTGAAAAAAAATCTTATCCGCTCCCGTAAACCCCTTGGCTCGTTCCTGTTCGAAAGCGCGGCTGATTGCGCTCAATTTCTGACGCAGCGGTTCAAGGGCGGTTCCCGGCTTAACCAACACGAGCGTCCGAAGCCAGGAATTGTCGGAGAGGGTGACCCCAGGGTTCATCATGGCCGGGAAAAAGATGTCTGTCATCGTGCCCGGCTCGGTGCCAGTAAATGGCTCGTCGACAACGCCTGTGATCTCAAAGAGCTCTTTGCCGATTCGCAACGTTCGACCGACCACCTGGGGATCTTTTCCGAAGCGCCGCGTCCAGTAGTCATACGAGAGGACAACATAGGGATGGTCGCCGGGCGTTTGGTCGTCGCTTTCCGTCAGCAATCTACCCACAGCAGGTCGGAGGCCGAATGCCTGGAACATCGAGCCCGAGACGTACTGCACATTCGCCTTCTCCATATCCTGGTCCGACGCATAGGTTAGATCCTTTCGACTAGCTGGGGAGACCGCGATCAACTCGGCCTGGTCCTTTACGGCATCCCGCATGAGGCTGAAAGAAGGATAGGCCCATGCGTCAGATCGAATGGGTTTGCCCTGAAGGTTGAATGCCTCACGCGAGAGGGCGTAGAGACGTTCCGCATTGGCCACCGGCAGGGGACGCCAAAGCAGCGCATCAATGAGACGAAATGCTCCGATGCATGCGCCCATTGCGAGAGCAAGTGAAAGGATCGCGACGATGGAGGTCACCTTGTTTCGTTTGAGCTGCCTCCAACCGAAAACGATCTCGGCACGTAGCAACTCAAGCCACCCCAGAGTCCGGATTTCATAGCCAGTCTCTCTCTGCTGACGCTGCTGGTAGTTGCGCCCAAGAGCACGCCGTGCTTCGTCCGGATTGCGCCCTTGCTCGACCGCTTCGGCAATGTGAGACTCCATCTCTTCCGCAATCTCACGCCTCAGGCGCTCACCGCGAACCGCATTTGCAACACGTGACCACAACGACATATCACACCGTCCTAAGAACCTGATTGATGGCAGCGGAAGCAGACTGCCAACGAGATTCTTCGATCCCCAACTGCTTCTTTCCGGCCGCCGTGAGCTCATAAACGCGCGCCCGCCGTCCGGTGTCCTTCTTGATCCATTCCGCGCGAATCCAGCCAGCTTCTTCCATGCGATAGAGAGCTGGGTACAGAGAACCTTCCTCAACACGCAGCAGATCGTCGGAACAGCCCTTGACTGCGGCCATGATCCCGTATCCATGCGTTCGCGGCCGGCGCGAAAGAATCTTCAACACCAGCAGATCCAGGGTCCCTTGGAGGGAGTCAGGTTTTCTCATGCTAAGATGACTATACATAGATGGCTATATAATGTCAAGGCCCCTAGGCCGCCACCAACAGAGCAATACAGATTTAGCTCACTACCCGAAATTGCCTGGATAGGGCCTTATTCGCCGCCGATAAGACCTAAGAGAGAGCCTACGCCGAACACCGATGCTGCCGACTCACTATGACTATCGTCTGGTAACGCTGTCGGTGTTTATCGCCATCTGCGCGGCCTATGCGGCACTGAGTCTGGCGGAACGCGTCGCGGTCGCTACCGGCTTTTCCAAGGCGGTTTGGATCAGCGGCGGAGCATGCGCCATGGGTCTCGCGATCTGGTCGATGCACTATATCGGAATGCTGGCGTTTGAGTTGCCGGTAGCCGTGCATTATGACGTCACTCTGGTGCTGATCTCGATGATAGCCGCCATCGGAGCCTCCGGAATTGCGCTGATTTTCACAAGCCGCGAGCAGATGCGCCGCCGGGAGCTTCTGATCGGCTCCCTGGCCATGGGCGGAGGCATCGCGAGCATGCACTACATCGGAATGGCCGCCATGCGCATGCAATGCATCTGCCGCTACGATTGGCGAATTGTCGCGCTCTCGGTGGCGATCGCGGTAATTGTTTCCGGCGTGGCCCTGGCCAGCCTGCGTTCGAAAACAATGCTGTCGGCCGCTCACAAACCCGCCGCGGCGGTGCTGCTGGGCATCGCCATCAGCTCGATGCATTATACGGGCATGGCCGCCGCGCACTTCTGGCCGTCAAACCAGCCGATGGATCTTTCCGCTACGGTCAGCGTGTCCTGGCTGGGCGGAATTGGAATCGGCGCTGGAACGCTCCTGATGCTCGCCCTGGCAATTATCAGCTCGATCGCCGACAAGCACTTCTCGGCGCAATCCCTCCGTTTGCATTCGACCGAGGAGCGCTATCGGCTTCTTTTTGAGCGTTGTCTCGTGGGCATCTACCGGGTCAAATTGGACGGCACCGTAATCGACATTAACGAAGCCTGCCTGGAATTGTTGGGATACCGCCGCCCCGAGGAGGTGCTCGGCAAAGTTATCCGAAGCCTTCATATGCCGGACGAGGATCAAAAGAGCTATTTGGATGCACTGAGCAGGACCAAGGGCTTACCTGCGCGCGAAACCAGGCTCTTCACGACCGGCGGATCGGCGATCTGGGCGTTACACAGCGCCACGCTACTCGAGTCTCGGGATGGGTGCCCGCCGGAAATTCAGGGAATGCTGTTGAATATCGATGAATTAAAGCGAACTGAGAATGAGCTTCGCTCCGCCAAACAGGCGGCCGAGGGAGCCAGTCTCGCCAAAAGCCAATTCCTCGCGAATATGAGCCATGAGCTGCGGACTCCTCTGAATGGCGTTTTGGGCATGACGGAACTCCTGCTCGATAACAGTCCGTCGGAGAGTCAGAGAGAGTATCTGGACATCATCCGAAGTTCCGCAGAGTCTCTCCTGGCGGTAATCAACAGCATTCTCGAGTTCGCTCCGGGACCAACGCAGCCGCTCACCACCGGCGAAGAATTCAGTTTGCGCGAACTGCTGGAAGCGGAAATGAACTTGGCGCGACCCTCGGCTTACAAAAAACGCCTGAAGCTTCGCTCGGATATTTCTCCGGAGGTCGCCGAGAGATTCCGGGACGAGCCGCAGCTCATTCGGCAGATTCTCTCGGGACTCATCGGCAATGCCGTTAAATTCACAGCCGAGGGCGAAATCGTGGTGACGGTCTCGTCCCGCGGCCGCTCCAGCACAAATCAGCTTCTGTCTCTCTCCGTCCGCGACACAGGGATTGGCATTCCGTCGGACAAGCAATCGGCCATCTTCGAGCCATTCAATCAATTGGACAATTCGAGCACACGGCCATTTGGAGGAGCCGGGCTGGGTCTCGCGATCGTACGAAACGCCGTCGTAAAGCTGGGCGGCCAGATCTCAGTGGATAGCAGACCGGGCGAGGGAAGCGCTTTCTCAGTTCTTTTCTCCCTTGCTCTACCGACCGATGCACAAACCGATCGTCCTTCGACGGAAGCGGATGACATGGCGTCTGCCGCAGCGCGCTTGAGCGCTTAGCGCGCGCGTTGCTTGCCAATTGCCGCTTGCTCACGCGCGCGGTTCCGTTCGGGGGTCGGTTGGGCTGCGCGGCTCTGGGCGGGGCGGGAAATTCGCGCTAGCGGACACGATCCTCCAGGCGCGGCGGTTGAACGGCTTGATCCGAACCGATGAGCTGCTTGACGTCCTCGAGCTCTTTCTTGAGCCGCGCTCCGCGGCGCGCCAGGCTGATTACGTAGAGAAGGACGATTAACCAAGCGGCCGCAAAGCCGTAAAACATGAACGTGAAATTGCGGGTGTCCATAATTTCCTTTATGCCGCGTTCGCCAGACGCCGAAGCGAATCGATCTCGCGGGAGGTTGCTTCCTGCCGCGTCCGAATGAGCACCAACGCGACGGCAATCATCAGGATGGCGTAAAAATTCATGTAGAGCATGTGCTCCATTGCGGGATCGATGTTGCCGCCGCCGGTGCGAATGCTCAAGACCGGCCCGGGATGCTGCGTCCGGAACCATTCGATGGATTTCCAGACGATCACTACGTCGATACAACCGAAGATACAGAGCGCCGAAGATAACCTTGCGCGTTGGGTGGGCTCATCGATTCCGCGACGCAGCATCAGATAGCCGCTGAATATAAGCACACAAACCAGAGCCGAAGTCAGCCGGTAATCCCAGGTCCACCAAATGCCCCAGATGATGCGGGCCCAGATGCTTCCTGTGACGATATTGACTACGGAGAAAACGAGCGAAACTTCGACCACCGAGGCGGCGAGCGAATCGTAACGGAAATTCCCCGAGCTCAGATACAAAACGCTGAGCGCGAGCGCGACGAAATAGCCGATCATTCCGGTGATCGCCGCGGGCACGTGGAAGAAGATGATACGGTAGATGGCGCCTTGCAGGGCTTCGTCGGGCAGCACCAGAAAAATTTGATACAGGTTGTAAGCCAGAAGAAGCGCGGCAGCCACTACCAGTCCGATTACAATTTTTTCGCGCATAGAGCTCTTCCTATATTCTTAACTAATTCACTAGAATCGTTTCGGCCAGCGCCATCGCGAGGGCGGTAAAAATGACGTCGAACACCACCAGCACGCGCCCCCAAAGCAGTTCATAGGCGGTTATGGGGCGATTCGCAAGCAGAGTTCCGGTGATTTCGATGGCGGCGATCAGCAGCGGAATCAGCAGCGGATAAATAATGACCGGGAGCATCAACTCGCGAAGGCGCAAATTCACGGTCAGCGCGCCGAATACCGCTCCAACAATCGAAATGCCCCAGGTAGCCAACGCGCACACGACGGCAAGATTGAGCGGATGCAACCACCAGCGTACATCGTAGAAAATGCCGAACACGAACAGGGAGATCAGCTCGAGCACCAGCAAGAGAACGAAATTTCCGAGTGCCTTTCCGAGGAGCAGGCTGGCCGCCGACAGGGGAGAAGAGAGCAGCGCATCGAGACATTCGTTCGGCAGTTCGCGCGCGAATCCGCGGTTGAATACGAGCGCGCCCGCGAAGGCGAAAACCAGCCAGAGAAGGCCTCCCGCGGTTTCACGGGTCGATTCGGCGAAGGGATCGAAAGCGAAACTGAACAGGAGCAGGATGGCAACCGCGAAGGCGGCCGCCGCATTGAGTGACTCTTTGGTGCGCCATTCAATCGCGAGATCTTTGCCCGCCACGAAGAGCGCCTGGCGCAGGGATCTCATGCCGGACGCCGACTCACGCGTGGCCTGGACTCATGTGAAGGCGGTAGAGAAGACCGGGGTCGTCGAGCATTTCGAGCGTTCGTTCGCCCGCATAGCGCAGCCTGCCGTTCTCGATTAAAGCGACGTGCGAGGCGCTGGCGAGCGCTTCCCGGATCTGGTGAGTTGAAAGCACAATCGTCGCGCCGCGCTGGCGTGCTTCGAGAAGCAACTCGCCCAGTGTAGCGATTGCGCGGTCGTCAAGCGAGGTAAACGGCTCGTCCAGCAGGAGAACGTTGGGAGAGTGAAGGAATGTGCGGGCGAGAGCCAGGCGCTGGCGCATGCCGCGCGAGAACTGCCGGACGGGCATGGTGGCGACGCGAGCCAAGCCGACGCGCTCGAGCCAGGCATCCACGACACCGCGCGGGCTCCCGATTTCAGCGATGCGCGCGAAGAAGCTCAGATTTTCACGCGCCGAAAGATCCTCATACACGCCGATGCCATGTCCCAGAAAACCAACCTGCCTCCGCGCCGCGCCGGCTCGCGGCAATTCTCCAAAGACGCGGACGGAGCCGCGCTGGAAAGGAGACAATCCCGCGAGAATCCGCAGCAGAGTGGTCTTCCCCGCCCCATTGCGCCCAAGCAGCGCGCAACAAGAGCCTTCACTAACAGTCAATGTGTAATCGCGGAGGGCGGCGTAATCGCCATAGAACTTCCAGACTTGTTCGAGTTCGATGGCCGGGGGCATCGGGAGATTTGCCGCGCGCCTATTTGCCGTACGGAGACCGCACGGGAGAATTCCGGAATAGAACGATCAGGCCGACGCCGAGAATGGAGAACGCAAGCGCCAGCAGCCAGACCAAGTGCGCGTAGATTTGCGGCCGAGCTTCGGTCACCTGCGGAGCCTCGTCGCTATCGTCGGCCGAGCTTGCATCGTCCCCGCTGCGAAGCGAACCCGTACCGGTTATCTCGACTGAAAAATTGTCATGAGCGGTCACATTGTAGATGGCGGCTTGAGTCTTGGGTTCGGTGCCGGCCTGTTCGATGTCTTTTCCGCTGAGAGTCACTCCCGGAGGAACGATCAGGTGAAGCGGGGCGGCAGGCATGCCTTTGACGTTCTCCACGCGGCTGCGGAAGGTAAACGGCGATCCAACCGGAAGCACATAGTTCACCGAGAATTCGGTTTGACCGGGCTTGATGGGAAAATCCACTTTGAACACGTCGCTCTCAGCGGTCTTTTCAGCCGGCCGCGGCAAAGGCATTCCTAGCGGACCTTGCGCATTCACGCGGACCTGGCCGTTCGCGGCGGGAGGGAGATAGAAGCGCAAGTCGCCGAGAGAGTCGTTGTGATAACTAGTCTTGGTGTCGTTCTGAATGAGCACGGTTTGATTGACGGCGATTTGGCTGGTAGACGGCTCTAGAATCAGCATCTGCTCGGAAATGCGCGCTACGGCCGGCGATTTCGTGGCTTCATAGATATCCAGTTCAACGTTGGAAACTGGAATATCGGGCGTCATCAGCTTGTTGTAATCGATGCCTCCATAGCTTGCCTGCAAGAGTTGGGGTCCGCCCCCCGGCTGATCTTTTTCAAATACAAAGTGTCCCGAAGCGTCGCTGACGGTGGTTCCCAGCGTCTGCATGCCTTGCTGCCCCGGTTTTACCAACGCGATATGCACGCCGGACTGCGGCTTTCCGGTGGTGCGGTTTACCACTGTTCCGTCAATCGATGCAAACAGAGACAGCGGGCCCAGCGCCAGGAGCACCAGGATTGGAGTGAATTTCACGCGATGGCTCTCCCGCATTCGCCGCAAAATTTGAGCGCTTGCGAAAAGGAGGCTCCGCAATGCGGGCAAACGGTTGCAGGGCGGCGCGCGGCGGCTTGCCTGGGCGGAGCGGGCTTGGATGGAACCCGGGTCGGCATCAGGCCCAGACGCTTGATGGTTTCTTCGATTTCCGCGAGCACGCCGGCGAGCTCCTTCTGAAGCGCTTGTTTGGTCTGCCGATAATCTTCATCCGATAGCTTGCCCAACCGGTATTCAAATTGAAGATCGCGCAGATTGTCATAGATGGCTTGCTTCCGGTCTTCGAGATGTTGAACCGGAGAGATGGGAATCGGCTCCGGGACATCCTTTTCTCGAACGAACAGCGTGAAAAACAGCGCGCCGAGCACGACAACGATGGCGAAGACAACGATCATTTGCGAGGATCTGCGCGCGCCTTTCCGGGCTGTGGCGATTCGTCAAGCTCGCGATCGATCTGGGCGCGGAAACGCTCGATTGTGGCTTGATCGGCGGCAGAGAGCGGCTCCGGTTGCTTACGATTACGCCGCACGAACGAGGTATAGATGTAGAAGCCGATCAGCAGCGCAATACCGGGCATCATCCAAACCAGAATGCCGTGGCGAGGAGGCAGGGCGAGCACGGCGGCTCCTTCTTCCCGCACAATCGCGCTTACGATATCGGTATCGCTCATTCCGGCCGCTTTCAGGTCGTAAATCTTGCGGCGCATCGGATCCGCGGAGCCGCAGTGCAACATGGGACAGGTTCCAACGGTGTTCTTACAGCCGCCGCAACGGCAAGCGAGCTTATCTCCGACCCGCACTACATCGGGCGTCAGATAGTTTGTGAGGTCTTGCGCCAGAAGACTGGCGAGCGCCAAAAAGAATGCCGCAGCCAGTTTAAGATTCGACCGTCGCGGGCGTCGTGGCAATGCCTACTACCTCCGTGCGCGCATAATGCAGCCGAACCTTTGAAGGAATCAAACAAATAATGGTGCCGGACAGCAGCACCCAGTAGCCTACCCAGATGCAGGATACGAGCGGAAAGATATACATCTGAAAAATAGCCTTCGTATTGTTCGGCAAAATGCCGGAAAAGTTCACATATAAGTCTTGATTCAAGCGACGGCGGATGCCGATGGTAGACGCCTGCTGCTGGCTCGACTTATAGAAGCGGATTTCGGGATTGAGTTGATCGACGACGCTGCCGTTTTCGGAGACTTCGAGGACCGCGTGACTGAACCGATATTCCCCGGTTTCGCCGTTGTTGACGCTGAGCAGTTTCAAATCGTAGTGTCCGAAGCGAACGCTCTGGTCGAGGCCGAGATCGCGGGTCTCATGCAGATTAAACGCGCTGCCCGTGAAACCAATGAACATGAACACGATACCCATGTGAACCAGATAGCCGCCATAACGGCGCGTGTTGCGCCAGGTAAGCTCGAAAGCGGCTCTGGGCAGCGGAAGGCGTTCCTTGGCTTGTATCGCTCGCGAGCCCTTCCAAAACTCGCCAATGATGGTGGTAAGAACAAAGGCGCATAAGCCGAACGAGATGAGCGGAGCGATCCGGTAAATGCCGGACGCCGCCAAAATCGCGATCACGACCACGCCCGCAACGGCCGGCACGAGGAAGGCGCGCTTCAGGCTGTTCAGTGAGCTTTTGCGCCAGGCGATCAGCGGTCCGACTCCGGTGAGGAAAATAAGAAACAGCGCAATCGGCACGTTCACGCGGTTGTAGTAGGGCGCGTCGATGCTCTCTTTTTCTCCGGTCAGCGCTTCCATGATTACCGGGAAGAGCGTGCCCCACAGAATAGCGAAACAGCTTGCGAGCAGGATTAAGTTGTTGAACAGGAAACTGGACTCGCGCGAGATCACGCTCTCCAGCTTCACCTCACTCCTGAGATACGGCAGGTTCCAGATAATGGCGAAGGCGGTCAGCACAGTCGCGGCAATCAAAAAAGTGGTGAAGTAAGGCTTGACGGGCGATTGCGCGAAGGCATGCACGGAAGCAACCAGCCCGGTGCGCGTGAGCGTAGTGCCCAAAATGCTTAATAGGAACGTGGCCGAAACCAGGACCATGTTCCAGACCTTCATCATTCCTTTCTTTTCCTGCATCATCACCGAATGCAGGAAGGCCGTCGCGGTAATCCACGGCATCAGGGAAGCGTTCTCAACCGGATCCCAGCCCCAATAACCGCCCCAACCGAGCACGGTGTAAGCCCAACCCATGCCGAGCAGAACGCCCGTGCTTTGGAACAGCCAAGTGAGAATTGCCCAGCGGCGGGTGGTGTGAATCCAGGCTTCCCCGCGCTGCCGCGTAATCAGAGAGGCCATGGCAAACGCGAACGGAACGGTGAAACCCACATAACCGAGGTACAGGAACGGCGGGTGGATCGCCATGGTCCACCATTGCAAGAGCGGGCTTAAGCCATTTCCGTCGGGAACCGCAATGATTCCGCGTCCCGCCATCAAGACGGCGAACGGGGTCGCGACGAAAGTGATCATGCCGACGAAGAAGGCCAGCGTCGCCATCATGATGGCAATCACGATGGGCATCATGTCCCGAAACTTACGCCGGTTGGTGTAAACGACTATGGCCGAGTAGGTCGCTAGAAGCCAGCTCCACAACAACAGCGAACCTTGCTGTCCGCCCCACCACGCCGTAAATTTATAAATTGCCGACATGGCCTTGTCGGTGTGCGAGGCAACATAGGCCAGGCGGAAATCGCCCTGGATCAGCAGCGTGACGAGAATGGCGGAAGCCGCGGTCAGCAGGCCCCAGACCGCGTAGACGGCGCGTTCCGCGCTCACAATGAGAAACGGACGGCGGCCATATTTGCCCGCGATAGCGGACACAATCGCGAATATGGTAAGGCAAAACGCAAGCAAAACCGATAACGCGCCGATATTTTCCATATCTCTATCTCTTGCTTAGCTAAGCGCCGGCACGGCTTCTCACTGGAGGAAGGCCGGCTCTGGACGGCGTGGTCGCTTGATGAGAGATTCCACCCTGCGGGGGCTTGGCCTCATACTTTGAAGCGCATTTGGCCTGAATTTTGTTGGCTTCGAAAACACCGTCGGGACCGAGACGCCCGTCGGCCAGGGCCTGCGCGTTGTCCTTGAACGTATCCGGAAGAGGATCGCCGCCGGAATAGACCACGTTCAGCTTCTTTGCGCCCTGATGCAGAATGAACGCTACCTGCACTCCATTCTTCACGATCGAGCCGGGCTGTACGTCGCCACCCACGCGAAGGCGTTGGCCCTGCGCGGAGCGGCCCATCCGCTCGAGCTCGGGAATCGTCTTGTAATAGGTCTTGGTGTCTTTGACTCCACCCACGGCCAGCCAAACCAGAGATCCGATAATCAGGGCCATCAAAATCCCAAACTTCGCGTAGGTCTTCATACTTTTCCGGGGACTTCAATTAGTATAACTGCCAACGTTTCAGGCTGCTTATCCTTAATTGTGATTGCGGCCATCACGCTACATTGAGAGAGAGCCGGTCACGCCATCACTCAGTCTCTTTGACGGCTCGTAACCGGATTCACAAGCTTCTATAACCCGCGTTGATGCGCCAGCCCGGTCCTTCGGGTGTTCCACGTCTCCGCGAATGAACTATGGCCGCAAACGCCGAGCCTATTACCGCCGAAGAGACCGACCACCCCTTCGCGCCGCTTGCCAATGGCGTCTTCCGCGCATTGTGGATCGCTTCAATCGCTTCTAATATCGGCACCTGGATGCAGAACGTCGGAGCGGGCTGGCTGATGACTGAGATCAATCCTTCTCCACTCTATGTTTCGCTCGTTCAAACCGCGACCAGCCTCCCGGTTTTTCTGCTGGGCATTCCAGCCGGAGCCGCCGCCGATCTTTTCGACCGGCGCAAGCTGCTGGTGTTCTCGCAGGCGTTCATGGCCTTCGCCGCGGGAGTGCTGGGCTGGCTGACGGTAATCGGAAAAACGTCTCCAGTCACCTTATTGTTGGCAACCTTTGCCCTTGGAATGGGTTCGACGCTGAACAACCCGGCATGGCAGGCGATTGTACCTGAGATCGTGACGCGCAAAGACCTGCCGCAAGCGATTTCGCTGAACTCCGTTGGATTCAATCTCGCCCGGGCCGTGGGGCCCGCAATCGGCGGTTTCATGCTTGCCGCGTTCAATCCGGGAGCCGTGTTCATCCTGAATGCGCTCTCTTTTGTCGGCGTGATCGTCGTGCTGTATTTCTGGAAGCGGCAGCCTCAAGAACAAAGCTCCACTGTGAATGAGAGCATCGTTTCGGCAACCTGGGCGGGCTTGCGATATGTGCGCTATTCGCCGGGCATTCGTTCCGTGCTGGTACGATCGGGCGCGTTCATTATCGGCGGCAGCGCGATATGGGCGATTCTTCCCATCGTGACCAAAGCGGAATTGAAAGGCACCGCGACCAGCTACGGCATTTTGCTAGGCTGCCTCGGCGTCGGTTCTATGGCGTCGGCGTTGCTGCTGGCGAAGTTTCGGCTCCGCTTTACGCCCGATCAACTGATTGTGTCGGCCGGCGCGGTTTGGGGAATTGTAACCATACTGCTGGGCTGGCTGGATAATTTCACGCTGGCGGCGATCGCCATGGTGGCCGCGGGCGTAGCCTGGGTCGCTGAGATGTCGAGTTTCAACGTCGCCGCGCAAACGGTGCTGCCGGCCTGGGTCAGGGCGCGAGCGCTGGCGGCATATCTGCTGGTTTTCCAGGGAGGAATGGCTCTCGCCAGCATGTTGTGGGGCACGGTTGCCGAGCGCTATGGCAATCGCGCCAGCTTGTATGCCGCCGGCATTACGTCCCTTCTAAGCTTGCTGCTGGTGAAACGTTTTCCCATCCGGCTGGGCGACGAGGCGGAGATTACGCGATCCGGGCATTGGCCTGAGCCTGTATTCAAAACGCCGCCCGATCCCGGCCGCGGGCCCGTGCTGGTGATGGTGGAATACGATATCGATCCGGGGGAGCGCGCGCAGTTCGCCGCTGCCATGCGCGAATTGGGACGCATCCGGCTCCGAGATGGGGCCATTCGTTGGGGAATTTTCGAGGATGCGGCCGCCCCCAACCGGCACGTGGAAAGCTTCCTGGTCGAGAGCTGGGCGGAGCATTTGCGGCAACACGACCGCACCACCCTCGCAGACCGGGAAGTCGAAGAGCATGCCAAACACTTCCATCGCGGGGCTCACCCTCCGGTCGCAACGCATTGGCTCGCTTCCGAGTGAAGCGGCTCGAGATTCGGACCCAGAAGCCTGTTACGCAAAGTAAACTACAGATATCGGGACATTTCTTGGCAACTCAACCTAAGACGCTGCTTCCGCGGACCGCGCGCTTTTCCGCGGAAGGCCGCCGGATCGCGGAGTTGGCCGCGCAACCGGCTCTACTCGACGCGCAGCGCTGGTTTACTCGCGAGCGGGCCTGGATAAATGAACGACATCTGCAATTGTGCCGCATTCCAGCCCCGACCTTCTTTGAGCAGAAGCGCGCGGAATGGTTCAGGGGCCAACTGGAAGCGCTGGGTTGGGAAGCAAAGCTGGATCGCGCCGGGAATGTGCTCGCAATCCTTGCCGGCGATGAGCAGCGCCGCCGATTCGTAGTCTCCGCACACCTCGATACGGTCTTTGCGCCCAGCCGACCCGAAGAAGTTTACTATGGGCCCGACGGACGGTTGTTCGGTCCAGGCGTCTCCGATAATGGATCGGGTCTGACCGCGCTGCTCACCTTGGCCCGAGTGCTGGAGGAGATCCCCGCTTTGCGCGAGTTGGCGTCATCGCTGCTGCTGGTGGCGAATGTCGGAGAAGAGGGCGAGGGTAATCTGAGCGGCATGCGCTATTTGTGCCAATCCGCCCAGCTCGCGCGCGCCGGAGCCTTTCTCGTTCTGGATGGACCATCCACCGAGCACATCACTTCGCAGGCGCTTGCCAGCCGACGGTTCGAAATCAGTTTCTCCGGTCCGGGCGGCCATAGCTGGAACGATTACGGTTTACCGAATCCGGTTCACGCCATCAGTGACGCCGTGAGTTTTTTCGTGCAGGCGGCTGAATCCCGCGCGGGAGCCGAGCGCAAGGGCCGCTGCTCTTATAACTTCGGAATTCTCGAGGGCGGCAGCAGCATCAATTCGATCCCCTCCAGCGCGCGGGCAAAACTGGACCTGCGATCCGAAGAACCCGCCGTTCTCGACGAGTTATCCGCGCTTTTGACGTCGGCCGTGGAGCGGAGCCTGGAGCGCGAGAATCGGCCGGCGCGCGCCATCCGCCTCACGGCGCGGATTAAGGAGCTCGGCTCGAGACCAGGCGGCAAGCTGCCCGAGCCTTCGCAGTTGCTGCGGATCGTTCAAGGTGTAGACGCTTACCTGAATATTCGATCCCAAGCCGATTGCGCCTCGACAGACGCGAACGTTCCCCTTTCCATGGGACTCGAGGCGGTCTCGATCGGAGCGGGCGGCCAAGGCGGCGGCGCGCATACCAGCCAGGAGTGGTACCAGCCGGACGGCCGCGAATTGGGGTTGCGGCGCATTTTGCTGGCACTGGCTGCTCTCGCGGAAGGCGATCGCCTCTTCGGCGAGTGAGCCGACGCCGGCAAGCCGATTTGACTCTCGCGTTAGTGGCCCTGGTATGGGGCACGACCTTCGTCGTGGTCAAGCGCGCCCTTCCCGAAATCTCGCCTACCTACTTCCTGGCGCTCCGCTTCAGTCTGGCCAGCGCGTGCCTTCTGCCGATGTTTTCCGGGGCATTCCGAAGGGCCGGCGCACCCGCAGTCTGGAGAGGATTGCGAGGCGGCGCCGCAGCGGGCGTGTTCCTGTGGATCGGCTACATGCTGCAGACGTTCGGTCTGCAGTACACCAGCGCCGGAAATTCAGGCTTTCTCACCGGGCTCTATATCGTTCTGGTTCCACTGATCGGCGCGTGCGTCTACCGGAGATGGCCGCAGGTTCGGGAACTGCTCGGAATCCTGGTCGCGGCGGCCGGCATGCTGCTGCTCACTTTCCCGGCGTTCCATGGCCGATTCCACATGAACCGCGGAGATTTGTTGACCATCTTCTGCGCGGCGGCGTTTGCCTGCCATTTGCTTGTGCTGGGCTACTATTCGCAGCGGGAACGCTTTGAAGCGGTGGCTGTTGGACAAATCGTCTGCGCCGCCGCGCTTTCCACAATCGCCCTCAGCGCCTACCCGCCGCGAGTGGCCTGGAGTAGGTCAGTGGTTTTTGCCATCGTATTGACGGCGGTTTTCGCGACCGCCCTGGCATTCGCTTTGCAAACCTGGGCACAGCAATACACGACACCCACCCGAACCGCGCTGATCTTCGCGCTTGAGCCCGTATTTGCGCTTGCCACAGCCGTTATCGCGGGCGGCGAGAAGCTGACTTTCGCGGCGGTTTTCGGCGGCGCGCTGATTCTTACCGGTATTTTGGCTGTGGAATTGAAGCCCGCGCGTCGCGCATGACATCGGAATAACCAGTACGGAAACACACCCTCAGTCTTCTCCCGCGTTACAAAGGGTTGCAAGTTCTCTATACTTGTAGATACCGCTTCGAAAGGGCTCTCGCAATGCAGTTCCTACAGAAAATGAAGCAGCAGAAGCTGCTCAGCACAACTCTTCTCCTATTCACTCTGATTGTGGGAATCGTCATTGGCACGGTGGTCAACACGGGAGTCAAGGCAGACAAGCAGAATTCCGCCATTGCGCCGGACGCAACACCGCTCACCATTCCGCAAGACGTCCCCATCTCGAACGAGTTCACGAAACTGACTAAGCGGGTTGAGCCATCGGTGGTTTACATCGAATCCGATTACCTGCCGAAGACCGCCGCGAAACACACGCGACCGAATGACGACGCCGATGAAGACGACAACGGCGACAGCCAGGGTCAGGATCCGAAGAGCCAGGATCCATCCGACATGTTCAAGCGCTTTTTTGGCGGAGCCGAACCGCGCTCCTTCCGCACGGAGGGATCGGGGACTGGCTTTATCGTCGACAAGAACGGCTATATCCTGACCAATCATCATGTCATCGACAAGGCCGATCGCATCAAAGTGAAACTGAACGGCGACGATCTCGAGTACAAAGCGCGCGTCATCGGCTACGATGCCGAGACCGACGTTGCTGTATTAAAAATCGATACCAAGCATCCGCTGGTACCGGTGCAGATCGGCAATTCGGACAGCGTGGAAGTGGGTGACTGGGCAATAGCCATAGGCTCTCCGTTCGGTCTGCAGGCGACGGTAACCGCCGGAATTGTGAGCGCAACCGGGCGAGACTTGACTGGCGCGGGGTCGTTCCAACATTTTCTGCAAACCGATGCCGCCATCAATCCCGGCAATAGCGGCGGTCCTTTGCTGAATATCCGCGGCGAGGTAATCGGCGTGAATACGATGATCGCAACGCGCAGCGGATCTTATGAAGGCATCGGCTTTGCATTGCCTTCCAACATGGCTGTGAAGGTCTACAACGACATCATCCGCGAAGGACGGGTGGTGCGGGGATCGATTGGTATTAAGTGGACCAGAAATGGCAGCCAAGCCGACACGCTGCAGGCCTTTGGATTGGATCATGGAGTGCTCGTCGAGAGCGTCGCAAGCGATGGTCCGGCGGGACGCGCCGGAGTGAAAGCCGACGACGTCATCGTCGCGATGAACGACAGGCCAGTGAAGGACGGCGAAGAGCTAGTCAATAAAGTAGCCGATCTGCCGATTGGTTCAACCGCATTGTTCACTGTCGATCGCAGTGGCAAGCGCCTGGATTTCAAAGTGACAGTCGAAGAGCGGGCGGTGGTGTGGAAGGATGAGCCGCAGTACGCCGAAAATCGTTCCGAGAACCATCCCGGAAGCTCGCAAGCCGAGAAACCGCTGGCGCAGGTCAAGTTTGGGATGACCATTATGCGCTTGACGCAAAAAGAGCGGGACGACCTCAAAATTCAGGAGAAGGATGGGGTGAAAATCGTCTCAGTCGATCCCGGATCGTTCGCGGACGACATCGGTCTCGAGGAAGGCGATGCCATCCTTTCGATCAACCGGCAGCCGGTCCTCTCGCCTGACGACGTGATGAAAGTGCAGGCCACCCTGAAGGCTGGACAAGCCGTAGCGGTGCATGTTGTCCGCAGCCCCACGATTGGCGGGCGCCACGGAGATCCGCAGCGCTACTACTTATCGGGAAGGTTGCCCGAGGAATAAAGGGCGCGCCTTACCGGCGGCCTCCGCCACGTCCGCCGAAACCGCCTCCCCGCCCTCCACCGCTGGCGCGCGCTGCGCCACCGCGATATCCGGCAGAACCGCCCCGATATCCGGCGGAGCCGCCGCGATAGCCATACCCTCCGCGGTATCCATACCCGGCGCCGTAGCCATAACCGCGGCCATATCCATATCCGCGGCCATAGCCGTAGCCGCCGCGGTAATATCCGCGACCGCCCCAATATCCACCGTAAACGTAAGGGTAAACGTAAGGATACGCATACGGATAGCCGTAGGCGTAGGGATAGCCATAGTATGAATACGCGTAGGGATAAGCCGGATAGGTGTACGCCGGATAGCTGTAAACCGGACCGACCGCGACTCCGAATCGCGCTTGAGCATTTGCCGGAGCAGGGCTGATTAGGATCAGCATCGCCGCCAGCGCAACAACCAGAAGCCCCATTCTTTTGACCATGTTTTTCGGCCTTCTTTCCGAGCTTTCTCTTAATGCCTTTGCTTTTTAGACGCGCCGCAAGTGTGTAAGGATTCTTACTAGCTTCCTACTAGGCTGATTCGATCACCGCGTTATCGCAAAGTCTAAACAGCTTCGCAATCAGCGACTTAGGGGATTCTCGGCGAATCGGGCTTTCCATTCCGAGCTTACTGTCAGTCCGGAGACTCCTATGCTTCTTAATCTCAAACTTCCGGCTTTCGCGCTTTTGGCGGTGGCCGGCATATTCAGCACGGGCTGCAACATCCAGCCTAACCATCCCAACCAGATGAACGTGTTCGACGGCGCAACTTACGACTCGTTGACGCTCGCGCACGCGGCGCTCGCTTCCCTTCGGGTTCAGGTTTCGACCAGCTATCCGAAGTATTCGGCTTTGTTCGACGAAGCCGGCGCGGCGTATACGGCTACCTTCAACGCCTATTCGCTTTACCGCACGAATCCGGACAATCAGGCGCAGGTTTCGATTGAAATCGACAACTTGACGGTGAGCATCATCGCTCTGGAGAACGCGTTTCAATCGGATCTGCACGTCCCTGCTCAGGCAATCTTGAAATTGCAGCGCCAGGCGCGACGGATTCGCGCGTCTGCCGGTTCAAGCGTCAGCGTATCGGATATTCTGACGGAGCTGGAGATCGCGGCGGCGATTGCGGAAGCAGTTCCGCAGGCTCAACCGTACGCGGCTTTGGCGGCAATCGTGATTGAAGCGACCCAGCAGGCTCTTGCCGCCGAAAGCGCGGCATCCGGCCAGCTGATCGATCTATCCACGATTCAGCCGATCTCTCCCATTCATTAGCCACAGTTTTCCGCTTGGCGGGCCGACTCCGGAGCCAGTAGGTTCAAATAGGGTTTAGCGAATGTTAGACCAGGTAAATCATTGGATAGATATTGCGGCAGCCGCTGTAGATGGTCTTTTGCTCTGCCGCGTATTGCTCCTGAAGCTTCACCGGATGTACCTGTTTATCACTCTGGCTTGTTTGCTGGATTTGTTCTTTGATGTCGTTCTGCTCTGGCTCGGAACCGGCTCGCAGGAAAGCTCCAGGGTCTTCCTGTATTCCCGGTTCCTCTACGCCTTTGTTTTCCCGGCGATCGCCTGGGACGTTTTTGAGGAAATTAAGCCTCAAATCTCGAAGCTCAGGAAGCTCGCGATTATGAGACTGATTTCCGGTCTATTGCTTGCGGCAATCTTCGGCTTCGTCATTTCCGCATTTGCCGGCAGCGATGTCAACGATAGCGAGCCGGCTCTGCCGGCGACCCTCGCGCTGGTTCTCTGGGCGGCGGCTTCCACCGCGAGCCTGGCGTTTCTGTGGACGCTGCATAAAGGCGCGCGCGCCCAGAAAATAAGCCTTCCGAATAATACGTTTGTCTGGTTGATCTTCTACGAGCTGTCCTTCGTAGCTGAGGTTCTGGTCTGCTTATTTTCGATCGCCGCCCCACTTCTCAATTCAATGGGGGCCTCCATTTTTGAACTGACCCTCGCCATCTACGGAATCGTCATCACCGCATGGTGCATCGTGAGGCTAAGAGCGCTGCCTCCGGACGGATTTTCAGCCTCTGAAAAAGCCAGTTCTTAAGCGGGCCTCAGGCCAAGTCCGCCGGGTGTAAAGGCAGTCTCCGAAGTCGCCTGCCCGTGGCCGCGAAAATTGCATTCATCAGCGCAGGCGCGGCGGGCGGTAGGCCCGGTTCGCCGATACCGGTCGGAGCGATCGTGCTCGGCACGATATAAACCTCAATCCGAGGACTCTCCTTCATCGCAAGCGTAGTGAACTTATTGAAGTTGCTCTCTACTGCCCGCCCGTCCTGAATGGTGATTTGACTTTTTAGCGCCGCAGTCAGGCCATAAATAATCGCGCTCTCCACTTGTGCCCGCACGCCATCCGGATTCACCGCCGTCCCAATATCGACGGCCGAAACAACTCTCTTCACCTGGACCTTGCCATTCTCCACCGCAACTTCCGTCACGTTTGCGGCGTAGCTGTTAAAGGAAAAGTGGCAGGCAATGCCGCGACCCTGCCCTTTCGGCAACGGCTTGCCCCAATTGCCCTTTTCCGCCGCGAGCTGAAGCGCAGCCGTCATACGCGCCGTCTCCAGAGGATGAGCTTCCTTATCCAGCGGATTCTTCACCAGCCGCGCTCCGCTCAGCTTTTGCATGCGGAACTCATACGGATCGACGCCAGCCGCATGCGCCAGCTCATCCATGAAGCTCTCCATTACAAAACCGATTGAAGACGCCTCGACAGAGCGCCACCAAGCCCTCGGCACACCGGAAGCCGCGGGCAGATATTCCAGTTTGTAGTTGTTTGCCAAATACGGCATCTGCAGCGTGCAGCCCAGCTCTGACGATTCCGGCGGCGACTTGCGGTCCCACCACTCGGCAATCGACGTTGAAGTGCTCTTATGACGCCACGCCACAATGTTGCCGTCGGCATCCACCGTGCCGCTCACGCGGTGATAGGAAGCCGGGCGGTAGAAATCGTGGGTCATGTCGTCTTCACGCGACCAGACAAGCTGCACCGGCTTCCCAAGGCGTTTTGCCACTTGCGCCGCTTCCAAGGCAAAATCGGCCTGATAGCGGCGTCCGAAGCCGCCTCCCATGTATGTTGTATGAACCCGAATCTTCTCCATCGGCAGCTTGGTCACTTGCGCGATTACTTGGAGGACCCATTCGGGGCCTTGGGCCGGCGCCCACGCTTCCGCGCCATCGGCCGTGATGTGCATGGTGCAGTTCATCGGCTCCATGGTGGCGTGCGCCTGGAACGGCAGCTCGTAGTCGGCCTCAACCTTTCTCGCGGCTGGAGCGTCCGAGATCGCCGCATCCGCGTCCCCCCGATTCAGCACCACTTTCATTTGCGAATCCACCAGTCTGCGAAACTGCCTGCGCAGCGTCTCGCTACTTTCAGCGGCGTGCGGCCCGTAATCCCAATCGATCCGTAATTGCTTGCGGGCCTGCATCGCGAGGTAAGTGGTCTCGGCAATCACCGCCACGCCACCGCACGAGTGAACATCGTTATCGGCGTCAATTTCAAAGGCATCGTAGACGCCTTTCATGGCTTTGGCTTTCGCGGCGTCAAAGCTTTTCACTTTGCCGCCGAATACCGGACACCGCGCCACGACCGCATACAGCATGCCTGGCAATCGGACGTCCAGTCCGAAGATCGCGCTGCCGTCAGTCTTGCTGGGAATGTCCTTGCGCGGGAGTGATTTGCCGATCAACTCGAATTCTTCCGGCTTCTTCAAAGCCACTGTCGCAAGATCCGGTATCGGTAATTGCGAAGCGCTCTCTACCAACTCGCCGTAGGTAAGCTTTTCCGCGCCGTGCCAAACCGCGCCATTCTTCGCTGTACAACTCTCCGGAGCGACACCCCACTTCCGGGCCGCCGCCGTAATCAACATGGTCCGCGCCGCCGCGCCCGCCTGCCGCATCGGCATCCACATTCCTGCAACGCTTCCACTGCCGCCGGTGCCTTGTTCGCCATAGATGCGCGTATCCGTGAGGGCCTGCTCGATCCGCACATCTTTCCAATCGACACCCAACTCGTCGGCCAGAATCATGGGCGCCGCTGTCGATATGCCTTGGCCCATTTCCGATTTGGAGCAGGTCAGCGTCACCAGCCCGGTTTGGTCGATCTTCACCCAGGCTTTGAGCGGATTCACCACGGCCTTTTCCGGAGCGCCCTTTGCGGCCTTCGCCGCCCGCGGCACTTCAAAGCCAATCACGAGTGCCGCGCCGCCGATCTCCAGCGTCGATTTCAGCAGCGCGCGCCGCGTGAGAGTAACTGTTCCCGCACTCACCGCTCACCTCCCGCCGAGCCTTGTGCGCCGTGCATGAGATCGGAAGCTCTCAGCACCGCGGCCCGAATCCTTTGCGCCATTCCGCAACGGCAAATATTGTTCGACATCGCCTCATCCACATCCGCCGCGGCAGGCTTCGGATTCTTACTGAGAAAGGCGGCCGCCGTCATGATCTGACCCGATTGGCAATAGCCGCACTGGGGAACCTGCTCCTCGATCCAGGCCTGCTGGACCGGATGAGTTCGGCCGCTTGACAATCCTTCAATGGTGGTGATCTTCTTGCCCGCCACGGTACCCACTGGGAACGCGCAGGACCGCGCCGGCTCGCCATCGATATGCACCGTGCAGGCTCCGCACTCCGCAATGCCGCAACCATACTTTGTGCCAGTAAGATTGAGTGTGTCGCGCAGCACCCACAATAACGGAGTTTGCGGATCGACGTCGACAGATCTGGTCTGTCCATTCACTTCAAACGAGATCGCCATTCGGGACCTCCTTTCGGAAAACGTAGATCTTATAAAGATACCGAAATTCTATTGGAGCCGGAAGTTCACTTCGATACTCTCGCCGGCTTATAACAAAAAGAGTGGCAATTGCAATCAGTCGCCGGGAGCTGGCGCTTGCCGCCCTGGCCGGTACAACGGCTGCAACTATGACCGGAGCAACTCAAAAATATGTGGTGATCGGGGCTGGTGTCTTCGGCGCTTGGACGGCCTATCATCTCCGGCGCGCGGGTCACCAGGTCACACTCGTCGATGAATACGGACCGGCGAATGCGCGCGCAAGCTCGGGAGGAGAATCGCGCATCATTCGCGCTTCCTATGGGAAAGATGAAGTCTACACACGGATGGCGGTCCGCTCTCAGGCGCTCTGGAATGCCTTTTTTGCGCGAACGGGACGACCGTTGCTGCGGCGAACCGGCGTTTTGTGGATTGCAAAGCCCGACAACGTTTATGCCAACCAGAGCCGTGAGATGCTGCGCAAGGTGGGAGTCGCCTTCAGGGATCTGGCTTCAGCGGATATTCGCAAGCTCTATCCGCAAATTCGGATAGAACCCGACGCCGGGGCCCTTTTCGAGCCCGATAGCGGAGCCCTGATGGCAAGGGAGGCAGTCGAAGCCGTGGTTGCTCAATTCCTGCGCGATGGCGGCATTTACCAGCACGCCGCCGTGCGAACCCCGGAGGGTAACGGGCATCTTGGCCGCGTTGTCACATTGGATCGCAAAACAATAGATGGCGATGCGTTTGTGTTCGCTTGCGGCGCATGGCTGGGGAAAGTCTTGCCGGACGTTCTCGGCAAGCGCATCTTCCCCACGCGGCAGGAGGTTTTTTTCTTTGGAACCCCGGCGGGAGACCGGCGCTTCGAACCTCCGCAAATGCCGGTATGGATCGATTTCGGCGACAACCGCGGAATGTATGGATTCCCCGATCTGGATTCCCGCGGATTTAAGGTCGCGTTCGATCTGCACGGACCCGCCTTCGATCCCGATCTGGGTAGCCGCTTTGCTTCGCCGGAGAAGACGGCCGAAGCGCTCACGTATGTATCGGAGCGTTTTCCCGCGCTGGCTCAGTCGCCAATCGTCGGCTCACGCGTTTGCCAATATGAAAACACCTCGAGCGGCGACTTCGTCATCGACCGGCATCCCGCTTTCGAGAATGTCTGGATTGCGGGCGGGGGCTCCGGCCATGGTTTCAAGCACGGACCGGCTGTAGGAGAATACACCGCGGCCCGGATCACCGGCGCGCCGGACCCACCCATCGAACCGCGCTTCTCACTCGCCTCAAAAAGCACACAAGAAAATCGTTCCGTCGTTTAGCGGCGTGCCGATACCGGCTAAAACTGGAAGTGCAGACCGAACTGCATCTGGCGCATCGGCACCTGAATGGCGGTGATCTGGCCCGCGCCGCTTTCATCGATCGTCGCAGCGGGATTCGCCAGATTTACGTGATTGAACACGTTGAAGGCGTCCGCGCGCAGATCGAGCGAGCGCCGTTCACCGATCAGCAGGTTCTTTGAGAGCGAGAGGTCCGACTGCCAAAGACTCGGCCCTCGCAGGGAATTGCGGCCGACCGTGCCCTGCTGGAATGGCGTTTCCGGTTCGGTAAACGCCGCGACATTGAACCACATGCTCGCGCTGGGATTCGGCACGCTGGGGTTGCCCACCACGTCGGCTCGCACCGAGGCGAAGTCGGGATCGTTCAGCAACGGCGCATTCGCAACCGTAGGCGTGAACGGCGCACCGGTGGCAAAGGTATGCACACCACTCAAGCGCCAACCGCCCAGTACGGCGTCGGCCACGGCGTTGTTGCCAAGTTTCCAGTAACGGTCGCGGCCGACCGGAATGTTCCAGTTGTGCTCGAAGGTCACGGTGTGCGTGCGATCCCATGACGCCGGCCCGTAGTCGGCTCGAACATCATAACTATTTGCAGGAACACCGCCTCCTTCGGTATCGGTGAGCGCCTTGGACCAGGTATAGGTCAACAGGAAATCCAATCCATGCGAGAACTGCTTCTGGAGCTTGGTCTGAAGCGAGTTGTAGTTGGAGTTGTCGCAGTTGCAGTATTGATAGATACCCTGCGTCAAGCCGTACAGATCATAGAATGGCCGGCGCGAATCTACATCGCCCGGGCCAGGCAGGGCCTGATTAGCATTGAGCGTTTCAAAGAGGTGCCGCCCCACGTTCCCGACGTAGGCGACTTCAAGCGCCACAGTCGACGTCAACTGATGCTGCACAGTAAAATTCCAAAAATCGACCAGTGGGATGCGATAGGAATTGAGCGGATTAGTGAAATAGTTGATGCCCAGGCCATTGGGAAGAGGATAGGTTCCATTCGAGCCCACAGGCGGTTGGGGAGGCGCCGGCGGCCCGTTCAGAAGATTGAAAGGCGGTATGTAAATGTTGGATTGGTTTACGCTCTGCGGGTTCACAATGGGAGGATTGTAATCCGCGCCCTGACCGAATACCGATCCCAGGCCGCCGGGATTAAAGCTGCGGCCATAACCAGTGCGAATGACTGTCTTGGGCGTCACTTGATAAGCGATACCGAGGCGAGGCGCGAAGCCAAGATTGTAAGGTTTCACTCCCAGGTTCAAGGGAACGCTGCCGATGCCCGCAACCAGCACGTCGCCGGTGGATGGATCGAAGCTGCCGGCTCCGCCAGGCTTGGCGGCGGTTTGGGGCAGATAATCTTCCCAGCGCAGACCGTAATTGAAAGTCAGCTTGGAGGTGATGCGCCAGGAGTCTTGCGCAAATAGGAAGAGCCGCGTTTCGCGTAAACCGGGATAGTAGTTGTAAGCCGTGTAGTAGCGTCCGAATGTACTGGGGTATCCCAGGAGATACGATCCCAGCGCCGAGCCGGTCGAGGCGAGCCCCGCGGCGAGGTTGTCGATGTCCGGATCGCCTGTTACCGAATCGGTGAAGGTGATTTCGCCGGAGCGATGCTCGTCGCTCGGAATTCGCTGCTGTTGCGCGCGGCGGATATCCACCCCGAACTTGATGGTGTGGTCCCCTGCGATTTTCGTCCAGTTATTCACCCACTGAAATTGGTTCTCCGTCTCCTTCAGCGGGCAATTGCACTGGTTGACGCCAAGTCCATAACCGAAATCGAAACCGCCGTTTCCGTTGATGTAGAACGCGGGCAACCCGGTGGTGGATGCCGAACCGGTGTTCAGCCCCGGCAAGCCGGCATCCGTGGCAGGCGTCGAGCCGGCATCGTTCGGCTGAACGCGAATGCGATAGCGATAGAACCCGAAGCGGGCATCGGCGACCAGGGTAGGACCGAACGTGTGATCGAGCCCCAAAGCCAGACTTTGATTGCGGTCGATGGAATCGCCCGAGAAGCTGAACGCGGTTGGACCGCCGCCGGCGGCGCCGAAAGCCGCGGGCGAATAGTTGTTGAAATCGGCGAGGGTATAACGGCTAAAGATGTGGGTCTTGGTGGACAGATTGTAATCGACGCGCCCGTCGTACTGATCCGTATCGAATCTTTGCACTCCGTCGCTGATGTAGTTGTTGAAAATGCCCGCGCCGTTGTTCGGCAGCGGAACCAGAGATAGCAGCTTTTGCATCGGCGCAGCGACCGGGATGACATTTACCTGGCCATTCTGCGAATAGACTTCGCGGCCTGAACCTGTGGTTGGATTGCCGGTCTTCGGATCGAATACCATTCCCGCTTGCGCAGGCACGCTGGTGCCTTCCGTGGTTGTCACCATGGCGGGATTCGCGCAAGCACTCGCGGACACACTGCCATTCGCGCAAATGTAATTGCCGAGAAGCGCGCTCAGATCGCCAGTACGTTCAGCTTGCGTGGGAACGGTGGTGAGAACCGAACCGCCGGTGCGGCGGCGGGTGCCCTGATAATCGAAGAAACCGAAAAGCTTGTCTTTGAGGATCGGGAAACCTACCGATCCGCCGAATTGATTCCAGCGCAACGCCGGATTGATTCCCGTAAATTCATCGGTGGCGTTCGTAATATTGTTTCTAAGAAATTCAAAAGCCGAGCCGTGCCACTGGTTCGTGCCGGATTTTGTGGTGGCCTGAATGAGCGCTCCCGAAGCAGCGCCGAATTCCGCCTCGAAATTGCTGGTGCTGACCTTAAACTCCTGCAGCGAATCGATATTCGGATTCACGACCGCGATGCCCAGAATCGCGCTCTGATTTTCCGTGCCGTCCAAGAGAAATCCGTTCGCGGTGAAAAATTGGCCGTTCACATTCGCCTGAATGCCCTGCTGCGGATTTTCAGCGGCGGAATGTTGCCAAGTGTTCAGGTGTGTGCCGGGTATCACCAGCAGCAGATTTGTGATGTTCCGATCGAGAACCGGCAGTTGCTCCACCTGGCCGCTGGTCAGCGTGGTTGCAATTTCCGCCCGGTCGGTAGTCAGCAGCGGAGTGGCGTCCGTCACCTCGACCGTGGTTCGCACGTTCGCCGGCGTCAGCTTCACGCTTAACGGGGTGGTGGCATCCACCTCAACCGTTGCGTTCGCCGTGAACGTTCCGAATCCCGGGCTCTCCACTGTAACCTGATAGTGCCCCGCGAGCAGGTGGGTTTGTGAGAAATTTCCGTCCCCGCTGCTCTGGAGATGGTAAACCGTTCCGCGATCGAGGTCCGTGATCGTGACGTTTGCGTTCGGGAGAGCGGCGCCAGTGGCGTCGTCAATAGTTCCCGCGATATTTCCGGATGTCGCCTGCGCAAAAGCCAGAGTGGTAACGAAAAGAATAATCGTCGCGAGCGAGAGGGCGCGACGCACCAATTGAAGCATGAGAGAGACTCCTTACGATTGATAGCGATGAGACTACGTGTGAGATTGCCACGTTTCAGACGCGTGCAACCAACCTCGTTGTACGTATAGTCTATCGAGATTAGGGTGTTAAGTCAACCGCTATTCGGGCATCGCCGCAGGATCGAGTTCTACGCGAATCCGGACCTGGCCGATCGCTTGGCGATTGGACTCGGCATCGATCGCAATGGTCTTCCATCCAGCTTGAGCGGTGGGTGCTTTCGCCTCGAATAAATAGGTAGACGTGTCGTGTGCATCGACAGAGAAATTATTGGCTGGACGCCGCACAAACGTCCATCCCTCCGGCAGGTTAACCGAGAGATTCACATTGAGCGGAGCGTCCGTGGGGTTCTCAACTACAACGGGAATCGTAAACCGAGATGAATACTGCGCCATAATCTCCGGGCTCAGCAGATCGGCCAGATGTTCCAGGCCGTGTGCCTGCCAGAATCTGCGATAGAAATACCAGGAGCCGCCGAGTTCGACCGTAGGCGCGGTCAATTGAGCCGGAGTGAAGCCCGGTGGACGCCGATACGCAATTCCTCCCGGAACGACGCCTTCGAAGAGGTCGCCAGTCGCGCTTCCCGGCACGTAAGATTTACCAAAAACAAAGCGCACCGGCGCTTGGAAGGAATGCAGATCGTTTTTGGCTAATGCCTGCGCCGCCATTTGTCCGCTGTCGCCCTGCGTCAAATGATAGGCACATTCTTCGGCCGCAAGACGCGCATAAGATTCGTGGCGTGAGGGAGAATCCTCTTTCGCCGAATACTGGGGGCCCTTGCCGCTTAGAAATTCCGTATGCGCGGCATCGCTGAAATAATAAATTTTTTCGGCCTGCCAGGGACGCAGACCCTCGGTCAGATTATGAATATCCTCGCGATTCCGCGGCGCCGCTAATTGTTCCGGGAAAGCTGTCTCATCCGCAGCCAGATCGAAGGCCTCGGTCGCGATTACTCCAGCCGCCTGATGATCGCCGTGGTTCTCTCCGGCCACCCAATCCGGCAGCCATGTGGCAATCACCGAAGGATGGGTTAATCGAATCAGCCGGACCATTCGGCCCAAGGAGTCGCCATGATTCCACGTTTCGAGCGAGTCCAGAACATTCTGCCCGGGAGTATCCGTACCGTTCAGGAACCAGACATCCATCACGCCGAAATGAGCGAGAGCCTTCCGCGCCTCGATTTCTCGAATCGCGCCGAGCGCGGCGGCTTGTTCCTGGCCTTCGGCATTACCGCCTTGATTCCCGCGATTTCCAAAAACCACCGCCACTCGCTTCTTCTCGTCGAATACCGCTCGCGCGAGATAAGCGCCAATTTCGGTTTCGTCATCGGGATGAGCAACCACCACCAGCAAATCGACTTTGAAACGCGCATCCGGCTTCGGATTGGGCGAAGAATCGGCGCGCAACAGAAAAGAACAGCACGCAAGGGGCAGCAGCCACTTCAATAAAGGCTTCATAGACGATAGGCTCACCGATTATAGCTGCCCCTCCCGCAGCGCTCCACGATGACGCCGTTTTCTCTTTTAAGGGAGTAAGCATGGCCCTACGGGCCGCGGAATCGCATGAAAGTCGCTCGCGAGTGCGATAGGTTGAAGCAGGGTTCAGCGGCAAGGCCGACGACGC
>Ga0208220_1000114_pt1 | contig 29772 bp, 22 predicted proteins | sample NGESurdeep092012_9_FD_184484 | JGI IMG/M metagenome (GOLD analysis project Ga0208220, IMG submission 184484) | Arctic peat soil microbial communities from Barrow, Alaska - NGEE Surface sample F53-1 deep-092012 (SPAdes) | ecosystem: Environmental > Terrestrial > Soil > Wetlands > Peat ...
ATCAGGCCGTCCAGGCGCCGCCCCCGGCGAACCAGGCCGACGCCGAGCTCACCGCCCGGATGGACCCGGCCCTGCAGGACTTCTTCGGCCCGACCAAGCCAGACCCCCGCTACAGCGCCGGGCGGCCAAGCCTGGCCGCCCGGCCGCCGGGGCTGCCCGGCCCGGGGCTGCCCGGCCCGGGGCTGCCCGGCCCCGGTCAGGCAGGCCCCGGTCAGGCCGACCCCGGGTGGTCGGACCAGGAGCAGCAGCCGCCACGCCGAGGCGACGGACGCGGCCCGCGGCGGCCCGGCCGCGCGGTCGCCGCGTGGGAGGACCCGGCCGGCTACCCGTCGGGACCCGACGACGGCCCCCGGCGCCCCCGACCGCGGCCCGGGCGCTTCGACGAGGACGAGCCGCCGTCGAATAGCCGGCGCAACTGGATCATCGCCATCGCCGCCGTGGTCGTGGTCGTCATCGGCGGCGGCGCCTACCTGGTGCTGAAGCCGAGCGGTAACAACACCCCGACCTCCGCGGGCGCCACCACCCCGACCGCCTCGACATCGACGTCGGCCCCCGCATCGACGCCCGCGGCGACGCCGAAGAGCTCCGGCGCCAGCAAGAGCCCGGACGTGTCAGGCAACGCGACCTCGGCCGGCGCCTATGTGCTGTCCGCCCCGGCCACCGCCGCCGGCTACCCGCTCGGGTCGGACCCGCACTTCCTGGCCACCGCGACCTCGACCGCGGCGACGATCGAGCAGACCGCAGTCGCGGGCGGCGGCGGCACGGTCGCCGGCAGCCCGGTCTCGGCGTCCTACACGGTGCCGGACGCGCAGACGATCGAGTTCGTCGGCTATCAGGGCACCTTCGACCCGGCGAAGGTGATGAGCAACCTCAAGTCGTACGGCTCGTCGGAGACCACCTATCCGGCCGGCCCGAACGGCGGCGACCTCGCCTGCGCTAACACCACCGCGACGGCGAGCACCCCGAGCGGCGGGGTCTGCGTCTGGGTCACCAAGTCGACGCTGGGCTTCACCGAGTTCTTCACCCAGGCAAATGGCCCCGAAGCGCTCAACAGCGCCCAGTCCAAGGGAGCCGAGGACACGGTGAACATGCGGGCAAGCGTCGAAAAGCTCAAGTCCTGATAAGGTTCGTCGCCCCCTGTCAAGGGGTTGGTGTTGTACCTGGACATAGCGCGTTTGACGGCGCGGGGGCTGACGCGCGACCGCCTGGTTGACCGTGCACTCGTCGTCGGTCAGGAGGTAAGTCAGGGCCTCGCTGACGGCCCGCACGGCCTGGTCGACGCACCAGGTGAGGATGCTCATCTGGCGGTCCCAGGCCGGGTCGCCACCCGGAACAACGCCCAGGCCACTCACGCCGCGAGCAGCTGCCTCGTCGTCCCTTGATGCTGGGGTCCGTCGCCCCAGTCCCACTGCAGCCACATCCCCGGCTCTGGGACCCACGGCTGGTAGCGCCTGCGCAGGCGCTACCAGCCAGGCCTGCCTCACCTCCGCGACCGCCCGCCACGTCGACCGCTCCCTCTCCCGGCAGCCCATCGCGACGAGCTTGCGATGCGCCACGTCCAGGGACACGGCAAAGTCGTAAAATCCGGAGCAGTTACGTCGCCGATGCGGGCGGTTCGGTCACTGAGGCGATGCACGTGGTGAGCAGGCGCCGCATCTGATCTTGTTCGCTGGCATCCAGATTGGCCAGCATGTCTTGCTCGACGCGGCGAACCGCGGCGCTGGCCATCTTGAGCTGGCGGCGCCCGCGGGCGGTCAGCTCGGTCGGCAGGGCCCTGCCGACGGGTGCCTGTGCCGGGCGGACAACGAGTCCCTGGCGTTCGAGGGCCTGCAGGAGCACATTCATCGACTGCCGGGTGACGAAGGCGCCGCGGGCAAGCTCGGAGTTGGACAGACCCGGCCGCTGGGCGAGCAGCTCCAGGCAGGCGTAGTGGGTGATCGTCATGCCAAGCGGCCTCAGCACGGCCTCCAGGGCAGAGTGCAGGGCGCTCGCGGCCGCCTTCAGCATGTACCCCAGCGATGTGTCCAGCTCGATTCCGGGCTCGCCTTGACTCATGTCAGTAGTCTGACATACATTGCGGTGTGTCAGAAGACTGACATGCTACTGGGAGGCAAGAATCATGGCCGTCACGGGACCCGACTTCATTTCACTGCAGGTGCGCGACCTGGAGCGTTCCGCCGCTTTCTACGAGCATTACCTGGGGCTGAAGCGCTCCGACGCAGGACCGCCGCACGCCGTCGTGTTCGACACCAGGCCGATCGCGTTCGCCGTCCGCGACGTCGTCGCGGGCGTCGACCTGGACGCGATCGCGCAGCCGGGGCAGGGAATGGCGCTGTGGCTGCACGCCCCCGACGCGCAGGACATCCACGACGCCCTCGCCGCCGCCGGCACGACGATCGTCTCAGCGCCCGTCGACGGGCCGTTCGGCCGCACTTTCACGTTCGCCGACCCCGACGGCTACCAGGCGACCCTCCACGACCGCGGCTGAGCCGGGCGTCCCGGTCTTCAGCGCGGCAGGCGCCCTGAGCGGGCTTCTTACAGCGGCAGGCCAGCCGCCAGGGACACGGCAAAGCCGCTCATGCAGTTTGAAGCAGCTTTAGCGTCCGCTGCGGGTCGCGGGCGTGGTGGCGGCTAGCGGCGGCGATGCTGGCCTGGCCGTCCAAGCGCGGTAGACTGATGGCCAGGCTGCGCAGCGAGGCCATCACACGGGGCGCGTTTCCTGTCCTGACCACGGTCATCACGTAGTCGGCGGGCCGGCCGGTGATGGCCTGCGCGGTGTCGCTCTGCGTGCGCGGGCGTCGACCGTGATGACCGCCCCGGCCAGGTCAGTGAACGTTTTCAGCAGTTCCCGGACGGCAGGGATCTCATTGGACTTCGCGTCCACGGCGACTTGGCCGAGGACCGCGCCGATACCGTGCGCCAGGGCCGCGACTAGGTGCGGGGCTTCTCTTCGCTGTTCCGGGCGCCGCGGACGGCCTTGCCGTCGACCGCGATTGCCAGCCGGCCGCCGGCCCGCGTCGCCCTGGTGTGAAGCCAGGCGCCGATGGCCTGGTCGAGCACGTCCGCGCGGATCAGGGCGAACGCGCGCCGGAACGTGGACTCCTCCGCCGGCCCGCGGACCGCTCCGAGCCCGGCCAGCACACGGCAGTTATGACACCGCAGGTCATGGCCTAACTTCATGACTTTGCCGGGCCCCTGCTGACCACACACCCGCATTTTTCGCGGTCGCTGACAGCCCGCACTGAACGCCTTCGACATAACCTACGGCGGCCTTATGGTGGGACGAAAGTAACAGAAGAGATAGAGTTGCACTGAGTTGCACTGTTAACTTGACAACAACCTCATTACTTAACGTAAAGCCATTGCCCTGCGGGCGCTCCTCTCTTATCATCGGGGCATGAGGCGGTATCGGGCGCGCTGTGCCAAACGGAGGGCATGTGCAGTCCGCTCGGCGGTCCGGCTCATTATTTCATTGCTTATGGCTCTTGGGCCGGCGATTTTGCTGCTCGGATGGCCGAATCTATTCGCTCTGTGGTGGGTTGTGCCTGCCTGGGGAATACAGGCCGTCGGCCTGACCGGGCTGTCTAGTGGGGTTCATGAAGCCGTCCACGGGCATTTGTTTTACCATTCTTTCATCGATCGCCAAACGGGTCGCCTGCTGCACGGAATCCTCCTTCTGAACCACGACGTGCATAGGCAGTACCATCTGGCCCACCACCTCAACTTGGGAAACGAAGATGACTCAGAAGGGGTATTCGACTTCGATAACCTTGGTACCGGGATGGGTTATCTGCGTCGGTTCGGCCGATGGGCGATACCACCAAGCCCGTTGCATATTATGAATTGGTCAGCAGGCGCCAGCGTGATCCAAGGGGTTCAGTACGGATACCTTACCAAGGTAACCCGGCGCCAGGCACTAGCTGGCTTCGCTGTGCCGGCCGCCGAAGTTGCCGCCCTCATGGCATGGGTGGCCGTAAATCCAGTCCAAGCTTTGGTCGGCGCCCTAGTGCCACTTTTGATTTTCTCTCCTATTTTCGGATACTTCACGGCACTGCCCGAGCATTTTGGACTCGCCGCCAATCATTTCGAGCACCGAACCAGAAATATCTTGACTTCGCGTCCCTTGCAGTACTTGCTGTGGAATTTCAACCTGCACGCGGTGCATCACAGGAACCCGCATCTGCACTTCAGCCTTCTGCCTGTCGGACTCGAAAAGATACCGACTCCTGCGGCGAACGGCTACGTGCGATTCCACGCTGACGTGCTGAGCCAACTCATAGGCAGGAAGACAGTAGTGGCAGAAGCTCTCGGCCTCCGTTAATGGCCGCACTCGACGCCAACTTGCTGCTCATCTCTAATGCGCAGGTAATCGTAGGCGCCCACCCGAACCGGCCCGAGTCGCTTAATCATGGCTGGCTCACACGTACACAGACCGGGATATCGTCGCGAAACTTGAGACCCGTCAGGGCCGCGTCGGTTTTTAAGTTGGCCATCTCGGGCGCGTCGTCCTGATAGTCGCCTTTATGTGGTTTCTGTCCTGTTGTGGCGTTGATGGTGATGCCGCAGGCGGCGGCGTGGTCGCGCAGCCCGGTCACGGTGGTGATGCGGGGGCCGCCGGCGGCGGGGGTGATTCCGTGCTGCCCGAGGATCGGGGTGATGCGGCGGACGCCGAGGCTGATGGTGGAATCGTGGGCGCCGAGGAGCTCGCTGAGCAGCCGGTAGGGCATCCCGAGGCGGCGGTGGCAGACGGCGGCGGTGACGACGGCGGCGAGCGAGAGCCGGTAGGGCGTGCAGCCGCCGTCCTGGGTGCGGGGGTGCCCGCGGTCCAGGTGCAGGCGCTGCTCGCGGGCAGCGCCCCAGGGCACGGCGACGGCGGCCAGGAGGGCGCCGAGGTCGGCGATCCCGGCCAGGGCGGCGAGTCCTTCCAGGTCAGGGCCGGGTGCCGGGGGCGGCTCCGGTTCCTGCGGGGCGGCGGGCCGGATCGTGCAGTTCCACTCGCCGTGGAACGGGTCGCGGTCCAGGACGTCCTCTTCCAGGTACTTCATCCGCTTGTCGCTGACCTTGACCTTGTCGGGGTAGCCGGCGTCGTCGAGGACGGCGGTGACCTTCAGGCCGTGGTAGGTGGTGGTCGCGGCGATGCCGGCCACGGCGTCCTCCCTGGTCATCAGGGGCCGCGCCTTCCAGGTCCGGGTGATGTGGCAGAACAGCCGAGCCTGTTTAATCAACTGTGTGAGCTGGTGCAGGTGATCCCAGTGTGACGAGTGTTGCGCTGGCTGAGAGGACACTCTGAGTGAGCACGGAAAAGACCGAGAAGGTCCTGGAGATCGTCGCCGAGGGCGTGGCGCGCGAGGGCCTGCAGGAAATGGTGCTCCCCGCTGAGGAAGAAGCGGCGAAAAGGCTGGCGGCTTTCGTCAGCGACGCGGCGATCAACAGGATGATCGCCGACGCGCAGGACGCCGGCGTTTCGCTGCTGGACGGGCCGGGCGGTCTTATCGGCCAGCTGACGGCCCGGGTTATCGAGCGGGCGCTGGGCGCGGAGATGGACGATCACCTCGGCTACCTGAAAGGCGACCCGGCGGGGAACGGGACGGGGAATTCCCGGAACGGCTCCTACGGGAAGACGATCACGACGACCTCGGGGCCGGCGCGCCTTTCGGTTCCGCGGGACAGGAAATCGGAGTTCGAGCCGCAGATCGTGGCGAAGGGGCAGCGGCGCGTCGGGGCCGTCGACGAGATGATCCTGTCGCTTTACTCCCGCGGGATGACCACGCGGGACATTCGCGCGCACCTGGCGGAGGTCTACGGGGCGGAGGTTTCCCCCGCGCTGGTGTCGGCGGTGACCGACGTGGTCGCCGACGAGATCGCCGAATGGCAGAACAGGCCGCTGGACTCCTTTTACGCCATTCTTTACATCGACGCCCTGGTGGTGAAGGTCCGGGACGGGGGCGCGGTGGAGAACAAGGCCGCCTACCTGGTCACCGGCGTCGACGCGGACGGGTACAAGCACGTGCTGGGCATCTGGCTGGGCGCGGCCGAGGGATCGCGGTTCTGGGCGGGCGTGCTCGCCGAGCTCCGCAACCGCGGCGTCAGGGACGTCCTGTTCGTCTGCTGCGACGGGCTCAACGGCCTGCCCGACGCGATCATGGCGACCTGGCCGAAGGCGACGGTGCGGACATGCGCCATTCACCTCATCCGGTCGTCAATGAAGTACGTGCCGTGGAAGGAGCGCAAGAAGGCCTCCGCCGCGCTGCGGCCCATCTACACCGCCCTCAACGAGGCCGCCGCCAGGGCTGCCCTGGAGAACCTGCGCCGTGATTTCGGGAAGAAGAGCCCCGGGATGGTCGCAGCGTGGGAACGAGCCTGGGACGCCTTCGTCCCGTTCCTCGCGTTCGACTCCGCCATCAGGAAGGTAATCTACACGACCAACGCTATCGAGTCAGTTAACTTCCAGCTGCGGAAGATAACCAAGAACCGCGGCCATTTCCCTACCGACGAGGCAGCGATAAAGCTTCTTTACCTCGGGATCAGGAATGTCACCGGGCGCCATATCGACGGCGAGGGGCTGGTTCTCGAAAGAGGACAGCGGGGCACCGGAACCCTGGGCTGGAAAGCAGCCATGAATTCATTCGCAGTCACGTTCCCCGACCGCGTCCCTGTCTGACCGGGCACCGGAAAGCATCCACAGTAATATAACAAAAGGACGACAACTGCCCCGACTTACACAGAAAAATATTTGACAAGCTCGAACAGCCGGTGCTCGATCTTGTTCCACTTGCTCGTCCCGGGCGGGAAGTGGCAGACGGTGATCTCCAGCCCGGTCTCGGCCGCGAGGGCGGCGAGCTCGTGCTTCCGCAGGCGGCTCACGGCGGCGTCGGGGCCGCCCGCGTCGCAGGCGGCCAGCAGCCGCCGCGCCTCGGGGTAGCGGGCCGCGCCCTCTTCCCGCCACCGCAGCCGCAGCGCGTTGACGGCGAACGCAGCGGTGTCGTGGCTTGTCCCGACGGACACGAACCCGGTGTTCGCGGCGATGTCGTAGACGCCGTAAGGGGTGACCTTCCCCAGCTCCGCGTCGGGGAAGTCGCGGTCGCGGACCTTCACCGGGTCCCCCTTGCCCCGCCAGGACCGGCCGGCCCGGCAGTAGGGGCCGAGCTGCTCCTTCTTCTTCGCGTCCACGCTGACCACCGGGTCCCGGGCCGCCCTGAACTCCTCGATCATCGCGTTGACGTGCCGGAACTGCCCGTCCCGGTCCGGGTGCTGCTTCCCCTCCAGGACCCGCGACATCCCCTGCAGGCTGTAGCCGGCCTCGTGCGGCATCCGCGCGACCGCGTCCTTCCGGCACCGGAACCCCAGCCGGCCCAGCTCCCGCTCCAGGTCCCGCAGCGACAGCGTCGTCCACGTCACCGCCGCCATCGGGCCGCCCCGGGCGGCCGCCTCCAGCAGCCCGCCCAGCGCCTGCCTTAAACCGGGCTGCGACTCCTCCGCGGCCGGCCGGTCCGCCCCCGGCCGCCGGACCCGCCCGGGCATCGGCCCCGCCCCGTCCGCCAGCTCGCCCGCGCCCGCCATCACCGTCGTCCGCGACACCCCCGCCGCGGCCGCCACCACCGCGACCCCGGCCGCGATCCCGCAGCCCGCCTCGCGCGCGTGCGCCCGCGCCTCCGACCCCAGGTAAAAACGCCAGGCCCGCTCATCGGCATGCGGCCGGTACTCCGCGAACTTCTCCGCCAGCCGCGCCACCACGGCCCCGTCAGCACCAATAGCACAATCCTGCCCGACCCGCTCCGCAATGTCAGTTAAATAACCGACGCGGCCCAGGTGACGAGCTTGCCGGAGTAGAACCCGGCCCTCGCCGCGTCTCGGACCGCATTGCAGGGTTTCGGCGCGCTGCGAGGAGTTCGACAACGACAGCGCAGCACGGAAGCCCCTGGTCGCGATGAAGGTCGTTTTGGTCGACTGCCTCATTGCCGGGGGCTTGCTCATTGCCGACGGCGATATGCCGCACTGTCACCAGACCGTAACCAACCCATCACAACTCCACCTCGAACGTCAGCTCACTGCCTGCCGTTTCCTCCTCGACCACCTCGCGGACCGAGCCGGCGGCGACGATGTCGCTGAGAGCGCTCTGGAAGAGCGTGAGCAGTTGACGGTCGCCCCGGGCGACCAACCGGGAGACCTCCGCCCGCATGGACACCTTGGCCTCGGACTTGGCCCTGCGGATGGGCTGGAGCGCGGCCGAGACCACGTCCAGCAACTGGTCGCTGTCGTTACCCGTAGCCGGAGACCCCAGGTCGGCCGTTGTCGGCCAGGGTGCAAGGTGGACAGAGCGCGGCCGCCACCAAGACCAGACTTCCTCCGTGACGAAGGGCAGGAACGGCGCAAAGAGCCGCAACTGGACCCACAGTGCGGCGGCAAGTGTCGCACGCGCAGAAGCAGTGTCGGCTGACAGGCCTTCCTTATAGGCGCGGGACTTCACGAGCTCTAGGTAGTCGTCGCAGAAGAACCAGAAGAATTCTTCGGTAAGTTCCAAGGCGCGCGTGTAATCGTAATCGGCGAGCGCGGCCGTGGCTGCCTCAACGACTGTCGCTAGCCGCGCCAGCAGTGCCCGGTCAACCGGTGCTGTGACCGCAGACAGATCGGCTGGGTCCACCATTCCCGACAGCCCGAGCACGAACTTGCCCGCGTTGAGGATCTTGGTGGCCAGCCGCCGCCCGACCCGCATCTGCCCAGTATCGAACGCGGTGTCGGCGCCTGGGCGTCCGCTGGCCGCCCAGTACCGCACGGCATCCGAGCCGTGAGAACTGAGCAGGTCCATCGGGGTCACCACGTTCCCCTTTGACTTAGACATCTTCTTGCGGTCTGGATCGAGGATCCATCCGGAGATCGCGGCGTTCGCCCACGGCAGCACGTCCAGTTCGAGGTGGGAACGCAGCACGGACGAAAAGAGCCAGGTCCTGATGATGTCGTGGGCCTGCGGGCGCAGGTCCATCGGGAAGACACGGCGGAAGAGATCTTCGTCAGTCTCCCAGCCGCTGGCCAACAGCGGCGTCAGGGACGACGTCGTCCATGTGTCCATGACGTCCGGGTCGCCGGTGAACCCGTTCGGCGCACCCCGCTGCGCGGCTGTATATCCCGGCGGTACATCAGAACTCGGGTCCACAGGCAGCATGGACTCCGCAGGGACGATCGGCTCGTCGAAGCACGGCTCGCCGTGCTCGTCAAGGGCGTACCAGAGCGGGATAGGGACGCCGAAGAAACGCTGGCGGCTGACCACCCAGTCGCCGTTCAGGCCTGCGACCCAGTGTTCGTACCTGACACGGAAATGCGGCGGGCGCCATTTCAGCTCGCGGCCCCGCTCAAGCAGGGCACCCCGCAGCTTCTCGTCATTGCGGCCCCCGTTACGGATATACCACTGCCGGGAGGTCACGACCTCGATCGGCAGGTCACCCTTCTCGTAGAACTTGACAGCATGCGTCAGCTCACGCTCGCCCGTTAGGTCGCCGGACTCGCGGAGCATCTCCACGATGCGCCTGCGGGCCTGGCGCAGGGTACGGCCCGCCAACTCCGCATAGGCCTGTCGGCCCTCCTCGGAGTCAAGTCCATCAGGGGGTGGCTCCGCCAGGCGGCCGTCCCGCGTGACGATGGCACGCGTCTGCAATGCGAGTTCGCGCCACCACGTCACGTCGGTCATGTCGCCGAAGGTGCACACCATCGCGATCCCGCTGCCCTTGTCGGGATTGGCGAGGGTGTGGGAGAGGACCGGCACCTGCACGCCGAACAGTGGGCTCGTCACGGTGGTCCCGAACAGCGACTGATAACGAACGTCGTCGGGATGGGCGGCCAAGGCCACGCACGCAGGCAGTAGTTCAGGCCTGGTGGTCTCGATGTAGACAGGCTGGCCGCTTGCCTTAGAGGTGAAACCGACGCGGTAGAAGGCGCCGCTCATCTCCCTGTCCTCCAGCTCGGCCTGAGCCACCGCGGTCTGGAACGTGACATCCCACAAAGTAGGAGCCACCGCCAGGTACGCCTCGCCGCGGGCAAAATTCCGCAAGAAGGCGCGCTGTGAGAGCGCTTGCGAACCCCGCGAAATGGTGGTGTAGACCCGTTGCCAGTCAACAGATAGTCCGAGGTGCCGCCACAGGCTCTCGAAGGCATGCTCGTCGACGGCCGTCAGCTGGTGACACAGTTCCACGAAGTTCTGGCGGGAGATCTGCAGGGGCGGATCTGCAGGCTTCTCCGGCGGGACGAAATCTGGGTCATATGGAATTGACGGATCGCACCGCACGCCAAAGTAATTCTGGACGCGCCGCTCCGTGGGAAGGCCATTGTCGTCCCAGCCCATCGGGTAGAAGACGGCCTTGCCGAGCATCCGCTGGAAACGGGCAATTACGTCGGTATGTGTGTACGAAAAGACATGTCCGACGTGCAATGAGCCACTTACTGTCGGCGGCGGCGTGTCGATCGAAAAGACAGTCGACCGGTCCGCAGAACGGTCAAATCTGTATATTCCTTGCTGCTCCCATACAGCGGCCCACTTGTCCTCCAAACCGTCCAGCTGGGGCTTGGTAGGCAGCGGTGAGAGCTCATTGCTAACTTCGGGCATGCCCCTTATCATACCGAGAGCCACGGCCGCGGCGGCCGGTTCCGGACCGGCCCGTCCCGACCTCGCGCCAACCGCCGCCCGTCTGGTGCCTTGCCGGTCTTCGATGCCCGTACCGCGTTGCTGCCTGGAGGTGCGGAGATGAGTGTAGGGGGAGGCTGGCCTGCTGGGTCGGCGCTGGAGTCCCTGGTCCAGTGGGAGCGCGACTTCGCCCGGGACGGGTTCGTGGTGCTCCCGGGCCTGCTCTCCTCGCAGGAGGCAGCCGTCCTTCGCGAGGGCGTTGTCCAGGCGCATCAGTCGCCGTGCCCCACGGGCAACTCGACCCGGCTGCATCGGCACCAGATGTTCCGCCGCGGGCCTCAGTTCGCGGCGATGCTCGACCGGGCACCGGTCGTCGATCTAGCCGAGCGGATCCTCGGTGACACCTGCCACGTCATCGCGAACAACACCGTTTACACGGAACCGGGGATGGGAGTTGATCACTGGCACGTGGACGAAACGGTTCTCGTGCCGGTTCCGGAAGGCGCGGTGCTGCCCGCAGGCATGGACATGCCCTGCTTCGTCGTCACTGCCATGTATTACCTCAACGACGTCGCGATGGAGCTTGGCCCGACCCAGGTCGTCCCCGGCAGCCACCGCAGTGGCCGGCTGCCGCCCGGATCGGATCAGGAACTGGTGTGGGAGGGGCGCCGCTACGTAAGCTTGCTGGCCCGGGCTGGCGACTGCGTGATGCTGAACGGCCAGACGTGGCACCGTGGGGCTACCAACCAGTCTGATCACCACAGGATCGTGCTTCAGGTCACGTACGGCAGGCGCTACATCTCCCAGCGGTTCTGGCCGTTTGTTAACTTCTCGCTGCCCGAAGACCTTTGGGCGGCCGCGCCCCCGCGCCGCCGCAGGCTGCTCGGGGAACATCCGCACGGCCCCTACGGCTGAGCTGCTGCCGGGCCTCGCGGGCAGCCCGGCTGCTAGTCCTCGAGGTTCCCACCCAGTTGCATGCGCAGGCGCACATTCTCCCGTCGCAGGGCGTGAAGCAGCAGCCGGGGATCCTCCCCGCGCACGTCGGCCTGCTCGACTAGGGCCAGTTCGGGCGACACCATCAGGCGTAGCGGGTAGGCCGGCCCGTAGTCGACGGTGAGCAGCCCGTCAGCGCGGTACCGCGCGAAATCGGTGGGCGGCAGATGCCCCCAGCGGTCCACGAAGCGCTGCTCGCTGCGGGCGAACTCGGCACGCCGGTGCTCTCTGGTCGCCGACACGAGGTGGTTAAGCACGCTGCGATGGCAGTAGTGAACCTCATCGCCTGCCTGCCGCGCTCGCAGGCACAGGTCGACGTCCTCGTACCCGTTGCGGTAGCCGGTGTCGAAGCCGCCCAGTGCGGCAAAGGCGTCCGCCCGGACAAGCATGCAGGCTCCCGTGACAATGTGCGCAGGGCCCGAGCGCATCGCGACCGGATGATCACCGGGGAAGCCCGCATAGACATGCCGCGGGAAGCCGTCGGCGCAGATCTCCGCACCGCAGTGCTGCAGTCGCCCGTCAGGAAACAGCAGGCGAGTGCCCACAAGCGCCGGGCGTGAGCCCGTCTCTGCGTAGTCAAGCAGTGCGTCTAGCCAGCCGTGACGCGGGGTCAGGTCAGTGTTGTAGAACACGTACGCCGCCCCTGATGCCGCCTCCGCACCGGCATTGCAGGCATGCGCGAAGCCCCGGTTTACAGGCGACCGCACCACAGCCACAGCCCCGTTCAGCCGGTCAAGGAGCGCGCCTGTGCCGTCTGCGGAGCCATCGTCGGAGACCACCACTTCGACATCCGGCCGACTTGCTAGATCGGAGAGCAGCGCACGCAGGCACTGCCCGAGCAACGCCGATGTGTTGTAGGTCGGGATTACGATCGTGCAACGCACCGTAGTCAGTGCGACCTCCCCTCGTCTGTCAGAAAAGCCAGAATACGGTGCGTCGAGCAATTCCCCAAGGCATATGCGCTGAGTTACGCTGATTCGCACGGACCAAAAGGCTGTGAGTCAGTAAGACTGGGGACAGATGTGACTGCGAAGAGCCTGCTGCAGCTTAGCCCACCCTTGCCGGAGTTGCCCGAGCCGGCCGATGCCGAGCTCTTGGTGATCGCGAATGCGTGCCAGACCGTAGACGAGACGCTCGACCAGTTTAAACTCGACGCGGCCAACCCTGCCCTGCTTGAGCGCAACAACGGAGGCTATCTCTCCTCCTACCAGCGGATGATTCCCGAAATCGATGGCGAACGGCGTGAGATCATAGACGCGGTCAATTACCTGCGCCTTGCTCGGGGAGTCGGCAGCTTCATCCAGGAACACAACTCCTCGTCCCTGAACGGTGTCTACCTGTACGACTTTCTCGAGCGCCACGGTTACCAAGATCGCGTCAGCCTCGTCGACAACATCGATCTCCAGTCGGAGCGCGCCGCCAAGTTGACTGCTGCCGCCGATATCGTGCTACTATCGACCACATTTATCACCAGCGTGAGCACCATCGTGCGCGTCTGCCGCGTGCTCAGGGGCTGGAATCCCCGGGTAAAGATCGTCGTGGGCGGCGCGAAGCTCACACAGTACGCCGATGATCGTGAGATCCATGATGCGGCCCGTGCTTCGGACGCGCTGATCTTGTCTCCCAACGGGGAACGGACAATGCTCGAGGTGATCGCGCGGCTGGTGCGCGGAGCAAGCCTAGCGGGCGTGCCCAACGTGGCTTACTACGAGGGGGAGTTCCGGTGCACCTCACGGAACCTCCACGACGGGGTGGACATCGACGCCAACGCGGTCCGCTGGGACCTGCTCCCGCCGTATATCCTGCGCGATTCGGTGAACGTGCGCACCGGACGGGGCTGCCCGTTCAAGTGCAAGTTCTGTACCTTCCCTAGCTACAACGACCAGCGCGTGGACCTGATGGAGCAGGACAGCGTCATCGCCCAGCTCCGGCAGATCATGCGGCTGCCTGTAGTCAGAAGCGTGCGCTTTGTCGATGACACCCTGTTCCTCAACCGGGGGCATCTCATCGACATCTGCCGGAAGATGATCGACATCGGATTCGACAAGCCGTGGACCGCATACCTGCGAGCGACCACCTTGACTGATGAATGCGTGCGGCACCTCAGCGAGGCTGGCTGCAAGCTTGTCCTGGTCGGGGTCGAATCGGCAGACCAGGGCGTTCTGGACAAGATGCTCAAGGGCACTCGTGAGAAGCATAATTGGGAAGCGGCTGCCAGCCTGCAAAAGTACGGCGTCATGGGTTTTGCCTTTATTCTGGTTGGATTCCCCGGGGAGACGGCGCGGACGGTAAACAAGTCGATCGATTTCCTCAACAATTCTGGGATCCACTCCTACGTGCACTCGCCGTTGTTCGTATTCCCCAATTCACCGCTGGCTCGAGAGGCCCAGAATTTCGGCCTCGTCGGCGGTTTTAACGACTGGTCGCACGACACGATGACCTGTCAGGAGGCCATCGGCCACTGCGAGCGAATGTTCTCGGAAGTGCGCAATGCCGCCTACATAGACCGAGGATCATCAGTGGCCAAGGTCCTGCTCGACCATGGCTGCACGGCCGACAGCGCGCGGGAGCTCGGGGTACTGCACAACGAACTGGCGCGCCGCCAGCAGGCAAGCGCCGATGACGGCGGGACGCTCGGCCGGTTCGCCGAGGTCGCCATGACCGTCAGCGGCTCCGGCGGGTCCACGGACGCCGTGACCACGCCCTACAGCAGGGTCGACGGCCGACTTGAGATCACCACTCCGGCCCGGTACTGAGGGGATCGGTATGGGGCCCCGTCACGGTGCCGCAGTCCTAGGTCTGTCGGCCCTTGCGCATGATCCCGCAGCCGCGTTGATCATCGACGGTCACCTGGTCGCGGCGGTGGAGGAAGAGCGCATCAACCGGCAGAAGCGCACCCAGGCTTTTCCCGCCGGCGCCATCGCGGCAGTCCTCGACCGGGGCGGGCTACGCCTGGATGACGTCGGGCAGATCGGGTACTACTGGAACGACCGCGGAAACCTCGCGCGTGCTCTCTGGAAAGCGGCACGGCAGGCACCGGCGAACCCGTCCGGATTCAGCCAGATGGCTGCGCAGCGGCTGAAGGGCGTGACCGCTCCGGCCGTACTCCGTGCCCGTCTCCGTCCGTTCCTTGCCAGCGAAGACGCGTTGCCGCCCGTCCATTTCGTCGATCACCATTATTCCCATTTGCTTGCGGGATGGCTGTCGGCGCCATTCACAGCGGATGCCGCTATCGTCGCTGACGGGCGGGGGGAAGTATGCTCGACGTCGCTGTATGACCTTAGCCGCGGGCACGGGCACGCGCCGCGGCTCATTGAGTCCTATCCCTTTCCCGACTCCCTCGGCGTTTTCTACGGTGCGGTGACTCAACTGCTCGGCTATACCGCCCTGCACGACGAATACAAGGTCATGGGTCTCGCCTCCTACGGGCAGCCCGACGCCCGGTGGCGAGAGCGGATCCGGTCGCTACTGCACACCGACAGCGAGGACCGGTACCACCTGGACGTCTCGTTCGTGCGGCCCGAGCACTGCTCGGGGAATGAGCTGCCCTGGCTGGCCCCACGGGCGTGCAGCCTCCTCGCCGGCAAGTTCCGGGAGGGCGACGCGTGGACTCAGGAAGCATTTGACTTCGCTTACGCCGCGCAGGAGGCCCTGGAGGAGGCAGTGCTTGGGCTCCTGCGGCGTACCGTCAAGTTGACCGGCGCCCGCCGCGTTATCTTGACTGGGGGGGTCGCCATGAACGCGGCCGCGGTGGGGAAGGCCCGCGCGTCCGGAATCGTCGAAGAACTGCATGTACCGCTGGCTCCGGCCGATTCCGGAGCGAGCATCGGGGCGGCGCTGGCTGCGGTCCGCTCGGCGGGCGCCGCGATCCCCCCTGCAGCGGAGCTAGTTAATCCGTTTCTTGGGCCGGATTACGCTGACGAGGTCATCGAGGCGACTCTGCTTGCCAGCAAACTGCCTTTCCGCCGATGCGACGCGCCGCGGCGGGCGGCCGAATCAATCGCCGCCGGTCGCCTTATCGGCTGGTTCGACGGCCGGATGGAGTTCGGCGAGCGGGCTTTGGGCGCTCGCAGCATCCTCGGCGACCCCCGCTCGGCCGCCACCCGTGAGCGGATTAATGCGTCAGTCAAGCGCCGTGAGAGCTACCGGCCCTTTGCTCCGTCGGTCCTCGAAGAGCATGCCTCGCGATACTTCGCCACCAGCGCAAACCGGAGAATGGGGGAGATCGTCCGCGTAACCGCGGCGGCCCGCGGCGAAGTGCCAGCCGTGGTGCACGTGGACGGCACCGCCCGGCCGCAGACGGTCCCCCAAGACTGGCCGGCGCGCACTTTCCGGCAGCTCATCGAACACTTCTACGCCTTGACCGGAGTTCCCATGGTGGTCAACACCTCGTTCAACGTCCGCGACGAGCCTATCGTTTGCACGCCTGAGGATGCCCTGCGCTGTTTTGCCGTGTCGGGGCTGGACGAGCTATATCTAGGACCCTTCGTAATCGACAAGGCGGCTTTCCATGAGTAACCGCTGGGCATCGATGGCAGGACCACGGAGCGTGAAGGCGGCCCGCATCGTCGGCTTGCTTACCCGACGAGCCGTCCCGCCCTTGGCAGTAGCGCTGCTGCGACCGCGAACGCGCCGACCCGACGTGCTGCTGCCGCTGCTCGCGCTGGGCGTGTGGACAGCGGCCGAGGCTCTGGCCGAAGACGACGCGGCCAACCTCGATGCGGCCCGGAGCTCGCAACGGCAAGATCGCGGTACACGCTATGCGATGCTGGGTGCTCACCTGCTCGCGTGGTGGCTCCCGCTTCTCGCGGCCCGGCACCGCCGGAGCCAACCGGCCCGCACGGTGGCGGGCGTGGGACTGATCCTTGCGGGCGGCGCACTACGGGTGACCGCGGTTCTCACCCTGGGCTCCCGATTCACCGGGCACGTGCGAACCGTACCGCAGCAGCGGGTGTGCGAGCGAGGGCCGTACGCGGTGGTCCGTCATCCCTCCTATGTCGGGCTGATCGGCTTGAACGTCGGGCCAGCCCTGAGCTGCGGTGCCTGGCCCGCCGCAGCAGTGGCAGCAGCCGCCACGCTGGTGGCGAACGCCTGCCGGGTACAGGTTGAGGAGAGCGCGCTCCTTGAGAAGCTAGGGAAGCCCTACCAGGACTACATAACACGCACGCCGCGCTATGTCCCGCGAGTGCGCGCCACCGGACACCCCCGACGGACGGAGCAGAGCGGCCTTGCCTGAGGACCGGGCGACGGACATCGCGAGCCGGGGCATCGACCCGGTGTCCGCCGCGCGTCGGCTAGCGGGTCTCGTGGTGCGCTCGCCGGTCCGGGAGCTTCCGTGGCTAGAGCGTCTGCTGGGGGTGCCGGTATTCGCTAAGCTGGAGATGCAGCAGCACACAGGATCTTTCAAATATCGCGGCGCGCTCAATGCTGTGCTTGCAGGTCCTCCGAAGCCGATCATCGCAGCCTCCGCGGGCAATCACGGGCTAGCCGTCGCCGAAGTCGCCCGGCGACTCGGGCGCCCGGCAAACATCTGTATCCCCGCCACCGCTAGCCCGCTCAAACGAGAGCACATACTCGCCACCGGGGCCGGCCTCATCGAGCACGGGAACTCCCTCGAGGACGCCGCCGACCGGGCCATGCAGCTGGCGGCGGAGCAGGACCTGCTGTACCTATCCCCCTACAACGATCCGCACGTCGTGGCCGGGGCCGCGACCATTGCCCTGGAGATGCTGGAGGACTGCCCTGAGATCACCACGCTGGTGGCGCCGGTCGGAGGTGGCGGCCTTATCTCGGGTCTCGCGCTGGGGGCCCGCGCCGCGGGCGCCAGTGTGCAGGTCTTCGGCTGCGAGCCCGAACGGTACCAGTCCGTCTCCGCTAGTCTGAACGCTGGTCGCATAGTCCGGGTCGTGCACCAGCCGACCATCGCCGACGGGCTGGCTGTCAATCTCGAGGCGGGGTCGATCACCTACCCGCTGGTGCGCCGGTTTGTCCGGGCTATGGTGTCGCTCACTGAGGAGGAACTGGCAGCGGCCACCCTGGCGCTGCTGGTGCACGAAAGTCTCCTCGTCGAGCCCGCAGGCGCGGCAGCGGTCGCAGCCTGTCTGCGTCTATCCGAGCAAGGACTGCTCGGCGGGCCCGTCGGCATTCCGCTGTGCGGGGGGAACCTGCAGCATGCTGCTCTGGCCCGTATCCAGCGGTACCCCTACGCCGATCCCCGACTGATCCGCCTGCTCGAACTTCGCGGCCGGACCGTGAACGACGTGCCCGTCAGTCGCACGCTCAGCATGCGCCACACTGTCACCACACCGTTGCCGGAGCCTGACGACACGCTGGCAGACATGCGGGAGCAACTCGCCTCGTGGACGAGGAGGCTCACCAGTGTGCAGGCCGACCTAGAAGAATACGAACAGTACTGTGCCAAGGCCGGGGTACTCGTCGATCACGGCGTGATCGCGAAGCTGCACGGCAATTGCGCGGACGCCCGGGAGCGGATAGCGGCGATGCAGGGCGTCCTGACCCCGGCTGACAGCGACGAAAACGCGCTGCCGGCTGCGGAAATGGTCCTTCGCTACGCGGCGAATGTCACCGCTTCTTCCCGTGCTGCGCTTGAGTGGTGCTCGCCCTCCTACGCGCAGGCTACAGTCAGCCAGTTCTTCGATATCGGCGCCCAGGAGAGCCCTGGTGTCAACTACGAGCGCTACCAGAACCTGGCCTGCCATGAGGTCGAGGACCAGATGCGCGAAGTGCTTGGACTGTCCCCCGAACACCATGCCGTGATAGCCACCTCGTCTGGGATGGCCGCGTACGCGCTCATCGAGGCGTTTCTCCTCCGGCAGCGCCTGCTGCCGGGTAGCACCGTGCTAATGGCCCCGTATATCTACTTCGAAGCATCGGAACAGCTTCACTCGCTGCCGTCGGTCACGTGCGTGCAGACATCCTCGTATGACGTCCAAGACCTGCTCGAAGAGGTGCGCCGTCACCGGCCACGGTGCGTGTTCGCCGACCCGATCGCGAACACGGCCGAGCAGCGCCTGATCGATATCCCGGCCCTCGTACAAGGACTGGCGCGGGTCGCGGATGTGCCGATTACCGTCGTTATCGACGGAACCATGGTGTCAGGTGCCCTGCCGGCTGACCTCCTCAGCCCGGCTGGCCACGTTGAGGTGCTGTACTACGAAAGCTGCTCAAAATACCTGCAGCTGGGAATGGATGCCGCCATGGCCGGGGTAGTGGCGGTCCCGGCCACGCTCCGGCCCGCCTTCGATCGCCTTCGGCGTAACACAGGCGGCATCCTGTACCGTCAGAGCGCCCACCTCTTCCCTGGCTACAGCCAGGCCTACTTCCGCCAGCGCATGCGTCGCATCTGCGGCAACGCAGCCTCGGTCGCGGTGGAGCTGACCGCTCGTGAGGACGTACGCGCCGTCGCCAGGGTTGTGCACCCGGCGTGCCCCGGCCACCCTGACCACGGCATCGCGGCGCGAATGCCGTACGTCGGCGGGTGCGTGACATTCGCGTTCCACGAAGTTGGCGCGAATCACCGCGAGCAGCTCGATGCCCTCATTGAGGACATGCTGCACCGCGCGCGCCGGTGCGGGTTGCATCTGACCAAGGGGGTCAGCTTTGGCTTCAACACGCCACGAGTGTCGGCTGCGGCGAGCATGTCAGAAAGCGAACCGGCGTTCCTGCGCCTGTACGCGGGCAACCGAGGCGGCGAGCAAGTCCGGTTGCTCGCCCAGGTGGCCGGCGATGCGCTGGCGTCGGCTCAGGCCTGGCGGACTGTCACCCTGTCTTCCTGATGATTGTGCGACCGAGCACCAGTGCGTCAAGCGACGATCCGAAGAACGTCCTGATCGCGTCGTGCGGCGTGCACGCGAGCGGTTCGCCCGCCAGATTGAACGAGGTATTGAGCACGACCGGCAGGCCGGTTCGTTCGCCTATCGCGGCGAGTAGGCCAGCGAAACGGGGGTTGGTCTCAGCACGAACCAGCTGCGGTCGGCAGCTGCCGTCCGCATGCACGACCGCAGGGACGAGCCCGCGCATCTCTTCCCGGACCGGGCATGCGGTGAGCATAAACGGAGAGCGCCCGGTCGTCTCGACGATGTCCGGAGCGGCCTGCGCCAGCAGAGAAGGGGCGAGCGGCCGCCATTGCTCCCTGCCCTTGATAGCGTTCACCCGGACACGCGTGCTGACACTGCCTGGGCTGGCCAGAATGGACCTGTGCCCGAGCGCTCGGGGGCCCAGCTCCATACCGCCTTGCATCCAGCCGACCACCGCGCCCTGTTCCAGCAGGGCCGCCGTGTCCATCGCGACATCAGCTGACACGGTCACGGGCAGACGGAGCGAGCGTGCCAGTTCGTCTAGCAGCTCGTCGGGGAAATCGGGTCCGAAGGCGGCACTCTCGACCGGTGCGACGGGCCGCTCGCCACGCGCCGCGGCGACCACCAGTGCGGCGCCCAAACTCGTGCCGGCGTCACCGCTGGCAGGGAACACGTACAGCTCGTCCACCAGCCCCGACCGTTCGATGACGCCGTTGGCTGAGCAATTCAGCGCGACGCCTCCGCCGAGAACGAGCCGCCGCGTCCCCGTGCGGCTAACCGCGAGCCGCACCAGATGCAGCAGTGCGCGCTGCAATATCGCCTGTCCGGTGGCGGCTGCCTGTTCCTGTGCGGGCCCGAGCGTAAGTTCGGCACGTGCCCGGCTGGTCAGCGGGTCGACGGGGTAGCGTACCGGGACTGACGGGCCAAATTCGCGCTCGCACCATGCGCGCCAGTGCTTTACCACATCCCTGTACAGGGTGTAGTTGCTGTCGGCCGTCCTGGGCACCCCGATGGCCCGATAGCCGTCGGAGGAGAATTCGAACGGGTCAGCTGTCCTGAGAGGCTCTGCGTAGGCGGCCAGGCCCATGACCTTGCCTTCCTCGCCAAGCTCGAATCCGAGGTGGTTGGTGAGAGCCAGGTAAAAGAAGCCGAGTGAATCGGGGATCCCGAACTCTTCCCCTAGGTCGATCTCGTTCCCGTGGCCTCGTCCGAGGCAGGTGGAGACCCCGTCGCCCTGGCCGTCTACCGTGAGAATCGCCGCGTCAGGGAAACCTGAGCAGTAGAAGGCCGCAGCGGCGTGAGCATGGGCGTGCCCGACAACGTCGACATGCGGCGCACGCTGCCCTGCGAAGAAGGGGTGCGCAAGCAGCGTCTTGTGCAGCTTGGTCGGCAAGCCCGGCTGGTCCCTGGGATCCCAGCTCACTGCCAGCACGTCCACATCGTGCAGGCTGATGCCAGCGCGGGCCAAGCAGTAATGGGCCGCGTGTACCGGCGCGGCACCGTAGGCGTGCTTGCGCCGGATAAGCCGCTCTTCTTCCACGACGGCGACGATCTGCCCGTCACGGACGAGTGCGGCGGCGGCGTCGTGGCCGTACCCGCCGCTGATGCCGAGGACGATCACGGGATACCTCCGAAATTAAACGGTCTGAATGCGAACGGGCAGGACATCAACGGTGCGCATGTTGGCGGTCTCCCGGTGCCGCGCCGAGGCGGTTTGCTCGATTACTAGCCCACGACCAGCGAGGGCGCCGAAGGCGACTTCGCCCTGAAGGCTGGCCAGCGCGGCACCCAGGCAGTAGTGGATGCCGTAGCCGAATGCGATGGAGGAAGGGCCAGCGCGGGTGATGTCGAGCTGGCTAGGACGCGGGAATCGGTCAGGGTCGCGATTGGCGGCTGCGAGCACCGTAACCAGGAGCTCGCCAGGTTCTATAGTCACCTGTCCGACCACCGTCCTAGCGGTGGCGTGCCGGCCCGTCGTCTGAACCGGTGGCTCGAAACGCATAACCTCCGCCACCGCGAGCCTGACGAGAGACGGGTCGTTACGCAGCCTGACGAACTCGGCTGGGTGGCTGAGTAGCGTCCAGAGCCCGTTGCCGAGCATGCTCAGCACCGTCTGGTAGCTCGCGTTGTAGATCTGAAAGACGAGCGGAGCAAGCTCAGCGGCTGGCAATGCGCCGGCGTCACTGGCGGACACCAGCCCGGATAGCAATCCCGGCCCGGGTTTTCTGCGGACACCGCTGATCAGCTCACGCACGTAGGCGTCGATCTCGACAGCGGCAGCGTCGGCCTCGGTGAGCTGCTGGGGTGTCATGCTGCGCTCGAACACGGCATTGAAGGCCAGCGTGCGGTCGCGAAAGTGGCGCCGATCCTGCTGGGGTATGCCGATCACGTCGGCGATGACCTGGCGTGGCAGCTTGTCGGCGAAGGCGGCAACGAAATCGATCTCTCCGGCACCTGCCAGTTCGGTCATGAGCGTGGCGACGTGTCGCTCGACAGTGGACCGCAGCGAGCTGACCAGGTGCGCGCTGAAGTGGGAGGTGAGCAGCTCACGCAGCCGGGTGTGCCGGGGGGGATTAGCCATCAGCAGCATCCTGGCTAGCGTCGCCAGGCAGGGATGGTCACGCCATTGCGAACCGCCTCGCGCCGCGCCCGCAAGGTCGGCGTCGTTGCCAAGACTCGGGTTTCGCAGTGCCTGCACACAAAGGCTGAAGCTTGTCGTCAGCCAGGTATCGGGGCCGACCCTTACTACCGGCGCGAGCGCCCGCAGGTCCTCGTACAGCGGGTAGGGATCTAGCGGTGTATGCGCGGACCGGAAAAGCTCGCTGAAGATCGCGGTCGCGACGGCTTCGCTCATTTCCCCCGTCCTCCCCAAGCCAGCTCCTCGATCTGCGAGGCCGCCCAATCCGCGTCGGGAAGCGTCCCCCACTCCGCGGCCAGTTCGGCGGCCCGCGCCGCGAAGCCCGGATTAGCCGCTACCTCCTCGATGGATGCTCGCAAAGTGGCGGCGGACAGTTGCTCGCGCTCGATGACCACGCCTACCCCTAGCGCCGAACACCGGGCAGCGTTCGTGGGGTGGTCGGCGCCGGACGGAACGATCACGAGCGGGATCCCGTACCGCATCGCGGCCATAATCGTCCCGAACCCGCCCACGGTCACTATCACGGCACACTGCGGCAGCACGTCGTCGAAGTCAAGCCATACCTGTCCGTCGTGCCCGGGGTGACTGCCAGGAGGCACCCGGCCGGCCCAGATAACCGGCCACGGCAGCCCCAGCGCGGCGGCAGCGGCGGTCCGAAGGTCTTTCTCGGAGCCGTAAACAGAGCCGAATGTGATGAGTACTGCGTTCCGGTTGCGGCGTCTGGGGACTTCGCCGGTCGTGCACTTTGCTCGCCGGGGTGTGCGGGGACGAATGAAGCGCATTGCTGTCGCGACGTAGGCGCCGAACTCGCGCGGGTCAGGGAGCGCCGACGTGGCGGTCACGAACGTGGGGAGCGCTGGTGCCAGCCCTAGATACCGGTACAGGCAGTCAGCCTCAAGCTCGCCAGCGCCTGCCGCCCGGCCCAGCGCGGCGAGCGAGCCGCCCAGTTCGCTCTGCCACACGTCTGGTGGCAGGAATCGGTTCTCCCGCCCGGTCACATGGGGCAAGCCCGCCGCTTCCGCGGCGGCAAGGCCGGCGAACTCCACCGGATCACGGATGACGATATCTGGCCGCCACTGGCTCATCAGGCGGACGGTATCCGCCAATGCCGCCCGCGCCAGTGTCTCGACGAGGACCTTACGCGTATACGGGAAGCGACGAAGGCGCCGTTCCCTGGCACGGGAGAGCTCGGGCACCAAAAGGGGCTCGTCACCGACCCTGAAGTCCGGGCCTACGGGGGTCAACTCAAGTCCGTAGGCAGCGGCCAGCCCGGTCAGCGAGGCGGCCGACGCCACGCGCACCTGGTGCCCCCGGTTACTGAGCTCCCGGAGGACGCCGACCATGGGCAGCAGGTGGCCAGCACCGGGCTGAGTGGTGCACAGTATCCGCAGCGGAGAGTGATCGCGAGGCGGCGTTACCGGCACATCATCAGGTTAAATCGGGCGATGACTGCCGCCTAGCCGCGCAGCGGAGAATCTGGACCTATTTCTCGGATCACGCCGCATCGTTAGCTGATCCAGCGGGGCTGGCGCCATTGGATAGCACCTGCCCGTGAGAGCTTCGGCACCCAGTACCTGCAGTCCTCGAAGAAGTAATGGGTTACCTGACTTCGGCGGGTAAGGCCCGGCTTGAGGATACTTGCTCCGCCGTGTAGGACCGACCCTGCCCAGACCAACGCCTGGCCGCGCCGCAGGCAGGCTATGCTCCGCGTGAGGCCCGACCGCTGGGCCGCTCTTTCCATTTCGGCGCAGCGGGCGGCGTCGAACACCGTCCCGTCTTCGACATCGCGGATACGTACCTCCGCTATCCGGTGGCTAGCCGGATAGTAGAACACCGCCCCATTATCCTCGTTAACGTCTTCAAGCGCGATCCACACCGCGCAAAGGAAGCCCTCGGGGTCGGAGTTGAAATGGACGGCGTCGCAGTGCGCCTCCTGCTCAGTGCCGTATTCGAAATTCAGTGTCTGGAAGGCGAGTGGCCGCCGACCGAACAGCCTTTGCAGCGTGTCTAGGATCTGCGGTGCCAGTGCGAGGGCGCGTACATGCGGATTGACGATCCACGCGTCCATGATCCGGTCGGCAAAATATTCCACCCCGTCGGCGGACTGGCGACCGGCGTCCGCGCTGACGTTCCTCAGGCTGTCGGTAACCGCATCGAGACCGTCACCAGAAAGGCCGGTGCCCGGCAGCTTGACAACGCCATCCCGGGCAAACACAGTCTTGATCGTCATAGCGGGAGCATACCCACCGGCCACCTGATTACTATCCGCCGACGGGGGACAATGAGAGTATGCGAATTCTAGGATTGAGCGGCAGCTTCAACACCACGAGCGATCCCTGGGTGCCAGGGCTGCCCCGCGGGTTCTTCCACGACGCCGCTGCGGCGCTGGTGCAGGACAGCGAAGTGGTGGCCGCTGTTGAGGAGGAACGCTGCAATCGCATTAAGCACACACACGACTTCCCGCTGCAAGCCGTCTCCGCATGCCTGTCTATTGCGGGTACTGACCTGAGCAGCGTAGACGAGATCGCCTTCTTCTTCGCCGAGGACTTTCTCGATAGCCAGCTCGCCCAACAGTCGCTCGGGCTCCCCGAACTGCCGATGCCCGGCGCTCGGGGGCGGCTCGCCACGCTGCTTGGACTCGATGCCGCAGATGAGCGGCTGCATTTCGTGCCGCACCACGTCGCGCATGCCGCGTCCGCCTTCTACCAGTCAGGCCTGCGCCGGGCGACGGTACTTGTGATGGACGGGCATGGTGAGGCGGAGTCCATCTCGGCCTACCGGGGCGGGCCCGGTGGTCTCTCGCTCGTGTCCAGCGTGCCCGAGTCCGCGTCGCTCGGGCAGTTGTACTTTCGCGGTACTCGTTTCCTGGGATTCCGGCTGTTCGACGAATACAAGGTGATGGGATTGGCCCCGTACGGCGATCCAGCGCGTTACCGTCGGGCCTTCCGCAGCCTGTACGAGCTACTGCCGGACGGCTCCTTTCAGTTTGACCACGCGGAGATGGACGCGAGGCTGCTCGCGGAGGGGATCCGTCCCCGCCGAGCCCACGAGCAGCTCGGTGCGCAGCACCGCGACTTCGCCGCCGCGCTGCAGGAAACGCTGGAAACTATCGTCCTGCACCTGGCGCAGTCCCTGCTCGTCCAGACAGGCGAGGATGCACTGTGCGTGGCCGGCGGGGTGGCTCAGAATTCGACGCTGAACGGTGCACTCGCCCGTTCCGGACTGTGGCGGGAGATCTTTGTCCATCCCGCCGCGAACGACGCGGGCTCAGCCCTTGGCGCTGCCCTGCATCGGTTCGCGCAACGCAAGCAGGCAGCGCAGCGCCGGCTGTCGTCCACGGCCCTGGGCACAAACATCGGGACCGACGAGCAGGTCCGGTCGGTTCTCGAAGCATGGTCGGATTACGTGCGGTACGAGTACCGCGAGGACATCGCTGCAACGGCAGCGATGCTCCTGGCCGAGGGCGCCGTGATCGGCTGGACCCAGGGGCGGGCGGAATTCGGGCCACGAGCGCTAGGTCAGCGCAGCATCGTGGCGGATCCGCGACCAATCGCGAACCGGGTGCGCATCAACGAGCTCGTCAAGCACCGGGAGGAATTCCGCCCGCTGGCGCCCGCGGTGCTTGCCGAGTACGCGGCGGAGTATTTCGAGTTGCCTGACGCGAACATCAACGCGGAGTTCATGGCCTTCACGGTGCCAGTCCGTGCCGACAAGCGTGATGTGCTCGGCGCTGTCACCCATGTGGACGGCTCCGCCCGGCTGCAGGTGGTCTCGCCGCAGCCCACCCGATTCCGGCGGCTGATCAGCGAGTTCGCCGGGATCACCGGCGTACCAGTCATCTTGAACACCTCTTTTAACAATGCCTGGGAGCCCATCGCCGACACCGCCGAGGATGCGCTGCGTACATTCCTGACCAGCGAACTCGACGCGCTCGCGATCGGATCGTTCCTGGTCACCAGGACGGCTGTCGCTGGCAAGGCGCCGACCCTCGGCAGCTTGGTGCCGGTAATGTCCAGGACAACCGCGCTGTCACTTATGCCTGATGCACGCGGCAGGCGGGTGTGGTCTGTCTACGAGCACGCTCAGCCGCACGATCATCGTCGCCGCACGGAAATCTCCGACGACAGCGCTGCGGTCCTCATCCAGGCAGACGGCCTTCGTGACATTGCCACTCTCTGCGGTACGGCGGACGCCAGCGTGGTGGATGCCGACTTGCTGCGCCTTTGGGAGCGGCGCCTCGTGGACCTCCGCCCTCCTACCCCCATGCCGGCCCGTTAGTGCTGCCGGTCACGCATGGCGGGCGTGCAACTCACCGAACCGATCCCGCAGGTGGGACAGAACAGCCCGCTCCGCTTCGTCCGCACCATCGTGCTGCAGATAGTACGGCGCGACGACGGGCAGGTCTGGCCGGGTGCGGCACCAGATGCCGATCGCGGCCGCCGATATCAGCTCACGCTGGCCGCCGCGGAGCTGCCAGGTCCGTTTCGGTGGCGATACGGCAGTGAGCACGTACCCGCGCCCGGCCAGCCACGCCTGGTTGTTGACTTGCTGCGGATCGTCCAGCCTGAGGTGGACCGCGACGCAGCAGACGCCGCTGTCCTCCGCCTGCCGGACGGCCTCGGGGAAACCCGCAAGCCCGGGGGCTGCTGTCGTCGCCGGCTTCACGGTCGCGTGATTGGCGGGGAAAAGTGATGGATGCGGCGGCATCAGAAGCCGGGTTGGTACCGGGGACACGCGCTTTACCGCGAGGGTGGCGATCGACGCCGGGGTGCCGAAGTTCAAGCGACATAGCGCTCGGGCGTACTCGCCGTCACGCGGGTCGGCGAACAACCAGGGCACCGGCGCGGCCAGCGCACTGCGGACGTCATCGGGGTCGCGGTTGCTCTCCCGCAACTCGGTGCATTCAATGACACCACCGCGCATGACGTAGAACGGGACCAGCCCCCAGAACCGTGACTGCACGTAATGGCAGTGAATGTGTTGAACCGCCTCGCCCCCCCTGATCGACGGCGCCGAGGCCCGGTTACGGGCTGCAAGCAGGAGGGTGTGGTAGCGGTCGTGTACGGGCGCATCCGCGCCGGAGTGGTAGCCCGCCATCCGGTGCAATATCGCGGCGACCGCTCCTGTACTGCGGTCCATGCTGCCCGACCGGCACAGCTCGCCGTGGCCAGGTCCGAATTCGGTCTCTGCAGACAGCACGGTGACGGTGCCGATTGGCAGGTCCGCGGCTGGCGCGCCCGGGGGTAGCCGGAGCTGGGCACGGGCCCGTTCGATCTCGGTCGGCGACCCCCAGAACCAGATCGCCTCATCCCCGTCGCGGACCTGAGCGGTCAGCCGCGCCAGGTCGAAAGAGTCGGTGTGGTAGTCGTCCCCGTAGGTGCGCATCAGCACGGACAAGCGCAGTCGCAGCGCACGTTCCGGATACAGCCGGCTCTCGGCCGGTTCGATAAGCATCACCCGGGCGTCGAACGCCCGGGCAGCCAGCTCTCCCCGGATAGATGAGACAAGATCTCTGCCGGACAGCGCGGGTACGGCCAGCGTCCGACCGCCGTGCCCGGCGTTCATAGCGTGGTCTGCCGCGGGCCCTGGTCTCGTCTGGTCTCAGCGTCGAGGGAGACAGGGAACGAGGCGAACGCCCGCATGTTCGCAGTCGGCCACCGGCGGGGCGGGCCGGCGGGCCGCATCCGCGGGAAGCGGTCTGCCATGCGCTCAAGCGCTATCTCGGCCTCAAGCGCCGCCAGACGTGCTCCCAGGCAGTGGTGGATCCCCCAGCCGAAGCTCAGGACAGGTGGCGATGCACGGTTGATATCGAAGATGTCAGGGTGGCTGAACCGCCGCGGATCGCGATTACCTGCGGCCAGCACGGAGATAACAAGATCGCCCTTTTCTATGCGTTGACCGAAGAACTCCAGCCGCCGGCTCGCGTGACGGCCCGTGCTCTGAACGGGCGGATCGGTGCGCAGCACCTCTTGGACAGTGCGCGCGACCCGCCCTGCGTCGCCGCGCAGCTCGCCCAGCCGGCCTGGCTCCCGCAGAAGCGAGAGGAGGGCATTGCCGAGCAGGCTTGCAGTCGTCTGGTAACTGGCGTTGAAGATCTGGAAGACCAGCGGGGCGACTTCTTCCTCGTCGAGGACGCCGGCCGCGGACGCGTCCATCAGGTGCGAGATCAGGTCCTCGTGCCGGGACAACCGTCGTTCCGCCACTAGGGCGTGGATGCACTGAATGATCTCGATCGCGGACGCGTCAGCGTCAGCCAGGTTCGCCTCCGTCAGTTCACGCTCAAGGATCAGGTTGAACCGCATCGTCTGGGTCCTGAAGTCGCCTGATGGCCATTGCTCAATGCCCAGGATCGGGCTGATCACCGCCACCGGCAGCCGGTCGGCGAACCCACTGATCATGTCAGCGGGCTGGTCCGTCTGCAGTTCGTCGAGCAGCCTGTCAGTGGCCTGCGCGATCAGTGCGCCCATGGCGCGGACCCGCTCGGGGCCGAATGCCGCCGCGACAGCCCTCCGCATACGGCTGTGCCCGGGCGGATTGGCCACCAGCAGGGTGGCGTTCAACAGCCGCAATGACGGGTGATCGCGCCAGTTCGCCCCGCCGCGAGCCCGTCCGGCGGCTTCGGCGTCGATGTGGAAGCGGGGGTCACGCAGTACTTCAACGCAGGCGTCGTAGCTGACAGCGATCCACTGGCCAGAGCCGACCTGGTGTACCGGCCCAGCCTCGATGAGGCGGCGCAGCAAAGGGTAGGGATCATCGAGAACGTGCTCGGCGGCGAAGATTTTATGGTAGACGTCGGCTGGCTTTATGGCAGTCGACGACGTGTGGTCCGGCCGCGGGGTGCTCAATCCTGCTCAGCCTCCTCGGCCGGACCGTCTGACATTCTCGGAATGATCTCTTGCCCGAAGCGCTTCGTTTCGCCGCAAGCCGGATACGCCGAGATCACGAACGTGGCGAAGCCGGCATCGGCGTAACTGGCTAGCGTCGCCGCGATCTCCTGGTAAGAGCCGACCAACGCGATGCTCGCTCCGCGCCATAGGCGCCGCATGCCAGTCCAGTACACGGAGCCGGAGTGGGCCAGCGTCCCCGCCCGCCCGCCTAGGCGCGCGCGCACGGCCTCGGCGATATGGCCGACCTGCTCGTCCGCGGCTTCCAGTGCCTGCTGCCTAGTCGCTCGGGCGATGACATAAAAGTGAATTCCCAGCCGCAGCCGTCGCCCGTGCTCGGCAGCCAGGCGCGTGGCGGTGCCTGCGACATCGGCGGCCTGGTAGAGGCGCATACCGGGCAGAAGGAGGCAGTCTGCTAGCCGGGCTGCGATCTCGAGGGTGGCTGGGGAACTGCCTGACATATAGACGGGCGGGTGCGGACGCTGAACAGGCTTGGGCCAGCACTTTGCCTCCCGGAGGGTGAAGTAGCGGCCTTGGAAGCTGGCCTTCTCTTGGACCCACCACAGGTGAAGTACCTGCGTGAACTCGGCTGCCCGCTCATGGCGGCCCGAGTTGTCGAGGACCTCGCCATACATCAGGGCCGGCGCGGCGCCGCACACGACGTTGATCAGGAACCGCCCGTTGCTGAACACATCCATGGTCGCGCCAATGCGGGCGCCCAGAGCCGCGTCCACCGAGCCGGGCCTGATCGCGAGAAGGAGCCGGAGCCGGTCGGTAACCGGGATGAGAGCGGAGGCAGTCACTACGCTGTCCACGTAGCCGACACGC
>Ga0208220_1000115_pt1 | contig 29738 bp, 31 predicted proteins | sample NGESurdeep092012_9_FD_184484 | JGI IMG/M metagenome (GOLD analysis project Ga0208220, IMG submission 184484) | Arctic peat soil microbial communities from Barrow, Alaska - NGEE Surface sample F53-1 deep-092012 (SPAdes) | ecosystem: Environmental > Terrestrial > Soil > Wetlands > Peat ...
GAGGGCGGCGAGGGCGGCGAGGGCGGCGAGGGCCCAGATGTAGCCGGCGGCGGCGAGGCGCTGGTTCTTGACACGCCGGTGCAGCACAGCCAGGGTTTTGCCGCTGGCGCGGGTAACAGGGGCGGCCCCGGCGTAGGCCTTCAGCCCACTGGCGTCGGTGAACCGGGATCGGTCATCGCCGGTCTCGGCGAGCACCCGGGCGCCGGTGAGCGGGCCGAGCCCTGGGAAGCTGGTGATGATCCCGGCGTCCAGATGCTGGTTAAAAGACGACACGGCAGCCTGCTCAAGGTCATCAGCGCTGGCGCAGGCTGCGTCGAGGTGGCGGAGCAGGGCCAGGGCCTGGCGGCCCATCACCTCCTCCACTAGTGATGGCTGGCGCATCTGCACGGCGCGGAACGCCTCGCGGAGCCGGGCGGCCTCGGCGTCGATGCCGCGGCTGCGCCCGGCCTTGCGCAGCAGCGCCCGCAACTGGCTCAGCGTGAGCCTGGCGGCGGTGGCCGGGTCCGGGCGGCCGCGAGGATGGCGCGGGCTTCGGGGCGCATGATGCCACCGCGGGCCTCGCCGAAGGCGGCGAGGAAGCCGGGGAAGTACTCGCGCAGATGCGAGCGGAGCTTGTTGTGCGCGCAGGTCCGGTCCCAGACGGCGTCTTGCTGGGCGCGGGCCAGCAAGACGATCGCCTGCGCCAGTTCGGAGTCGGCCGGCAGCGGGCAGCCGCCGCGAACCTGGGATATTATGCAGAGGTAATATCGGGATGCCGAGGAGGCGGCCAGCATGGGCTACGCCCTGGTCATGACGCCCGAGGTGCGGGCGTGGCTGCATGACCTGCGGCACCGCGACCGGGCTAGTGCGGTCCTCGTCGGCCAGGCCATCGGCATGCTGCTGGAAGCCGGGCCCGAGCTGGGCCGCCCGCATCCGCCATTCCCGGCTGAGCAACCTCAAGGAGCTGCGGCCCGGCTCAGCCGGGCGCAGCGAGATCCGGATTCTGTACATCTTCGACCCCAGGCGCAACGCGGTCCTCCTGACCGCCGGCAACAAAGCCGGGCGATGGGAGGCCTGGTACCGCACGGCCATCCCGCTGGCCGAGCAGCGCTACGAGGACTACCTGAAGCAGGAAGGCAGCAGATGAGCAGCAGCGAGTTTCACCACTACACCCGCGATGAGTTCCTCGGCGAGTTCTTTCCCGGCACCGAGGACAAGGCCGCCATCGCGACCGGGATGGAGCAGCTGCGGGCCGAGCAGCGGGCCTGGCGCCTGGCCGAGATGCGCCGCCGCCTCGGCACCACCCAGGCCGACGTAGCGGCCCGCATGGGCGTGACCCAGGGCCGCGTCTCCGCCATCGAGCACGCCAGGCCCGGCGCGACGGAACTGCGCACCCTGGCCGCCTACGTCGAAGCCCTCGGCGGCCGCCTGGAGATCATCGCCGACTTCGGCGACGAAAGACTCGCCTTCACCGAACCCGGCAACGAGGCTGCCTGACCCGCCCGCATTACACAGCCCGGCCAGTCCCGCCGCGGGGCCGGACGGCCTGCCGCAGCTGCCGCACCGGGAACAAGATCGCTGGCGCCACGTGAGCAGGGCAGCCTCCCCCTGTGGCAATGACTGGCCAAGGGCGAAAGCAGGAAATCTGCGAATTAAATTAGGCGCCCGCGCCTCCCGCGATACCGTAGAACCGGCTTGACGCGCACGAGCATCAGCCCGCTATCATGACCGCATGAAATCCCCGAATCGGGGAAATCTCACCGGAATTCGTGTTCAAGTCCCCCCTCGGACACACGTGCAAGTGTCTGACTTGGGCATATTCGTTCCCCAAGATCAGACAGATGTGCAACCTCGCAGGTCACAGCCATGAGGGTTCAAGTCCCTCCCGGACACTGCCCTACGTACATGCCCTTGGCAGTGGCGTCACTATGGGACCGCTTGGCTATCTCCCTGGCGGGTACGCCAGCGGCCCGCAGCGTTATGACCATAGCCAGAATGGCTTGCCGCTTACGGAGCGGCTCGCTCTCGCCGACTGAGCCTGTGATCGCGTACCGAGTCCAGTCGCGGCCGTCGGTACCACGTACCGCGCGCTCCTGCGTCGCCTTCCGCTGGAGCTGGATGGTCAGCTCGCTGGCTTCAGGCAAGGGAATCACCTGCTGTACATCGAGCAGCAGCCGGTCGCCAACCCTGTACGGAGTGAGCCGGACGCACCGAATGTCCAGTCCGTACAAGTCCGTTAGCCACAGGACCGTCGTCGTGATCTCCCGGTCGAACCCGGCGGACACGAGCACGATGCGCACGTGCCGACTGATCACGGTACTGTCGCCGTCGTCGAGCCAGTTCGCCAGGCGACCCTGAGCCTCGTCGGCTACCTCCGGCTCGACCGTCGCCAGATAGTTCTCATAATGGCCGACCAGGTCGTCGAACGTCATCGTGGAGACCATCGCCGCGTAGCGAAGCGCCTGAAGTTCCAGGTTGCCACCGTCTAGGGTGCGCTTGAGCTCGAAAACGACCAGCCGCCCTTCCCGGTCGATGCCGAGCAGGTCGACGCGTCGTTTGGCGTCAGCGAAGGCCCCGAACTCCTCCGCCACAATGAGCACGTCATCGGCGATCGCGTCGATACGGGCACGCAGGAGGCGCTGCAGGTCCGCCCGCTCCAGGACCTTCTCGGTGGTGAACGTCGACGAGGGCACGGCGACGAGTTCGCCTAGCTTCATCTCAAAGAGCGGCACAGGGCGATCATGTCACCACGGCATGAGCGCATGGTCGATCAATCCACTCCTCATGGCGTTTCGGACGGCACACTTCGTCCAGGACGTTGTTGCCATGCCTGTAGTCGGCGCCAGCGTGCGATGCCACTGGCCAGTCCTGCATGAAGCCCGTCGAGATCTGGCGCGAGGAAGCCATCACCGAGCGGAAGCACGTGGCCTGAACCAGGCTTCGAGGCGAGCGCCAGCCACAGCATCCGCGCGCCGCCGCGCGCCGAGTCGAGCATGATCATCGAACTCGCCCAAATGAGGCCCATCGACCATTAGCGAATCAGCCGCGCTGTCCACCCGGTCCCGGTCTCCGTGTGCACGTGGACTGGAGGCGGGAGCATGATCGTATGACACCAGCGCCGCACCACGACCACGCCTGTAATAGCCCCAGTGGTTGACCACCTCATGATCCGGTCCGCGCCTGTCACCGCGCACCACCAACAGCCAGCGAAGCCGCGGCTGCCAGGGTGACCGGAGTCATGCACGTAAAAGTCGCTTCCTGCTGCCTTCCTGGCCATGTCTCGCGCTGCCTCCTCGACCATGTCCTTGGCCGCCAACGTTCCTGATGCTTCAGATGCAGACGACCCGCCCCCAGCCAGCCTCAGCCATGACCGCAGCCGCCAGGGCAGCCGGAGCGACGACGTTGACCCGCACCGGGCAGAAGGCCCCTCTGATCTGATCGCGACGATCGTGCTCGGTGCGTCGACCGCGGCCGTGAGGGTGGCTGGGAATCTGAGCCAAGGCATGGATCGACCGCAGGGTCACCGGATGCTGCCGGATACCTTAACGTCCTTAACTTCATGTATGTTGAGAGCATGCGCGAGATGGGTATACAGGAGGCTAGGCCTGTACTCGGGGATCTCGTTAGAGACGCCCAGCAGCACGGGATCGAAACTCGACTCACCCGCAACGGACGCCTGGCTGCGAGGATCACCCGGCTGTCCGACACTGACGTCAGCGCGGCAGAATGCGAAAAGATCCTGGCCCGCTATGTGGACGATCCCGGCATCACGCTTACGACTCCCGAACGGGAGGCGATCGGCGTTGTGCGAGTGGCACTCGCCAGGATTGCGGACGAGGAGCGCGATGCCCGCTGACATCCAGAGCACCTCAGGCGCATTCCGGACCATCCTCACGCGTCTCCTTGAACGCCTGGCCGGAACAGGCCGCCCGGCAAGGGAGCTGGCACCAGAGGCCGCGCGCATGCAGGCCGCCCTAGACATGCACATGCTCGGTGTCCGGTTGTACCGGCAGCGGATGCACCGCGAGCATCCGCAGGCTAACCGAGATGAAATTGACGGCATGGTCAGGGCATGGCTGACCGAGCCCCCCCGCGGCGGTCACCTGCGCCTGCCCTCAAGGGAACGAGACCGTGGCATCCGTTGAGTCAGCACTCCGCAGGGCAGTCGCCGACCTGAACGCGGTGAATGCACGCTGGGCGCTCGTTGGCGGCCTGGCCGTCTCCTCCCGCACGGTCCCCCGGTTCACTAAAGACCTGGACTTCGCTGTCGCCGTAACTAGCGACGGCGAAGCGCAGGACATCGTGCATAGGCTGCGTCCACGTGACTACGGCCCCTCGAAGTACTCGAGCAGGACTACGTGGAGCGCCTGTCCGGCGTCCGGCTGGTACGCAAAGGCTCAGACGTGGTCGTGGACCTACTGTTCGCGAGTTCAGGGATCGAGAACGAGGTCGTAGCCAGCGCTGAGCGCCTTGAGGTGCTGCCCCGCCTGACAGCTCCGGTCGCGACCACGGCCCATCTGATCGCGCTGAAAGTACTGGCCGGACGTAGTCAAGATCTCACGGACCTTGGCTATCTCATCCCGTCAGCATCACCCACCGATCTCGATGCAGCCCGTGACGCCGTGAAGCTTATCCAGGCACGCGGGTTCGACCGGGGACAGGACATTGTCGCCGACCTGGAGAAACTCATAGAGGACATGGGTCGCTGATAGTCCGGGCCGTCTCGTTGCGACATTCTTGTCCGGCCACGGATACGACCCTCATCCGACAACTTTTTGAGGCCGTGATTTCGTCGCTCCGCAGCGTAGATGTCGCCGGTCCGCCTGCCTACTCATAGCACGGTCCCGAGGACCAACTCGCCGATGATGGCAGGCATGTACGTACCTGGCGACTCAGACCGCCAGCGCGGACCTGCATCGCAGGCACGCTCAGACCTGGTATCGACTGTTCTGAAGGTGGGCGTTGGACCACCTGCTTGTGGCCGCCATGGTCGCCGGGTTCGTCCTGCTCTTCCCCGTGGCGGTGGTCCGCCGCTTCTACGAACTGCACCTACCCTCGGGCTTCCTCGGCACCACGCTGCTGGCCGCCGCGGCCGGGGTCGCCGCGCTAACGGGATTCTGGGCGGCCTACCGCAAGCAAGGACGCGGTCGTTCCCAGCCCGGTGCCGAATGAGTCCCTTATCTCGCGTCGCCCGCGGTCACGGGCCTGGCCTGCTTGATGCCGGTTGGCTGGCCCGTGCGGGACCCGGTCGCTCGCCAGCCTCAGAGTCCGGAGGCTCGCTGGCCAGGGATAGGTAACTCTCGTCCTCCTGAGTCGTGTGGAGCCGGAGGATCGCATGCAGCCCGTAAAGCAACGCCCGGAGGTCCGCGATATCGGCGTCGTCCGGCGGCCCGGACCCAATGTCAGCCAGTAGCTGCCCTAGACGCCGTACCTGGTGCGCGATCTCAACATGCCCCCGGCTCATGGTCGCCGTGGCTTCCGGCGAGCCGAGCACCCGGCCGAGCGCAGGGTACAGCTCGCGCTCCTCCGCCTGCTCGTGCGGGCCGACCTCCTCGACCAGCATGCGGTAGGACCGCCGGACCCGGGCCATCGCCTCCTCGGCCGAGGTGAACCCCAGTGAGTCCGCGGTGGCGTGCAGCTCCTCGATGTCGGCGCGGATCACCTCGTGCTCGCCCCGGAAGCGCCGGGTCAGCGCGGCGTCCGCGGGTGCCAGGCTGCGGGCGGCCGATCCAGGCCGCAGCGCACGCAGCGCGTTGAGGATCACGGCCACGTCAATGCCCTCCTGGAGCACTGCGCCCCACACCGGGGGCAGCACGCCCGCGGCCGCCGCGCCCATAGCCGCGATCGACAGGGCCATCCCGGCCAGGACGCTCTGCAGTGCGATCCGCCGGGTCCGCCGGGCAATGGCGCTGACCTCGCCCAGCCGGTCTATCCGGTCGACGCTGAGCACCGCGTCGGCCGCCTGGGAGGTAGCGGTGGCTCCCCGTGCCCCCATCGCCACGCCCACGTCAGCGAGCGCCAGGGCCGGAGCATCGTTGACCCCGTCGCCGACCATGATGACCGGCGCTTTGCGGGACTCCTCGCGGACGGCCGCGAGCTTCTCAGCTGGCGTCCGCTCGGCAAGCACCCGGTCGACCCCGATGATCGCGCCGACCGTGTCGGCCACCTCGGCGCGGTCACCGGTCACCATGACGATGCGGTGAATGCCCCCGGCCCGCAGCGCCCTGATGGTGCGGGCGGCATCCGGGCGGACCGGGTCATCCAGCAGCAAGACACCCGCCGGCTCGCCGTCCACGGCGACGAACACGGTCAGCGCACCGTCCAGCCGCGCCCGCCGTCGGGCGGCCTTGGCCCACCGGGGCAGGCCCTCCGGACCGCCCATCCCGCACCAGGCCGCCTTGCCGACAGCGACCTGACGGCCGCTCACGCTCCCGCGAATGCCCTGGCCGGGAACCTCATCGGTCCGCTCGGGCGTCTGCAGCTCGCATCCCCGGTCCCTGGCCGCGCGGACCACCGCCCCTGCCAGCACATGGCCGGAGACCTGATCCAGCGACCCTGCAAGCCGCAGAATCTCAGCGGGCTCCAGCTGTCCGGCTGTCACGACGGCGGCCAGGGACGGGTGGCCGCTGGTGAGCGTCCCAGTCTTATCCAGCAGCAGCGTGGTGCAGCGAGCGAGCCGCTCCAGCACTCCGCCACCCTTGACGACGACACCCCGGCGGGCGGATACCGACATCCCGGCCACCAACGCGACCGGGGCCGCCAGGATCAGCGGGCACGGTGTGGCGACGACCAGCACCGCGACAGCTCTCGTCGCGCCGCCCGCGGCCCAGGTAATACCGGCTACCAGCAGGGTGACCAGGACAAACCACAGAGCGTAACGGTCGGCCAGGCGAACGAACGGTGCCTGGGACTTCTCGGCTTCCGCGACCATCCGCACGATGCCCGCGTACGTGCTTTCCTCAGCTCGGGTCGTGACCGTCAGGTCAAACGGGCCGCCGGCGTTGACGACGCCGCTGCGCACCTGGTCACCGTGCTGATGCTCAACCGGGACCGGTTCGCCGGTGAGGGCCGACTCGTCCAGAACTGCCTGCCCGGAAGCTACGGTGCCATCGACCGGGACGAGATCTCCCTGCGCCACGAGAACGAGATCACCAGGCCCGATCTGATCCAGCGGCACCGTATGCAGCGACCCGTTCCGATAGCGCCGGGCAGTCGACGGCGCGCGTGCCAGCAGGCCGCTCAGGTCACGGCGCGCCCGGCTCGCCGCCCAGCCCTCGAGAGCCCGCCCGCTGGTCAGCATCACCGTGATGACCGCCCCGGCCACCAGCTCATCTACCGCTATCGCACCGGCCAGCGCCAGCAAGGCGATGACGTCTACCCCGGCGCGGCGCCGACGCAGGCTATCAGCCAGCGCCAGGAGCGCGTACAGCAGACCTACGGCGGTAACGGCCAGCCATGCCAGCTCCGCTTCCGGGTGCCGGCCAGCCAGATACAGCCCTCCGCCCGCGACCAGGCCCCCGAACGCTACAGCCAGCATGCCTGCCGATGTGCCCTGGACCCGTGCCGTGAGGCCGCGAAGACGGTGCGCGGACGTCATATGGCAACGCTATGACCAGATCCCCGCGATCTTCAGGGTCCAACGGGCGGCCAGGCCCAGGCCGAAAGTCCTGTGTTCCCGCGCAGCAGGCGGCCGAGCCGGGGCGGCCGGCCTGGTCCTGGGGCTAGACCGGGTCGTGGCAGGCGAGGAGCACGGCGATCTCATCGTCGGGGGGGTGCCCGACGTGGTTGACAACCTCGTCGGCGAGTTCGTCCACGAACGCCCGGGGCCGCTGCGGGTCGCACTGGGCGGCCCGCGCGGCCAGCGGGAAGAAGCGGCCCTCCTCGTAGCTCGCCTCGGTCACGCCGTTGGTGTCAAACAAGACGGCGTCACCCTCCGCGAACGGCACGGTTACCGAAATACGCGGCGCGGCGCATAGCCGGCCCAGGCCAGCGGAAGACCGCTGGGCAAGCACGCCATACGCGGCGCGGGCGGCCGGCGCCGGCGCCGGCGCCGGCCGGGCGCGAGGGCGCCGAGGTGACGTCACCGCCGAGGGATCTTGCACTCGGTGATCAGCGTCACCCTGACCTTCGCCGACGCCCCGGCCGATTTCCTCGTCCCGGACGGCGCTGATATCGCTGATGGACTGCCCGGCGGCGGTGGCGGTGGTGCGGCCGTGGCGGCACCGGTAGGCGGCCTTGCCGTTGGACCAGCACGATTCCAGGAGCCGCCCGCAGGTGCCGCAGCGCAGCAGCCCGGCCAGCAGGTAACCGCATCCTGCCGGGCTGGCGGGGCCGCTGCGGGTGCCCAGGTCCTGGACCGCGATGAAGTCGGCCTCGGTGACCAGTGCCGGGTGGGCGGGGCGGGCGGAGATGACCCAGCCCTCGGGCAGGGTCCACCGCTGCACCGGCCGGTGCCCTAGCCCGGTGTTCGCCGGGTCGACCAGCTCACGGTCGGTGCGCTGCCGGTTCCACACCTGCCGCCCGGTGTACCGCGGGTTGCCCAGGATCGCGCGGACGGTGTGGTTGTCCATGCAGTGCCGCTGCGGTGCGGGTTGCGCTACGGGTCCGCGGCCGACGGGCACGGGACCGCGGCGTCGTTGAGCGCGCGGGCGATCCGGGCCCGGCTGCGCCCGGCTAGCCGGCTGTTCGAGGAAGGCTCGATGGCCGACCGGTTCTGGCTCATCGATGCCGGCCGTCCGTGCGGCCTGCGACGCCGATCCCGCCCTCGGCCTCGAGCTGAGCCGGCGGTTCTCTGCCATTGTCGTGCACCGGCTGCAGGCCACGCGCATCCGGCTGCTCGAAACCTGCTCGGCTCCGGCTGACCTGACCAGCTGACCTGGAGCCCTGGCCAGCCGCGGTCATGTTCCGGCCCGGTCGCAGGCAACAAGCGGGCTGCCGCTTGCGGCCGCAGCCGACGGCCGGGCCTAGCGCAGGCGGCGCAGGAACGGGTCCGTGTGCTCGGCGGCGGTGATCCGCACCCGGGCGTCCACGGCGCAGGCCCCGTCCGGGCTCGCGATGACGGGATTGAGGTCCAGCTCGGCGACCTCGGGAAGGTCGTCGGCCAGCCGGGACACCCGCAGCAGGATGTCGGCGAGCGCGGCGGTATCGACGGGCCGGGCGCCCCGGTGGCCGAAGAGCAGCGGCGCGGCGCGCAGTTCCCGGATCATCTCATCCGCGTCGGAGATGCTCAGCGGGGTCAGCCGGGCCGCGTAGTCACCGAGGACGTCTGTGGTCACGCCGCCGAGCCCGAATACGATGAGCGGGCCGAAGACCGGTTCCTGCACGACACCGACGAGCGTCTCGATGCCGCCAGCCAGCATCGGCTGGACCAGGACCTGCTGCAGCCGGGAGCCGAACCGGTCCGACAGGTCGCGGTACGCCTTGGTGACCTCCTGCGGGGTGCGGAGGTCCAGCTTGACCGCGCCGGCGTCGCTCTTGTGCACGAGTCCCGCGACCTCGGCCTTCAGCACGACGCTGCCGCCAAGCTCGGCGGCGGCCCGGACCGCCTGCTGCTCGTCCGCCGCCCCGACCGTTGGGGCCGTCGGGACCTGGTAGCAGGAAAGCAGCTCGGCCGTCTGCCTCGCCGGCAGCCAGCCGCCGCCGTGATTCCCGGCAAGGAAGCCAGCGATGAGCTCGCGGGCGGCGGCAATGCGGAGCCCGCTGGGCTCGGGGGCAGGCCCGGCCTGCTGGTCACGCCAGGCCCGGTAGCGGACCGCATGACCCAGCGCCCGGGTTGCGCCTTCGGGGTAGGCGTAGGCCGGGATCCCGTCGACCGCCGGAGCACCGGCCGGCCGGCCGGGATCCTCGGCGGCGGGCTCGCCGCCGGGTGCAGCGCTGCCGACATCCTCGTGCTGACCGGCCTGGGGCAGCGGATCGATGCGGACGGGGATCACGCGCGTTAGCAGCCGGACTGATTCCGCCTGGTCGAGCAGGGCGGCCACGAGCGGCTTGGCCACCGCTGCGCCGGTGATCGCGGGGCGCAGGTCGGCGATCGCCGTGGGCACGGTCACGGCGATGACGGCGTCGACGTTCTCGTCGGCGGCGATCTGCTCCAGGCAGGCGCGGAAGGCGTCATCGGTCACGGCGGCCGTGGTGTCCACGGGCCCGGCGACGGCCGCCCCGGCCGGGAGCAGCCCGCGGAGCCGGCGTCGCGTGGCCGGACCCAGTTTCGCGACTTCCAGGCCGCTGTCTCCGCAGGCGTCGGCCGCGAGGACGCCTGCGCCGCCCGCGTTGGAGACGATCGCCACCCGGCGGCCCGCGGGCAGCGGCTGGCTGGCCAGCAGGGCCGCGGCCTCGATGAGCTCGCCGAGGCTGCGGGCGGCGATGACGCCGGCCTGGCCGAACAGCGCTTCCTGGGTGACCAGGGCGGTGGCGGCGGCGGCGGTGTGCGAGGCCGCAGCGCTCTGCCCGGCGGCGGAGCGGCCGCCGATGACGGTCAGCACGGGCATCCGCTGGCCCACCCGGCGGGCGGTGCGCGCGAAGCCGCGGGGGCTGCCGAACGACTCGACATACAGGACCGCCAGCCGGGTCAGCTCGTCCTGGTCCCACCACATCAGCAGGTCGTTGCTGGACACGTCGTACTTGTCGCCGACCGAGGCAAATGACGACACGCCGATGCCCAGCCGCGACAGGTGCTCCAGCAGGGCGATGCCCACGCCGCCGGACTGCACGACCACGCCCGCGACCCCCGGCGCGGCCAGGCGGGCCGCGAAGGACGCGTTCAGGCCAGTACCGGGCACCATAATGCCCAGGCAGTTCGGGCCGACCAGGCGCATGCCGTGCCGGCGGCAGGCGGCCAGGAGGTCAGCCCCCGCCGGGCCCAGGCCCGAAGTGATCACCGTCAGGGCCCGCACGCCGCGCTCGCCGCAGGCGGCGGCCACCGTAGCCACGGCGGTGGCGGGCACGGCGATGACGGCCAGGTCCACGGTCTCGGGCAGGTCGGCGACCGACGCGACGCACGGCACGCCCTCCATGTGCGCCGCGCGCGGATTCACCGCGTAGATGCTCCCGGCGAAGCCGCCCGTCACGAGGTTGTGCAGGACCGCGCGGCCGACCGTGCCGGCCCGGCGGCTCGCGCCGACCACCGCGACCGACGCCGGCCGCAGCAGGTACCGCAGGCTCGCCACATCAGCCCGGCTCTCCCGGCCGGCCACCGAATCCAGATAACGATCCAGACCCGGGTCGGCTGCGCCGGTCGGCAGCGGGAATCTCCAGTCGAGGACACCGTCTGCGAGCCTGCGGTGCACCGGGAGCCCGGCGTCGGCGAACACGCGGAGCATCGCGGCGTTGTCCACCAGCGTCGAGGCCGTGAAGGCGGTCAGGCCGCGCAGGCGGCCCAGCGATACCAGGTGCTCCAGCAGCAAGGTGGCGATACCACGGCCGTGCATGTCATCGGGCACGGCGAACGCGACCTCCGCTGCGCCCGCCGTCCCGGCCGGCTCGTAGCTCGCCACGCCGACCAGCCGGCCGCCCAGCCAGGCCAGCAGCGCCGCGTGATCAGCGCTGGCCGGCCGGCACACCCGCTGGGCCTCCTGCTCGGCCGAGCGCCGGCTGAGGCTGAAGAAGCGCAGGTACAGGTTCTCGGCCGACATCGCCTCGTGCATCTCCTTCACGGCCCCGGCGTCCTGCGGGTCGGCCGGCCGGATCTCGGCCGTGCTGCCATCAGCCAACAGCGCGTAGACGCTGCCGCCCGCCTGCAGGGCCGGCGCCGCGGCGGGCTGCCCGGCGGCCGCCTGCAGCTCCCCCGCGTCCGGCGTGGTCACGGCATCTCCTGGCGGGCAGCGTTCTGGCCGCCACGGGCTGAGTCCGCCGGAACGATCACGACGGGGCAGTGCGCGTGCTCGCGGCAGTAGCCGCTCACCGAGCCGTGCAGCAGACGCCGCATGCTGGGCCCGTGATCTCGCCCGACGACCAGGACGTCACCGCCGGCACCGGACACGCCGGCCAGAACCGCGCCGGGATCACCCTCGGGTGTTCGCACGGTCACCGTGACGTCGCGGGGAATGCCGCCGGCCACCGTCTGGAACGAGGTGCTGACCAGCCGCGCCGAGGCGTCGCGCTGCTCGAACCCGTCGAAGCTCAGGACGATGTGCGGGTGGCGGACGTGCGGCGGCGGCCGCCGCCGGCGGCGGCCGCCGTGACGGGGCAGTCCCAGCGCCCAGGACCGGACGGCGACCAGCGGGACGTGCGTGTTCCGGGCCTGGCTGACCGCCCAGCGCAGGGCCGCGAGGCCGCCGGGTGAGTCGTCGACGCCGACGATGATGCGGCGGGAGGCGCCCGGCGCTTCGGCTCGTCCCCCCGCGGAAGGCGGGGCGGCAGCGTTCTCGCCCACGGCCATCCGCCCAGGCCGGGAGCCGTCGCGGGCGGGCCGCCTGGGCCGCCGCATTTTCACGCTGGTCACGGATCGCACCTCCTGGTCGTGCCGTCTCCCCAGCCTGACGCACCGGCTGCGGAAGCGCAGGAGCCCTGCGGCCCCAGACATCGGGACCTTTGTCCCGGCGCGCCCGGACCCTCCTCCAGAGGACGGGCACTGAAGCCTGAGGGCCCGGCCGGAGATGGCCATCGGCCGTATCGACGCCCGTGGCAGCGGCCGGACGATGGCGAGAAAGGCGCACTAACAGACGCCCCGCTGAACAAGGAGGAAGACAGATGACTACCCGAATCGGGATCAATGGCTTCGGGCGGATCGGGCGTGCCTTCGTGCGCCGGTCACTGGAGCTGCCAGACATCGAGGTTGTCGCGGTCAATTACGTCACCGACGTGCGCACCGTCGCCAGCCTGCTGGAGTACGACTCGGCGCACGGCCGTTTCCCCGCCTCCGTCGTGCCGACCCTCGACTCGATCCTGATCGACCGCAAGCCGATCACGGCCCTGAGCGAGCGCGACCCGGCGGCCATCGACTGGGGATCCCTCGGGGTCGACGTCGTCATCGAGTCGACCGGCCGGTTCCGCAACCGGGAGGACGCGGCCCTGCACCTAAAGGGCGGCGCCCGGAAGGTGCTCCTGTCCGCGCCGGGGAAGGACGCTGACCTGACGGTCGTGGTCGGGGTCAATGACGGCGAGTACGACCCGCTGCGCCATGACGTGATCTCGGCCGCTTCCTGCACCACCAACTGCGTCGCCCCGATGGCGAAGGTCCTGAACGATTCATTCGGCCTCGAGCGGGGGCTCATGACGACCGTGCACGCCTACACCGGCGACCAGATGCTCCTGGACGGCCCGCACCATGACCCGCGCCGCGCCCGCAGCGCCGCGGTCAACATCGTCCCCACGACCACCGGGGCGGCCCGGGCGACCGGCGTGGTCATTCCCGAGCTCGCAGGCCGGCTGGACGGCGTGGCCGTCCGGGTGCCGGTCGAGGACGGATCGCTGACGGACCTGACGGCCGTCCTCGGGGAGGAAGTCACGGTCGGCGAGATCAACGACGCCTTCGCGTGGGCATCGGTACGCGGGCCGCTCGCCGGCATCCTGCGGTACACGACGGACCCGATCGTGTCCCGCGACATCATCGGCGATCCCGCCTCGTGCGTCTTCGACTCCGGCCTGACCCAGGCGTCGGGCTCCCTCGTGAAGATCTTCGGCTGGTACGACAACGAGTGGGGGCTACACCTGCCGGCTCGCCGACCTGGCCGGAATCGTCGGCCGGCAGCTCTAGCGAGGAGCGCGATCCCGCCGGGACCAAGGGCCCGCGACGTGCGGGCCAACGCCCCTGGCCGCGGATCACGCCCAGGTCGAGGATAAGGCCCGAACTCGCGATAGCTCATCGCTGCCGCCCTGGTGAAAGGACACGAACATGCCGGGCATCGTGGTAGGTGTTGACGGATCAACCGGCTCGCATAAGGCACTCGAGTGGGCCGCCCGGGAAGCGGGGGCTCATCACGCCCCGCTCACCGTCCTGACCGTGAACCCGGTCGCCATCAGCCAGTGGACGGGAACCCCGATCTCGTACCCGGCGGCAGACCAGCCGCAGGAGGCGGAGGCACAGCAGGCGGCGCAGGTCGCGGCGACCAAGGTGACCAGCGAGCTGGGCGATGGCCAGCCGACCTCGGTGAGCGTCCGCGCGGTCAGCGGCAGCGTCGCCCAGGAGCTCCTCAACGCTTCTCATGACGCCGACCTCCTGGTTGTCGGGTCCCGGGGCGGCGGCGGGTTCGCGTCGCTGCGGCTGGGCTCCGTCAGCACGCAGGTCGTCGGGCACGCGTCGTGCCCGGTGGTCGTCGTTCCCAGCTAACGCCAGCGGAGCGGTCGCGCAGGGTCGGCAATGGACTGATGCCCACGGAAGCAGAGAGCGGATTCCCGGTGACAGATGAGCTTCGCAGGCTGGAAGAGCTAACGCCCCAGCAGTCCATGCGCCTTCTGGGCAGCGTCTCGCTGGGCCGGATCGTGTTCACGGCGCGGGCTCTGCCCGCCATCCGGCCCGTCAACCACCTCGTCGACGGGGACTACATCATCATCCGCACCGACCTGAGCGCCCGGATCACTTCCGAGCTGCAGTCCGAGGCCGGCTCAGTCGTCGCCTACGAGGCCGACGCCATCGACCCGGCAGAACGCCTCGGCTGGAGCGTCATCGTCGTCGGCGTCGCGCGCCGTGTTACCGACGTGGAGAAGGCCGCGGCCTACCGCCGGGCGCTGCAGCCGTGGGTAGCCGGGGTAATGGACCAGGTCATTGCCATTCACACGGACGTGGTCACCGGGTTCCGCCTGGTGGCCGAGCGCAAGCAGCTGGAATCAGCAAGGGAGCGATCGCAATGAGCGCGACAGTCAGGGACATCATGACGGCGCGGGTGGTCGCCGTCCGCGAGGATGCGAGGTTCAAGGAGATGGCCGCGATGCTGTGCTCCTCCCGCATCAGCGCGTTCCCCGTCGTGGACCACGAGGGCCGCGTCATCGGCGTCGTCTCCGAGGCCGACCTGCTGGCCAACCAGGCCGATCAGGATGGCCCCCAGGGCTGGCTCGACGGCGTGCTACGCCGCCAGGAACACGAGAAGGCCGCGGGCGGGACCGCGGGCGAGCTGATGACAGCCCACCGGTGACGATCGGCCCGGACGCGCCGGCGCAGGAGGCCGCCCGCCTGATGTATGACCGCAGGGTCAAGCGGCTGCCCGTGGTCAACGGCACCGGGCATCTGATCGGGATTGTCAGCCGCGTCGACGTGCTGGCCGTGTTTAGCCGGCCGGACCGCGAGATCCGCACGGAGATCACCGGCGATCTCCTCCTGGAGCGGTTCCTGGTGGACCCGGCAGCTCTGGAGGTCGCCGTGCGCGACGGCATCGTGACCATCGCCGGCGAGCCGGAGACCGACGAGGTCGGCCGGGAGATCGTCGCGGCGATTCGGCACGTCGAAGGCGTCGTCGCGGTTCGGGACCGGCTCCGGTACTCGGACAAGCTGCTGCCCACGACAGCGCCCGTCTGACCAGAACGGATCGCCCCTAAGTCCCGCCCCGGTTAGCGGAGCGGCCATATCCGTGCCTTGGAGGTCACGTTGCCAGCGCCTGCGATGATCGAGGTGGAGAACGTCACCAAGGTGTTCGGCGCCACCCGGGCGCTGGACAGCGTCTCGCTGTCCGTCGGGGCGGGCCGGGTGCTGGCCCTGCTGGGGCCGAATGGCGCGGGGAAGACCACCCTGGTCCGGGTGCTGACGACGCTGCTGCGGCCCGACAGCGGCCAGGCCCGCGTGGCCGGCCTGGACGTCACGGCGCAGGGACGCGCGGTCCGGTCGCTGATCGGGCTGGCCGGCCAGTACGCCTCGGTGGACGATCTGCTCACCGGCCGGGAGAACCTGGAGCTGGCCGGCCTCCTGTGCCACCTGGACAAGGCGGTCTACCAGCAGCGTGCCCGGCAGGCCCTGGACCGGATGTCGCTCGCGGACGCCGGCGACCGCCCGGTGAAAACCTACTCGGGCGGCATGCGGCGGCGGCTTGACCTCGCGGCCAGCCTCATCGCCCGCCCGCCGGTGCTGTTCCTGGACGAGCCCACCGCCGGCCTCGATCCCCGGACGCGCAACGACCTGTGGCAGCTCGTCAGCGAGCTCGTGGCCGAGGGCACGACGGTACTGCTCACCACCCAGTACATGGAGGAAGCCGAGCACCTGGCCGACTCGATCACCGTCCTGGACGCCGGCCGGGTCGCCGCCGAGGGGACCGCTGACCAGCTCAAGGACCGGCTCGGCGGTAACGTGCTGGAAGTCCGCGTGACCCGGCGCGAGGACCTGGAGCGCGCCGCCTCGCTCATCGCGGGTCTCGGCCGCGACGCGCCCCGGCTGGATCCCAAGGAGAGAAGGATCGGCATGCCGGTCCAGGGCGGCCCGCGCGAGCTGATCGCGGCCGGGCGGGCGCTCGACGACAGCGGCATCGCGCTTGATGAGCTGGGGGTCCGGCGGCCCACTCTGGACGACGTGTTCCTCGCCCTCACCAGCAGCCCGCCCCAGGCCACGGTCCTGACAGGAGCAGCGGAATGACTGACCTCACCACTCGGCCGGGCGGCCCGCCGCCGCAGCTTTCCCTGCGCCTCGCGCTGCGGGATGTCGGCGGCATCACCCGGCGCAACCTGCTGCGGATCATCCGGACTCCGCAGCTGCTGTTCATGTCGGTCCTGCAGCCGACGATCATCCTGCTGCTGTTCCGGTACGTGCTCGGCGGCGCGATCCGCGTTCCGGGCATCGACTATGTCGATTTCGTCGTCCCCGGCATCTTCCTCGAGGCGGTCCTGATCGGCGGGATGACGACGGCGCTGGCGCTGGCGCAGGATCTCCAGGCCGGGATGATCGACCGGTTCCGCAGCCTGCCAATGGCCCGCCCGGCGTTCCTCGCCGGGCGGACCCTGGCCGACCTGAGCCGCAGCATCCTGGCCCTGGGCTTCCTCATCGGCCTCGGGGTTCTCGTCGGCTTCCGGTTCCACGCCAGCATCGGCGCATGCCTGGGCGGCGTGGCGCTCATCATCGCCTTCGGCTACGCCATGACCTGGGTCTACGCCGCCATCGGCCTGACCGTGAAGGATCCGCAGACGGCCCAGATGGCGGCCATCCTGCCCATGTTCATCCTCTTCTTCGCCAGCTCCGCCCTGGTGCCCGTGGCCACGATGCCGGGCTGGCTGCAGCCGTTCGCCCGGAACCAGCCCGCGACCGTCACCATCAACGCGGTCCGCGCGCTGTTCGAGGGCGGGCCGGTCTTCCACGACCTGTGGCAGGCACTGGCCTGGTGCGCCGGGATTCTCGCTGTGTTCTTCGTGACGTCGCTGAGCCTTTACCGCAGAGCCACCGCCTGATCCGCAGCCACCGGGACCGTTTACTGCCGTCGCGGTGGTGGCGGAGGCAAGCCTGGCGCTCCCGCCGGGACCGACATCAACGTGGCCAGTGGCAGTCAGCGCCGTCCTGCTGCTGGCGACGGGGCTGGAGTTCCTGCTGCCCTGGCCGCGGCTGCCGCGGTGGCTGCCGGTGCTCGTCCCGCTGACCTACACCGGCTCGGTCCTGGCGCTGATTCTGGCGGCCGGCCCGAGCTCGGGCGTCGGCATCGTCATCCTGATCCCGCTGATCTGGACGGTGCTGTTCGGAGCCCGGCTGGAGTCCGGCTGCGTCGTGGCCGCGATCGTGGCCGTCGAGGTGATCATCTCGCTAACGCCCGCAGTCGCCCCCGGCGCGGTGATCGCCCGGCGGGTCCTGCTATGGGCGGCACTGGGCGTGCTGATCTCTGTGGCGACCCACGGCCTGCGGGATCGGATCCGGTACGCCCAGGACCAGCGCGCGCTGCTGCAGGACCAGCTGCGTGCGCTCACCGTGCTGGAGGACCGGGACCGCATCGCCGCCGACCTCAGGGACGGGGTCATCCAGCGAGTCTTTGCAGCGGGACTGACGCTGCAGGGGGGCCGCGGTAATGACGGCCGACCGGGAGGTCCGGCGCCGGGTCGAGTCGGCCGCCGGGGAGCTGGACCAGGCCGTCCAGATGCTGCGGGACACGATCTTCGGGCTGGAGCCGCGGCTGCGGGGCCGGGGATTCAGGGCGGAGCTGCTCAGCCTGTGCGACGGCCTGTCGCCGGCTCCGGAAGTGGGCTTTACCGGGCCGGTGGATGGCGCGCTGGACCCGGCCAGCCGGACCCAGCTGGTGGAGCTGCTCCGGGATGGCCTGGCGCTCATAAGCGCGCACGCCGAGTTAAGGCCCGCGCGGCGGCGACGGGCGAGTCAGGGCCGGATCTAGCCGGCCTGCGGAGCATGGCCGCGCAGTCCGGCGTGCACATCGAGATCCATGAGACTCCCGGCGGGATCCGGTTCGCCTGGCGCGTTCCCCTGGGCCGGCCCGCTGAGCGCGGCGGGTCGCTAGCTAGCCGTTACTGGCCGCGGATCACCACCACCGGGCAGCGGGCGTGGTGCACGCAGTGCTGGCCGACCGAGCCGAGCAGCGCCTCCGCGAACCCGCCATGCCCGCGGCTGCCCACCACGAGCAGATCGGCCCCCTCGGCGGCGGCCAGCAGCACCCGCGCGGGGCTGCCCTCGGTCACCTGGGTGCGCACGTCCACGGCGCTGTCCGCGGCGGCCGCGGCCACCTCATCGGCCACCGTCTTCTCGGCCCAGCCGGCAAAGTCGACGTCGCTGACACCGACCGGAGCCATGCCGTAGCCGCCGTAGGCCGCCGGGTACTCCCAGGCGATCACCGCGTCGACACTGCCGCCGGTCAGCTCCGCCTGCCGGATGGCCCAGCGGAGCGCGCTGCGCGCCGACGGCGATCCGTCGACGCCCGCCACGATACGAGGTGCCCTGCCACCCGCTGCCGACATGCCTGCCTCCCATTAAGCCGGTGCTCCTCTGTCTTTCTGAGCATTGCCGCGGCCGGGAGTCGGGCGCAGAGGCGTCCTGCCCGCCCGGCCGGGACTTTCGGCCTGAGGAAGACCGCGGCCGACCGGGAGCAGCGAACGGCCGGAAGTCCGTCAGCTCCGGGTCCTTGGGCCCTGCCGGGCGGGGCACCTGCGCGCTGGAGTCAGGGCATGACCGTTACTGGGAGCCTCGCCGTGATGAAGACGATTGATGACCTCGACGTGGCGGGACGGCGCGTCCTGCTGCGCGCGGACCTGAACGTCCCGCTCAGCGGCACGTCCATCACCGACGACAGTCGGATCCGGGCCAGCCTGCCCACCCTGCGCGCCCTGCTGGCCCGCGGCGCCCGAGTCGTGCTCTGCGCCCATCTGGGCCGCCCCGGCGGGACGCCCGACCCCCGCTACTCGCTCGCCCCGGTGGCCATCCGGCTGAGCCAGCTCCTGGAGCGCCGCGTGCGGCTCGCGGCCGACACTGTGGGTCCCGGGGCGCGGAACACGGTAGCGGCCCTGAGGCCCGGCGAGCTGGCCCTGCTGGAGAACCTGCGGTTCAACGCGGGCGAGACCAGCGCGGATGACGCCGAGCGCGGCCGGTTCGCCGGCCAGCTGGCCGACCTGGCCGACCTGTACGTCAGCGACGGCTTCGGCGTGCTGCACCGCAAGCACGCCAGCGTCTACGATGTGGCCCTGCGGCTGCCGCACGCCGCCGGGTACCTGGTCGCCGCCGAGGCAGCCGCGCTGCGCCGTCTGACCGGTCCGATCGAGCGGCCGTACCTCATCGTGCTCGGCGGCGCGAAGGTCGCCGACAAGCTGGGCGTCGCCGGCGCCCTCCTCGCCCGGGCCGACTGCGCCCTGATCGGCGGGGTCATGGCCATGCCCTTCCTCGCCGCCCAGGGCCAGGCCACCGGCAGCGCCGCGCCGGCCGCCGGGCTGGTCGCCACCGCCCGCGGCTACCTGGACCAGGCCGAGTGCACCGGCACGAGCATCGTGCTTCCGGCGGACCTGGTCGCGGCGCCCCGGCCGGCCGCTGACGCGCCGCACCGGGTCGTGCCCGCGGGCGGTATCCCGCACGGCTGGGCGGGCCTGGACATCGGCCCGGCGACGGCCCGGATGTTCGCCGAGCGGATCGCCGGGGCCAGGACCGTCTTCTGGAATGGCCCGATGGGCATGTTCGAGCTCGCGCCCTACGCCGAGGGGACCGTAGCGATCGCCCGGGCGATCGCCGACAGCCGCGCCTTTACTGTCGTGGGCGGCGGGGACACCACGGCCGCGGTGCGCACCCTCGGCTTCGCGCCGGCGGCATTCAGCCACCTGTCCACCGGCGGCGGCGCCAGCCTGGAGTACCTGGCGGGCCGGACACTGCCCGGGCTGGCCGTGCTCCAGGATGCCGTGCCGACCGGCGCTGGGACGGCTGATGCCGCAGCCCCCCGGTGACGACGCGGATTCAGCCGTCAGGGTCCTGACCTGATGCTCCCGACCTGGGATCACCGGGTGGCGGATGAAGCGCGCGGCCTTACGTCCCCCTTAGCGCGGGCTATCGGCCCTGCCCTTCCACGCCAGCGTGCTCGGTGCGGCTAATGGCGCCGCGGGCACCATCTACTACCCTCTCGACCTCACCAACACTTCCAGCTCCGCGTGCACGATGTACGGCTATCCGGGAGTTGCGTTCGTCAGCTCGCCGGGCGGCAGCCAGGTCGGCGCCCCGGCCGGCCGGGGCAACAATGCCGCCGGGGTCCTGGTCACCGTACCGCCCGGCGCGGCAGCGCATGCCACCCTGGCCGTCAGCGACGTCCTGATCAGCAATAACTGCCTGCACCACCAGGCGCAGGTGAGCTGGGTGCAGGTCTACCCGCCGGACCAGTACAGCGCGCTGTCCGCGCCACTGAGCCGAATGGGTTGTGCTGACCCGTCGCTGGCGACGATGACCGTGACCACCGTCAGCAGCGGCTCGTGAGCCCCCGGACGGCCGCTCCCCGCAAGAGCCCCGCGCCTTCTCTGCGGCTCGCGGCGGGACTGACCGCAGCGGCCGACCTGACCGTGCTCGCCGCAGGCTGCTCGGGCCATCACGCCACGCAGGCGGCCGGGGCCTTTGGTCTCCCCCGGCCCGGCCGGACGGCCGCAGCCCCGCACGACGACCCGGGCCCGTCGTCCCTGGCCGGCGGTGACCTTCTGCCCTGTCCCGTTTCCGCGGATCCCCGAGTCTGGAAGGCGACACCGGATGGGCCGGATCGCCGGCTGAAGATGCTCAGGGAGATGGAATATGAACAGCGTCGGGCCGCCGATGGTTGTGGTGGGCGTGAGCGGATCCAGTGCGTCGGCCGCAGCCCTGCGCTGGGCCGCAGATGAGGCCCGGCGGCGGGACGCCGCGCTCCGGGTCGTACGCAGCTGGGACGCGGGGGTTCACGCGCCGTACGCCGCCGCGGACGCCCGGCCGACACCTGCCCAGCAGCTCGCCGCCGCCAGCGAAGACCCGGCCGACGTGCTGCGCGTGGCCTTTGGCCCGGAGCTGCCGGCTGAGGTCTCGGCCGAGCTTGTGCGAGGCGCGGCCGAGCGGGTGCTGATCAGCCAGTCCGCGGAAGCGGACCTGCTGGTCCTCGGGTCACCAGCGCCGCCGGCCCCGGCGGGCCGGCCGGTCGGCTCAGTCATCCGGGCCTGCCTGCACCGCGCGCACTGCCCGGTGGTGGTCGGCGCCCCCGTCCGGGCGGACGTCGCTGCTTCCTGGCCGCAGCCGCCTGAGCCGGCCGCCGCGGCCAGCCCGGCCCGGCGCCGCGAGCTGGTCAGGACGTGAGCCACCAGCCGGCCAAAGGGTCCGGGCGGGCAGACGCTAGCCCGGCTCGGCCGCGCCGCGGATAACGACGACCGGGCACGGGGCGTGATGCACGCAGTGCTGGCTCACCGAGCCGAGCAGCGCCTCGGCGAACCCGCCGTGCCCGCGGCTGCCCACCACGAGCAGGTCGGCTCCCGCCGCCGCATCGAGCAGGACCTGCGCCGGGTTGCCCTCCGTCACGACCGGGGTGACGGGTACCGGGTCCTCTGACCCGACCGCGGCGGCGATCGAGTCGGTCAGCACCCGCCCCGCGAGCTTGCCGAAGTCGGTGGTCTCCAGCACCCCGACCGGCGGCCACGCGTAGCCGCCCACCATCAGCGGCAGATGCCAGGCGATGACCGCCTCCACCGTGGCCCCGGTGAGCTCGGCCTGCCGGACGGCCCACCGCAGTGCCTCCCCGGCCGAGGCTGATCCGTCAACTCCCACGACAATGCGCCCGGAGCTGCCATTACTGTCCGCGTGTGTCACTGACTTCTCCCTGTCTCCGGACGAGCTAGATGACTCAGACCGGGCGGCGGACACGCCGCCCGGTGATCCGGACCGGCGTGATGCGGATGAAGTGATCTTTCTCCCCGCTGGGCCACGGGCGTACGCCCGCAGCCTCGGCCGCGGCCTGCTCGGCCTCGGAGTCCACATGGTGGGCGGGACCCTGGACGAGAACGCTCCAGCCCTCCCGCGTCGACTCGTCGAAGTGGTCGATCTCGAAGGCGACCTTGTAATCGGCATGCGCTATGCCGGTTCGCAGGTCCTCGCCCGTCAGGCTGTCCTGGGCCGTGCGGAAGAGAATGTCGCCGTCAACGAACCGGTAGTTGACCGGAAGGACCGTCAGGTCATACCGGCCGACGTACGCGATCCGGCCGATGACGCCCAGCGAGACCAGCCGCCGGCACTCGCGCTCGTCCAGCTCTTCCATGATCGCCTTGGCATGTCCGGGCATCTTGCACGCTCCTTAGGTGAGGGCAATTCACCGCGCCTGATTCGTTCACGGCCGTCTGCTCATGGCCGCTGGCCGGAAGCCGGCTGCCCGCAGTCGATAGTCCCATGGTCGATAATCTCCGCGACCGGGCGGCGCGGTGTGGCGGCGGCGGTGCTGGCCCGGCCGAACTGCAGCAGCATCTGCGGTGACCCGGGCAGGCCCAGGTAGTCCCGGATCGCGGCGCGCAGGCCCGGTGACTCTAGCGGCTGCGACTGCAGGCTGGCGAAGACCCACCGGTCCGCGGCGCGGAGCAGCAGCCGATGCAGCGCCTGCCCGGCCCGGAGCCAGTCGGCCGGCTCGTCTCCCGTAGTCGTCAGCACGGCGGTCGCGGACGGCAGCGGGCCGCCGACCGGCAGGTCGCCGGGGCGACCGAAGTCGCGCCGGGGCAGCCGCTCGTGCGCCGGCTCCTCCTGCCGCCGACCGGACGCCGGCCAGCGCTCCGAGCCGGTCCGGGCGCGCGCCGGGACGCCATCCCTGGCCGTGCTGCCGGCCAGCCGGGCCCAGCGGCGCGCCTCAGCGCCCGTCCCCCAGGTCGCCCGCTGCGCCCGGCTCGCGTCGGCCGTCAGCCGGGCCAGCCCGTGAATCTGGCTGACACGGCTCAGCAGAATCAGGTCCGCCCCCTCGGCGGCGGCGTCATGCACCAGGTCGTCCAGCAGCCGCTCCGGCACCTGGCCCGGCCCGAACGGGCTGCGGTGGGTGTGGCGGTGCGGCACCGCGGCGATCATGTCCCATTCGTCGCGGCCGGGCCGCTCGCGCTGGCCGGGCCGGACCCGGGCGATCAGCGCGGGCTGCGCCGGGTCGGGCAGCATCTCGGTGACCGGCTGGAAGCCGAGCCGGCGTAGGCCCAGCCGCAGCCCGTACAGCGCGGCTCCGCAGCTGATCAGCATCTCCCGGCCGTCCGGGTCGGTCTGCCAGAGCTGCCTATCCGGATCGGCCCGGAGCTCAACCGCGCTCCTGCCGATCCGGAACCGCCACGGCTGGCTGTTGTGCAGCGATGGTGCCCGCGCAGCCAGCGCGATCAGGCCGGCCATCTCGCTGGCCGGAATCCGCGGGCCTGCCGCCGTCGGCTGGTCCCCGGTCTCGTTCGGCTTCGCGTCACTGTGACCCCGTGGCCGTGTATCAGTCATGCACGCTCACCCCCGTTCGAGCGTGGCCGGCCAGCCGGGCAGCGGGCAGGGTCCAACGGCCCGGCGACGCGGGACTACCGGCCCTGATCAGCTCAGCCTGGCCGCGACGAGACTGGCGGGGCTGGCTGACGCCAGCTAAGACACCGAAAACCGGAGGAAACTGTGCCGTCCGTGCCGGACCAGCTCGGCAGAGCCCTGGCCGGCGAGACGTCAGGCAACGGGCCGCCCGATCCGCTGGAGCCGCTGGCTGAGCTGCTGCGCGACTTGCGCGCCTCGCCGGACGGCCTGTCCGGCCGCGAGGCAGCGCGGCGGCTGGTGGCCTACGGACCGAATGAGCTGAGCCGTGCCTCCGGACGCCGCTGGCCGCGCGAGCTGGCCCAGCAGCTGCTGCACCCGCTGGCGCTGCTGCTGGCCGCCGCGGCCGCGCTGGCCTGGGTCAGCGGGACACCCCGGCTGGCGATCGCGATCGCCGCCGTCGTCGTCCTGAACGCCGTGTTCGCGTTCGCGCAGGAAATGCAGGCCGAGCGCGCCGTGGAGGCGCTGGCCGCCTTCCTGCCCGCGGCCGCGCGGGTGCTCCGGGACGGCGCGCCGCAGCAGGTCCCGGCGCGCGACCTCGTCCCCGGCGACCTGCTGGTCGTCAGCGAGGGCGACCGGATCTGCGCCGACGCACGGCTGATCTCGGGGTCAGTGGAAGTGGACCTGTCCACCGTCACCGGGGAATCCGGCCCGGTGTCCCGGTCCCCTGGCCGTTCCGACGGCCGTGTCCCGCTGCTGCAGGCTGAGAACCTGCTCTTCAGCGGGACGGCGTGCACGGGCGGCGAAGCGCGGGCCATCGCGACCTCGACCGGCATGCAGACCGAGCTGGGCCGGATCGCCGCGCTCAGCCAGCGGGTCCAGCGCGAGGAGAGCCCGCTGGAGCACCAGGTCCGCCGGGTGGCCCGCCTGATCGCCTACGTGGCCGTCGGCGCCGGCTGCGCCTTCCTGCCCATCGGCCTGCTGGCCGGCCTGTCGCTGACCGCGGCGGTCAGCTTCGCCATCGGCCTGCTGGTCGCCAACGTCCCCGAAGGGCTGCTGCCCACGATCACGCTGGCCCTCGCGGTGGGCGTCCGGGACCTGGCCCGCCGCGGCGCCATCGTCCGGCGCCTCAGCGCCGTCGAGACCCTCGGCTCCACCACCGTCATCTGCACCGACAAGACCGGCACCCTGACGCAGAACCGGATGCGGGTCACCGCCCTCTGGCTGCCGGGCACCGGCACGACGGGCCAGGACGGCCAGCCGCCGCCGGCCGAGGCAGCGGCCCTGGCGCGCTCTGTCGCCGCGTGCAACAGCGCGGAGCTGGCGAGCGACCACGGCCCCGCGACGGGTGACCCCACCGAGCTGGCCCTGCTGGAGCTGGCCGCCGACCTGGGCACGGACGTGAGCCGCGGCGCCCGGGAAGCAGCCCGCCGCGCGGTCTACCGCTTCGACCCGCGGCTCAAGCTGATGTCCACGGTCGACGCCACCGGTGACGGGCTGATCGTCCACGTCAAGGGCGCGCCCGAGGAGGTGCTGGCCCTGAGCACCCGGGTGCTCGAGGCCGGCGCTGAGCGGCCTTTGTCCCCGGACGACCGCGCGGCCGTCACCGCGGCCATGCACGACCACGCCGCGCGCGGCCTGCGGGTGCTCGCCGTCGCGTGCCGCCTGCTCCCCCGCGGTGCCGCTGTTCCGGCCCGGCGCGAGGACGCCGAGCGTGACCTGTGCCTGCTCGGCCTGGTCTCGATGCTCGACCCGCCCCGCCCGGAAGTCCGGGCCGCGATCGAGCGCGCGCACCACGCGGGCATCCGGATTCACGTGGTCACCGGCGACAACGGCCTGACCGCCGCCGCGATCGCCCGGCAGGTCGGGATCGGGACGGCCGACGCGCGGGTGGTCAGCGGCCAGGACCTGGACGTGATGCCGGAGCCGCAGCTCGATGCTCTCTTCGGCTCAGGCGCCGAGATCATCTTCGCCCGCAGCTCGCCGGAGGCGAAGCTGCGCATCGCCGACGCGCTCCGTGCGCTGGGCCAGGTCGTCGCGATGACCGGCGACGGCGTGAACGACGCGCCCGCGCTGCGCCGCGCCGACATCGGCATCGCCATGGGCAAGTCCGGCACCGACGTCGCCCGCGAGGCGGCCACCATGGTGCTCACCGACGACAACTTCGCGACGATCACCGCCGCGGTGGAGGCGGGCCGCCGGGTCTACGACAACGTCCGCAAGTTCATCCTCTACATCTTCACGCACGCCGTTCCCGAGGTCGTCCCGTTCCTGGTCTTCGCGCTGGCCGGCGGCCTGGTCCCGGTGCCGCTGACGGTCATGCAGATCCTGGCCATCGACCTGGGCACCGATACCCTGCCCGCCCTGGCGCTCAGCCGCGAGCCCGCCGAGCCGGGGCTGATGGACCGGCCGCCCCGGCCCCGCCGCCAGGGCGTCATCAGCGGCGCGATGCTGGCCCGGGCCTGGGGATTCCTCGGGGCCATCTCAGCCGTCCTGGTCATGGCGGGCTTCTTCACCACGCTTCTGCGGGCCGGGTGGACGCCCGGCGCGGCGACCGGCCCGGGGACCGCCCTGAACCACGCCTACCGGCAGGCGACCACGGTCACGTGGCTGGGCATCGTGGCCTGCCAGGTCGGCACGGCGTTCGCCGCCCGGACCGACCGAGCCTCGCTGCGCTCGGTCGGCGCCTTCAGCAACCGGTACCTGCTCGGCGGCATCGCCGTCTCCCTGGCCTTCGCGGCCGGCCTCATCTACCTGCCGGCGCTGCACGGCCTGTTCGGCACCGCGGCCCTGACCGGGACCCAGCTCGCCACGGTCGCGCCCTTTCCCGTCATCGTCTGGGGCGCCGACGAGCTGCGCCGGCTCATCATCCGGCGCCGCTCGGCGGCGCGGTCAGCCCGCGGCCCAGCGAATGACTCAGCGGACGACCAGGACGGGCCGGTCCGCTAGCTGGATGACCTTGTGCGTGGTGCTGCCGAGCAGCAGGCCCGCCAGGTCGCCGTGGCCCTTCGAGCCCATGACGATGACGCCGGCCTCGTGCTCGGCCGCGCTGGCGATGATCTCCCGGGCGGCATACCCGACCATCGTGTGCCGCGTCTCGCCCTGCGCCTTGACGCCAGCGTCGGCCAGCGCCGCCGCCGCGGCATCCACTTCCTGCCGCGCGTCGCTCGCCGTCTCCGCCTCAGTCCCTCCGTACTTGCTGACGGACCGCTCGCGGACGTGCACCACCCAGACCTCGCCGGCCGAGAGCTGGGCCAGCTCCCGGGCGGCGGCCAGCACGCGCCCGGTGCTCTCGGAATGATCAATCGCGGCCACCACTCGCTCGTACATCGGTTCCCTCGCCCTCCTCCGGAACGGGGCCTGAATCCCCGGTCACCATCCATATGCGGCAGGCGGCGCACGGCGGCCAAGAGGCACTCGGCCAGGCCCGGCGGGACGAAAGTCCCGTTCATGCGGGTCGCATGCCCGCTGCCCTCTCCCGGCCCGCCGGGAGAGGGTGCGGCTATAAGCCCGGCTGACCGGAGGGAACCGCACATGTTCGAGGTACGCATTCACGGGCGGGGCGGCCAGGGGGTGGTGACCGCAGCCGAGCTGCTCGCCGCCGCGGCGTTCGCGGAGAGCCGCTACGCGCAGGCCTTCCCCAGCTTCGGCTCCGAGCGGACCGGGGCGCCGGTCGTCTCGTTCTGCCGGATCGACGATAAGCCCATCCGGACCCGCGAGCCGGTGATGCACCCGGACGCGCTGATCATCCAGGATCCGACCCTGCTGCACCAGGTGAGCGTCTTCGAGGGCGCGCACAGCGCGACGCTGCTGCTGATGAACTCCGCCGACACCATCGACGACCTGGGCATCGCCGACTTCACAGCCAGGCTACGGCCCGGCGCGGCCGTGATCGTGCCGGCCACCGAGCTGGCCCAGCGGCACCTGCACCGCCCGGTGCCGAACGCGGCGCTGCTCGGCGGCTTCGCCGCGCTCACCGGGCTGGTGTCGCTGGAGTCGGTCGTCGCCGCCATCGCCGACCGGTTCCCGGCCGCGATCGCGGCGGGCAACGCGGCCGCGGCCCGGGCGGCCTACGAGATCGTGGCGCAGGCCACCGCGGGTTCCGGCCGCCCCGCCAGAACGCAGCCGACCCGAGCCCAGCCCGCCGGGATCCGGCCCGCCGCGGCGCATCCCGGCAGCACGGTGCGCCAGATCGAGGGCTCGCAGGCGGTCGCGCAGGCCGTGGCGCTGTGCCGGCCGGAGGTCATCTGCGCCTACCCCATCTCCCCGCAGACCCACATCGTCGAGGCGCTCAGCCGCGCGGTGAAGTCCGGTGCCCTGGCTCCCTGCGAGTTCGTCAACGTGGAGTCGGAGTTCGCGGCGATGTCCGTGGCGATCGGCGCGTCGGCGGCCGGGGCGCGCGCCTACACGGCGACCGCCAGCCAGGGCCTGCTGTACATGGCCGAGGCGCTGTATAACTGCTCGGGCCTCGGCCTGCCGGTCGTGATGACGGTGGCCAACCGGGCCATCGGCGCCCCCATCAACATCTGGAACGACCACAGCGACGCGATGTCGCAGCGGGACTGCGGCTGGATCCAGCTCTACGCCCAGGACAACCAGGAGGCACTGGACCTGCACATCCAGGCGTTCCGGATCGCCCAGGAGGTGTCGCTGCCGGTCATGGTGTGCATGGACGGGTTCATCCTGACCCACGCCAGCGAGCGGCTGGAGATCCCGGCCCCCGACCAGGTCGACGCGTTCCTGCCGCCCTACGAGCCGCGCCAGCTCCTCGACCCGGCCGCGCCGGTGTCGATCGGCGCGATGGTCGGCCCGGAGGCCTTCACCGAGGTACGGTACCTGGCGCACGCCCGCCAGGAGCAGGCCCGGCGCCTCATCCCGGAGGTGGCCGCGGAGTTCGCCGCCCGGTTCGGCCGGAGCTCCGGCGGGCTGGTCCGGCCCTACCGGACCGCGGGCGCGGAGACGATCGTCGTCGCGCTCGGGTCGGTGCTCGGCACCATCCAGGACACCATCGACGAGATGCGCGATCAGGGCATTGCCATCGGCGCGCTCGGGATCACGTCGTTCCGGCCGTTCCCCCTGGACGAGGTCCGCGCCGCGCTGGGCGGTGCCCGGCGGGTCCTCGTTCTGGAGAAAGCTCTGGCCGTCGGGATCGGCGGCATCGTCTCGGCGAACGTCCGGATGGCCCTGGCCGGGATTCAGCTGCACGGCTACACGGTCATCGCGGGGCTGGGCGGCCGGGCCATCACCAAGGCGTCACTGCGCGACCTGTTCGACCGGGCGGGCGCCGACGCGCTCGAGCCGCTGACCTTCCTCGACCTGGACACCGGCCTGGTCGAGCGGGAGCTGAGCCGGGTCGCGGCGGGCCGCCGGTCCGGGCCGGCCGCCGAGAACATGCTGCGCGATCTCGGGGCCGTCGCCTCGCGGATCGGCTGAGCGGACAGGAGAACGTGCGATGACGGCGACGCCGGTCAAGTTCTACCAGGTAGGCAGCTTCGCGGCGGGCAACCGCCTGCTGGACCCGGAGGTGGGCTCGGTCCAGTCCGACCCCAGTCGGGCCAACTCGCTGACCTGCGGGCACCGGGCCTGCCAGGGCTGCGGCGAGGCCCTCGGCGCTCGGTATGCCCTGGATGCCGCCATGCGCGCGACCGGGGGCCAGATGATCGCCGTGAACGCGACCGGGTGCCTGGAGGTGTTCTCCACGCCGTACCCGGAGACCTCGTGGCAGATCCCGTGGATTCACTCCCTGTTCGGCAACGCGCCGGCGGTGGCCACGGGGATCGCCGCCGCGCTGCGGGCCAAGGGCCGCAGCGACGTGCGCGTGGTCGGGCAGGGCGGCGACGGTGGCACGGTGGACATCGGGTTCGCGTGCCTGTCGGGCATGTTCGAGCGCAATGACGACGTGCTGTTCATCTGCTACGACAACGAGGCCTACATGAACACCGGCGTGCAGCGCTCGGGCGCCACCCCGCCGGCGGCGACA
>Ga0208220_1000116_pt1 | contig 29684 bp, 19 predicted proteins | sample NGESurdeep092012_9_FD_184484 | JGI IMG/M metagenome (GOLD analysis project Ga0208220, IMG submission 184484) | Arctic peat soil microbial communities from Barrow, Alaska - NGEE Surface sample F53-1 deep-092012 (SPAdes) | ecosystem: Environmental > Terrestrial > Soil > Wetlands > Peat ...
CGTATATGGCTGCATGACTTTTTTTGACGACGGGCTAAAGGGCCAGCGTTTTACCGGATTGCAATATGGACTCTTGTTCGCCGTGCCTTATGCGGTGACGGCCGTCATCATGGTTTTGGTATCGCGGCATTCCGACAAAAAAAATGAACGGCGGGGACACGTCGCCGCGATGTATTTCATGAGCGGCACGAGCCTCATCTTGAGCGTGATGCTGCGCGACCATTTCTGGATTTCGTATGCGTTCATGTGCCTGGCCATTCCCGGCCCGTTCGCGGCCATGGCTCCGTTCTGGGCCATTCCCAGCGAAACCCTGCCGCGCAGCGTGATGGCCGTGGTCATGGGGTTGGTCAACGCCTTTGGAAATCTCGGCGGTTATGCCGGGCAGCAATTCGTCGGCTGGATGAAAGATGAATATCACAACACTACGATTGCGTTCAACACGCTCGGAGCCGGAATGCTGGTCTGCGTTGCGCTGGCGTTCCTGCTGCCCAAATCGGCGCGACAGCGAAATTAGTTTTCCGGCTGGTTCGGAGGAGCTTTTCGACTTGCACCGGTGAAGCCACTGATATATCACGACGCGCACCATTCAATGCCAACAACGCAGATCCGACATTTCGCCAGACCGGATGAGCAGGAACCGCCGGTTGACCGGGGTTTTTTCTGAATGATTTTCCAGACCGCATCGCCGGGATCCGTGGTAAAAATGCGTCCAGCGCAGAAATGGGCGACCGCCTTTCTTATCAGCGCGGCCATTGCCATCAGCTACCTCGATCGCCAGACGCTGCCGTGGGCCATCAAAGCCATCCAAGCGGACATTCCCATCGGCAACGAAGTCAAAGCGGCCCTGGATTCCGCATTTCTCTTCACTTATGGCCTGATGTATCTCGGCGGCGGGATGCTGCTGGATCGGCTCGGCACGCGGCGGGGATTTTTGTGCATCATGATCTTCTGGTCGCTGGCCTGTGCCAGTCACGGTCTGGCCGGCGGCGTCATCGCCCTCGCGGCCAGCCGCCTTTTGCTGGGCGTCGGCGAAGGTGGCGGTTTTCCGGCGGCCACGCGCGCGGTTGCGGAATGGTTTCCGGCAAACGAACGCGCCACCGCGATGGGCATCATCAACGCGGGAACGGCCGTTGGTTCGGTTGTGGCTCCGCCGCTCATCGCCATTGTGTTGACCCAGGTGAACTGGTTTGGCCTCGCTCCGTGGCGCTGGGTTTTCTTCCTGACCGGCGCGCTGGGTCTGCTGTGGACACTGTGGTGGTGGCGATGTTACTTCGTGCCTGAAAATACAAATCAACTTCTGGAAAAACAGGTTGAAACGAAGATTTCCCTTGCTGAATTATTGCGGCACCGTGAAACGTGGGCCATTGTCGGCGCGAAATTTCTGAGCGACGGCGCCTGGTATTTTTATTTGTTCTGGCTGCCGAAATATTTGTTCGACGCATTCCAACTTGACATCAAAACCGCCGGCAGCGTCGGCTGGATACCTTACGCGGCATCAGGCGTCGGCTGTCTGGTCGGCGGCGGCTTTTCGAGCTGGCTGCTGGCGCGGGGATTTACCGTCAACGTCGCGCGCAAACTCGCGCTTGGCGCCAGCGCGGCGTTGATGCCGTGGGTGATGATCGCGCCGCAACTCCATTCCGTCGGCTGGGTGATTTTTCTGTTCAGCCTCGCGTTTTTCGGCCAGCAGTCCTGGTCCACGCTTGTGATGATTCTGCCGACGGACATGATTTCCAAACGCGCCGTCGGCACGCTGGCCGGCCTCGTCGGTTTCGGCGGCGCAATGGGCGGCATCCTGCTCGGTCAGATTGTCGGCTGGTTGCGTGACCACGGTTACAGCTATACGCCCGCGCTCGTCATTTCCGGCTCGATGCACATCGCCGCATTCATTTTGATTTGCCTCGTGATCCCCAAAATTCAACCCTTGAAAACCCCAACCGGCGATGTTGCCTAAAAATAGAATTCGATTTGCGTCAAAGTTGCTTTGCGCGGGCGTGTTGCTGCTCGTTGGTAACATGGCCTGGGCGGATTCATCCATTGAAGCTGGCGGCACTCCGGCTGAATTGAAAATCAGCGAAGTCAGCGAACGGACGCTCCGTGTCGAACTGACGCCTCTGGACAAAAATGGGGTTCCACAAGCCGCATCGCCTTCGCCGATCCTGGTTGATTTTACGGAAAAGGAAGTAATCCGCACGCGCCAATTCAACGAAAAAAGAGAAATTCGAATCGGGCATTTTCGCATTGCAATTCAATCGCAGCCGTTGACAGTCACCGTTCGCCGCGCGGATGGATCGCTCGTGCAGGAACTCGTTTTCAACGAAAATTCCGGCACGAACTTGATTTCGTTTCTCACCGGAGCGCCTGTGCTTGGCCTCGGCGAGGGCGGCGACCAGTTTGACCGGCGCGGAAACAATTTTCCCCTGATCAACGGCCAGCGTTCCATGCGGGCCGAAATTGGTGCACGATGTTTTTCACCGTTCCTCATCGGCACGGAAGGCTGGGCGATGTTCGTGAGCGCGCCAGACGGAAGTTTCGATCTGCGAGGCGAGCGCGGGACGTTCACCCGCCAGCGCGACGCCACCAACAGCGCAGTTGATGTGTTCATAACCGATGCGCGCGAACCGGCCGACGCCATGCGTGAATTCATCCGGCTGACCGGTGCGCCGGTGATGCCTCCGAAGTGGGCGCTCGGCTTCATGCAATCCCATCGCACCTTGTCCACGGAAACAGACCTGCTGGCCGAGGCAAAAAAATTCCGCGACGACCAGCTTCCCTGCGATGCGTTCATCCTGCTCGGAACCGGTTTCTCCCCGGCGGGCTGGAACCTCGGGCACGATTCATTTCAGTTCAACACCAACGTCTTCACGCATGATGCGGCGACGGTGATCCAGGAACTTCACTCAAACCATCTGCATGTCGTTCTTCATGTCGTGCCGCTTCAACGCGATTATCCGTCTTTGCACGGGCAGATTCCTCCCGCGCCGGACGAGAAGCTGGATCCGCAATCCATCGCCAATTATTGGAATCGCCATCGCGACCTTGCCGTCGCCGGCGTGGATGGCTGGTGGCCCGACGAAGGAGACTGGCTCGATGAAACCAGCCGCTTGGAACGGCACCGGATGTATTACGAAGGGCCGCTGAACGACACCCCAAACGTGCGTCCGTGGAATTTGCAACGCAACGGCGCGCCGGGCATGGCGCGTTACGGTGGCTGGATTTGGTCAGGCGACATTAATTCAAGCTGGCGGACTCTCGCCGCGCAAGTGCAGGTGGGGCTTAATTCCTCCTTGAGCCTCTCGCCGTTTTGGGGCACGGACATCGGCGGATTTACTCCAAGCGCGGACCGCGAATACACCGGCGAACTTTATGCGCGATGGTTTGAATTCGCCGCGTTCACGCCGTCGTTCCGTTCTCACGGTCGCAACTGGTGGCTGCACCGCCCTTGGGGTTGGAACACCGGCGAAGTCGGTCCAATTGAATCGCGTCCGACTCCCGATCCATCTGAATTGCACAATGCCGAAATCGAACCGGTCTGCCAGAAATATCTCGACCTTCGCTACCAGCTCATGCCCTACACCTACACCATCACGCGCGAGGCGCATGACACCGGCCTGCCGCTGATGCGCGCTTTGTGGCTGCATTATCCGCGCGATGCCGACGCGGTGAAGCTGGGCGATGAATTTTTGTGGGGCCGCGATCTGCTCGTCGCACCGGTCACGGAAAAGGGCGCAGCCGCGCGCAAAGTATATTTGCCGGAGGGAAGTTGGTTTGATTGGTGGACCGGCGAAAAGAAATCCGGGAAGCAATGGATTGAGCGACCGGTGGATCTGGCGACGATGCCGATTTATGTTCGCGCTGGCGCGATCATTCCGCTTGATCCGGTGCGGCAATACATTTCGCAGCCAGTAAACGAACCGACGATGCTAAGTATTTTCCCCGGCGCGGATGGTGATTTCACGCTTTACGATGACGACGGTGAGACTCTCGGCTATCTCGGCGGCTCGGACCTAAAGGCAATCTGGATTCATTTCAAATGGGACGATTCCGCGCGCACACTGACCATCGAACCGGACAAGCGAATGAAAAAATGGCCGGGTGCGCCGAAAAAATTCAGCTTTCGGCTCGCCGGTGTTCAAACCAAACCCGTGGAAATCCAATTCAGCGGCAGGAAAATTACCTTGAAGCTGTAACGGACACCTTCCAACCTGCGCCCATTCACAAATAAGTATGAAATCAAAAACACGTTCATTGATAGCCCTGATTGCCGGCGTTTGCAGCCTTGCTGCGGCGGCAGAACCGAACCCGCTCACCGTCCCGCTCGCGGCGGAAAAACCCCTTTACCTCGACACCAGTGCGACGATTGACGCGCGCGTCGCCGACCTCGTCTCGCGGATGACGCTCGAGGAAAAAGGCGTTGCGCTCAATCACAACGGGCCGGATGTGGCGCGCATCGGCCTGCGTTCGGACAAATGGAATCAATGTCTGCACGGCGTCGTCTGGACCGAACCGACGACGATGTTTCCCGATTCCATCGCGATGGCCGCGACTTGGGACACGAATCTCGTTTTTCAGGAAGCGACGGCAATTTCCGACGAGGCGCGCGCGATTTACAACGGCTGGCATCAGGACCCAAGTTTCCAAGGCGCGCACAAGGGCCTCATCTATCGCGGGCCAGTCATCAACATCAGCCGCAATCCTTATTGGGGCCGGATCAACGAGACCTACAGCGAAGACCCGTTTCTGGACGGGCGCATGGGTGTGGCTTACGTCGAGGGCTTGCAGGGCGACGATCCGCATTATTTGAAACTCGCCGCAACGCTGAAACATTTTGCCGTGAATAATGTCGAGCGAAACCGGCAGAGCCTGAGCGCCACGGTCTCCGAGCGGATGCTTTACGAATACTGGCTGCCGCATTGGCGCGACTGTGTCGTCGAGGCGCACGCGCAGTCGCTCATGGCTTCGTATAACGGCATCAACGGCACGCCGAACAACATCAATCACTGGCTGCTCACCGACGTGCTCAAAGGCCTGTGGCATCACGAAGGATTTGTCGTCTCGGACCTCGGCGGCGTGAACACGATGGTCAACGGCCATTTCGACCGGCAAATCACTTTTGTGGACGCCGTTGCTGAATCGCTCATGGCCGGTTGCGATTTTTCGGACAAGGAATTCATGGACAACATTCCCATCGCCGTGCGCACGAACAAACTCACCGAGGCGCGGCTCGACGACGCCGTCACGCGCGTGCTGCGAACGCGGATGCGGCTTGGCGAATTCGACCCGCAAGAGATGAATCCTTACAGCAAAATTTCAACGAACGTGATTTGCAGTCCTGAACACCGCGCTCTCGCACTCAAGGCCGCGCGCGAAGCGGTCGTGCTGCTCCAAAACAAAAATGATTTTCTACCACTCGACAAGACGAAGCTCAAGACCATCGCCGTCATCGGGCCGCACGCGGATTTGTTCACGGCGGGCGGTTATAGCGGCATCGCCAAAAACCCCGTCAAACCGTTGCAGGGAATTCGTAATCGCGCGCCGGGCGTCGAAATTATTCATGTCGCCGGTTGCGGCATCACGACGGGCCAGCGCGGCGGAAACGCTAATGCAAACGCAGTCAATGACGAGGAAATGAATAAAGCCGTTGACGCCGCGAAGCGCGCGGACGTCGCCATTCTTTATCTCGGCACAACGACGGGCATTGAAGCCGAAGGCCGAGATCGCACGAGCCTCGCGTTGCCGGAGAATCAGGAGAAGCTTGCCGAAGCGGTTATCGCCGCCAACCCGAAGACTGTCGTGGTGCTCATGAGCGCCGGTCCGCTCACCGTGCCGTGGCTGAAGCAGCACGCGCGCGCGATGCTGCAAGGTTGGTGGCTCGGCGAGGAAGGCGGCAACGCGATGGCTGATGTGATTTTCGGCGATGTGAATCCGGCGGGCCATTTGCCCTACACGATTTATGCGTCCGAAGCGCAAGTCCCGCCGCAGGACGAATACGACATCAGCAAGGGATTCACCTACATGTATGTTAAAGGCGAACCGCTTTTTCCGTTCGGCCACGGCTTGAGCTACTCGACGTTCAAGTATTCAGGGTTGAAATTGTCATCGGCGAAAATTTCCGCCGACCAAAATATTTCCGTGACCGTGGATGTGAAGAACACCAGTCGCCGCGACGGCGACGAGGTTGTGCAACTCTACACGCGTGAAATTAATCCTAGCGTCACGCGACCCGTCCGCGAACTGCGCGGCTTCCAGCGCGTCTCCCTGACGCCGGGCGAAACCAAGACGCTCGCGTTCACCGTTCCGGCGGAAAAGCTGGCGTTCTACGATGAAAAGCAACACGCCTTCGTCGTCGAGCCGGGCAAATACGAAATTCAAATCGGCGCATCGTCCGCCGACATTCGCGCGACCGCCGGCGTGCAGGTCACGACCGGCAGCGTCGGTGAAAAATGTCCGCCCATCGTCGCGACAAAATGAAATTTATGAAATCACTCATCAGCTTGTTCGTTGCCTCGACCTTCGCACTTTTGCCTGGTAATGGTCGGGCGCAGACGAATCCGCCGCTCGTCGCCGCGACCAATGCTGTTTCCTACGCGTCCGCAGTTCTGCCGGGCAAGGGTTTGGCGCAGCATCCGTTTCTTCTCACCGGCGAGGCAGACAGCCGCAACAAGGAGCAGACGCTTTACGTCGTGCGCGCCGGCAAGGTCGCGTGGTCGTATACCGTGCCGTCCTACGACACCAACCACGTCATGGAGGAACTCGGCGACGCCACGATGCTTTCCAACGGCAACATCGTCTTTTGCCGCAAGGTCGGCGCGAGCGAAGTCACGCCGGACAAAAAAATCATCTGGAACATTGAGTCGCCGAAAGGCGCGGAAATTCATTCCATCCAGCCCATCGGTTTGGACCATGTGCTGGTCACGGTGAACGCCCATCCGCCAAAATTGATGCTCATCAATACGAAGACCGGCGCGATGGAAAAGGAATTGACGCTGCCCGCCGCGCGCACGAACGGCAGCCCGCACCTGCAATTCCGCCGCGTGCATCAGACGGCCGCCGGCACTTATCTCGCCGCGCATTTGTTGGACAACAAAGTTTCAGAATACGACGCGGATGGGAAGGGAATCTGGACCTACGCCGTCAACGGCCCGTGGTCGGCGACGCGGTTGAAAAATGGAAATACGCTGATCGCGGCCAATCGCAAGATTCTGGAGGTGAACCACGACGGCAACGTGGTCTGGGACTTTTCGCCGACGAACGCGCCGGACTACCGGATGTTCATCTTCCAGGAAGTCAGCCGCCTCGCCAACGGCAACACGGTGGTTTGCAGTTGGTGTCCCGGCGGCATCCGCAGCCCGACGAACTGGCCCGGCTCGGTGCAGGTTTTGGAAATTTCGCCGGAGAAAAAAATCGTGTGGGCGTTGAGCCAATGGAAAGACCCCGACCTCGGCCCGGCCTCTTCGATTCAATTGCTGGACGAACCCAGCCTGCCGGAAAATCCCGGCGACCAACAGCGCTGAAAATTTTCAAGAAGACCCAATCCGCATTCACGTTCCCGCCACAACTCATTATGAAAATCACCGAAATCCGCACTCGCGCCATTCAATGGAAGGGCAAAACCGTTCCGCTCCCGCCGCATTTTTGCACGAACCCGATGGACGCCATTTCGCCGATGCTCACGAAGAAGACAATGGGCACTTTCACCTTTCACGGCTGGCTCGTCGTGGAAATTTTCACCGACAATGGGCTCGTCGGCATCGGCAACGCCGCTCTTTCGCCGCTCGTGACGAAGCAGGTCATTGACCTTTTCCTCAAGCCGCTGCTCATCGGCGCGGATCCTTGGGACACGGAATTTCTCTGGCAACATATGTATCGCAAGACGATGGCATTTGGGCGCAAGGGCATCGCGATGGTCGCCATCAGCGCGGTGGACATTGCGTTGTGGGATTTGCTCGGCAAGTCGGCGAAGCAGCCGGTCTATCGTTTGCTTGGCGGCCGCACGAAACCAAAAATTCCAGTTTATGCCAGCCGGCTTTATTCAACGCCACTGAAAGAACTCGCTCGCGAATCCGCGAAATATAAAAAAGAAGGTTACAAGGCGATGAAACTGCGCTTTGGCTGGGGATCGACCGACGGCGCGGAAGGCATGCAGAAAAACATCGCGCTCGTCCGCACCGTTCGCGAAACCGTCGGCGACGGCATTGACATTATGGCCGACGCCTACATGGGCTGGAACCTCGATTACGCCAAGCGCATGATTCCGCTCCTGGAGAAATATAATCTGCGCTGGCTCGAAGAACCGGTGATTCCCGACGACATCCACGGCTACGCGGAGTTGAAACGCTTCGGGCGCATTCCCATCGCCGGCGGCGAGCACGAGCACACGCTGTTTGGTTTCCGTCAGCTCATCGAGGCGCGCGCGGTGGATTACATCCAATTCGACACGAACCGCGTCGGCGGACCCACGCAAGCCCGAAAAATCGCCGCGCTGGCCGAGGCGCATCAGATTCCCGTCATTCCGCACGCCGGGCAGATGCACAATTATCACATCGTCATGGCGAGCCTGAATTCGCCGATGGCGGAATTTTTCCCGCCGGTGGACGTGGAGGTCGGCAATGAACTTTTCTGGTATATCTTCAAAGGCGAGCCGATGCCGAAAGATGGTTTCATTGACCTGAACGAAAACACGCCCGGCCTCGGCCTCAGCGTTGATGAAGCGGCGTTGAAAAAATTTCATATCACCGAATGACCAGACTCGTTCAAATCCAAAATGGATCAACCTGCTGCGTGGCATTGGTTGAAGAACCGAATTTGCGCGTGTTGTTTGATGTCAGTTCGATTTATGAACTGGCCGCTTTCGCGGACGCGAATCAGAGATCGCTGATCGAAATACTTGGAGATTGGCGGTTTATTCGAGAACTGGATTATGACGCGGTTTATCACGGAAAATCGGAATGGAAGTTGTTACCTCCAATTCATCATCCGGTCGAACCCGCGCGCTGCCTTGTCTCCGGCACGGGACTCACGCATCTCGGCAGCGCAAAAAATCGGAATGCGATGCACGAAGCGAAAGAGTCGGAGTTGACCGACAGCATGAAAATGTTTCGCTGGGGCGTGGAAGGCGGCAAGCCCGTCCCGGGGAAAATCGGCGCCGCGCCGGAATGGTTTTACAAAGGCAACGGCTCAAATTTGCGCGCGCACGGCGAACCGCTGGATGTTCCGCCGTTCGCCGAAGATGGCGGTGAAGAAGGCGAAATCGCCGGGATTTATTTCATCGCCCCCGATGGCACGCCGCGCCGCATTGGCATGGCCGTCGGCAACGAATTTTCCGACCACAAGTTCGAGAAGAAGAATTACCTGAACCTCGCCGGCTCCAAACTCCGCACCTGCGCGCTCGGGCCGGAAATCGTGATTGACCCCGAATTCAAATCCGTTCCCGGCAAGGTGGCAATTGCGCGTGGAGGAAAAGTCTTGTGGTCACAGGACATTCTCACCGGCGAAACGGAGATGTGCCACAGCCTCGCCAATATTGAACATCACCATTTCAAATTTGCCGGCCACCGCCGGCCAGGCGATCTGCACGTGCATTATTTCGGCGCGTGCAGCTTGAGTTTCGGCGCGGGGATTGAACTGGCGGACGGCGACATCATGGAGATTTCGTTCGCCGGATTTGGACGCCCACTGCGCAATCCGTTGCGGGTAGCATCCGGCGGGGATACATTGGTGACCGTGCAACCACTCGCATGACGTTATGAGCAAACAACACATCGCATTCTTCGGTCTCGGTCTCGCGGCTGTTCTGTTTGTCGCATCCGCCAGCACCTCCGAGTCTGGAAATTCTGCTCCGTCAGGAAAAATTGCGCCGCGACCGCTCTATCGTGATCCACCGTTCGACGCGCCGACGGATCCGGTTTTCTGTTTCAACGCCGAGCAGCATAAGTGGTTCATGTATTACACCGCTCGGCGCGCCACGGCGACGAATGCGCCCGGCGTTACGTGGGTTCACGGCTCAAACATCGGCATGGCTGAATCGTCCGATGGCGGCGCGACGTGGACCTATCGCGGCACCGCCGACATCAGCTACGGCAAGGAAGCGCATCCGAACGACTACACCTATTGGGCGCCGGAAGTGATCTGGGTGAGCGGGACGTATCACATGTTCCTGACATTCGTGCCGGGCATTTTCACGAACTGGAATTACCCGCGCGCCCTCGTTCACCTCACCAGCACGAACGGCGTGAAATGGGATGCGCTTGGGCCGATTGATTTGAAATCGGACAAGGTGATTGATGCGTGCGTCATTCAACTTCCCGGCGGCGGCTGGCGCATGTGGTATAAAGACGAGCGCAAGCCCAAGCCGCTTTCCTACGCTGACAGTGCGGACCTGCTGACGTGGGAAACGAGAGGCAACGCGGTGACGAATTTCAGCGGCGAAGGTCCGAAAGTTTTTCACTGGAGGAACAAGTATTGGCTCGTGGCGGATTGCTGGCGCAACGGGATGCGCGTATGGAGTTCGGATGATTGCACGGACTGGAAATTGCAGAACGAAGCGTTGTTCGGAAATCACGGCGATGTCGTGGTGAGCGGTGATCGCGCGTGGTGGTTTTATTTCAACGGACCAAATTCGCCGGAGCGGAACGGCCGCCGGACGGCGATCAATGTCGTTGAGCTTTCCGTCGCGGACGGCAAACTGGTTCCCGGTAATCCGGACGAACCGACTTACATTGATCTCAAGTCTGCCCGCGAAGATGAGAGGTAAACTGATTTTATGAGCAAACCACGCATCGCATTTTTGGGATTGGGCATCATGGGTTCGGGCATGGCTCGGCGGCTTCTGGCCAACGGGTTTCCGCTGACCGTTTACAACCGCAATCCGGAAAAGTCCAAACCATTCGCGGACGAAGGCGCGGGCGTTGCCCCGTCGCCGCACGAAGCGGCGTCGGAAGCCGAAGTCGTCATCAGCATGGTGGCCGACGATATCGCTTCACGTTCGCTTTGGCTCGGCGACAGCGGCGCGCTGGCCGCCGCGAAACCCGGAACCGTCTGCATCGAGTCCAGCACGGTCACGGTGGATTGGGTCCGTGAGCTGGCGGACACCGTGCAAAAACGAAACTGCGAACTGCTCGACGCGCCGGTGACCGGCAGCAAAATTCACGCGGCGAACGGTGAATTGAATTTTCTCGTCGGCGGGAATCCGGCGACGATTGAAAAAGTCCGTCCGATTTTTTCCGCAATGGGCAAGACGATTTTGCCGATGGGTCCAACCGGCAGCGGCGCGCTGATCAAGCTCATCAACAATTTCGTCTGCGGCACGCAGGTCGCCGCCCTCGCCGAAGCGCTGGCGATGGTTGAACGCGGCGGTCTCGACCGCGCCAAGGCGCTGGAAGTTCTGGCCAACGGCGCGCCGGGCAGCCCGCTGGTCAAAACGGTTTCGGCGCGCATGACCAAGCCGGATTACACGCCGAATTTTCCTCTGCGGCTTCTGGCCAAGGACCTCGGCTACGCGATCCTGGAAGGCGGCAAGCTGTCAGTCGAGTTGTTGACCGTCACGGCGGCGTTAAAAGTATTTCAACAAGCCATGGTTGCGGGTTACGGAGAGAAGGACATGGCCGCCGTGGTTGAACTTTTTCGAAAAGGCTAAATCCCATTGTCTGAAATTTCACAGCAATTGGCCTGGGGATGTTGACATTCGCCGTATCGGCCTTCATGCTGCCGCAAACATAAACGCGACAGATACAAATCAAATTCATGAAGCTTTGCCGTTTCAAAAACAAGGACGAACATCATCACGCAACGCGCATCGGTCTGGTTAACGAGGATTCCACTGTCACCGACCTGACCGCCGCTGGCATCGAAAAACTCACACGGTTGCTGGAAGCCGAGGATCCGGTCGCGCTTGTCGGTCATCTCGCCAAATTGAGCCTGCCGCGCGTGCCGCTTGCGGAAATACAATTGCTCGCACCGGTGGGATGGCAGGAAGTCTGGGCGGCGGGCGTGACCTATTTGCGCAGCAAGGCGGCCCGCATGGAGGAATCCGATTTTAGCGCGTCGGCTTACGACAAGGTTTATGCCGCAGAGCGGCCGGAAATTTTTTTTAAATCATTGCCGCAAAAAGTCGTTGCGCCGGGCGAGGTCGTCGGCATCCGGCGCGATGCCAAATGGAGCGTGCCCGAGCCGGAGCTGGCGCTGGTGATGAATTCGCGCGGGAAGATTGTCGGCCACACCATCGGCAACGACATGAGCTCGCGGGACATCGAAGGCGAAAATCTTCTGTATTTGCCGCAGGCCAAAACCTACCAGCGCTCCTGCGCGATCGGGCCGTGGATTGTTCTTGGCACGCCCGAGGCGCAGGCGCGAGAATGGACGATCAAACTCAACATCGAGCGCGACGGAAAAAATGTCTTCTCCGGCGAAACCTCCGTGGGACAGATCAAACGGCAGTTCGAGGAACTCGCGGAATTTCTCTTTCGCAGCCAAGTTTTCCCGTTTGGTGCGATATTGCTGACCGGCACCGGAATCGTTCCGCCGGATTCGTTCACGTTGAACGAGCGCGACGTGGTGCGGATTGAAATCAGCGGCATCGGTGTGTTGCAGAACCCGGTAATGGTGGTTTAGCCCGCTAGCCGTTCGGTTTCGCACTATCTGCTCATGAACCCCCCAAGCTCACAACCGGTCACGGATGGCGAGCATCTGCGGCCGATTGAATATATTGGCTATGCCTTGGGTGACACGGCCTCCAATTTGTTTTTCAAGACGTTCAGCATATTCCTCACTTACTACTATGTGGATGTCTGGGGCATTCCGAACAATGCGTTGTTGTGGATCATGCCGGTAGTTGGTCTCATCGGCGCCTTTACCGATCCGATCATGGGCTTGATTGCCGACCGCACGAACACCCGCTGGGGTAAATTTCGTCCTTACATCCTCTATGGTGCGATTCCTTACGGCATCTGCGGCTATCTGATGTTCGCTGGTCCCGCCTTGAGCACAAACGGCAAAATCTTTTACGCTTTCATCACCTACGCGTTGATGCTGACGTGCTACTCGGTCATCAACGTTCCCTACTCATCACTGCTGGGCGTGGTCAGCCCTTCCTCGCGCACGCGCGCAGTGGCCTCGAGCTTCCGGTTCATGGGTGCGTTTGCCGGCGGACTGCTCATCTCGCTGTTCGTCCGGCCCTTCGTGAAATACCTGGGCGGCGGCAACGAAACGCAGGGCTTCCATTGGACCATGGCGATATTCGCTGCCGCATCCGTAATCATGTTCTGGATGACGTTTGCAACGACCAAGGAACGCGTCACGCCGCCGCCGCAACAGAAGACCAATGTCCTGGAAGAACTGGGCGAACTGGCGCGCAACTGGCCTTGGGTCGTTTTGCTGATTGCCTCGGTCCTTTCCACGACGTTCATTGCGTTGCAAGCAGGCAGCACGATTTTCTATTTCAAATACATCGTGGGCGACGACCGCGCGCCGGTTTTCCTTGGACTCGACCGCACCACCATCTTTCTTTCCACCGGCATGCTGGCGCAGGTGGTCGGCACGATGGTGCTGGGCTTCCTGGCCCGGAAAGTGGATAAGAAATACGTCGCGGCCGGCCTTTGCGCGGTCACGGGGGTTTGTTTCATGACCTTCTACTTTCTGCCGAAGGACAGGTTCGATCTGTTCATCGTGGTGAATGTGATCGGATACCTCTGCATGGGTCCAACGTCGGCGCTAACCTGGGCGCTTTACGGCGATGTTGCCGACTACGGCGAATGGAAGTTTGGACGAAGATCCACCGGACTGGTTTTTTCAGCCTCATTGTTCGCGATTAAAACCGGAAACCTGATCGGCGGTTTCCTGCTGCCGTTGTTCCTGGCCTCCTTCGGTTATGTGAAAGACGCAGTTCAAACTCCCAAGGCGTTGCTCGGCATCACACTCGCCTTCTCGCTTGTGCCTGCAATCATCGCTTTGCTAAAAGCCACTGCCCTCCTGATTTATCCGCTCAACCAAAACCGCGTGAGCCAGATTGAGCGGGATCTCGCCGCCCGTCGTGCCACCGTGCCAACGAATTAAAATCTATGACCATCCGCAATCCCATCCTTCCCGGCTTCAACCCCGACCCGTCAATTCTGCGCGTCGGCGACGATTACTACATTGCCACGTCCACATTTGAATGGTTTCCCGGCGTGCAAATCCATCATTCGCGCGACCTGATCCACTGGCGGCTGCTCACGCGCCCGCTCACGCGCGCCAGCCAGCTCAATATGCTCGGCGATCCCGATTCCTGCGGCATCTGGGCGCCGTGCCTCACGCACGCCGATGGGTTGTTCTGGCTGATTTACACCGACGTAAAACGCTATGGCCGCGCGACCGTTGGCGGCGCAAGCGGCGCGTCGTTGCGCGATTTTCCAAATTATCTCGTCACCAGCCCGTGCATTGACGGCGAATGGTCGGATCCGATTTATCTCAACAGCAGCGGCTTCGATCCGTCGTTGTTTCACGATGACGATGGAAGAAAATATCTGGTCAATATGCTCTGGGACCACCGGCCCGGGAACAATCGCTTCGCCGGAATTGTCTTGCAGGAATACTCGGTGAAGGAACGCAAACTCATCGGCGAACGCGAACTAATTTTCAAAGGCACACCGCTCGGCCTCACGGAAGGACCGCACCTCTACAAGCGCAATGGCTGGTATTATCTACTAACCGCCGAAGGCGGCACAAGTTGGGGGCATACCGTCACGCTGGCGCGTTCGCGAAAGATCAGTGGTCCCTACGAATTGCACCCGGATATGCACATCTTGAGCGCGCGAAACCGGCCAGATTGTGAATTGCAGCGCTCAGGCCACGCCTCGCTGGTTGAGACTCAAAACGGTGAAACCTACATGGTTTATCTTTGCGGCAGGCCGTTGCGCAACCGAGGACGCTGCACGCTGGGCCGCGAGACGGCGATTCAGAAAATGGTCTGGGGCAAGGATGGCTGGCTCCGCACGCTGGACGGGCAGGGGATTCCGACCCTCGAAACGCCCGCGCCGCAGTTGCCGGTTCACAAATTTCCGCCCGCGCCCGCGCGCGAAGATTTCAACGGACCGCAATTGCCGGTTGATTTCCAATGGCTGCGCACGCCGTGGTCGGAGGAACTATTCAGCCTCACCATGCGTCCCGGTTTTCTGCGGCTCTTTGGCCGCGAAACGATTGGCAGTTTGTTCCGGCAATCGCTCGTCGCGCGGCGGCAGCAATCGCATTGTTTCAGCGCCGCCACGGTCGTTGAATTTGAACCGGAGCATTATCAACAGGCGGCGGGCCTGGTGTGTTACTACAGCAGCGTGAAATTCCATTACCTTTACATCTCGCACGACGAAAATCTCGGCAAACATTTGCGAGTGATGTCCTGCGTGCCCGACTCGCCGCAGACCGACGCCTTCACGCCGCTCATCCCGATCCCTGCGGGCAAGTCCGTGCATCTGCGGGTGGAGATTGATTTCGAGCGACTCTACTTTGCGTATCGCGTGGAAGGCGCGGATCAGGACTGGCACTGGCTGCCGCAACAGTTCGACGCGAGCATCCTCTCCGACGAAGCCTGCGCTCCCGGCACGCCGAATTTCACCGGCGCATTCGTCGGCATGGCGTGCCAGGATATGAGTGGAACGGCGCGACCGGCTGACTTCGACTTTTTTGAATATCGCGAACGAAGCTACCGCGCGAATCCGTTTGCGGTCTGAATTTTCCCATCCATTCCCTCATTTCATGCTTTGATATGCGATGCGACCGTGGTAAAATTCGTATAACCATGAATATGCTTGATAAGGCAACTTTTTTCCCGTGCGCCGAGCGCTGCACTGATGTTCCTAAAAGCATTTTCCTGTCAATATCAAGATGCAACAACATTTGGCCGGACAACGAATTGGCCGGACAACGAATTGGTCGAACGGTGAAAAAACTGGCAACTCAAGCCACCTGTAATTCCATGAAATATCGTATTTTTACAACTTCCTTTGCTCTGACCGCCCTGCTTCTTGCCGTTATGCTGACCGGTTGTGTTAGTATGACCGGGACAAAATCGAAGTCGCCACCGACGCTCAAGGCCGCCTACAAACATTATTTCTATGTGGGCGTGGCCATCAACCGCACCATTGACATGAACGCCGCAGTTTCAGCCGACAACGTCAACCGGAACATGGAACAGGTGGAGAAAGACATTCCCCTGGTCAAAACGCAGTTCAACCAGATTTCTCCGGAAAACGATTTGAAGTGGGAGATCATCCAGCCCTATGAAGGTCTGAACGGTTACAACTTCGGGCCGGCCGATGCTTATGTGAATTTCGGCATCAAGAACCATATGTATATTGTCGGACACAACTTGGTCTGGCACAGCCAGACTCCCTCCTGGGTGTTCGAAGCAAGCAATGCGCCTCCGCCGGCAAATTGGGATCCCAACCAGCCAACCGCTGGCGGCCGGGGCGGATTCGGAGGCGGGTTCGGCGGTTTTGGTCGGGGCGGCGGCGGACCGCCTGCGACTCGCGATCAATTGCTCCAGCGGATGCATGACCATATCATGACTGTTGTCGGCCGCTACAAAGGCAAGATCAAGGTTTGGGACGTTGTGAACGAGGCTGTCTCCGACGGTGGCACGAACATTTTGCGGGATTCGGCTTGGGAGCGAATCATCGGGCCGGACTTCATCGCCAAAGCCTTTGAATACGCCCACGAAGCGGATCCGAACGCGATACTCCGATACAACGATTATAGTCTGGAAAATCCGGCAAAACGCCACAAACTTATTACATTGATCAAGTCACTTCAGGCGCAAGGCGTCCCGGTTATGGCGATAGGCTCGCAGACACACGTTCACCTTGGTTCTCCAACCTTTGAGCAGGAAGACCGGATGTTGACGGACCTCGATCAACTCGGATTGCCTATCCACATCACCGAACTCGATGTCAACAATTCGCAGGGAGGCCAGCGCAATACCGGGGCGGATGTCGCTAATATGTCAACGATGACTGGAGGTGGCCTTGTAAGCAACTCCGATCAACGTCTCGCGGATGAATATTCCGCACTGTTCAGGGCGTTCCTCAAGCACAAATCCGTGAAGGTCGTGACTTTCTGGGGCGTAAATGATAGCGTGACATGGCTTAGAGGTGCCACCCCGCTGCTGTTCGACGGCAACGATCAACCCAAACCGGCTTTCGATGCAGTTATGGACGTTGCTACCGGTAAGCAGTCAAAGTAACAAAAGTTCTCCACCCAGCCGGTGTCCATTCACGAGAGCTTCGGGAACCTTGAACATTCAAATGCACATCAGAAAGTTACCCAAAACAATTGCGCGCCATCTCCGGGCATTGACGCTGATCCACCCGGTCCGCGCGCCCAAGACGATGCACGGCTGCTGCTGCACATCCACCATTTGAAACCGAGAGGATGCCAAACAAAAGGGCGCGCCGGATTTGCCCGGCGCGCCCTGATTGTGAAAGGTTCGGGATTTCAGTTTAGATGGCGAACTGGCTGACCGGGCTGCTCCACTTGCTTGGCCCGGCGGCACCGACCGTATTGGCCATGATGGTGTAGGACACGCCCGGCGTCAGGCCGTAAAACGCACAACTCGCCGCCGTAGTCTGGGCGGTTTGCGGCACCGCGCCCGGTGTGTTCGCCGTGCAGGTCCAGTTGTAGGTGGACGCGCCAAAGACCGGGTTGACCCTGGCGTCAAGCTCGCCGCTCAACATTCCATGCGTGAGGATGAGGTTTTGCGGGGCGGGCAACGGCCCGACGGGCGTGCGCACCGGTTTTTGGACGGGAAAACCGCTCAAGAGCAGGTTGGTCATGTCCCCCTTGCAGGCGACGGCCACATAGCTGGCAAGCTGCCGCATCAGGCCGGTAAGAATCAGCCTCTTGTTTTTCTTTCTTGAGGTGGCGGAAGGCCCGCCGTCCGCCGCGGCTGCCAGGGCTGCGGAAAAGTCATCCAGCGCCGCCTGGATCACCGGCAAAGTCGGCGAGGGCGTCGCGTAGATGGAGACGTTATTGGCCAGACCCAGCAGGATGACGCCTACGTCATTGCCCAAAAGCGGATCACCGTCGGTATTCAGCCACTGTATTGATGGTTTGATTATCATATGTTTTTCTTTCCGTTATTTTCAGTTTGTTTTTATTGCTGCATCTTTTGTTGTCTTTTTGTTTCCCGAACCGAACGTCATCCCATCAAGCAGCCCGCGTGCCAATGATAATTACAGCTAAATAAAAACCATGTATTACTTAAAATAACTTATAGTATTAAAATCAATACTATCTTGGAAAACACCCGTATTTTCAGGGCGGAACGATTGTTTTGAGGGCGAAATCTGGCGGGCGGTCTTCGGAAATTGGTTCGGAAAAGCTCGTTTCCCTGTATAAAGGCGTCATTTTCTTAAATGACGAAACCATTTCGTTATATGACGACGCCATTTTTCCATATAAAGTGGTCATTTCATTATATGACGGGACTGCTCGACATATAAAGAAACGACCACCATATATGACGCAGTAGCTTCGTCATGCAGAAAAAACGCTTCGTCATGGAGTTAAATCATTTGGCCATATCACAAAGTCATGGCGCTATATGACAAGGCCATTTCTTTATATGATGATGTCATGTCCCCATATAACAACGTCGCTTCTTCATATCACGAAATGTCCAAAAATTGTAATGACATGGGACACTCGCATCTCAATTTTTGACACGCAACCACCGGAAGAAAGAGGTCCAACCACCAAGACACGAAGACACCAAGTTTGGCCGCAGGGGGATTTATGAAGCCACAGAGCCGCAGAGCCACAGAGGAAAAGCCGCCTTCCAATCTCTGTGCCTCTGTGTCTCTGTGGCAAAAAGGTTTTTCCCTTTGTGCCTTGGTGCCTTGGTGGTGAAAACCTGCCGGATCAAAAATAGGGCTTGACAGTTGCGCCAGCTTCTGGTTGACTGCCCGGCACAGCAGATGAAAGAACCAGTCACTTCTGATGTCGTCTGTGCGGGACAGAACCGCGCAACCGCGCAACCGCGCAACCGCGCAATAGTGCAGGGTGTTCTCTTGCCAAAAATCAATATCTTTCCGTCGCTGCCAACAGAAGCGCAACGATTCTTCAGCCTCCATCAATCATTGCAGGACTTCCATCAGCCGTTGCATGGTCTCATCCGACGGCTGAAGAAGTTCCTACTAGCTGGCCAGCGCGTCGGTCAATGGGGCGATGTCTTCAGCATCCCGGTGGCGGGATGAAAGATAATACGAAATGAATTCGACCTTGAATAAAATACTTGGGACTGATTCCTTTATGCAATTTGTGGTGTTTTGTTTTGTGGGGCTTGTTTTTGCTCAACTGGAAGCCCATGGAAAGCCATTTTTATTTGGAGGCGATGCGACGTATTTTAATGCACTTTCCAGTCAAACCAAAAAATTTCAATTTGATGGGGTTGTAGGGGATAATTTTTGGAAGATAACAATTTACCCCGAAGGGCACAGTAAGGAATTTGGCGATATGGAATACGGATTTGTTGGAACCAATCAATTCTTCTTGGAATACGTCAATACAGACCCATATCAGATGGCTGTTAAAAGCACAAATACAATCTTTATTAATGGAGCTGTTACCCCTCGCTCAATTCCTGCTTCCCTGACGTCATTTGTTCAAGTTTATTGGATGGCATTTAACCTGTGTATGGATAAAACTAATCCTCCTCTAACTCTGCCTGGCAAAATGATTTCAGGAGATATAAATACAAACCAGTATTTAATTCACTGCAAAATTTCTTCGGACAGCAAGTTGGTTGAGTCCATTGACTTTATGAACCCCGGGGTCATTTATGGCATGTCCGGTGTTCATCCCGAGTCTCCCCCTTATGACAAGGGTTATGTGGCTGCAAATTTTTCAGTAAAAGAGAGGAAACAATTGGACCAAAATCTTGTGCCAGTTAATTTTGAATGGCGCAGTTTTACCCCAGTGGAACAGGGGACATCATCCAATGAATTAAAAACAGTATATCTGGTTACGGCGCATATAAACACGCTGAGCGAAGGTGCGGAGCAAACAAGTGGGATTCCCGCTCCACCGAGCGGACAAAAAATGGTTGTAAAAGACTACCGTCTTGCTGATGAAAGCGGAAATCCAGAAGCACTTTATGTTTCATCGGCTGGCTTTGCGGCTCCAGGTGGGAATTTGTTCAAAAGTCGCCTTGAACAATTGTCGGGCATAAAAAAGGAGACTATCTCCAATAACCGAATAGGACGCTATGTTTTGATAGCCATAATCATATCAACCGGCGCAATGATTTTTCTCTTATTAAGAAAAACCAAATGGCAAAAGTCAAAATGACGTTATGAGTCATTTTTTTTGCCATCTGGCTCAAAAATTTCGCTCGACTAAATATAGCCAGCGGAAGCTCGAAATAAAAACAAAACTGAAAATAATATGAAAAAAATGAACAAAACAGTGGCACTCCAGTTCCTTGGAGCGGTCGGCGTTAGTCTTGCGGTTCTTTCAACTGCGGCTACCTGTTCAACGGCGAAAACGGGTCAATCGAACTGCGGGCCGGATACAAAAGCAAATTGTATTACACACACTTCTGTCCCCGGCGAGCCAGCAAATACTACTTGCGTTGCTGCATCAACACAGAATAACCGTATGCCGGGGACTTGTGTTGGCCCAAACAATCAAGCCAATCCTTGCGACACTACCACTGGAAATGTTGCGGTCACATATACGGCTTATAAACCAATGTTAAATCCTTGCGATTGTAATCTACAAGTCACGGTTTGGACACAGTCTGGCACCGTAGACTGTCCAGTAACCTACCAAGATGCTAATCCAGATGAAAGTTGCGATTGAAGTTAATGGCCAAAAGGAATTTTTTTAAGGTTGCCCATTGAAGGCGCCGAAGGGAAGCTCCTTTTTACTTTTATGAGATTGTTTTTTCGCAGTATTGGCCTGCTTTTGATTTTGGCAGGGGCGGCAAAACTTCAAGCAGCGACTGGACAAGCCAGAATACTGGGTGATTATGATCCGCTTTTCAATTTTCATTTAAGGCTGATGATGTCAACTGTTGGCTTGATAGAGTTTCTGGTTGCATGGGTTATGTTTTCCAATACCATTGCGCCATCAAAAAAGACAGTGCTGACTTTGTGGTTAGGCGGTTGTTTCGCCGCTTACCATATTGGTCTCAATGAAATCGGATTCCATGGTTATTGTGCTTGTTTGGGCAACATTTTCGCAACAATTGGCATATCAAATAATGCCGCATCTAAAATAATGAGTGGCATCGTATTGTATATGCTCGCAGGAGGCATTCTGATGCTTCTATTAATGTGGCGGCAGCAAAGATCGTTGAAATCCTCAACTTAATGTCATGAATTGATTTGCATTTGAAAACATTGGCTTGGTCGCTTTGCATTTCAAAGGATGGAGTAAGGTTGGAGGACGAGAGTCTATTTTTGCAAATTCATTGTTCCGTTCATCAAGTTAGTTTATGTTTTACTTGCCATCCGCACTGATGATTTTATTCCGTATAGCTGGTGCAAAATCGCAAGGCAACTGTGTCCATGAAAGTTATTCGTATGCAAATTGTCGCGTAATGAGAGAACTGATCAAGCCCGCGTTCCTGTTGGCTGTCGTATCTCTTTGTTTTTTTCAAACTGTGTTGCAATGGCAAAACGGCGTTTTTCGCGAGTTTGCTGCAGCTATTCTATCGCTTCAATGGACGCTATTGGTTTGCCTTGCCGTCTGGTGCGGCTCTTTTATTTTCCTGACATTCAGCCGGAGAGATTTGCCGCTAATCGGCCTACTTGTCATCGCGATAGCCGTGTATTTCATCAGCTACAAAGAATCTTCGCCGGGGGTGGATTCCATCATTCTTTTGGCGGGAGTGACACTCGGTAAAGGGGCAGCGGTATTGTTGAAAGCAGATGGCAGATGGAAGATGGAAGATGGGGTAGAGAAAGAAGTCAGAAGTCAGGAGTCAGAAGTGGGAAACACCATTCCAGAAATTGTCACTCGTCACTCGTCACTCGTCACTTTTCTGGTCGGTTTGGTCTTGCTTCTGGCTTTTGGATCGTGGTGGCATCTGGACATGACGAACAATTTTTATCAAGGGCCACGGTGGATGGGGCTTTGGAATAATCCGAACATTTATGGAATGTTGATGGGGGCGGGCGTCGTGCTCGCAATCGGATTGCTCGCAACCAATTCAAAATTAAAAATTAAAAATTCAAAATTGGGGTGGGTTCTCTTCATTGCGGCGGGGATGATGGGGGCAGGTTTGATTTTCAGTTACAGCCGGGGGGCGTGGGTGGGGACGGCGGTGGGACTGCTTTATCTGGCAAAGGTTTATGGCAAGTTCAAGTGGCGATCCTTGAAACTTTTTCTGTTTTCCGGTTTCTGTTTTCTGCTTTTGATTTTTGGTGTTTGGTTTTTCTGGAACACGCCGCAGACGGCACCATGGTGTTTCCAACGTCTGGATTTCAGTAGAGGTTCAGTGCAACACCGTGTCGCCGCGTGGCGTGGGGCATTTCAAATGATGCGGGATCATCCGTTGGGCGTGGGCTGGAACAAGGCGGTTGAAATGTATGAAAAAAATTATTCGCCACCGGAAGGCGGCGCGGCAGCGATTACCATGAACAGTTATTTGATGCTGGGAACGCAATTAGGAATTCCGGCATTGGTTTGTTTTTTGGCGTATGCGGGGCTGGCACTAAAAGGAGATAGGAGTTGGAAGTTAGGAGTTGGGAAAAATGCGGAGTGCGGAACGCGGAGTGTGGAATGTATTTCCGAACTCCGAATTAAGACGGCTTGTCGCGCGGGCGCAATAATGTTGCTGGTGGCGTTTTGGTTTGACGGCGGATTGTTCACGCTGGCCACGGCGTCGGTGTTCTGGATTCTACTCGAACTTGGAAGTTCGCAGGTGGAAGATGGAAGATGGAAGATGGGCGGTGAAAAGACGGAAAGCGGAAAACAGAAAACTGAAATGGATCAGAGCCTCGTTCCGCCTTCGCAAACCTGCGGCAAGACAAGCACCTCGGCTGCTACAAACTGAACGATGAAACCAACGGAATCAAAATTTCAGGCGCTGGCGCGGCGGATGCGCAATTGGCCGGCGGGGATCCGGGTCATGGCGCTGGCGGTCTGCCTTGTGGGAGGACGGCTTCTTTGGATACAGTTTCATCTTCCCGCCCATCGCCAGGAGATTATCAACGCCTTGGGTTCGCTCAACTATTTCTATGAGGGAGCGCAAATGAACCGTGACGGCAGCCGGTTCATTTATGTTGCCGATGGCAGGATTGGGAGGAGTGTGTATCTCTGCGACACGGCAACGGGACGCAGACAGGTTGTGTGTGAAGGCACGGGCAAGGGAGAGGCTCATAGTTTGTTCAATCTTCACGTTTGGCCGTGGGCGCCGGACGACAGTGCCTTCATCTACGTCAATGCCGACGATCTGGTCGTTTGTCCGGCGGACACCAACCAGGCACCCGTGTCACTGCCCTTTGACGGAACCAACGTGATCTCCGATGTGGTCTGGCTGAACCCGGACGAGTTTGCCTTTGTGGCCAATCATAACTCGCTCTGCCAGGGACAGAGACGGGCTGATGGGCGATGGGAACTGCATCAATTCCCTTGTGGCTATGACTTGCCCAATCTCACCGCAGTTGGCGACCACGAGGTTGCGTGGCTGCAGGACGATCTCATCTACCGGGTCAAGCTGCCCGGCGACAGCACAAACAATCCATTTGCCGAGATGGCCGGCACTCCTCCGCCCAGTCTACTCACCAATGGTCTGGCGCTCTGGCTGGATGCCTCGAGATTGCGGCAGCCGGACCAGGCAGCGGTCATGGATTTGCCGGATTTGAGCCGGAACAGGAACGATGCGGAGTGGAACGGGAGGCCGCCGGTGTTCAACGGCACGAACAGCCCGCGCGCGTTAAATGGCCAAGGCACGATTCATTTCAGTTGGTTGGATTCGGCCACGAATGGAACGGGCTTGAAAACCCGCGCGCCCATAGGCATTACCGGAGCAACTCCCCGGAGCGTGTTTGTGGTGATGCGGCACGCGGACCGCCCGATGATGGTCAGCATGGGCGACACCAGCGCGCACGGCGCGTTGTTCGGAGTGGAATGGAGCGAGCATCTGTTTCTGCCAACGGGTTGGTGGGCGGACAACTATGTGGATGCAACATCCACCAACTGGAACCTGCTGGAGGTGGTTTATAATGGCGCGACCCAAAAAGGTTATCTCAATGGCCTGCTTCGATGCACCGCCAGCGCAACGCTGAACACGGTGGAACGGGGCGTTGAAATCGGTTTCCGCGACGGACAGGATGCCAAGGCGGCGGAAGGCGATTTTGCCGAACTGCTGGTGTATGACCGGGCATTGAGCGCCGTCGAACGCCAACAGGTGGAAGATTATTTGAGCGCAAAATGGTTTGGTATTCGCACGCTTTCGCCAAGCAGTTCCTTTGTCTGGCTTGATCCTCAGATGGACGGAATTGTGAGCTTCAATTATTCCAAGGAAACCGGACGGTTTCTGCTCGTTTGCAGTCAAAACGGGCAGAACTCGCTATGGCGGTTTGACTCCCAGGGAGATCAACTGGACGGGTCGGCCAAGGTTCTGACGGCAGGCTCCATTCAAAGCGTGCAATGGATCGGAAAAGATGACTTTGCTTACACATGTTCCGATCCCGGCCATCAGGGATGTTTCCTGGCGGATGTTTCGGGCGCGGAAAAAGCCCGGCTGTTTGAACATGGCCGGATTGACTGGAATGGAGCCTCGCCGGATGGCAGCAAGCTGTTGATCCTTGGAACCCTCACCAATGAACCCTTTTCGGGGATTTGGCAATATGACGTGGCTTCGAGAAAATTACGGCCGGTGGCGCCTTATTCCGATCATCCTTCCGACCTGATCAAACGCCTGGACTCGACGGTTGAAAAAATCACGTTGCCGTCCGGACGGGTGGTGGACTGCACCATTTTTCCCCCCGCGAATTTTAACCCCCACAAAAAATATCCCCTGTTAATCGCGGAGAGCCCCTGGCGTGTCAACGAATGGCTGGTCCCGGAAACTTGCGGAGCTTATGTGGCCGTTACGACCCGCGCCGGATGGTGGGAAGGCATGGACCAGATCAATGAAAATATCCTGGGTGCTTACAACCACATGATTCAGAAACCAAACATTGATGCCCGGCGGGTTTATGCTTGCGTCGTCAGCGCGGAGACACGGTATTTCAACCAGATGCTGACCAATACGCCAGGACTTTGGAAGGGCGTCATTATGCTCCAGGGGACTGACTATCCCGATTTTTCCAGCGTGCCGCCCTTTCAATCCAAGCCGAGAATTATGATCACGGCTGGTGGTAGAGAACATAAAGAAGACAGACTGAAAAAATATCAGCAGGACGCACTAAGCCATGGGGTGGTGGTTGAATACTTCATTCATCCTGACGATGCGCATGTCATCCTCGGCAATGGTAGTCGTATGGATCGTGCCAAGGAAAGCATGCATTTCATATTTGAGGAATAAAGCCATGAAATGGATCAAACCGTTCATTCATTCAGCCGGCGGAATCCTGCTGGCGGCGGCGCTGATCCGGTTTGTCATCGCGGCTGGCAACGCGCAGATTATGGTCTTGCCCGATCCCATGCTGGGTATTCCGCTGCGCTACGCGGTGCTGCTGGTTGGCGGACTGGAACTGGTTGTGGCGCTGATTTGCTTGTTCGGCAGCCGCGTTGGACTCCAGCTTGGCTGGCTGGCGTGGCTGGCCACCAATTACGTCGTCTTTTGGATTGGCCTGATCTGGCAGCATTGTGCGCCGCAGGGCACTTGCATTGGCAGCCTCACCGACCCCCTGCGGATTTATCACGGAACTACGGGATACATTCTTCAATTCATTCCGTTCTGTCTGGCGTTGGGCAGCTATGCCGCATTGCTTCAACTTTGGTTCGCAAAAAGAGTCAAAGTTGAAAGTCCGTCCGTGCAGACAGCAGTGGCGAACCCTGGCACGGCCAGAACCGGGGCACCGGTGCTGGTTCGATCCCTGAAAATATCCTGCACCGCCTGCGGCGGTCACGTTGAATTTCCCACCAACCTTTTGGGCGAAACAATCCCCTGCCCGCATTGCCGGGCCACCATCATCTTGAAGCGCGCGGACAACATAAAAATGTCCTGCTCATCGTGCGGCGGGCACATTGAATTCCCCGCGCACGCCTTGGGCGAAAAAATCCCATGCCCTCACTGCGCAAAAACCATCACCTTGCCGAAGATAGCTTGACCCGCCATTGATGCCCGCTGGCATCGGGGGCTTTAATTCTACCGCAAGAAAGCTGATGAATGACACAGATTGTCCACTGTGTAATATCCAGCAGTTGACCCAACGCCGGTTACGCCGGTCTATTTCCGCTTCGGGTTTCCGGTTGGCGGAAGTCACCGGCGGCGTGACTCAGCTTTTGATCGATCGGCAGTCATGCAGGGCTGAATTTTTGCATTAGATCGCCACGACCTTCAATGCAGTTTGTATTTGAATTCACATTGCGAAGTGTTAGTTGACCCTTGTTGCAGCTTTGCTAGCATGAACTCATCATGCTTGAGCGAGGCCAAACCCAGTTGCCGCACGCATCCGCGAACAGCAAGCGAAGCGGAGGCTGAAAGCGTGATTCCTCACCATTAAAAATAAACAAACCATTATGAAAATGACCACACCATTGCTCGCCTTGGCGGGCTTGCTCCTGTTCAATGTGAACGCTTTTTCCCAGGACACGAATCTTTGGATATTCCTGTGCTTTGGACAGTCCAACATGGAGGGCTTTCCGGGAGTTCAAGAACAGGACAAGACCAATGTTGATGACCGCTTTCAGCTCCTGGCGTCAGTTGATTTTCCAAACATGGATCGAAAAAAGGACAATTGGTATACGGCTGTCCCTCCGCTCTGCCGGCCCGGCTGCGGCCTTTGCCCGGCTGATTATTTTGGCCGAACCTTGGTTGCCAATCTTCCGAAGAACATCAGAGTAGGTGTTGTCGTCGTCGCGGTGGCCGGCTGCAAAATTGAACTGTTTGAAAAGACCAATTACGAGGCCTATGCGTCAACGGCGCCTTCGTGGATGAAGCCTATCATCAAGACATACGGTGGCGACCCCTATCAATATCTCGTGGACATGGGCAAACTGGCGCAGAAAGACGGCGTCATCAAAGGCATCCTGCTGCATCAGGGCGAGTCCAATTCGGGTGACAAGGAATGGCCGAACAAGGTCAAAGGCATTTATGACAATTTGCTCCAAGACCTGAACCTCAAGGCCGCGGATGTGCCGCTGCTCGCTGGCGAGCTGGTGGCCAAGGATCAAGGTGGCGCTTGCGCCGGGATGAATCCGATCATTGACGATCTGCCCAAGACCATTCCAACCGCCCACGTCATCTCGGCGACGGGCTGCACCAAGGCAAACTCCCTGCATTTCAATCCGGCCGGCTACCGGTTGTTGGGAACGCGCTATGGCGAGACAATGCTTTCAATCATGGGTTATCCGGTCACTGAACAGCCGGCAAAATAGTTTGTGTCTTTGCGATTTCCGTTGATTCAACATTGAAGATAATCGTTATGAAAATAAAATTGATATTGTTCTCGCTCGTAACCTTCCTTTCGTTCGGCACCAAAGCTTTGGCTGGTCCAGATCCGAATTTCTACATCTACCTCTGCTTCGGACAGTCGAACATGGAAAGCGGCGGACGCATGGATGAGCAGGACCGGATGGTGGACAAGCGTTTTCAAGTCATGGCCGATGCTGATTCCGCCAAACGGGGCTGGCAGAAGGGTCAATGGTATGATGCGGTTCCTCCATTGTCCACTCGTGGCAACGGCATTTGCATGATTGATTATTTCGGGCGGACGATGGTTTCCAATCTGCCGCCAAACATCCGGGTCGGCGTCATCAAAGTCTCGATACCCGGCTGCAAGATTGAGCTGTTCCAAAAGGATGTTTTTACAAATTACGTGGCGACGGTTCAGCCGTGGATGATCAATTACATCAAGAGTTACGACGGAAACCCTTATCAATATCTCGTGGATCAGGCAAAGCTGGCGCAGAAGGACGGCGTGATCAAAGGAATCCTGCTGCATCAGGGCGAGTCAAACCCGAACGACAAGGAATGGCCGGACAAAGTGAAGGGAATTTACGACAATCTGATCAAAGACCTGAATCTCAATCCAAAAGAAGTGCCTTTTCTGGCCGGCGAAACCGTGAACGCCGACCAGCAAGGCGTCTGCGCCGGCTTCAATAAAATCATGGCAGAGCTGCCGAAAACACTGCCCAATTCCTACGTCATTTCATCGGCTGGCTGCACTTGCAACCCGGATCATATGCACTTCAATTCGGCTGGCTCCAGGGAGTTTGGAAAGCGTTACGGGGAACAAATGCTTTCGATCCTAGGCTATAAAGTTGCTGAAGTTAAATAAGCCGAACAAGAAAATTTCAATGGACGACCAAGGCATCCACGGCCACTGGGCCGGGACCGCGATTGATAATGTTGAGCGTGTGTTTGTCTGGAGTCAAACCGGTCACTTCGCACACGGTTTGTTCCGATTGACGTGCCCCGCTTGTGGACAAATCGGCCGTCGCGCGCGTTCTGCCGTCAATTTGGACTTCGATTTTTCCGGCACCGGCTTCTTTCGGAGCTATGACTGAAACGCTCGTGCCTGTGAATGGACAACTCCACACCTCGCCGGGCGTGTCGCTGGTGGTGAGGTCGTTGTTGAAATCGCCGGTGCCCAAATTGCAACTGCGAATCCAGCCGGGATACGTTGCGCCCGGATCGTCGTCGTTGATCCAACCTTTGTCGTGCGTGATGCGCAGGACGCGGCACATCATCGCGAGCGATTGATTGGAAATTTCCGGCAACGGCTGCACCGCTCCACTGGGCGTCACGGTCAATCCTTGATCGTCTTGAGCAAAGGTCATCGGAACATCGGAGCCGAGCAGTTCGACTTTGGACACTTTGCCCAGCGTCGCCCCGCCGGCACGCAAACTCTTGAGAGTGATCGGGTCGCCGTTCCAATTCAGGAGCGTTGCATAAACATTGCCGTTGTTGCGCGTGTAGCAAATTGCGTTGTTATTTTCCTGACAGACTTCAAACGGGCGCGACGCATAGACCGCTTCGCCGTTGACCTTCAACCACGCGCCGATGTCCTTGGCAGTTTGAATCACCTGCGGATCAAGATCGCCGCGACCGTGCTGGGTGAGATTGAGCAGCATCGTGCCGTTGCGCGAAACGTTCTGCATCAGTGACTGGACCAAGCTTTTGGCGTCTATGTATCGCTGACCTTTTCGGTAGTGCCAGTCCTGGATGGTGGTTTCCGTCTGGAAAGCATAGGCCATGATCGTCGGTTCGATGGTGGCCTCGCTGCTTTTGACCAGCGCGCGTTCCACGATGGGAATCAATTCGGGATTGTTTTTGAAGCTGTTGTAACGCCCGCCGATGCACTTGAGATTGATCACCACATCCATCTTCCCGTCGTTCCACTTCAGGGATTTGTTGTAGAAATTTGCGACCAGCGGCGGAGCGAGAAAACCCAGCCCCATGTTCACGCCCACATCCACCAGCGTGTCGCCCGCGGCCTCGTCAAAATAAATCACGTCGGGATGATATTTTGAAACCGCGTCATCCACCCGCCACATGAACTGGTTGGCGAAGGGTGAGAGCAGCGGATCGTTCTCCGGAC